>Ga0265327_10002322_pt1 | contig 20337 bp, 40 predicted proteins | sample 41621metaG_FD_202089 | JGI IMG/M metagenome (GOLD analysis project Ga0265327, IMG submission 202089) | Rhizosphere microbial communities from Carex aquatilis grown in University of Washington, Seatle, WA, United States - 4-16-21 metaG | ecosystem: Host-associated > Plants > Roots > Rhizosphere...
CTTTCTCCTGCCTCTGTCATCTAATCCATCCATATATCCACTAACTAAGTACTTTAACTGCTCTCCTGAATGAGGATGGACTAACGGGATGCCAAAACCTACATCGAACTTAGGATTATTTAATGATAACGGGTGCTTTTTATATTCTTCCATCCAGATTCTGCACTGTCCTAAATGTTCTAATTGTAATGCAGTTGGAGTATCATCATAATATTTTTTTCTACCAAATTTGTCTAATTCGGTTTTAATTTTATTATATGGATCTTCTCCTCTATGAAATGCTTTAAACATTTCGTCCCACATATTTCCAAGCGCCAAAGCTGGTCCTTCTTTTGCAATAAATCCATCTACTTCAATAAGTTTAAAAGCTCTTGGACAGTTATAATAACTTGAAATAAGTGAAGCTGATATTTTAGGTTCTCTACCTTTAAATTTTAATAGGTCTTCAAACCTCATTTTATTTTTTCTTTAATACTAAACTTCTAATTCATCTTCATCTGGTGCACCAAGCGCATTTGCTTCTTCAATATCTGCTTGTTCTTGCCGGGTAGGTTTTCCCGGTTGCATAGAATTTAATTCTGCTTCATCTTCATCACTCATACCAGACCCAGCCTGAGCACTTCTATTAAATTTAATTGGAGTTTCTGCAGGTAAATAATCTGTAATTTTATTATAAAATCCATCATCACCTTCTAATTTCTTAACTGTAATTTTTAACTGCTTTCCTTCTAACTCGTTTGCATGAACACCAATATTTGCCATAAAAGATTGACATTCTTTTTTAGTTAACTGTGCATTTAAAGCTGCGCAGAAAACAGAATATAATCCTGAAGCGTTTCCATTATTAAATGGAGGATTAAGTTTAACAGAAAACTTCTTTTTTAAAACGCATTTAAAGAATTTTCCAGGTTCTACAATTGCAAATACAAATTTGAACTTATCTTCCTTCTCTTCAGATTGATATTTCTTTCCTTGCACCATAGAAATATCTACAATTTCTACTTGATATACATTTGATGATACTACAGTTTCATTTCCTGTTGTATCTGAAATTGGTGCTTGATAATTTGGGTCTATTGGCATATATGTATTTATTCTTTCTTGGGCTCTATAGCCTTTAATTGTTTCAATTTAGTATTATATGCAGAATACAAAACTTCTCTAGTTCCTGCACTTAACTGAGATTCTTGCAACGTCTTTTTTAAATCTCTAAGATCTGCCATTGAAGTCTGTTCATTTATAAAACTTATAATTGAGTCAGCTTCTTCTTTCTCGTTCTTATCTAATGCAGCAGTATCTACAGTTGCCTTTTCTACAGGTTTTGCTTCTGCTTTAGGTATAGGCTTTTCTGCATTCTTTATTTCTTTATTCTGACCTACTGCTACATCTACTTCATCTGCACTTGCAAAGTTTTCAGTTAATCCAATTCCAATATCTCCAAGTGCTCGACCTTTAGCTGAAGTTTCTGCATTCTCTACTGCTACTTTTCCAAAATCACCGTCTCCATAAATTGCAGTTCCCATTCCAGTTCCAGGCATTGGGTCGTTTGGATATCTGTATGCTGCAGCTTTTACAATAACCAACATTCCTTTATTTAAAGATTCTATATTACTAAGCACATCTATTTTAATTCCACCAAACGGATATGTAGACTTAAATTCTTTTATTCTTTCGTTTACTGTAGTATATTTTTTTCCATTTTCCATTTCCATTGACTTTGCTTTATATTCGTCTTTCATTATGTTACCCTCAATTGCTCTGATGTTTGAATTTCAGTGCCTTTAATTTTTAATCCATCTGAACTCTGCAAACTTTCTATAACTTTTTTAGCCTCCTTAACTTTTAATGTTTTAACTATTAAATTTGACATAACCTCCGCCAATTTCCATCCCATTACTTTACTAATCTTAACTGCAATTGCAGGATTAGAAAAATCTTTCATCACCTTTTCATCATCTACAATTTTTAAACTTTCAACTACTACTCTAGATATATTTTTTCCATTACACTCATATGTTTTTACACTTTCAGTCTCCATCATTCGTAACATCTTCTCTTTTATAATATCCAGCTTCATTACTACTTCCGTTTTCTCATCTTTAAGTTCAGTAAGATACTTCTCTTCTACCGCTTTAATTTTTAATTCAATTATATCTTGCTGATTTCGAAGGTCTAAATATTCTACTGCTAATGATTCTTTCATAATTTTATTATTTTAATTGTTTCATCTTTAAGTGATACGACCACTTCACTTTTTATAAACATTTTAACTTTCTTAACATCTTTCTTTTCTATATTATTCGCTTTAAGAATTTTTAATGCTGTTATCTTATCTATAAACCCATCAATTTTCATATATTTTTAACATTAGTTCTTATACCATGCAATCTTCTAATTAATCTTAATACCATTTTAGCTAATGCATCTTCATCAACTGTAGTGTTACCCCAGCCTTTTCTTTTACTCCAGTCTTGATATAGCATTTCTGCTTCTTGAATTATTGTTTTTGTTTGCATATAATATTAATTGTGACATTTACACTCGCACATTTTGTAGTTAAAATTATCTTTATTTAATGATTCAATAAGTTTCGATTTTATATTTTTATTTATTGTAACTTGACCTCCACATTTTAAATGCCAATTTGTTTCAGGTCTTGTGTTATTACACCAATGAGATGTTGTTCTTTCCTTTTTTAGTTATTTAAACATATATTTATTGCTGGCAAATTACTGGGTTAGTTGTTAAGCGTAAACACTGCTGTTGACCTCTCTGTAGCAAATTAGTTAATAATGTAATGAATACCAATAGAACTACAAATGTCAGGATGACCTGGGGTAAACTATTCTTGCTGAACTTATATATCCATACCTTAGTAGGTTTAGGGTTTACGTAGTCTCTCATTTGGCAATATAATTTGTAGTCCATATATTTTTATTTTACTTTTTTAATTATTCTTTAATGTCTTCTGCAGTTAATTCTAAGTCATTAATTTCATTTTGCCAATCTCCTCCAAACATATCTTCAGGGTCTTCACCCGTTAAATCTTTAAAGTCTTGTTTATTCATATATTTATTTTTTAATTATTCTACATACCCAGGGAGAATGATTATCATCTGTACCAAAATAACATCTAGGTAGACCATGACCAGGTTCTGTATAAACTTTTCCATTTATCATTTCTCTAGCTCTATTTTCTGCTGCTTCATATGAGTTGTATTCAGCCCAGGGATGCCAGTTCACGGGAATATTACCTACTGCTTTTTCTACTATGTATTGTTCTTTATTCATATATTTTTATTTATTATTAAATTGCGTATTAGAAGAATCATCTGCTAATAGTTTTAACAAATCTATAGTTTTTTGAATTGCTTTTCCTGTTTGCAATGATACTTCTCTATAATTATATGCAGTAAATTTACCGCTTTTAGTTTTTACATTTACTCCATAATAATCTTGACCGCGATGTGCTATTTCTATTTGTAACATAAATTTAAGTTCCTTTAGTGAGGAGGAAGAAAGAATCTGTATTAAACTTTCTTGCCTCCCCCTCACTATTACAGATTTTAGATTAAATTTTTAATAAATTGAGTTAATAATATATATAATTTATTTCCCATTTCTATTCCTATTTCTGGCCCAGATTTTCCATTAACTGTAAACTTCCAATAATCTTCACCTTTATGTACTTCAATAATATATTTTTATCCATCTATTTCACCCCCTTTCGTAATGTTAGCGAGACTTTCTTGAATTGTCTCTGCCCTTCTTTAATTCCTTTTAGTAATAAGAATGCTTCTGTAAAATTTCCTTGCATAATAGCTCTATTTTTTTTAATCTCTAATTCACCAATTTTAGTTGCTGCTTTTTTCAACCATTCTAATTTTTCTGATTTTGAATTAAATTTCATAAATTTTTATGCAGTATGATTACAAAATCCAAATAATTCTTTCTGTCTTTTGCAACTATAATCGCATTTAATAAATTGAGTTTTAACTTTAAATAACTTTTTTAAAAGGGATATTATTTTCTTCATAGACTTTCTCCACATTTTGTGCAACGTTGTTGAGATATAGTTGCTCCGCAACAATTACTTAATTCTTCGTCTTCATTCTCTTCTCCATCTTCTAAACTTCCTTCCATTGGGTCTTGGTGATTTGCTGGCATGTTAAGGTTCATATATTTTTATTTTAATAATTTTTTAATTTTCTCAATTATTATTTCGGTAATTTCAGCTTCATCTTCATAGTAAGTATCTTCACTTAAATCTTCTGCATCTAAAACTTCTCCAATAATATCTGGGATTAAATCCCAAATTTTATCTACTATAAGATTTGCAGAAATATTTGCAATTCTTGTTTTATCTCTTTTATTCATACAGATTTTTCCTTTTTAGATTATTGGGGAATAGAGAAGTATAAACTGCTCTATCCCCTATAACCTCTATTTAATTAAACTTAATTAATTATAAATTAAAACTTTTTTGCAATCTCGAATAATTGAGTTCTAAATTCATCTATAAATATTTCTTGATATTCTATTTCTGGGTGCAACATTTCTAGTTCTGCTTTAATATCTTTTATTTTATTTTCTACTGAGTTTCGAATATTGATTCGATCTTGAGTGCTTAATAAAAGTTTCATACAGATTTTTCCTTTATGTTAAATAAACTTTTGATATAATTTATTTAACTTAATTTATTTATATATCTATTATAATCTATTAATAACTATATGTACACAGTAATAACTAACAACCTGTTAATAACTTACAGATTTAATAGACAAAATAAAAAATGTCTATTAGTTAATAGACAAAACAGAGCATAAATGCACTATATATAATTAAAGAGGAGCAAAACCTTAACAAAAATGAAGCCTTAAAATGACCTAGGTGCGTTCTTCTTCACCGTAGATGTATTATACTATATTAGGCAGAATATGCATCATTGTACACATTTTTAATTATAATATATAATAATTTTACTTTTGGAAAAGGTTAGCTAAATAATGCTGGAGATTTTATTTGTTCGGCCGACCCCATAACTCAGCCATCTCTTCTCGAGCATTGGCGTAACTACTTTTCCAAAAGCAGTTGAGTTGTGGGGTTTTAATATGTTAAGAAGAGATGTGTGAATAACGGTTGGATAAAATTACATAGAAAATTATTAGAAAATGTAGTATCTTCTAATCCCTTGCAAATGGCTCTTTGGTGTCATTTACTTTTAATGGCATCGCATGATGAAAGAGAAATATTATTCGACGGAATAATAATTAAACTAAAACCTGGACAATTTATTACTGGAAGAGCTACTCTTTCCACACAATCAGGCATTTCGCAGTCAAGTGTTCAGCGGTTGCTCAGTAAGTGGGAAACTGAACAACAGATTGAACAACAGAAAACTTCTAAATATCGTTTAATTACTATATTAAAATGGGTAGATTATCAAATCATGGACAACACTTTGGACAACAGAAAGACAACAGATAGACAACAGAAAGACACAATCAATAATGGTAATAAGGATAAGAATGGAAATAAAACCCCTAAAGGGGTAGAAGCTGCACTTCTGAAAATTGAAGAAATTCCTGTAATCGACAAGCGACAACCGCAGATCACAGAAGTCGTTGAATACCTAAAGCAACGTCAAAACTTTACTCATTTAGATGGATCTGCAGGATGGAATAGAATTTACGCAAAACATATTATCGGCAGATTTAAAGGAGATTTGCAATTAGTTAAAAATTTTATTGATGCGGCTCTTCTTAATCCATTTCATGTTAAGAATGCAACATCTATGAAATATTTATATAATAATATTAATAAAATAGCATTAGAACACAAATCTAATGCAGAAAGAAACATAAACTTCGATGAATAACATTGAAACACTTAAAGAAGAAGTTTGGATTATTCGATTTATGAATAGTTCACATATAGAAATAGCAAAAGAAAGAGGAGAAAAACTACAAGATGCATCTTTAAGTACAAACCCACCTAAAATGTTTAAAATTGATGGAGTAGTGCATGCTGCAAGTTCTATAGTTTTTATTGGTTCAATGAGTAAATACAAAGAACAATTTCCCGATGAAATTTCGACAGATACACATCAACCTTACATCAAATTACCTCCAGTTAATTATGAGCAACTTATTAATTATGCAATTAAAATATCTCATATTGATGCTATGTTAAGAGGATTCGATAAATCATTTGAAGGAAAAGTGATGTCAAATGATTCTAAAAGATTAAGAGAACTAATGATTGCACGCAAACAAGAATTAGAGCAAACGTAGAATGCTTCTACAGTTATGAACAGGTTATAAACAGGTGTTAATATGTACATTATACGCGATTTATGATATAATGTGAACGTAATAAATATATGAAAATCATTACTACAATTTTAGGTACATTACTTGGATTAATATTTACTGCTGCATTTTTTGGTGCAGTAATTTTTTTTGTTGGACAGTTTCTTAGTTGGATGTAATTGTTATTTGCTTCTGTAAGTGAAGAGGGGGAATCAATGCAACACATTAGTCCCAACGCTCCACTTTCAGAAATAAAAAATAAAATACTACAATGATTGTTTCATGCGAATGTGGTGTACAATATAACAACAAGACAGTTGCAAAATGCCCAATGTGCACAGAAGGAGAATTTATTTTGCCTAAAAGCGAAGTGAAAAAACTTTCAAATGAAAAACGTATTGAACATTTTGCAAGACTTGCACGGTTACAAGAATTAAAGAAGCAAGCAATTGACACTGAAGTAGAACGATTTTTAAAAGATGATATAATTTCTAAAACTAAAATCTCTTCAAGTTCAAAAAGATCAAGTGAAACAATAAAGCAATCACAGAAACTTGGTCATAAAATGTTACATCAAAAACTTGGATTAAAATAATATTATGATTTATGCCAAAAAAGGGAGAGACTATTTCACAAGAGCATGCACAAAAACTCCAAGAAGGAAGAAAGAGAAGTAAAAATCTTGGTGGCGGCAATTATAATATTTCAAAAAATTATACGAAACGTATAGCTAAAGGAGCAAGAGAATTATTTAGAGAGAAGTTTACAACGCTATATAGCAAAATAACAAGCAAAATGGAAAAGCTTGCAATGGGGTTTGAAATTGTAGTTGCAAGAGATTGGGAGTTTAATGAAGAAACACGACAACAACATCGTACTGGAAAATGGCAAAGAGTTACAAAGGAAAAAGAAATATTAGAACTTTTAAATGGCACAGATGAAGGAGATGAAGATAGTTTCCACATCATTACACTTACAGATCCAGATAAAGATATTTTAAAATATATTTCAGATCAGTTAATGGGTAAAGCTCCACAACAAATTAAACTCGATCATGAATCATCGCAATTAAGTGGAATACTTGCAGAAATACGTGCAAGAAATAAAGGTATAATTAACGAAAGGCAATTAAATGTTGGAGAAACTCAAGTCATTACTGAAGAAAGACCAGACGCAAACGTCATCGATCACCCCTACAGCTCCGAAGTTGCAGCGGAAATTAAAGCGTCAAAACCGATTGCAGAAAATATCACCAACACTCAGGAGACTGAGACGTACGATGAAGTCGATATTACCCAGATTATTACAAGACGTCCAACCTAGATATAAATCTAACTGTAAAGTTTGTAAGCAGTTTATATTAGTAGCAGAAGGTCAAATTGCTTTTTATCATAACGAATGTAGAAAATTTAGACACAATAAATCACCAAGACATTTTAATGCAGTATCTTATTAAATTTACGATGGCCAGAGAAGAGATTGAGCAATATGAATATTCAATTATTCAATTTAGTATCGAATTAAAAAAATTATTACATGAGTGATGATGAAGAATTATCTGAAAAGGAAATACGAAATCACTTGGGCGATAGGCATTGGAGGCTTAATCACTTATATATTATTACTGATGAGCACGGCCAGCGGACTATCTTTACTTTTAATTGGTTTCAGTCTCTCCTTTTTAAAACTCTACACTTTCTCAGCATTGTGCTTAAGGCTCGGCAAGTGGGTATCACTACTTTCTTCTGCATTCTTTACCTTGATGATGTTTTGTTCGGCGATAACATCAAAGCTGCTGTAATTGCAGATACTAGAGAACATGCTACAAAGATTTTTCAAGAAAAAATAAAATTTCCTTATGATAATTTACCAGAATTCATCCGTGAAGAACTTAAAGCAGATACCGATTCGAGCCAAATGTTACGCTTTACCAACAACTCTAGCATTGAAGTTGCAACATCAGTTAGGTCCGGAACTTATCAAAGACTTCACATTACCGAATTTGCAAAAATATCAGCAAAGACTCCAGAAAAAGCAAAGGAAATCGTTACTGGAAGTCTTAACACTGTACACTCTGGAGAGTTTATTTCCATTGAGTCAACCGCTGAAGGAGCATTCGGTTACTTCTTTGACTTTTTCAAACAGGCAGAAGCCCTTAGACTCAGCAACACCCCGCTTACTGAACTAGACTATAAGAGCTTCTTCTTTGCCTGGTGGCAAGTTCCACATTATCGACTCAGAGGTCACTTCTTATTGCCAGAAACTTTACGGAAATATTTCGATGAATTACAAATCAAACTAAATATAATAATCGATGAAGAACAACGAAATTGGTATTGGAAAAAATCACTTCAACAAGGAGACGAAATGCATAGAGAATATCCAAGTTTTCCAGACGAGGCCTTTCAAGCCGCTATGGAGGGAAGCATTTTCGGAAAACTTGTTGACTTATCAAGAAGTAGTGGACGAATACGGTTTGTTCCTCACGATCCAAATCTCCAAGTAGATACTTGGTGGGATTTAGGGTTTAACGACTTTAATGTGGTGTTATTTACCCAACAATTCGCCAGTGAAATCAGAATCATAGATGTTATCATAACCCAAAACGAATCGTTACAGCACGTAGTTTCATTATTAGGCAAATATCGAGATGAAAAAGAATATCATTATCACACACATAATTTCCCCGCAGATATTAAAGTACACGAACTCACTACTGGAAAAACAAGATGGGAATCTCTTATTAAAATGGGTATGTCAGAACAGACAATGCGACTTGTGCCAATCTTGTCCCTCCAAGATTCAATTGAAGCTGTCAAAAGAATTTTTAACAGGTTTTTTATCGATGAACGATTAGATGAAGTAATTAAAGCATTAAGTTTGTACAGAAGAGAATGGGATGATAAACTCGGAGTATTCAAATCAACACCACTCCATGATGATTCATCTCACGTATGTTCAGCATTTAGATTATTAGGAGTGGGATTGATAGATGAAATTGCAGCAATCGTTCCAGGCAGATATAATTATATTGGTCAACAAGATGAGATGACTGATTATGAAAGGCAAAGAATTGTATGATTGATAATATATTTTGGTTAATTGTAGATTCAGATAAAAGATTAGAATTAGTAGGATTATTATTTCATTCTGGTGCAGATGCACATTCGTACGCACAAAGGCATTTAAGCGGAAGACAAGATTGGAGAGTTATACCAATTAAATTATATGAAGTTTTATGAGATGTAATGTATGTGATAAGAAAGTAACAGGCAGAACTGCAACCGGAGAATTTCAGTCTACATGTTCTGAGAAATGTAAGAATAAAAGAACTAAAAATAGAGCATCAGGTGGGTTTGCTCATGCACAATATAAAGAAGATGCAGATTCAGGATTAAGAAATTAAATTATGAAGTTATTTTTAGAATGGGAATTATTTTGGTTAATAGTTATTATAATTATTGCAGTAATTAATTATTATTTAAACTAATGAACTGTCAACAATGCCAACCGAATCATGTATTAAATGAGAAGCAATCTCATTGCTCTTGTTCATGTCACAAAAGCATGTACATTCCTACAGGACAGCATGTGATTGCATTATTTGATATAGGTATAGATACACAAGATTCTAGATTATTCTTTGCCAAGATTCATGCAAATAAAACAATGATACGTTTTGCAGTTGAACACGATGGATTAGATGAATTTATTACATTCATGAAAAATCAAATTGAAAGTATTGTATTAGCATCACTCGAAGAAAATCACCAAAGTAAAGTAGTGCAATCTAAAGATGAAAAATTAACAGACCTATTCAATGCAAATGAAATTAAGTAATTGGTGGGACATTGAGAAGCAACTAATTAAACGCAGACTCTGGAAAAGAGTTATTTGGAGTTTTAAAGAATACATTAAACAATTATTTATATGAATGAAGATTTAGATAAAAATTGTCCTGCATGTATGCATAAAATATTCGTTGGACACGTTGGTGATCTTGAAAAAGTATTATGCGAAAGACATTTAAAAAAACATTTTAAAATGCAAGCAGAAACAATTAATGAATATTTAAAATCATGAACTTACGACCGTACAAAACATTAGATGACTTTTCATTTAGACAGTTAATGCAAATAAGTGATATAGGAAATAAGACATTTCATTTTAGGTTTCAAGTTTTTTTAGAATATTTGATCCGTCGAGTCAAATTAATATTTAAAAAGAAAGGATAATTATGGGAGAAGAAAAGAAAGAAGAAACTTTAGTAGATTATTGCCAAGACGTGCGTACAGAAATGTTAGCAATAGAAAAATCTATTAAGACTACAAAATCTAATGTCATGAAAAAAGATGCAGTACTTCCCGAAGGTTCTGACAAACCTGAAATAATTGCAAATCTTACTCTTGCATATAGACATTTGGAAGATGCTAGGATGAGACTTGGAAAAGTTATTCAATCACACGAGGGCGGCAAATCTATTTACGACAAATAATTAATTAACAGAAGAGGGAAATTGACAATGAAATGCCAATTGTACCCAACCCACTAGACGCAGAGTTAAAAGAAGAAGAGAAAACAGTTCCATATTCAGAAGATGAAATTAAGTATTGTGGTTATCTTCAGTCAAGATTAGAATCTGCACGTACACTTAGAAATCAGAATCACGACGAGTTTGATGGAATGAGTTATACGATGTATTATCAGGCAAACAATATGAGAGCGAACTCATATATCATGCCTAAGAAAAATAGAGAAGACGTGTCATTCACAACTGGCACGACGCGGCAAGCCCTCTTTGCATACCTCGGCACTATGTACGGATTAAACTTAGATGCTGAAGTAAAATGTTTTGGTAGAGATAATAACCAACAAATTCAAGTAGGTCAATCAATTGAAGATGCAATATTCCAAGCTAATGAATTAGACCATGACGATGAAAAGAAAATCCTTAGACAATATGAATTATTTGTGCAAGGAACTGTTTTTGTACAAGATAACTGGATTGAAAGATATCGAACTGAAAAAACTGGATTCGATGCAAAAAAATGGGACGGAAAATTATCATCTGCTTCCTGGAACACTAAGCTTACTAAAGTCTATGCAGGCCCCTGCAGAGAAGTCATACCCGGGATTAATGTTTATCTCGGGCGCATAACAGAGTTTCATACTTCAAATCAACCTTACATTTTCACAGTAGATTTTAAAACTTATGATGAAGCAAAATCTATTTATGGAGAATGGGAACGTTGGAAATATGTTACAAAGAAAGTTCGATATTGGAGTAAAGAAGTTCCTCAGACACTCTACAACAACAACTGGAGATTAGAAAACACTCAAGAGAATGTTGTAGAAGAAGTTATCTATCGAGACAAATGGTCAAATGAGTACATGATTATTCTAAATGGAGTACTCATGATGCCCATCGGTTTTCCGCTTCCCTGGGACCATGACGGTTATGATATCGAAGGTCAAGTTTACGAAATCATCAACCCATCTTTTGCTTATGGTGGATCGATGGTTAAAAGAATGAAAGTTGCTCAAGACTTAGAAGATGAGTTTTGGAGATTAATGATATTAAAGACTCAGAAATCTTTTCAACCTCCTCGTGGCAATACTTCAGGACAAGTACTTACAGGTAAAATATTCTGGCCAGCAAAGATAACACCTGGACTTACTCCTGATATGGTACCAAAATTAGATGGAGTAGGAGATTTAGGTCCAACAAATTCTGAAGTGCAGATGTTAGATAAGTTAAAACAGAATTTGAAAGATAATTCTATTCCTAATTTAAATCAAAATCCAGCAGAGGGCGGTAATCAAAGTGCAACTGAAATTATGCAATTAAAGCAACAAGCAGATACTCTAATGGCAATGGCAGTTTTCAGTTGTTCAATGTTAGAAAAGAAACTTACTGCACTTAGACTTCCTATTATACTTGAACATCAGTTTGACCCAATCGATCAAGTTGCAGATGTTGCTAAAATGAAAATTTCGGATATGTTTAGTTCGATATCTAGAAATATGAATATTCCAGGAAAAGGAAATGGTCGCAGAATTACTAAACTTTCTAAATCTATTCCTTCTTCTAAAGATATTGCAATGGAAGAAAAGAAGCAAAGTAAATCTGAAGGGCAGCCTGTTAAAATTAATTACTTAAATCCAGATGCATTAAAGCAAACTAAACTGACTTGGTATTATGAAATAAATCCTAGAGAAAAAGATTCATCAGAACGCTCTAGAACAATTTTCAGTCAAATGATGAATGATGCTACAAAATTCTTTATGAACGATTTGAACTTACAATACTTCGAGGAAAGATTTTCAGATGCATGGAGTTTAAATCCTGATAAAGCATTCGTTAAACAAAGTCAACAACAAATGGGAATGGGTGGACAACCACTGCCAGGTCAACCATCTGCATCACCACAAGGTTCACCACCACAACAAACACAACAACCTAAGGTAAATCAATTAATGAATAAATCAAATGTTCAAGTTCCTGCGCAACCGATGGGAGTACGTTAAATCTTGGTTTAAAGATCGTCAAGATTTGGTTAATGTAATTCATAAACTTGAAAGAGATTTAGATTCTGTTGAATATAAATACTTAGACGAAATTCGTGCAGTAAAAAGAGAATTAACTGGTAAAGTAAGTCAGGAGAGAGTTGCAGAAATACTTAAGATTGCCCCAGTATCAGAATTACCTACTCAACTTTCTCCTGACGGTTATAGATTATATTTAGAAGAAGCTGAACAGTTATATAAGTTACGGCCATGGAAAGATATTATAAAAAAGTTTCAGAAAGACCAAGTAGACTTTATAATTCAGAAATCAGACGGAGGGGATATAGGTCAATTGCAAATCATGATTAGCAGAGGTGGAATATTATTCGCAGATCAAGCAGAAACTGCATTAAACAAATTACATGTAGAATGGATGGCAATACGAACAGGAAACAAAGAACTTTCAGATCAAGAAAAGTATAGCATATTTTTATAAAGGTCGATAAATTTTAAAATTAATCAAGAAGAATAAATAAAGACTATGATATTAAACGACGCACAAGGAAAACCATATGAAGTGTTTACTCAGGCAGAAGTTACTGAAAAAATAGAAGCAGCAACTAAAACATCTGCTGAAACAGTGAAGAATGAAATTAAAGCAGAAATAGAAAAGAAAGATGCTGCGCTTAAAGTTACTCAAGAGGCTTTAGATAAAGCAAACAGAGATTTAGCAGATTCTAAAAATACTGATCCGAATTATAAAGCATTACGTGAAGCAAAAGAAGCAGCAGAATTACTTGCTTCGAACGCAGTTAAAGATCGCGAAGATTTAGTTGCAAAAGCAGTACAAGGTGCTACCGCAGTATTTGCTACCAAATTAAAAGATGGAATGTTAGAAAGATTAGCAGGTGGAAATCAGGCTCTCTTGGATAAATTAAAAGTGCATTACGAAAAAACTCTAAACACTATGCCTGCTACTACTGATTCAGAACTTGCTGCAAGAGTAGAAGCAGCTTACAAACTTTCAGAAGATAAAATAAATCCAGGTTTGCTTAATCAAGTTATAGGTTCTAAACCTACTAGTTCAGGAAAATCCGCAGGTGGAGATGAAGGTGCACAATTAGGATTGACTGAAGCAACGTATAAGTATGGAGAAGGGTTTGGTTTATCAAAAGATGATATTATTAAATACACAAAGAAAGCTAAGAGCAATTACGTCAATGTAATTGATTCTAATAAATAATTATGGCTGAAGAAAAAGGACCGGGAAAGGCACCCGAGATAGAAAAGCCTAAATCAGATAAAGTACTTATTAGTAGAAAAGCGTTAGACGAAATTTTAGAAACAATGAAGCGTTTGGAAGAAGGGCAAGAACGCTTAGACTATGCTGCAGATAAAGGAAGAGTAGCAAAGTTTAATAGCAGAAAACAAGGTAAAATTGTTAGAGTTGCAAGATTAAGATTATACGCAGGTAAAATCGTAGTAGGTTGGGCTAAAATGGATGTAGATGTAGTTCAGAAACGAAACGGAATTTGGTCAGAAGAACAGATAATTACAGTATTTACAGAAGACTACAATCCTAAGAGAGAAGATGGATTAGATACGAGCACAGGTAAATATAAAATGCAGTACACTGATTTTATTCAAATGGAAAAAATTAAGTGTGAAATTATTGAGAAGGCTGAAATGCAATTAACCGAAGAAGATAAAGTTATTTATGGATGGGACCCAGAAGAGCCTAAATTATTCTACGGACTTAAAGTTGTAGCTAAAGGTCCGCACTATGGAAAAACATTTAAGTTGGCAGAATCTTTCATTAACGCGTAATCATGACAAATTGGAATGAAGTAAAATATAAAAGTATAATGATGACAGTAAGTGGAATGCGTGGAAGAATTTATGCATCATTTCGGGTATTATTTACAGGCAAAATGCCATTAGGTTCTACATGGGGAGAAATGGATGACAAAATATCTGCAGTAAAAAATGCAACTAAAAAGGAAGTTAAGGTACTTCCTAAGGAGGCTTTAAGATGAGTGACAAAAAACAAGACAAACAATTAGGCAAAGAAGAAAGTTTTAAAGAGTGGGTACGAACTGAATTAAAACGAATGGATGATAATGGTAGAAGTATGTCAATGAATTTAGGTGCAGTTTGTAGAGCATTAGGAATGTCACCTAAAACATTTGTTAAAGCTCTTTATGATGATGGAAAAAATAGAGAGTTTTATATTAATACATTGCAACACGAACAAAAACGTATGCAAAAGCTCCAAGGTAATTATATTCCTTGGTATAAAAAAATATTTAAACGAAAGGAAAATATGGCAAGAAAACCATTTGGTTCAAATCAATCTACAGGAAATCCTACAATGCCTGAGCATTTAGACACTGTAACTCAAGCAAAAGTAGATGAAGCAAAAGTTACTTTAGCAAATGCACCTGAATCTGCAACTCCAGTAAAATATGATGGGTTAGAAGTAACTGCAATTTTGCAAGATGGAAAGTCGACTCCAACTCATTATCATTGTTCAATGTCTAACGGAACTACAATGCATGTCCCGAAGACATTATGGAGTTAATTAAATGTTTATAGGTGATAAAGAAATTGAAAAAACTCTAGGTGTAGAAAATTCAGAATATACAAACATAGAATTTAAAGATAGAACATTTGCAAATCTTAGTAACAAAATGTTTAATGCATCTGTAAGTGAAGTTCCGTTAGATGCATCTGCATTGCAAGACAAAAGAGCTGCAGAAGTAGTAAAAGATATATTGTCTTTGCTTTTAGAATGGGATATTGAAATGGGAGATCTTCGGTATATTTTAGATATGTGCTATAATTCCACAAGTAATTGGAAAGAATACTGTGAAGAACAATTATGGGGTTCTAAAGTAAATGTAATTAGAATGAGTAAAATTCAGGAAATACTTAACTCAACTAAAGATAAAAAATAAATGCTTAACTCTGATGAGTTACTAAAGACTCTTCGCCAAGAAGAAATAATAATGATTCTTGCACTTCGCCATAAGTTCAAATTTGGTGAAGTTATTATCCAAATGCGAGATGGAGTACCTCAACGAATAAGTAAAGTTGAAGTCTTTGTAGATGTTAAAGAACGTAATCCTGACATTATTCAAAGCCAATTAGTTGACTAGGATTGTACAGAAAGCAGAATCCAGTATATAATATCATTAACTTAATAAAGTATACTCCTAGGTTATCCTAGTCATTCTACCAAACACTGGCGAATGAACACGAACGTTAATTGTTCTGTTCTTTGCCAGTTTTTTGTATTTAGATTCCTGCTTGCCGCCCTCTTCTCGGTAAGTAGGAATCTGAATAAAATCGGAATCATAGAAAAAACTATGGGTTTCTCAAATTCTACGTTAAAACACCTGCCCAGCGTCAAAAGGCACGTAGCGATTTTATAAGAAAGAAGAGACTAATAATTAACGAAAATGTAAAACTATGCGTATTGCAAAAGGAAAAACGAAGTTTGTTTATCTTCCTGTTACTACTTCTACTGTTTTTACTTCAGGTGATGCAGTAGCTATGAGTGGCGGATTGGTAATAGAAGCAACCTCGTCTACTACTCCTGTTCTAACCATAGGTCTTATTCGTCACTCTATTGCTTCGACTGATTCAAACTATGCAACTGCTCGTTTGGTAGAAGTTGAAGTTCCGATGGAAAAGGGCATAATTGTAGAAGCTACTACTGCTTCTGCAACTGCTTCTAACATTGGTATAGAGTACGATTTAAGCGATGCTAGAACTGTTAACTTGAGTGGTACTTCGATCAAGATTTTCATGCCCGTCACAATTGTGTCATCCACGTTAGTCCAAGGGTTTATGAAGTTTTTAGGTTCTTATTAATTAACTAATACTAAGAGAACTCCTGTTTGGGTGTGGACCTTACGACCCGAACTCTTAAGTAATAAAGGATTTAGCTCTTTATGGAACTAAATACTATATCACTGAACGTATTCGTGCAATTGGCCAACGTAATCTTTGAAAAAAAGAAAGATTCGTTAGACCAAAATGCCCGATCCAGTGGATTGTTTAAGGTTGAAAACATTCCTCAAAGCACTGGAAACGTTCGGCAGTATACAGAAATCGACCTAGAAGAATATGCTCGCAGAAAAGGTGAAGATGACCAATCTGAAAGAGCTCGTGTGCAACAAGGTTACTCGAAATACTTGAATTCTTATCGTACTTCGATGGATATTGGTATTTCTTATGAAATGCGCACACAAAACAAGTACAATGATGTTATTTCTCGTTTAGAGAACTTAGCTGATTTGGCCATTAATAGAATGGATTTAGATTTAACCCACCGCATAACTTTCATGTCAGCTACTACTTACACTGATATGGATGGTATTTCTGTAGATATTTCTACTGGAGATACTCTTGCTTTAGGTTCCTATGTTCATACTCTTAATGGTTCTTCCACTACATATGCTACTAGATTAGCTGGAAACCCTCAGGTTTCTAAAGGTTCTCTAGAAGGTATGGAAAGACTTAATGTTGAAAATTCGTTCAACCAATTAGGTCAGAAAATTACTATCAAATATGATGTTATTTTCTGTGGTGATGACCCGAATACTAATAATACTATTGATGAGTATTTACAGTCTTCAGGTGCTCCTGACTTTAATAACCCTAACGTAAAAAACGTTTACAATGGCAAATTTCATAAAGTTTGCTTACCTAGAATTGCTACCGACGCTCTAGGCGGTGTAGATTCTACAAAACGTAAATATTGGGGTATTGCTTCTACTATGGCTTCTCAAGCACATTTGGGAGTATGGGAAGAAGCTCATCTGAAATCTCCTGGCGTAATTGGCTCTACTGAACAAAATTCAGACGCCAACGGTGAAGAATTTTCTACCGATGCTTGGAATTTTGGTGTACGTTGTGGTTATGGTATTGCTATTTTAGCTGGACAATGGATTCGTATTTCCAGCGGAGATGGCGCAGCTTAGAAATTAAACGAGGAGAACTCTTTTATGTTCAGTAAACTCGAAAGAGTTCTCCTTGCTCTTTTAATAATTAATACCAAGAAATCTAACATTATGTCAGAATTAGAATTGGTACAAGCCGTAGTTGCTAAAGTTGTAGAACTTTTAGCAGCAGGTCATTCAAATCCAGTAGTTACTGCCAGCGAAGATTGTACTAAATTAGTACTTTCTACAACTCCTTCTGTGGTTACTCCTGTAGTCACAGAATTTCCAGTAACCAATGTTTTAGAAGCAGCTTAATTAATTTAAGAAATATATCTAGATGCAATTTGCATTGAGGCGGTGGTGGGATATATTTCATAAGGATAAAATATGTATACTATAAATTCAGGTTTAGGCCCAATCTTTTATGATCAATTAGGTGGGTTTAGTCCCACAGGTGGAAAACTTTTCGTAGTTTGTCCTATTGCGCATCCCAATTTTCAAGAAATTTCGGATGTCATAAAAAGAGACGAAGAAGGAATTGATCGAAGATACACTACTATTGCTGCAGCTATGGCACAATGTGTAGCAGGTAGAGGCGATGTAATTTTAATAATGGAAGGTTATACAGACACCGTAAGTTCTGCTACAATCTTACCGTTTAACATTGCCAATGTAAAGATTATAGGTTTGGGTACATCTTCTGCAAGACCTACTATTACTTATAATACTGCAAACACTGCCACGATTCCTGTAAGCGCAAGCGGTATTACTATTCAAAATTGTATTTTTGTTGCAAACTTTCTTGCAATTGCAAATGCATTTACTTTAACTACTGCGAAAGATTTTAATTTAATAAACTGCGATTTTAGAGATACTTCAGCAGTTTTAAACTTTGTAAATATTGTAACTACAGACACTACTTCTAACCATGCAGATGGTTTACTTATTAGTGGATGTAATTTCATGTTATTAGCTACTTCTGGTGCAGTTAACTTATTTGCGCCATTGGGTACAAATGATAGATGTACAATTATTAATAATTATTTTGCAAGTTTAACTACTAATGCTGGAGCAGTAATTCCTATTGCTACAGGCAAAATATTAACTAACTTTAAACTGCTTAATAACAGGTTTAATTTAGTAAATGCTACAGGTACTTCAACTGGTTATATTATTACTACAAACGGATCTACTAATACTGGATTCATTGATGGAAATATGGACCATGCATTACCTACTTCGCCGCTGTTTTGTACTGCAAGTTCCGGTTTCGTTTATGGTGCTAACTACCATTCTGAAACTGCAGACAAATCTGGGTTCTTATTACCTGCCACAAACGGATCGTAATTGTTTATCTACTTTGCTCCAAATCTATTTGGGGCAAAGATAAGCAAATAATTAATTAATATTATAAATTTATGTCAGCAAAACCAACAGGTAGGCAATCTGCAGACAATGGAAATGATAACGGAAAGGTCGACACTACTGATAAACGTACGGCAGATAATAGAAGAGATAGAATAGATAACAACGGAAATTAAATAATTAATAAAAAAACTATGGAACATGTAACTTGGCAAGATTATAAGCCAATTGGAGTGTTGATTGTTAACGCAACTTTAGATACTTCATATCACACATCTGGTTCAACTATGGCATTAATTGATAGTCAACAACCTATTTCTACTTCAGGTCTTGGTCATCCTGCTGATGCAGATTTAGATAAATACAACCAATTATTGTTATACGTTAAAGTTGCATTAGGTTCTGCAACTGATATGAGAATGATTATAGATTTTTCTCCTGATAATGAACAGAATTGGTACCAAGAAACTTCTGAATCTATTTCGGGTGGAACTGCTACAATGACTCAATTAGAACATGTATTTAGTGCATCTGGAAATTATATAATTGCTATTCCGATAAAATATCCTAGAGCTAGAATAAGAAATAAAGTTACAGGAACTGCTACAGGAAATACTTGTACAGTTACTGGAGCAGTAGGAGTACAATAACATATGAAATACAATTTTAAACTTAGTCTTGCTGCAATTTGTGCAATACTTTCTATAAGTACATTCATGTCAATTGCAGTAGCTTCTTTTTCTAATGTTGAAGCAATACCTGTTGCATTTCCTGCTGCATCTACTCTTTCAGTTTATATGCAAACTCCTTCTGGAATTTCTGCAATTGCATCTACAACAACAGGAAGTCTTGCTACAGGTACGCCATTCTTTATTCAAGTTGCAGCACTAGATGGTTCTGGAGGTATGACTGTACCCTCGTCTGAATTTTCTACAACTACTGCTACGTCATCTATTGGTCAACTCACATTAACTTGGAATGCAGTAACTGGAGCACAATCATATGACGTATTTTTTGCAACTTCATCTGGCGCAGAATCATCGTTCTTTACTTCTACTTCTTCTTCTTATACTTTTGCGACTAGTACTGGAGCATCGACCACTACTGAAGTAAGTACATCAACTGCATTTGTTAATAAATTAAGTGCATCTGGTAATTCTTATTTTTTAGGTGGGTCATTTAGTATAGGTTCAAGCACACCT
>Ga0265327_10002323_pt1 | contig 20327 bp, 20 predicted proteins | sample 41621metaG_FD_202089 | JGI IMG/M metagenome (GOLD analysis project Ga0265327, IMG submission 202089) | Rhizosphere microbial communities from Carex aquatilis grown in University of Washington, Seatle, WA, United States - 4-16-21 metaG | ecosystem: Host-associated > Plants > Roots > Rhizosphere...
GGTCACTTCAATACCGGCATCCTTAACTGCTTCAATTCCCGCCACCAGACCGTACTGAATGAAAATATCCATTCTGCGGGCATCCTTGGGTGACAGGTGCTGAGTGACATCAAAACCCTTCACCTCGCCCGCCACCTGAGAACTGAATGCGCTGGCATCAAATCTGGTGATATTGGTGATGCCGGACTTGCCGGCCACGATGTTCGACCATGCATCCTGCACACCAATGCCTACAGGCGAGATAATACCCAGGCCAGTGACAACTACCCTACGTTTGGACAAAGTGACTCCAGGAGTGGAAGCGAGGGAATGAATTACTTCAGGTTGGCGTTGACGTAGTCAATCGCTTGCTGAACGGTGGTGATCTTTTCTGCATCTTCGTCAGGGATTTCGCAGTCGAATTCTTCTTCGAGCGCCATCACCAGTTCAACGGTGTCGAGAGAGTCGGCACCCAGATCATCCACGAAGGATGATTCATTCTTGACGTCGGCTTCGTTGGCGCCCAGTTGTTCTGTGACGATCTTCTTGACGCGTTGTTCGATATCGGACATTTGTTTCCCCTTAAGGTCTAGTGTGTGTACAGCAAAAACTCGGGCTATTTTAGCAAAACTCCCGAGGAATTCAAAAAAGCAGTGATTTGTTTCGATCGTCTCCGATCAGGCCATATACATGCCGCCATTGACATGCAGAGTTTCGCCAGTAACATATCCAGCGCGTGACGATGCCAGATAGGCCACGGCCGCTGCGATATCTTCCGCCTGACCCAGACGGCCCAGGGGAATATGCTGCAACAGCTTGTTGCGATGTTCTTCCGGCAAATCACGCGTCATATCGGTATCGATGAAGCCCGGAGCGACACAATTGACGGTAATGCCACGACTTCCGACTTCCTGAGCCAGCGATTTGGTGAAACCGGACAGGCCGGCCTTCGCAGCTGAATAATTGGTTTGTCCTGCGTTCCCACTATGTCCGACGACCGACGAAATATTGATGATGCGGCCATAACGCGCTTTCATCATCGGGCGCAGCACCGCTTGCGACAGGCGGAAAACCGACTTCAGGTTGGTCGATAGCACCGTATCCCAGTCATCTTCGCTCATACGCATCAGCAGTGTGTCTCGCGTCACACCTGCATTGTTGACCAGCACAGAGATCACGCCAAACTTTTCTGAAATCTCCTTGAGAACGGACTCGACCTGCTCGGCGTTATTCACATCCAGCGCAAGGCCGATGCCCTTAACGCCGGCTTGCTGCAATGACGCTGTGATGTTATCAGCACCACTTTGTGTTGTAGCAGTACCAATCACGGTTGCGCCATGCTTACCCAATTCCTGCGCGATGGCTGCGCCGATGCCACGACTGGCACCTGTGATTAATGCGATCTGATTCTGCATGTTGTTCTCCTTACACTAATTGGGGCTTAGCTTCAGCGATGGCATCGTTGCTCACCAGTGCCAGACAGGTCATATCGGCCACGATACGCTTATTCAATCCGGTCAGCACCTTACCCGGGCCACACTCAGCCGCAATGCCCACGCCAACCGCGGCGATGGCTTGAATGGTTTCCACCCAACGCACCGGGTTGTAGAGTTGACGCACCAGTGCGTCCTTGATTTTTTCTGAGTTGTTATAAGTTGCCACATCGGCATTGTGCAAGACCGGGATGTGCGGCGTACGAAGTAAGACATTTTGCAGATAATCATGCAACTTTTCAGCAGCCGGCTTCATCAGGGCGCAATGCGAGGGTACGCTAACCGGCAGAATCAATGCGCGCTTCGCGCCTTTAGCCTTGGCAGCCTCCATCCCACGTTCGACCGCCGCCTTGTTGCCGGCAATCACAACCTGGCCGGGCGAATTGAAATTCACCGCATCCAGCACCTCTCCTTGTGCATTGTCTGCACACACGGCGCGAACGGCATCGTCATCGAGCCCCAGAATGGCCGCCATGGCGCCGACACCTTCAGCCACGGCGCCCTGCATGACTTCTGCACGATAACGCACCAAGGGCAGTGCATCGGCAAAATCAAGCGCGCCAGCAGCCACCAAAGCCGTATATTCGCCCAGACTATGGCCCGCAAGAATCGCAGGCTGCGCACCGCCCGCTTGCTGCCATGCGCGCCACGTGGCAACGCCAGCCGTCAGCATGATGGGTTGCGTGTTGCTGGTTTGATTGATGTCTTCGTTAGCTTCCGTCGCCATGCACCAGAAATCCTGGCCCAGCACATCCGAAGCTTCGGTAAAAGTGTCGCGGACGACGGCAAGCTCACCAAAGCCTTGCAGCATGCCGACTGATTGCGAACCCTGACCGGGGAAAAGAAAAGCGAATGTCATATCGTCTCTCAGTATTTCAATAACACGGAACCCCAGGTGAACCCGCCACCAAAAGCTTCCATCAGAATGGTTTCACCGCGCCGGATACGACCATCGCGCACGGCCACGTCCAATGCCATCGGAATCGAAGCCGCCGAGGTATTGCCATGACGGTCTACCGTTACTACAACATGATCCATGCTCATGCCGAGCTTCTTGGCCGTAGCCTGAATGATCCGAATATTGGCCTGATGCGGCACCAGCCAGTCGACATGGGCCTTTTCCAGTCCGTTGGCGTTCAGCGTCTCATCAACGATGGCATCCAACGTGTTGACCGCCACCTTGAATACCGCGTTGCCTTCCATGTATATGGTCGGACTGCCTTCCTTGCGCGAAACACCGGAAGTAACATTAAGCAGATGTGCAAAACTGCCGTCAGCGTGCAAGTGCGTTGAAATAATGCCAGGTTCGTCACTGGCCTTCAGAATTACCGCACCGGCACCATCACCCCAAAGGATGCAGTTGCTACGGTCGGTCCAATCAGTAATTCGCGACATGGTTTCAGCACCGACCACCAGCGCACACTTGGCTGTGCCGCTCTTGATGAACTGATCAGCAGTCGAGAGTCCGTAAACGAAACCACTGCATACTGCCTGAATATCGAAAGCAGGACAGCCGCCGATGCCCAGCCGGTATTGAAGCAAACATGCAGTACTGGGGAAAACGTGATCAGGGGTTGTTGTCGCAACGATGATCAGGTCGATGTCATGCGCAGATATACCGGCAGCCTCAATGGCGCGCAATGCAGCCTGATGCGCGAGGTCACTGGTGAATTCATCATCCGCAGCAATATGGCGCTGCTTGATACCGGTACGGCTGACGATCCACTCGTCCGCAGTATCAACCATGCGCTCAAGATCAGCGTTGGTCAGAATCTTTTCCGGCAGATAACTACCTGTTCCGGCAATACGCGAATAGGTCATGCGGGGGTCTCTTCGGCAACGGCAGACTGTGGTTGAGGATGCTCGATCGCCAGTTGTTCGGTAATGCGCTGCAGCACACCGCTGCGTGCTTCTTCAATTGCGGTGTCGATGGCATGCAGAAACGCGAAACTATCTGCGCCACCATGACTCTTGACCACGATACCGCGCAAGCCCAGAAAGCTCGCGCCATTATAGCGACGCGGGTCAAGTCGGCGCTTGAATGCCTTGAGTACGGGCATGGCCAGCAGAGCCATGACCTTGGTCAGCCAGTTGCGCTTGAATTCCTGCATCAGAAACTGACCCATCATGTGGGCCAGCCCTTCGGACGCCTTGAGGGCTACGTTGCCGACAAAGCCATCACAGACGACGAGGTCCGTAGTGCCCTTGTAGATATCGTTACCTTCGACGTTGCCGTAGAAATTGAGATGGCTTGCGCGTAATAATTCTCCGGCTTGCTTGACCACCTCGTTGCCCTTGATATCTTCGGAACCGATGTTGAGCAGGCCCACCGTCGGACGTTCCTTGTGCTCGACGCAGGACACCAGCATCGCGCCCATGATGGCGAACTGCAGAAGATGCTCCGGAGTACAGTCGGCGTTTGCGCCAAGGTCCATCATGTAGGTCTGCCCGTTGCGACTTGGCAGCGTCGATGCGATTGCGGGACGATCAATTCCTGGCAGGGTCTTGAGCACGAAACGCGCAGTCGCCATCAGTGCGCCGGTATTGCCGGCACTGATACAGGCCTGTGCTTCACCATTCTTGACCAAATTAATCGCCACGCGCATGGAAGAATCTTTTTTATTCTTCAGCGCGCTTTGCGGCGATTCGTCCATCGCCACAAGTTGCGAGGCATGCTGAATACGAAGACGAGCGCCTACCGACGCGCCATTAGCTCGCAATTCAGCTTCGATGGCCTCGGTCAGACCAACCAGGACAATGTTGATTTCGCTGTGCTGCTTGAGCGCGTTAAGCGCAGCAGGAACGGTGACATGGGGACCGTGGTCGCCCCCCATGGCGTCAATGGCGAGGGTAATTTCCATAAACAAAACGCCGCACCCGTAGAGGCGCGGCGCATCTGTTTTCTGAGACGAAAGCCTTATTCGCCCTTGGCAGGCAGAACCTTGCGGCCACGATAGAAGCCGTTAGGGCTTACGTGGTGACGCAGATGCACTTCACCTGTGGTTGGCTCGACAGCCAGTGCCGGTGCAGTCAGATGGTCATGCGAACGATGCATGCCGCGCTTTGACGGCGACTTCTTGTTTTGTTGAACAGCCATGTTGTACTCCTAAAAATTAAATCTAACGCTTACCCAATTTGAGCCCTTGCAACACCTTGAAAGGGCTTTCTTTTTGTTCTGTTGCCTCCGTGACGTTTACGCCACATTCGGCTGCTTCATGCAGGGCCACCATTGGCAACCCCAGCAAAACTTCGTCTTCGACCAGTGCGATCACATCCAGTTTCGGATCGGCGACCAGATAATCTGCATCATCCTGCTCCTCTTCCGGCGCCGGCATCATACCCTCATTAGGCACAATGACAAAATGCACGGTGGTATCCACATGATGCCTTAGTGCGCCAAGGCAACGCTGACACACCAGAACGAGTTCACCTTGTACCTGCAAAATGATTTTGGATTGACCCTGCGCATCAGCATGCCCTCGTAGCAGGTAATCAAGCTCGCCATCACTCGAAAACAGCGTATCGCTGAGCCGTTCTAAATCACGGGGCGAGATTGTACCACGAAACTCGCGCGCGTCTCTCGCAAAGTCAAAGCTGTTGATGGTGACCTGTTCTTTCATATGGCGCGCATGTTACAATTCGGAGGTTTTTGTGTCAAAAAAAATTGGGCTGATTTGTGATCAAAAAGATATTAGTTGCCAACCGTGGTGAAATTGCTGTCCGCATTGTACGCGCCTGCTCCGAGATGGGGATCAAGTCGGTTGCCATCTACACAGATGCTGACCGCCATGCGCTACATGTCAAAAAGGCGGACGAAGCTTACAACATCGGTTCAGACCCCGTCGTTGGCTACCTGAACGCGCACAACATCGTGAACCTGGCCGTGGCTTCCGGCTGCGATGCTCTGCACCCAGGATACGGATTTCTATCTGAAAATCCTGAGCTGGCCGAGATTTGCGCCCGTCGCGGCATCAAGTTCATCGGTCCGGATTCGGATGTGATTCGCCAGATGGGCGACAAGATTCAGGCACGCACTGCCATGATCGCTGCAGGGATCCCCTGCGTACCAGGTAGTGAAGGCAATCTGGAAACGGTTGAAGAAGCCGTCACGCTAGCCAACGAAATCGGCTACCCCATTATGCTAAAGGCCACCAACGGCGGTGGCGGACGCGGCATCCGCCGCTGTAATAGCGAAAAAGAACTGCTCGCCAATTACGACCGCGTGATTTCAGAAGCCAGCAAGGCCTTTGGTAAACCGGAAGTCTTCCTGGAAAAGTGCGTGGTCAATCCACGTCATATTGAAGTTCAGATTCTGGCCGACAGCCACGGCAATGTCATTCACCTGTTTGAGCGAGATTGCTCGATTCAGCGCCGCAACCAGAAACTGATCGAAATCGCGCCCTCCCCGCAGCTCTCGCAGGCGCAACGCGAATACATCGGCGGCCTGGGCGTCAAGGCAGCCAAGGCGGTTGGGTACGAAAACGCCGGCACGGTTGAGTTTCTGCTTGATCAGGACAACAATTTCTATTTCATGGAAATGAACACCCGCCTGCAGGTTGAGCACACGGTGACGGAAACCATCACCGGTATCGACATCGTGCAGGAGCAGATTCGCATCGCTGATGGCCTGGAGTTGCAATACAAACAGGATGACGTCAAATTCCGCGGCTATGCCATGGAGTTCCGCATCAATGCTGAAGACCCGAAAAACGGCTTCCTGCCGAGTTTCGGCAAGATCACCCGCTACTACGCCCCAGGTGGCCCGGGCGTACGTATCGATGCAGCCATGTACAGCGGCTATGTGATCCCACCTTATTATGATTCGATGTGCGCCAAACTGACGGTCTGGGCCCTGACCTGGGATGGCGTAATCGAGCGTGGCCGTCGCGCACTGAATGACATGGTGGTGTATGGCGTCAAGACCACCATGCCGTATTATCAGGAGATTCTGAAACACCCTGATTTCAGGGCCGCAAACTTCGATACCAGCTTCGTGGAATCGCACCCCGAGCTGATTAATTACGCGACCGAGTTTCCGCCTGAGTTGATCGCCGCAGCCATATCCGCTGCGATTGCCGCTCATGAAGGCATTTGACTTAATATTAAAGAAATAGATTAAAAATATGGCAAAAGTCCTTGTTTCTGAACTAGCTTTGCGTGATGGTCACCAATCCCTCATCGCTACGCGTCTGCGTACCGATGACATGTTGCCCATCCTTCCCAAGCTGGACTCTATCGGCTTCTGGTCGCTGGAAGCCTGGGGTGGCGCGACCTTCGATGCCTGCGTTCGTTTTCTAAAGGAAGACCCTTGGGAACGTCTCGCCAAGCTACGCAAGGCACTACCGAACAGCCGTATCCAGATGCTGCTGCGCGGACAGAACCTGCTGGGCTACCGCCACTACTCTGACGATGTCGTGCGTGCATTCGTGCAAAAGTCTGCTGATAACGGTGTCGATGTATTCCGCATTTTTGATGCCATGAACGACATCCGTAACCTCCGCGTATCGGTCGAGGCCGTCAAGAAAGTCGGCAAACATGCGGAGGGTGCTATCAGCTATACCACCAGCCCGGTGCATGACATCCCTCACTTCGTTGGCCTGGCGAAGGAACTGGAATCGATGGGCAGCGACACCATTGCCATCAAGGATATGGCAGGACTGCTGACACCGAAAGATACTGCAGACCTGGTCAAGGCACTGCGTGCCGCGGTTAATGTGCCGATCCACCTGCACAGCCATGCCACCTCAGGTCTGGCAGCCATGAGTTTCCTCAAGGGCGTAGAAGCCGGCGCGACCATTCTGGATACCTGTAATTCGGCATTCGGCGAAGGTGCCAGCCATCCTTCAACTGAAAGCATTGTCGCCGCGCTCAAGGGTACTGAATACGACACCGGCCTTGATCTGGCCGCGCTGCAGGAAGTCACTGCCTATCTGCGTGAAACCCGCAAGAAATACTGGCAGTTCGAAAGTGACTTTACCGGCGTAGATACTCGCGTACTGGTGAATCAGGTACCGGGCGGCATGATCTCCAACCTATCCAACCAGCTCAAGGAACAAGGCGCGCTGGACAAGATGGACGCCGTACTGAGCGAAATCCCCCGTGTGCGTGAAGACCTTGGTTACCCGCCACTGGTGACGCCCACCTCACAGATCGTCGGCACACAGGCCGTGCTTAACGTGCTGACCGGCGCACGTTACAAATCCATCACCAATGAGGTCAAGAACTACCTGTTGGGCCACTATGGCAAAGCGCCGGGCAAGGTGAACGAAGACATCAAGAAACTGGCCGTAGGTAATGCCGAAGTCATCACTGTGCGTCCTGCTGATTTGCTGGAAGCTGAAATGGCCAAGCTGCGCATAGAAAGCGAAGCCTTTGCCAAGAGCGAAGAAGATGTACTGACTTACGCCATGTTCCCCGAACTCGCACAGACTTTCCTGCAGGAACGCAATGCAGGCAGCCTCAAGGCCGAGCCATTGCTCTCGAAAGAAGCTGCCGCGCCTTCCGCTGCGCGCTACGCCCCTAACGAGTTCAATGTCACGCTGCATGGCGAAACTTTCCACATCAAACTCACTGGCAGCGGGCATCCTGGTGAAGAACAACGTCCGTTCTATGTTTCTGTCGATGGCGTATCTGAAGAAGTAATCGTCGAAACACTGAGCGAAATGGAAGTCTCCGGCAGTACCGGCAGCGGTGGCGGAAAGAAGAAAACCTCTGCCTCAGCCAGCGGCAGCAATCGCCCTCGCCCCAGCCATGAAGGCTGCGTGACCACTGCCATGCCTGGCACCATTGTCGATGTGAAGGTCAAGCCTGGCGACACGGTAAATGCCGGTGACGGCGTGCTGGTGATCGAAGCCATGAAAATGGAAAACGAGATTCAGGCGCCCAAGAGCGGCATCGTGCTGGCTGTGCATGTCAAAAAGGGCGACAGCGTTACACCGGACGAAACGCTGATCGAAATCCAGTAATTACCCTGAACAAGGCCGGCGCAAGCCGGCCTTTTGCTTTGAAGGCAGCATTGAATGACACGCCACCTGATCCTCGCCTCATCTTCCATTTATCGTCGCGAACTGCTGGAGCGGCTGCAACTGCCTTTCAGTGTCGAAACACCTGATGTCGACGAATCGCCCCTCGCCGGCGAGCAACCTGAAGAAACCGCTATCCGCCTTGCGCAACTGAAAGCACGCAAGGTCGCCGAGCGTCACCCCGAGGCATTGATTATCGGCTGTGATCAGGTCGCTACGCTGGATGGCCAGCAACTCGGAAAACCACTCACCCATGCCAATGCAGTCAAACAACTGCAACTGATGCGGGGCCGCAGCGTCATTTTCCACAGTGCGCTTTGCCTGTACAACCCGATATCCAACTGCATGCAGGCCGAAGTCGAACCTTACGAAGTCAGCTTCAGGCCTTTGACCGACGCCCAGATTGAGAATTACCTGCTGAAAGAGCAGCCCTACCACTGCGCCGGCAGCGCCAAGTCAGAAGGCCTCGGCATTGCACTGATCGAATCCATGCAGGGCAATGATCCCAACGCATTGATCGGGCTGCCCCTGATCCTGCTAGTGACCATGTTGCAGAACGAAGGCCTTTCCGTTATCTAACACTCATGGCTACCAGCATCCTCATCGTCGAAGATGAATCCGCCATCGCGGATGTGCTGGTGTATGCGCTGAAATCCGAAGGGTACGAGGCTCACCACTGCACGCTGGGCAGCGAGGGTTTGGCTCAACTGCGCAGCGGGCGGCATGCGCTGGCAATTCTGGATGTCGGACTGCCTGATATCAGCGGCTTTGAAGTCTGCCGTCAGGCACGCACGTTCAGTGAAATCCCCATTCTGTTCCTTACTGCCCGGGCAGATGAGGTCGATCGCATCGTGGGGCTTGAAATCGGCGCTGACGACTACGTCATCAAGCCTTTCTCACCGCGCGAAGTGGTGGCAAGGGTGCGTGTGATTCTCCGCCGCAAGCAGCCCGTAAATCACCTGCCCAACACGCCGCTGTTTGAGGTAGATGCTGCCAGTGCGCGCATTCGTTACAGCAACACCCTGATCGACCTCACCCGTTACGAATATCAACTGCTCGCGATGTTGCTGGAACATGCCGGACGCATCTACAGCCGAGAGGTGCTGATGGACGCCATCTGGCGGGATGCGCTGGATACTTCTGACCGCACGGTGGATACGCACATCAAGACTGTTCGCGCAAAACTCAAGGCCATCCGTGAGGATATTGACCCCATCGTGACGCATCGCGGGCTGGGTTACAGCATCAGCAACGAGCCGACCAAATGAACATCACCCTGCGCCTGCTGCTCGGTTACTTTCTTATTGTCGGCCTGGCTGCGTGGTTCGTGCTCAATGTGTTCGTCGAAGAGGTCAAGCCCGGCGTGCGCCAGGCCATGGAAGAAACGCTGGTCGACACCTCGCAATTGCTGGCCGAGGTGGCAGTCAACGACATCAAATCGGGTCACCTGCAGGGTGGCAGCTTCGAGCAGGCATTCAAGCAATACCGTGAACGCGAGCCCCGTGCCACGATCTGGGGGTTCAAAAAAGACGCCGTTGATCTGCAGGTCTATATTACCGATGCCAATGGTATTGTGATCTACGATTCCGAAGGCCAGGCGCTCGGCAAGGACTATTCACGCTGGAATGATGTCTATCGCACGCTACGTGGCAGCTACGGCGCGCGCAGCACGCGCCTCGACCCCAAGGACGAACGCACCTCGGTGATGTACATCTCAGCACCGATCAAGGACGGCAATCAACTGCTCGGGGTGCTCACCGTCGCCAAGGCCACCTCCAGCGTGCAGCCCTTCATCGACCGCAGCCGGCAGCGCATCGAGCGCGCCGGATTCTGGCTCATGGGCGGCGCCCTGCTGATCGGCCTGCTGTTCACCTGGTGGCTGACGCGCTCCATCGGCCTGCTGCGACGCTATGCGCGAGATGTAGGGCTAGGCAAGAAGGTGCCGCCTCCTGATCTGCATGGCGGGGAGCTGGCGGAACTGGGGCGCGCACTGGCCGAAATGCGTGAAAAACTGGATGGACGCGAATATATCGAGCAATACGTGCATCACCTCGCCCACGAAATGAAAAGCCCTCTCACCGCGTTGATCGGCTCGGCAGAACTTCTCGATGAAAACCTGCCCGAGCAGGAACGCGCGAACTTTACCGCCAACATCCGCGAGCAGAGCGAACGTCTCAAGCTCATGCTGGATAAACTGCTGACGCTGGCCCGGCTGGAACACCGCAGCGGCCTCGAAGAAAGCGTGCCCATCAATCTGCGCGAACTGGTCGATACCGTGATCGCCGATCATGCAGCGCCATTGCAGCAACGCAGAATTACCCTCCGGAATCTGGTACCGGCTGAAGCAGAAAGCACCGGCGAGCCTTTTCTGCTGAGACAGGCACTCGCCAACCTGATTGAAAATGCCATCGACTTTTCACCGGATGGCAGCGAAATCACCCTGTCACTTGAAACACGTGATGGTCGTCATACCCTGATTGTGGCTGATCAAGGCACTGGCATTCCGGATTTTGCCCTGCCGCGTGTGTTCGAACATTTTTATTCGCTGGCCCGCCCCATCACCCAGCGCAAGAGCACAGGACTGGGCTTGCCCTTCGTCAAGCAAGTCGCCTTGCTGCATGGCGGCGACATCACGTTAAAAAATCAGCGTGAAGGCGGGGCAGAAGCGCGACTCAGTCTGCCGGCCAGATAATTCGCACTACACACAGAGCACACACAAACCCATCATCCCCACACAGTCACCCGGCATTCTGCAAACTCCTAATACCCGCAGGAGATTGTCATGCCGTTCACCCCGTTTCACTTCGGCCCTGGGTTGGCCATCAAGGGGCTGATCCCCAACCAGTTCAGTCTCACCACCTTCGCGCTTGCCAACGTGGTCATGGATATCGAACCCGCCTACCGCATGTGGCGCATTCAAACGCCGCTGCATGGATTCAGCCACACCCTCACTGGCGCTTTGGTCATCGCCGCAGGCACTGCATTGCTGGGGCGCTACGCGATCAACCATGCATGGCGCTATTACCAGCGCCTGACGTCAGAGGGTGACGTAACCTTCAGCATCACCCCGTTGCAAGCCTGGCTAAGCGCCCTGCTTGCCACCGGCAGCCACCTGCTGCTGGATGCCGTAATGCACGAAGACATCCACCCTTTTGCCCCGCTGACCGATGCCAACCCCCTGCTCATGACCGAGTGGATGTTGCAACTGCATCTCGCCTGCATCCTGGCCGCCATGTTCGGGATGCTGCTGATTCTGGCCCGCGCCGCCTTTCAACACGAACACGCTTGAAAATCACAACACTTGAGGAAACCACCATGAACCGCTTCCCCCTCCTTTCCAAAACCCTGATGATCGGCCTGTTGGCCTTGTTGCTGCTGATCCCGCTGGGCATGATCGAATCAAAGATCGGCGAGCGTCATAACCTGCAAGCCAACGTGCAGCAGGACATTGCACGCAGCGCCTCAGGTCCCCAAACGTTATCTGGCCCATTTCTGGTGATCAGTTACAAAGTACGCGAACGCCAGACATACAAGGATGAAAAGGGCGTTGAGCACGTAAGGATATGCGAATGTGGACCATACGAAACGGTCATCGCTCCGCACTCACTCAAGATCGATAGCAACGCCGACGTCGAAACACGCAACCGAGGCATCTATCAGGCACGCCTTTTCAACTTGCACAGCGTCATCACGGGGGACTTTGTCGTGCCTGAAAGGTTTGGCACCGACATTCCACTGACGGATATGATCCCAGTAGGCGCCAGTTTCGTCATGAACGTCAGCGACTCGCGAGGGATAAGCAACGCCCCGCAATTGACCATCAATGGCAAACAACATGAATTCGAAGCAGGCAGCATCAAGCCACTGACCGGAAACGGTGTGCACGTGCAACTGGAATCATTAGCGCCGGATCAGACGCATACACTGCGCTTTAACTTCCCTCTGGATTTGCAAGGCATGACGACACTCTCCGTCTCGCCAACCGGCAACAACACCGAGATGTCGCTCAAATCCACCTGGCCACACCCTTCTTTTGGCGGCAGCTTTTTACCTCGCACCCGCAACGTCGATAACAAGGGGTTCACTGCACAGTGGCTGGTCACCAATCTGGCTCGCAATGGAAGCGCTGTGGCAGAAACCGGTCACCCGGTTGCTAGCGAGAATTTCTCGGTGGACTTCATCGACCCGGTCGATGTCTATCTGCTATCCGAGCGAGCCGTGAAATATGGCGTCATGTTTGTCGTGTTGGTATTCACAGCATTTTTCATGTTCGAGGTACTCAAAAGTCTACGCATCCACCCGATGCAATACCTCTTGGTTGGCCTTGCGATGGCCATGTTTTTCCTGCTGATCATCAGCCTGTCAGAACACATTCCATTCCTGACTTCTTATGTCATCTCCGGCGCGGCTTGCGTGGCTTTGATCGGCATCTATATGGCCGGTGTATTGAAGAACCGTAAACCCGCATTAGTGTTTTCCGGCGGGATTGCCATGCTCTATGCCGTGCTCTTCGGCGTATTGAAATCGGAAGACAACGCACTGCTGATGGGTTCGCTGATCATGTTCGCGGCCCTGGCTGCCGTCATGGTGCTAACCCGCCGCATGGACTGGTATCGACTGAATCAGCCAGAGACAACTGCGAGGGCATAATCGTCCCCGGATCAGCGTACCTTGTGCCAGCGTTGGTACGCTGATTCGTTGCATGACGAAAAATCTTTAACCCCAAAGCCAAAACTCAGCCGTATAACACAGGCCGACACGCTGAATACCGTGTTTCAGGCGACCGCTTCCGGTTAACATACTGAAAAAGGAACAGTCATGCGCCCATCATTACATCTCGCCACGCTCCCCCTTGCCGTACTGCTCACACTGCCCTGCGCCGCCCTGGCGGCCGATGCCGAACAAAGTGTGACCTTGCAAGATCAGCAAAGCGTTGCCGTCACCATCTACAACGAAAATCTGGCCCTGGTAAAGGACCAGCGCAAGCTCCAGCTCGGCAGCGGACAAAGCGCACTGGCTTTCCGCGATGTCAGCGCGCACATGCGCCCTGAAACGGCCTTGCTTCGTAGCCTGACCAGCCCCGGTAAGCTATCCGTCATTGAGCAGAACTTCGATTTCGACCTGCTCACGCCGCAAAAGTTGTTGGAAAAATATGTCGGCAAAAACGTCGGCGTGGTCCGCACCAACCATGCAACCGGCGCAGAAACCACCGAGCAGGCGCAGGTGCTGGCCGCCAACAACGGCGTGGTGCTGAAATTCGGCGACCGCATCGAAACCGGTGTTCCGGGGCGCATCGTCTACCCCGACGTGCCCGGCAATCTGCGCGACCGGCCTACCTTGGTGATGTCGCTCAACAACGGCGGTGCAGCGCAGCAAGAGGTCGAGCTCTCGTACCTGACCGGCGGCCTCGCCTGGAAGGCCGATTACGTTGCCGAACTGAATGCGGCAGACGATAAGCTGGATCTGTCCGGCTGGGTCACGCTGACCAACACGAGTGGCGCCTCCTATAACAATGCGCGCTTACAACTGGTGGCTGGCGATGTGAACACCGTCAAGCAGGCGGCCCCCATGTCCGTGGGAGCCATGCGTAAAATGGCCATGGCGGACAAGCTTCAGGAAAGCAATATGAGAGAAGAAGGCCTGCTGGACTACCATCTCTATACCCTGAACCGCCCGACCACCATCGCTGAAAACCAGACCAAGCAGGTTTCTTTGCTGACGGCGTCCGGCATCACGGCGCGCAAGGAATTGCTGCTGCGCGGGGCGGATTATTACTACCAGTCCAGCTATGGCGATCTGGGGCAGAAGCTGAAAGTGGGCGTGTTCGTCGAATTCGACAACAAGGAATCAAACCGACTTGGCCTGCCGCTGCCCAAGGGCGTAATACGCGTTTACAAGAAGGATGCTGCGGGCAACGCACAGTTTGTCGGCGAGGACAGCATCGACCATACGCCACGCAACGAAAAAGTTCGCCTGAAACTGGGCGAAGCTTTTGATGTCACTGCCGACAAGAAGCAAACCGACTTCAAGAAGCTGTCCGGCACCAGCAAATACAACTATGTGTTCGAAAGTGCTTACGAGATCGTGCTGAAAAACGCCAAGAAAGAACCCGTCACAGTCACGGTGCAGGAACCCATGCCGGGCGACTGGAAAATCATCAGCGAAAGCCTGCCGAGCACCAAGGCCGCCAGCAACACCGCCACCTGGCAAGTCACGGTGCCTGCTGAAGGCAAGACCACCTTAACCTATCGCGCACTCGTGAGGTACTGATCTTGGCGCATGGCACGCTTTACCTGATCCCCGTCACTCTGGGCGATGATATCCTCAGCAAGGCCCTGCCGCCGGACGTCGTCAGTATCACGCAGCGGCTGGATGTCTTCGTGGTTGAAAACGAGAAAACCGCACGCCGCTTTCTGGGGGCTGTGAAAACTGCGAAACCGGTGCGCGAATTGACCCTGCTCACCCTGAATGAGCATACTGCAGAGAAAGAACTCCCTGCGCTGCTCGCGCCGCTACTGGCAGGCAAGGATGTCGGCCTGATGTCCGAGGCTGGCTGTCCCGGTATCGCAGACCCAGGTGCGCTGCTGGCGGCGCTGGCGCACCGCAAGGGGATCCGGGTAGCGCCCTTGGTAGGGCCTTCTTCCATCCTGCTATCGCTAATGGCTTCCGGTCTTGATGGGCAGCGATTTACATTTCTGGGTTATCTGCCCAGCGAGAAGGCGGCGCGGGTGCAGAAACTGCGGGAGATTGAGCAAATTTCTCGAAAAAACCGTGAGACCCAGATTTTTATCGAGACGCCCTATCGCAACCAGCATCTATTGGAAGATATTCTGGCCAGCTGCAACCCAGCCACGCGACTGTGTGTAGCCTGCAATGTGAGTCTGGAATCGGAGAAGATCATCAGCAAGCAGATCAGCGACTGGAAGCAGTCACCCCTGCCCGACCTGCACAAACAACCGACAGTGTTTTTACTGCTGGGGTAAGGCGCCGAGCAGGAGATAAACGTCCACCTTGCCCTTGCCCTTGATCGTAATGGCACCACGCGGTTCAAATGCAAAGCGGCCTTGCAACAACTGATAGGTTGGCTCAGTCACCTGAATGGCGTTGGCAATACCGTAATGCTCCATGCGGCTGGCCATGTTGACGGTGTCGCCCCACAAGTCGTAGCTGAATTTTGAATTGCCGATCACTCCGGCAATCACCGGCCCGCTGTTGATGCCGATGCGCATTTGCAATGGCTTTCCGCCAGAAGAAAGTTCCGCCAGCGCCTGCTGCATCTCAATCGCCATCAATGCCACAGCATCAGCGTGGTCAGCACGCAGATTGGGCGCACCACCTACCACCATGTAAGCATCCCCAATGGTTTTGATTTTCTCAAGACCATATTTCTCTGCCAGCACATCAAAGCGCGAGAACACCCGGTTCAGTAATTCCACCAGATCAGCCGCCGACATGCCTGCCGAAATGCCCGTGAAATCAACCAGATCAGCGAACATGATGGTGACTGATTCGTAACTATCGGCAATGCGTCCATTGTGATTCTTGAGACGATCGGCAACAGACTTTGGCAGGATGTTAAGCAATAGCCGTTCTGATTTGTCCTGCTCAAACAGCAATTCGGCGTTCTTTTCATCCAGGGCGCGCATGATGCGTGATTTCTGCGCCTCAAAGTAGCGCATGACGAAATACAGAATACTCGCCGCACCGCATACATTAACCAGAAAAAACACCTGCCTGGTATGTTTGGGGATAGGCAATGCGTAGCCAGCAAAGACGTCATTCATGCCCCACGAAGCCAGCACCAGGGCGATAAACAGAAAAAACCAGGGAGTGGATTGTCGCGTACCCAGGATCAGCAAGGCCCCGACTGGTGACAGAATAGCCCAGATCGCCACGCCACTTGACGCCTCAAAACCGCCAATGATCCATTGCATGAGAAACGGCATTACCAACAGCATCGCCAACTGGGTGAAGGTGGAATATTCGAACCGTTTATAGTGATAAAAAATCAGCAAACTGACATAGGAAATCAGGATATAGGCATAAGGGAAAAACGCCATGAAAGCATAGGCATCACCCAGATTGGAAAGTGCGAAAATCCAGAACACGCTGACCAGCGTTTCAGAGAGGACCAGCAAACCAAGAATGACACGCCCAACGAGCGAGGGTTGCGGGTTACGCAAATCGTGCCACAAGTTGGCGACCGCGTTTTTCGACAGGGTTGCAAGCTGAGGCATCAATAGCTCTTGGTTTTGTATGGGATGATCATATTTATGAATAATTTTTATGAGAACTATACCTCACACGCCACGCGCCCGCCACCGCCACCTAGACAGGCATTCCGGTCACATCGGCAAACAGAATTGAGGTAGAATACGCGCCGGCGGGCCTCCCCGCATTGCAAGATAGCCAACCTGGTCAGGTCCGGAAGGAAGCAGCCACAGTTATTGAAGCAAGTGCCGGGGATTAGGCTCGCCACCTTCCATTTCAGCCATGAATTCATTGCACCTAATTCTCGCTCCCGCTGCTTTTTTACGCTAAAGTTCACGCTTTACAAAACACTTTAAAACTCCATGAGCTATCAGGTTCTGGCGCGCAAATGGCGCCCCAAGTCTTTCCAGGAACTGGTCGGCCAGGAGCACGTGGTGCGCGCGCTGTCCAATGCGCTCGAACAGCAGCGTCTGCACCATGCCTACCTGTTTACTGGCACCCGCGGCGTCGGCAAAACCACGCTGGCGCGAATTCTCGCCAAGGCGCTTAACTGCGAAACCGGCATTACGTCCACCCCTTGCGGTGTTTGTTCAGCGTGTACTGAAATCGACAAGGGCCGCTTTGTCGACCTGCTTGAAGTTGACGCGGCCTCCAACACCAAGGTTGACCAGATGCGCGACCTGCTGGACAACGCACAATACGCACCAACCGTCGGTCGCTTCAAAGTCTTCATCATTGATGAAGTACACATGCTTTCCAATTCGTCTTTCAACGCCATGCTGAAGACGCTGGAAGAGCCACCGGCACACGTCAAATTCATTCTCGCCACCACCGATCCGCAAAAGATGCCGGTGACGGTGCTGTCACGTTGCCTGCAATTCAACCTCCGCCAGATGCCGGTAGCCTCCATCGCAGGTCACCTTGTCACTGTGCTGGCGAAGGAAAATATTCAGGCCGAGTCCGCAGCCTTGCAACTGGTGGCACGCGCCGCCTCAGGTAGCATGCGCGATGCGTTGTCGCTTCTGGATCAGGCGATTGCCTATGGTGCCGGTGCAGTGCACGAAACCGAAGTACGCGCCATGCTCGGTGCTATCGACCAGAGCTATTTGTTTACGCTCCTGCAGGCACTGGCCCGCAACGACGGCACCACTCTACTGCAGGTTGCGCAAGGCATGGAAGAACGCAGCCTATCATTCGATGCAGCACTGGGCGAACTTGCACTGTTGCTGCATCAAGTGGCACTGGCTCAATCCGTTCCGGATGCGATCCCTTCCGACTTGCCGGAGCGCGGACAGCTACTGGATCTGGCTGGCAGGTTTGCACCGGAAGACACCCAACTTTATTACCAGATCGCGCTGCTTGGCCGTCGCGACTTGGGTCTGGCCCCTGACGAATATGCCGGTTTCACCATGTGCTTGTTGCGCATGCTGGCTTTCACTCCTGGCGAGGCTGCCAACAAACCAGCCGCGCCGGTACGAAATATTGAGGTGGGAGTTGCCGTCGCGGCACCAGTGGTGACGAACATCGCAACGCCTGAGCCGGTTCAGCAAGAAAGTTTTGCAGAAAAGTTGCAGGTCATTCAGCAAGTCGTTGCCGAAACCAGAGCTGCGCCACCAGCCCCCGTCGTTTTTGATGGTAACTGGCGCGTGCTGGTCGACAAACTCAAACTGGCCGGCATGGCGCGCATGCTGGCGCAGAATTGCGATCTGACCGAGTTCGAGGGGCAGCGCATGCGCCTCACCGTACCGCAGAACCAGAAACATCTGCTGGATAACATCTACCAGGAAAAACTGCGTACTGCGCTGCGCGAGCACTTCGGCAACCAGTTGCAGATCCAGATTGAAAGCGCGACAACGGCTGAGGTCAATACACCGGCTCAGCAGATTGGCCGCGAAAAAGCCGAGCAGCAGTCACAGGCCGAAAGCGCGATCAAGAACGACCCTTTCGTGCGCGACCTGATTGACAGTTTCGGCGCCACGATCATTCCATCCAGTATCAAACCCTTACAACAGTAGGAGCAACAGCATGATGAAAGGCGGCTTGGGTAACCTGATGAAACAGGCCCAGCAAATGCAGGACAAAATGAAACGCGCCCAGGAAGAACTGGGCAGCATCGAGGTCGAGGGTCAGTCCGGTGCTGGCCTGGTCAAGATCGTCATGACCTGTAAACACGACGTCAAGCGCGTCAAGATCGACGACAGTCTGTTCGGCGACGACAAGGACATGCTGGAAGACCTGGTCGCTGCAGCCATCAACGACGCTGTACGCAAGGTGGAAACCACTTCGCAGGAAAAAATGGGCGGCGTGATGGCTGGCATGCCGATTCCTCCGGGAATGAAGCTGCCGTTCTAAATGCGTAATCCTCAGGCGCTTGAACATCTGGTCGAGGCACTCCGTTGCCTGCCTGGCGTCGGGCCTAAATCAGCGCTGCGCATGACCTATCACCTGCTGCAGCGGGACCGTGCAGGTGCAGCAAATCTGGCGCAGTCGCTTCAGAACGCGCTGGAACAGATTGGTCATTGCAACCTGTGCAACAACTTCAGTGAAGAGCCTGTTTGTAGCCTGTGTGCGACCAACAAGCGCGATGCGCGCCTGCTGTGCGTGGTCGAGATGCCAACTGACCTGCTGATGCTGGAACAAACACACAGTTACCACGGCATGTATTTTGTGCTGATGGGCAGGTTGTCGCCGTTGGATGGCATCGGCCCGCGAGAAATTCACCTCGACCGCTTACTAAAGCGTGCACAGGATGGCGTGGTAGAAGAAGTTATCCTCGCCACCAACTACACCGTTGAGGGCGAGGCCACCGCACATTATGTCAGCGAACTACTCAAGTCACGTGGCCTGAAAGTAAGCCGAATCGCCCGCGGTCTACCGATGGGCGGGGAAATTGAACATGTAGATAGCGGCACGCTGGCTCAGGCCATGATGGAACGGCGCGCCGTCAAGTAACATGAGTTTGCGTTGTTGTATCGGAATACACCGTTGGTCGGTGGTGACGCGAGGCATACTGATCAATGGCTTTGTAGAAGCCCTCAGGACTCGCCAGTGCCCTCGCTGTGGGTTATCAGAGCGTGAGACCTACGATGCAGAAACTGGCACAGTTCGGTGGCATGTAACGCCGTGCACCGAGTCGGAAGAAAATAAACTACTTCAGACCAAGTAGCTTGGAAAGTTCCTGCGGCGTATCAATCTGACTTTCTGCACCCCATGACTCTGGTTTGTCATGCGCATCCAAATACCCATAGCGTGCCACAACCGTGCGCATCCCTGCCGCCTTCCCGGCCTGGATGTCCCGCTCGGCATCCCCAACATAGATACAACCGGCAGGCACAGTCCGTGCTACTTCACACGCCAGCAGTAAAGTATCCGGGTGCGGCTTGGGTCGTGCAGCATCATCGCCACTGATGATGCATGCAGCCCTTTCTGAAAGCCCTAATGCTGCCATCAGGGGTTGTGTAAATCGGCGTGGCTTGTTAGTCACAACGCCCCAACATAGCCCGGCCTGCTCTATCCCTGCCAGCAAATCAGCAACACCCTCAAACATGACGGGGGAATGCGTAAACACCTGATCGTACAAATCGAGATATTCATCACGCATGGCAGCAAAATTTGCATCTTC
>Ga0265327_10002324_pt1 | contig 20324 bp, 13 predicted proteins | sample 41621metaG_FD_202089 | JGI IMG/M metagenome (GOLD analysis project Ga0265327, IMG submission 202089) | Rhizosphere microbial communities from Carex aquatilis grown in University of Washington, Seatle, WA, United States - 4-16-21 metaG | ecosystem: Host-associated > Plants > Roots > Rhizosphere...
CACTGGGCTCCGAAGGGCAATAAGTACACGATCATCGCCTATGTGAAGAACGTGGGTGACACCGCCGGCTATGACGCCGCCGTGGCCGCTTCCAACCGGAACTACAACAAGCCGGGCTCACCCGCGATCGCCTCTGACAACTTCGCCAGCGGCGGCCAGAACCTGGAGCTGACCCCGCCGCGGACCTACGGGGTGGAACTGCAGTATCGATTCTTCTGAGCCGACGGCTCAGGACGCTAGTGCGGCGCTTTTTTTCTCGCGCCTGTTTCGAGTACCGATTCTAGCATTCCTCAACCATCACCTTGATGGGCGCGCCTCGATCGGCGCGCCCACCTTTCTGAAGTAAAACAAAAGCGTAGCTCGACCGGCCGGCCTTGAGCCGCGGCCGAGACATCGCCTCCCGGGCCCTGGTCCGGGGGGAGTTGGTCGTCGCCGCGCCCGCATTCCAGCTCCGGGCGCCAATTGACGCGACCGCCGCCATACCGCACCTTCCGCCCAAACTTAGACAGCGTCGAAATAAAGGCGCTCAAGGGGAGGTTTGCTAGAATGCGTTATCTGAATCTTTTTGCGTCCACGGCGCTGGTCGCGGCGATCGCCGCGGGGACCGCCCACGCCCAGAGCACGGCAGGGGTCACCATCGAAGAGCTGGTGGTCACCGCCGAAAAGCGTGAGCAGAACCTGCAGGACGTTCCTGTGGCCATTTCGGCCTTCACGTCCAAGCAACGGGACCTCGTGGGGATCAGCTCCATTCAGGACCTGACCAACTTCACCCCAGGCTTCGTCTACCAGTCGGCCAATGACCGGGCGAGCATGCGCGGCATCGGCCGCCTGACCAACGTCCACTCGGTGGACGGCGCGGTGTCGATCTATATCGACGGTCTGTTCACCACCTCGACGGTTCTGGCCGGCGGCCCGCCGCTGGAAACCGACCGGGTGGAAATCCTGCGCGGTCCGCAGGGCACGCTTTATGGCCGTAACGCCATCGGCGGCACGGTGAACGTGATCTCGCCGCGCCCGACCGACCATCCGTATGCGGAAGTTCGCGCGGTGGCCGAGAACTTTGGCTTCACCAATCTGCAGGTGGCGGCTTCAGGCCCCCTGGCTGACAATCTCAGCGTCCGGTTCTCGGGCTACAAGCTCGACCAGCGCGACGGCTACTACACCAACCTCAATTCGGGCCTGCCGAGCGAAGGCAGCAAGCGCAACGAATATGAGATGCAGTTCCAGGTGAAGGCCCAGCTCGGAGAGAACGCCGACCTGTGGATGAACTACAAGACCCTGGGATGGAGCAACCGCGGCGGTCCCGGCGCCCGAGCCGGCTTCCTCAACGGCGGCTACGAGACCGGACTGACCGATCCGAACTTCCCGGTGGTGTTCAACTCGGCCCACGCCTATTCGCCCGAGACCGGGGTCAATGGCATCGTCCCGGGAAGCCTGCAGCTGTTCGGCAACTATACGGGCACGACCAACCCGGCCCTGGCCGACTCACACAAGTTCAATACCAACACGCCTGAAGTCGTGAAGCTGACGGACGTGCACTCGTTCACGACCAATTTCAGCTACCACTTCCCGACCTTTGATGTGAAATATGTCGGCGGCTTGCAGAACTATAAGTACGACCTCACCGGCGATACCGACGCCACCAACGTGAAGTCGTTCCAGCTCCCGCTGGCGCCCGGCTCGATCTGCGGCACCATTCACGCCCTCTACGGGGCCAGCATCTCGACCGTGGACTGCAGCCCGCAGACGGTGAATGCCGACAACACTTACCACTATTTCGAGTACCCCACCTGGTACAGCCACGAAATTAACGTCTCGTCGACTGGGACCGGACCCCTCCAGTGGATCGCTGGCCTCTATTACTACAATGAGCAGTATACCGGCACGGGTAGCACCGCCGACTTCTTCCTGAACGGCGCCTCCTCGCTGCAGACCCCGATCCTCGGCGCGGCCGCCAACCCCACCGGTGTGTGGTCAACTGGCCAGTACGGCCTGACCACCGAAAGCAAGGCCGTCTTCGGCCAGGTGGACTGGAAGGCCACGGATCAGCTGAAGTTTACGGTCGGCCTGCGCTACACCGACGACCACAAATATGGCACGGAATATCGCCGGATCGTCTGCAACTCGGACGCCTGCTATTCCGGCCTCTATCCGGCCATCGGCCTCAACCTCCTCGGCCCGGGCACGGCCGCGAACTGGGGTAGCCTGCTGGGCAACCTCAACGCCCTGCCCGCCGTGGGCAAGGCGCTGGGACTTGGCAACGCCCTGGGCGGTCTGGCCGGGCTTGGCAATGGCGGCATGGACCTGACGGACACCCTCGCGCCGAAGACCACCGTGGCGGTCAAGGGCGTCACCAGCCCGATCGTCGTCGACTCCAAGGGCGTGGGCCGACAGTACGTCATCGATCCCGCCACGGGCATCGCCGCCCGCAAGCTGGGCGACACGTCGGACGCGGTAACCGGCACGGCCGGGGTCCAGTGGGATCCGGCGGAAGGCACCATGGCCTATGCCCGCTACAGCCGCGGCTACAAGGCCTTCGGTCTGTCGGCCGGTTCCTTCCTGGCGGCGCCTGAAGCGGCTCCGGAGTTCGTGAACTCCTATGAAGCCGGCTTCAAGAAGAGCTTCGGCCGCACCCTGCAGCTGGACGCCGCGATCTACTATCTGGACTACAAGAACCTGCAGGCCCCGGTGTCAGTGGTGATCAATTCGGACGGCACCCAAGGTCCGCCGAAGCCGGGTGTCACGTCGGTGACGGTCAATCAGTTCGTCAACGTCACGCAGTCGCGTTCGACCGGCGTGGAACTGGACGCCATCTGGCAACCGATCGCGCCTCTGCGGTTCACGATCGACTATTCCTATGACAACACCCGGATCGAGAAGAGCGGTCAGCTGGTGGATGTGAACGACAACATCCATACTGGCCCGGTCAGCATCGTGGGGAACAAGTTGCCCCAAGCGCCCGAGAACAAGGTCGCCATCAACGGCAGCTACGCCTTCTTCTGGGACGCCGGCACCCTGACCCTGGGCGCTACCTACCTCTATCGCGACAAGGCCTATGCCAACGTCTTCTCGCAACCCTGGAACGAATCCCCGTCTTGGGACCAGGTGGACCTGCGGGCCCATTGGGCTCCGAAGGGCAACAAGTACACGATCATCGGCTATGTGAAGAACGTGGGTGACACCGCCGGTTATGACGCCGCCGTCCTCGCCTCGCAGCGCAATCGCAACGCTGCGATCCCGTCGGACAACTTCGCCAATGGCGGCCAGAATCTCGAGCTGACCCCGCCGCGCACCTATGGCGTGGAGCTGCAGTACCGGTTCTTCTAGGACCCGCCTGGACGCACCACGATTTCGAAAACTCGGGCGCGCCGGTCTCCGGCGCGCCCTTTTCGTGCGCCGAACATAGGCATTCTGTCCTCATTGTAAGATCAAAGTCGTTGACGGCCGGGAACGCCTCCCCCAGGCTGACCGCAATCAAGAGCGGCCCCGCCCAAGCCTGGGTTGAGGTCGCCAGCGTGTCGCAGCGCGGATCGGGAGGACGCCGGGTGAGCCACTGTGTGGACGTGTCCGCTTTTGACGACGCTCCGCGCGTCCGCGATTTCCGTCGCCATTTCCCCCAATCTCACCCGTCCTGAAGCCGATCGCCGCCGATTGCGTTCGCGTGCCATACCTCATACCGCATCTTCGAAAATAGGCTGATGACCGCCACACCCCTGATCCCGGCGCCCCAGCGGCTGAGCTTCCCCACCAAGGTGCTGTACGGCTTCGGCTCGATCACCTTCGGGGTGACCACCCTGTCTCTGACCTCAGGCGTGCTGCAGCCCTATCTGAACCGGGTGATCGGATTGCCCGCCCTCTGGGTCGGCACGGCGATCATGGTCACCCTGCTGCTGGACGCCTTCATCGACCCGCTGATCGGGCAGTTCTCCGACAAGCTCCGGACCCCCTGGGGCCGGCGGCATCCGCTGATGTACCTCTCGGCCCCGCTAGTGGCGCTGTTCTGCGTCGTCTTCTGGAACTCGCCCACGAACTGGCCGCCCGAAAAGAGCGGCGTGTTCCTGATCGGCGTCCTGATGCTGCTGCGGCTCTCGGTCAGCCTCTATGAAGTGCCCAGCGCGGCGCTCGCGCCGGAACTCACTGGCGACTACCACCAGCGCACCATCCTGTTCGGCTATCGGTTCTTCTTCCTGGTGGTGGGCGGGCTGAGCATGAACATCGTGCTCTACCAGGTGTTCCTGAGCCCGGCGGCGGGCGGGATCCTCAATCGCGCCGGCTACGCCAATTACGGCCTGCTCGCCGCGGCGGTGATGTCGATCTCTATCCTGGTCTCGGCCATCGGCACCCATGGCCGCATCCGCCATCTGGTGCGCCCGGCGGCGCGGCAGGTCCCCCTGGGCCAGGTTCTGCGGGAAATGGGCCAGACCCTCTCCAATCCCTCGCTCATGGTGGTCATGGCCTCCGGGCTCTGTTCCGGGGTGGCCGGCGGCCTGACCTCGGCGCTGAGCCAGTATTTCTACATCGAGCTGTGGGGCCTGAACGCCAGGTCGATCTCGTTCCTGGCCATCGCCGGGGTCCTGGCCTCCTTCACCGGGGTGGCCCTGGCGGGACCGGCCGCGCGCATCTTCGGCAAGAAGGCGGCGATGATGCTGTTGTTCACCATCTATGTGGTGGCCGACGCCCTGCCCCAGACCCTGCGCCTGCTGGGGCTGGCGCCGCCCAACAGCTCCCCCTGGGTGATGGGCATGCTGGCCGGCGACGTGTTCTTCGCCGGCACCCTGGCCATCGCCGGCTTCATCATCATCTCCTCGATGATCGCCGATGTGGTGGAGGACGCCGCGGTGAAGACCGGCGTGCGGTCCGAGGGCCTGCTGTTCGCCGCCAACGGCCTCCTGCCCAAGGTCACCACCGGGATCGGGGTGTTCCTGGCCGGCATCGTCATCACCGTGGCGCACTTTCCGGCCCACGCGGCGGCGGGCGCGGTCAGTCCCGAGATCATGCGCCACATGTCGCTGCTCTACCTGCCGTTCTCCACCGGCATGAAGGCGCTGTCGGTCATCGTGCTGATCTTCTACCGGATCGACAGACATACCCACGAGCAGAACCTCGCCACCCTGGCCCAGGCCGCCGGTCTCGCCGATCTCGAGGGCGCGCCCCTGGGCGGGCCGGCCACGGGCGCCGCGGCGGGATTTGGGCTCGACGCCACCGCGCCGCGCGTGTGAGCTGTCACAACCACTATTGGGAAGACGCGTGATGACCGAGACCACAGCCGCCGTCCGTACGGACCGCCGTCTGACCATGCGCACCAAGTTCTTCTACGGATTCGGGTCGGTGGCCTTCGGCGCGAAAGACTCGGGATTCTCCTACTTCCTGCTGATCTTCTACAACCAGGTCATGGGCCTGCCGTCCCAGACCGTGGGGCTGGCGATCATGATCGCCCTGCTGGTGGACGCGTTCCTGGACCCCATCGTCGGTCAGATCTCCGACAACTGGCGCTCGAGCTGGGGCCGGCGGCATCCGTTCATGTACGCCTCCGCCATCCCTGTGGCCCTCTCCTACCTGCTGCTCTGGAGCCCGCTGAAGGGGCTCAGCCACGACCAGTTGTTCGTCTATCTGATCGTCACCGCCATCCTGATCCGCAGCTTCATCACGCTCTATGAGATCCCCAGCTCCGCCCTCGCCGCCGAACTCACCACCCAGTATGACGAACGCACCAAGCTCCTGAGCTACCGCTATCTGTTCGGCTGGATCGGCGGCCTGATCATGTATTTCGGAGCCCTGACCCTGTTCCTCAAGCCTGACGCCACCCACAAGGTCGGGCAGCTCAATCCCATTGGCTACGCCCATTACGGCCTGGCCGCCGCGGGGCTGATGTTCTTCGCGATCCTGGTCTCGGCGATCGGCACCCACCGCGAGATCCCCTATCTGCGCGTGATCCCGCAGCGGAAGGTGTCCATCGCAACTCTGGGGCGCGAAATGCTGGGCACGCTGGCCCACGCCTCGTTCCTGCGCATCCTGCTGGCCAGCCTGTGCACGGCCATGGCCGGTGGGCTCAGCCTGTCGATCAACCTCTATTTCACGACCTTCTTCTGGGAGCTGAACTCCCTCCAGATCGCCCTGTTCACCTTTGCGAGCTTCCTCGCGGCGGTGTTCGCCTTCACAGCGGCCCCGTTGCTGTCCAAGCGGTTCGGGAAGAAGGCCTCGGCCATGGTGCTGCTGGTGGTTGGGGTGATGGTGAGCTCCACGCCTGTCACCCTGCGGCTGCTGGGGGTGTTCCCACCCAATGGCAGCCCGCTGATCTTCCCCCTGCTGTTCCTGCAGAACACCATCTCGGTGGGCCTGATCGTCACCGCCAATATTCTGATGGCCTCCATGGTGGCCGACGTGGTGGAGGATTCGGAGCTGCGGACCGGACGCCGCTCGGAAGGCCTGTTCTTCGCCGCCAACGCCTTCGTGGCCAAGGCGGTCTCCGGGATCGGCATCTTCGCCTCCAGCATGATCCTGACCGTGGTGGCCTTTCCGCAAGGCGCCAAGCCCGGCCATGTTGATCCCGAGATCATCCGCCATCTGGGTATGGTCTATGTACCCACCATGGTGACGCTCTATGTGGCGGCGGCCATCATCACCAGCGGCTACAAGATCACCCGCCAGACCCACGAGGATTCCCTGCGCAGGCTGGCCGCCGCGGCGGAGCTGGTGGAAGAGGGCGAGCCCGCCGGCTCCACGGCCCGGTTGGGCTGAGGTCGCTCAGCGGGACAGAACGCCCATCAGCATCGGTCGGGCGAACACCGAAGGCGCCGCCTTCTGGCTGACCCCGGGCACCCAGAATCCAAGCTCCGCCCCGGCGTTCAGAGTGGCGTTGAGCATCTGGGCGGCGATGAAGGGATCCACCGGGCGGATCGAGCCCTCGGCGATGCCGTCGGAGATCATCGAGGCGAACCGGTCCGAGACCCGGTTGAACTGGGCCACCTGCTCGTCGCGGATCTCCTCGGGCAGGGCGGTGAGCGCCGAGGAGCGGAGCAAGGGGCCGAATTCCGAGAGCTGGTACTCCGCCAGGGCGGCGGCGGCGGTGGTGAGCTTCGCCCACTGGTCGCCGGACTGGGCCATGGCGACCCGCTGCACCCGGCGCATCACCTCGAAGGTGCGGTCGAAGCAGGAGACCACCAGGTCGTCCTTGGCGTCGTGGTGATGATAGAAACTGCCCTTGGTGACATTGAGCGCCGCGGAGATCTTGTCCACCGAAGCGCCCCGATAGCCACGGGAATTGATCAGTCGGGTGGCGGCCAGCAGGAAGGCGTCGCGGCCCACCTCAGCGCCGTCCGTGGCCGCCAGCGCCGCCAGGGAGGTCGGGGTCGGATCCCAGACGGCGCCCGGCATGGCCAGGCCGCCGGTGAGGATGTCGAACATCCGCTGCAGGATCCGTGGATAGTCTTCCGGCTCATATTTGGGTAGCCAGGCCGCCGCCCAGAACAGCTGCTCGAGCAGCAGGTGGGTGCGGGCGGTCCGACGTCCCCGGCTGAGGAAATCCAGTTCCGGCGCGTCGAACAGGGTCCGCACCTTGCGGAACAGGGTCATGAAGGCCGCGAACACCTGGGTCCGCTGCGGGGTGTTCAGGGCCCGCAGGTCGGACAGCAGGGGCAGGGGCGGCGCCTCCCCCACCACGCTTTGCCGCACCCGGGTGAGGTAGAGGTCCAGGAGCCGGTGCAGCCGGTCCTCCGGCGTGGCCTGGGCCAGGGCTTCCTCGGCCGCCCCCTGCAGCCAGACGATGCCGCGCATCAGGCAGGCGGCGGCCAGGTCGTCCTTGCGCTTGAAATAGTAGGTGACGCTGGTGGTGGAGAGCCCCACGGCGGCGGCGGCCACCCCGAGGGTCAGGCCCCGGACCCCTTTTCGGTTCAGGATCTCGGTGGCGGCGTCCAGGATCGCGTCCCGCTTGCGCGCGAAACGATCCGTTGACCGGGCGACGTTGCGCTCCGCCATGTAGTCCCCCCAGCCACGGTCTTGCGCCGCGAATATCCATTTGTATCGGAACGGATATCGCGCCGCCAACCAAACTTGCCCCAGGGGCAGTCCGGAAGGTTCACCCGGCGGCGAACGGGTAGGGGGAGATCGATTTGGTGAAGTCGTCGACGGTCAGGGTTCGGTTGATGGGCTCCGCAGCGCGCTGCGGGCAGGCGGGGCGCTCGCAGATCCGGCAGGCTGGACCGATGGCGGTGGCCACCGGCTCCTTGAGGTCCAGCCCGCGGGAATAGACCAGGCGCTCGGCGAACTTCAGTTCGCAGCCCAGGCCGATGGCCAGTTCCGAATCGTCCCCGGCATAGGGCGTGGCGATCCGGCTGACCGTGCGCGAGACGGTGAAATACCGCTGGCCGTCGGGGGTCTCGACGATCTGGGTGACGATCCGTCCCGGCGTGCGGAAGCTGGTGTGAATGTTCCACCGTGGGCAGGTGCCGCCGAACCGGGAGAACGGGAAGGTGGCGCCGGCGAACCGCTTGGAAATGTTGCCGGCTGAATCCACCCGCAGCATGAAGAACGGCACTCCGCGGGCGCCTGGCCGCGACAGGGTGGTGAGCCGATGGCAGGCCTGCTCGAAACTGACTCCGAAGCGGGCGCGCACCAGCTCGATGTCATAGGCCGTCCGCTCCGCCGCCTCGTGGAACGCCGCATAGGGCATCATGAAGGCGGCGGCGAGATAGTTGGCCAGGCTCATCTTCACCAGGCCGCGGGTGGGCCGGTCCGGCGGCGCCGAACGGTCGGCCATGGCGTCCAGCAAGGGGCCGTATTCCAGGATCGCCAGCTGATAGGCCAGGCTGAACGAGCGCCCCGCCCCGGTGAGCACCTCCGACAGGAACAGCCGCTTGCGGTGATGGTCGTAGCGGCGGACGGATTCCGGCAGCACCTCCAGCGGCACCACGCGGACCTGGATGCCGTGGCGGCTGGCCAGCCGATCGCGGGCGGCCACGGCGAAGTCCTGCGGCTCCGGCGACAGGGAGCGGGACATCTCGTCGGCCGCCTCCTCCAGTTCCGGGAAATGGTTCTTCTGGGTCTGGATGAAATCGCGCACCCAGTCGGAGGGCACGACGGAGCCGCCGGACCCGGCGCCTTCTTCCGGCCGGCCGATGGCCCCGAGGTCGGTGAGCCGCCGCTGATCCAGATAGGCGCGGTAGAGTCGCACGATCGCCTCGGAAACGCCCGGCGAGGACTCGGCCACCTCGGCGATCTCGTGGCGCGCGACTCCCAGGTCGCGGAACATCTGGTCGGAAAACACCTCGGTCAGGCCGGTGGCGCTGGTGGAGTCCGGATCGGACGACAGGCTCTTCAGGTCGAGGTCATAGGCCTCGGCCAGCCGCAGCAGCACCTGGGCGGTGACCGGGCGCTGGTTGCGCTCCAGCAGGTTGAGATAGCTGGGGGAGACCCCCAGGTCCTCGGCCATCCGGGTCTGGGTGATGCCCAGCTCCCGGCGCATCCGCTTCAGGCGGGCGCCCAGGAACAGCTTGCGGTCAGTGGAGGCGACGGCCATGTCTGTCGTATTGTCACAGATTTACAATTTTGACAAGGTCTTGCTGTGACAGCATGGCTTTTTGCCGCCGGATTAACCCTTCGCGCCAGCCCCCATTGGGCGTAGCACGCCTCAACGCTTGTCAAAGCGGCAAGCCCGTCAATTCGCGGAAGTGTCAGATGTCCTATCAAGACCATATCATCCAGATGAGCCAGCTCATCGACAGCAAGAAGGGTCCGTGGGCCGGCATCGACGCTGAATCCGTGGCCCGGATGCGCGTCCAGAACCGCTTCAAGACCGGCCTGGAGATCGCCCGCTACACCGCGGCGATCATGCGCAAGGACATGGCCGCCTACGACGCTGACCCCGCCAACTACACCCAGTCCCTGGGCTGCTGGCACGGCTTCATCGGCCAGCAGAAGATGATTTCCATCAAGAAGCACTTCGGCAACACCGACCGCCGCTACCTGTATCTGTCCGGCTGGATGGTCGCCGCCCTGCGCTCGGACTTCGGCCCGCTGCCGGACCAGTCCATGCACGAGAAAACCTCGGTGCCGGCCCTGATCGAAGAGCTCTACACCTTCCTGCGCCAGGCCGACGCCCGCGAGCTGGGCGGCCTGTTCCGCGATCTCGACGCCGCCCGCGAGGCTGGCGACAAGAAGAAGGAAGCCGCGATCCTCGAGGCGGTCGATAACTTCCAGACCCACGTGGTCCCGATCATCGCCGACATCGACGCCGGCTTCGGCAATGCGGAAGCCACCTATCTCCTGGCCAAGAAGATGATCGAGGCGGGCGCCTGCGCCCTGCAGATCGAGAACCAGGTCTCCGACGAGAAGCAGTGCGGCCACCAGGACGGCAAGGTCACGGTCCCGCATGAGGACTTCCTGCAGAAGGTCCGCGCCTGCCGCTACGCCTTCCTGGAGCTGGGGGTCGAGGACGGCATCATTGTCACTCGCACCGACAGCCTGGGCGCCGGCCTCACCAAGCAGATCGCCGTCAGCACCACCCCGGGCGACCTGGGCGACCAGTACAATTCCTTCCTCGACTGCGAGGAAGTCTCCGCGGACAAGCTCTCCAACGGCGACGTGATCATCAACCGCAATGGCAAGCTGCTGCGGCCCAAGCGCCTGCCCTCGAACCTCTTCCAGTTCCGGGCCGGCACCGGGGAGGACCGCTGCGTCCTGGACTCCATCACCTCGCTGCAGAACGGCGCGGACCTGCTGTGGATCGAAACCGAAAAGCCCCACGTGGAGCAGATCGCCGGCATGATGGACCGCATCCGCGCGGTCATGCCCAACGCCAAGCTGGTCTATAACAACTCGCCGTCCTTCAACTGGACCCTCAACTTCCGCCAGCAGGTCTATGACGCCTACAAGGCGGCGGGCAAGGACGTTTCGGCCTATGACCGCGACCGGCTGATGAGCGTCGACTATGACGTCAGCGAGCTGGCGATCGACGCCGACGAACGCATCCGCACCTTCCAGGCGGACGGCGCCAAGCGGGCCGGCATCTTCCACCACCTGATCACCCTGCCCACCTACCACACGGCTGCTCTGTCTACGGACAATCTGGCCAAGGAGTATTTCGGCAGCCAGGGCATGCTGGGCTACGTGAAGAACGTCCAGCGCAAGGAGATCCGCGAGGGCATCGCCTGCGTGAAGCACCAGAACATGTCGGGCTCGGACATCGGCGACGACCACAAGGAATACTTCGCCGGCGAGGCGGCTCTGAAGGCGGGCGGCGCCCACAACACCATGAACCAGTTCGCGGCCGAATAGGCCCCGCGCTCCAGAACTCGAATTCGGGCCGCGCCATCCGGTGGCGGCCCGGGGAGGCTAAGGGATCATGACCAAGGAACGGTACTGGGTCGTCGGCGGCGAATACAGCTGCATGGCGTTCAAGACGCTCAAGAACGGCGCCCCGCAGGTGCTGGGTCCGTTCGAGGATCGCGACGCGGCCAGGGAAGTGTGGAAGCGGGTCTCGCAGGAGACCCGGAGCAACGCCACCACCCGCTACGCCATCGCCTCCGAGCAGCTCGTACTGCCGGCCTGAAGGTCAGGGCCCCGAGCCCCGGATGTCTCTCCTGGCCCGCCCCTGGCTTCGGCCTCGGGCGGGTCTTTTTTCTGTTAGTCTGAGGCTGTCCGCCTCATCCCGCCTGCTCAAGGATTACGCCCATGTCGCTCGCTGTCGCCTCGCGCGCTGAAATCAAGGGTCCGGTCACGGGCCGGGCCGGCGAAGTGCTGACGCCGGAAGCCCTGGCCTTCCTGGGCGAGCTGCACACCCGGTTCAATGCGCGACGCCTGGAACTTTTGGCCCGACGCCAGGCGCGCCAGGCGCGGTTCGACGCCGGCGAGCAGCCCGATTTCCTGGCCGAGACCAAGGCCGTCCGCGAGGGTGACTGGAAAGTCTCCCCGATCCCCGCCGACCTGCAGGATCGCCGGGTGGAGATCACCGGCCCGGTGGACCGCAAGATGATCATCAACGCCCTCAATTCCGGGGCCAAGGTGTTCATGGCCGATTTCGAGGACGCCTCCTCCCCCACCTTCCCCAACATGGTGGACGGCCAGGTCAATCTGAAGGACCGCTGGGCGGGGAGCATCGGCTTCACCGACGCCGGCAATGGCAAGACCTACGCCCTGAAGGACAAGGTCGCGACCCTGATGGTGCGGCCCCGCGGCTGGCACCTGCCGGAGGCCCACGCCCTGGTGGACGGCGAGGAGATGTCCGGCGGCCTGTTCGATTTCGGGCTGTATTTCTTCCATAACGCCAAGGCGCAGATCGCCGCCGGCGCGACTCCCGCCTTCTACCTGCCGAAGATGGAAAGCCATCTGGAGGCCCGGCTCTGGAACGACGTCTTCGTCTTCGCCCAGGACGCCCTCGGCATCCCCAACGGGACTATCAAGGTCACCGTGCTAATCGAGACCCTGCCCGCCGCCTTCGAGATGGACGAGATCCTCTACGAACTGCGTGACCACATGGCCGGCCTCAACTGCGGCCGCTGGGACTACATCTTCTCATACATCAAGCGCCTGCGCGCCCAGCCGGCGGCGCTCACCCCCGACCGGGCGGTGATGGGCATGGGCTCCGCCTTCCTGGCCGCCTATTCCCTGAAGCTGATCCAGACCTGCCACCGCCGCGGCGCCTTCGCCATGGGCGGCATGGCGGCCCAGATCCCGGTGAAGGGCGACGACGCCGCCAACCAGGCCGCCTTCGCCAAGGTGCGGGCTGACAAGGAGCGCGAGGCCACGAACGGCCATGACGGCACCTGGGTGGCCCACCCGGACCTGGTCCCCGTGGCCATGGAGGTGTTCGACCGGGTGATGCCGACCCCCAACCAGCTTTCCAAGCTGCGGGAGGACGTGACCGTCACCCGCGAGGACCTGCTGAAGGTGCATGACGGCGTGCGCACCGAGCACGGCCTGCGGGAGAACATCCGGGTCGGTGTCCAGTATATCGAGGCCTGGCTGCGCGGCCGGGGCGCCGTGCCGCTCTATAACCTGATGGAGGACGCGGCCACCGCCGAGATCAGCCGCGCCCAGATCTGGCAATGGATCAAGCAGGCGGCAAAGCTCGACGACGGCCGCGTGGTCACCGCCGATCTGTTCCGGGCCCTGCTGGACGAGGAGATGGCGGCGCTTCGCCAGACCCTGCCGGCCAGCGCCTTTGAAGGCGGCCGCTTCGCCGAGGCCGTGGCCATCTTCACCGAGATGAGCCTCTCGGACGGGTTCGAGGAATTCCTGACCCTGCCGGCCTATCGGGCGCTGTAGGGGCGCGACCAAACCATCGTCATCCTCCGGTCGCCTGCAAGGCGATCCGGGGGACCTAAGCGGCGTCGCCACGGTCTTGCATTCAGCTTGGATCCCCCGGACCGCGCGAGCGCGGCCGGAGGATGACGCGGCATTGTTCTACTTCCGCACCCAGCCGCCGCCGGCCGGCTTGTAGAACTCGCCGGGCTTCAGCTTGCCCCTCACCACCGACTGGAAGGCGGCGGCGCCGGCCGCTTCCGGGGTGACGTTGTTCTTGGCGGCGGCCTGGCGGTAGACCTCGGCGCGGCCGGCGTTGATCTCGGCCACGGCGGCCTTGGTGGCGCCGTCGCCCGACGCCACGAAGCCCAGATAGCCGTCGGCCTGCTCGCCCACAATGCCGGCCGCCTTGGCGGCGTCCACCGCGGCCTTGGCGGCGGCCACGTCGGCGAAGGCGGAGCCGGCGATCATCACGCCCACCACGGCGGCGACCACCGGGAACAGAGCTTGGTTGCGCATCATGGTCATGACCTCAGAACAGGTTGGGGTTCTTCTCGATCAACGCCTTCACATCGGCGTCGAGACTGAGCCGCACATTGGCGTCCAGCTTGGCGTAGATGCTGATGGGCGCGACCTCCACCCGCAGGGTCGGCGTGCAGGCGCCGAGCGCCGGCAGGGCGCACAGCGCCGGGATCAGCAGTCTGCGGTCGATCATGGCGGCGGTCTCCGGGTGTCGGGCGGCAAGGTCGGCTCCGGCGGCTGAACGGCGCCTGAACCGCGCAGGTCCTGATAGCTGGCGAAGTCCGCCAACAGCTGATCCAGGTTCAGGGAGGTGTCCAGCGTCAAGTCCACCTTGGTCCCCGAGGGCAACGGGAGCTGGCGGTTGATCTGGCGGGTCAGCACCTCGCGCCAGCTGAGCCGGATCTGCTGGGGCGTGGGGGGCTGGTGCTCGCCCTTGATATGGAAGACAACCCCCAGGCGTCCCCCCGCCTGGCTGTCCACCTGGGCGCTGAGCTCGCTGAAGGCCAGGTGCTCCATCGCCTGGTAGACGAAGTCGGAATAGGGCGACTGCGCCCCTGGCGCCGCCGCGGCCTTGGGATCGGTGGGTGTCCCGCCGGCCTGGGTGACCTGGCTCAGGGCCTCGCGGCGGATGGACAGCTTGCCGGGTTCCACGGCGTGCAATTCGCCCTTGGTGATGCGGACCCCGGCCTTGGTGACCTCCAGCGGCATGCGGCCGCTCAGCTTGGCCTCCAGGCTCAGCCGGTCGGCGAAGGAAGATGCGGCCACCAGGCCCGACAACTGAACCTCCTCCACCTGCAGGACCGCCGTCCAGGACCCCAGGCTGGCGAAGGGGATTGACACCGGCTCCAGCCGCACCCGCCCCCCGCCCAGGGCCAGCCCCGCCGTCTCCACCTGCACCGCCTCGTGGTCGAGGCCGAAACGGATGGTCGCCTCGGTGGCGGCGGCGCCGATGCTGTCGGCCTGGAAGCTCTGGCCGGGCGCCGCACGCAGGGGGGCGAGGCCGGAAAAGGTCATCTGGCCATGAAGATTTACGACGTCGCCGCCCGGGCTGCGGAAGTCCAGCCGGTCCACCACCAACCGGCCGCCACTGGTGGTCCCGCCGGGCGTCCAGGCGACCTCGCCGGTGAACCGCGCGGCGCCGCGGACCGGGGGGCCCAGGGCCGAGGCCAGGGGGGACAGGCTGGCAGGCTGCAGGCCTCCGGGGGCGAACACCAGGGGCCCGGTGTCCAGCGCCAGGCCGCCGGCCTCGCTGGAGCCGTCGTGGTTGAGCCGGGCGGTGGCGACGGCGCGCCCGGCCGGATCGGCCAGCACGAACTCGGCGCCCCAGCGGCCGGCCTTGAGCCGGGCTGAGCCTCGGGCCGTCAAGGGGCGGAACCGCGGCTGTGCGGCCAGGTCCTCAAGGCGCGCGCCGTGAATCTCCGCGGTGAGGCCAAGGTCGCCGCCCTTCGACGTCAGGTCTGCTGGCCCGGAAGCACCCGCGACCGCCATCTCCAGGAACGGAACCTTCGCGCCGAGGCCGCGGACCTCGCCCCGGGCCCGCCAGCCGCCGTCAGCGAGAGCGAAGGTGGGCGCGGCGATGGGGCAGAGCTGGCCAATGGCCGCCTCCACATCATTCTGGCCAAAGGCGAGCCGCCGCGCCGAGAAATCGACGCAGTGGTCGGCGCTCACCTCCAGGCCGTCGACGTCCAGCCGGAACGGGCCGGTGAGCCGAACCCGCCCGTCCACCACCGGCCCCAGGGACGCGGTGGCGTCGAGGCGGGCCACGCCAGATGCGCCGCCGGGGGCGAGCCGGTAGCGATCCACCGCCAGGTCGACCTTGGGCAACCCGCCCCGGCCGTCCAGGCTCAGCCGGAATGCGCCCCCATGCCGATCGAACAGGGGCCCCTGCGCCTGCTGTAGCGCGCCCGCTCCGCCGGACGCGGTGGCGATCCGCAGGGGCGCTGGAAGGCCCAGGGTCAGGCCGTCGCGGGAGGCCAGGATCGTCAGGCGGGGGGCGGCAAGCTGGAACGCCGCAAGTGCGCGCTTGAGCGCGGCGGCCTCCGGGGTGTCGGCGCGGTCGGGGAGGCCGAGCCCCGTCCAGGCGCCCTGTGTCGCCACCGGACCGGCCAAGGCGAATTCCGCATCGCCGATCCGGGCGGCCGCCGGGCCCTCCAGGCTGGCGGAGAGATTGGCGAGCCGCAGTGCGCCCTGGTCGAGGGCGCTAAGGTGGGGGGCCAGATGCAGGGTTCCGAACACCCGGTCCCGATCCTGGCGCACCCAGGTGAGATCGGGGCTCCGCGCCTGCAGGGTCAGGCCCCGCACCCGGGTCTGCCCGGCCTCGACCTGTTGCGCCGTGAACCCGCCGCTCGCCACACCTTGCCAGGTGAGTTGGTCACCCCATCCTGCGCCCCGTCCGGAGAGATCGAGGGTCTGGGACGCGCCCTGGAAGCGGACCTGGCCGTATCGGCCGGTTCGCGCGGCGGCCTTCAGGCGCAGAAGGCTCGACCCGGCGATGCTGGGGGCGCGTGGATCGGGATAGGGGACTTGGCCGGAGAGTTCGAGGTCGGCGTCCTGCAGGCTGGCGAGGCTGGTCTCCAGCGCCCGAAGCCCGACCCGGCCGGCCACGCCCATCCGGTCGCCGCGAACCGCCAGATGCAGCTCGCCCGGCTCGAGGACCACGGTCAGCGCCGGCCCCTGCAGGGTTGTGGGATCGGTGGCGAGATCGAGGCGCTGCAGCCGCCCTCGGGCCACTTGCAGGTCGGCGCGTCCGGTCAGCCGGCCGTAATCGCTGTCGAGCCGCAGGCGCGCGCCGTCGACGGTCACATCGGGCAGGGGCCCCAGGGGCTGGGCGGGGCGGTGGGTCAAGGTCCGGATCAGCGGATCCAGGGCGCCGAAGCTCAGTCGTCCATCCCGCAGCCGGGCCTTGAGGGTCGGCCGCACCAGGCGGATGGAGGTGGGCCGGGCGCCAAAGGCGTCGCCGGTCCAGAACCCCAGCAGATCGTAACGGATCTCCGCCACCTCGGCGGTGAAATCCGGATCGGCTGCCGGACCGATGCGCACGGCGCCGGAGAAGCCGCCGGGATCGATGGCCTGGACCGCGACCTGGGACTCGACCCCCTGGGCCTTCAGCCAGCCCACCAGGGCGTCGCGGGCCAAGGCCCGGCGCGCCACATAGACCGCCAGAACGGCCAGCAGGATCGCCAGCGCGATCAGGCCCAGGACCGTCGGCCAGGACCGCCGTCGGCGCGGCGGGCATGGGATGGACGCGGTTTCGGTCAAGTCAGGCCCGATCCCTTGTGACGCCTCAAGCCATACCTCAAAAACCGCTCACGCCGTCGCCGTTCCCGTGCGGACGGCGATCAGAGGCCGCCAAAGCTGGCCAGCGCCACCCCGCCGTCCACGGCGATGGTCTCGCCCACCACATAGTCGCCGGCGCGGCTCGCCAGATAGATGGCGGCCGCCGCCATGTCCTCATCGCGGCCGATGCGGCGCGAGGGGATGTGCTTGGCGATCTCGTCCCCCTGGTCGCGGGCCACCCGGTTCATTTCCGAGGCGAAGGCGCCGGGTGCGATGGCGGTGACATTGATGGCGTCGGCGATCAGCGTCGCCGCCATCCGGCGGGTGAGATAGATCAGGCCGGCCTTGGAGGCGTGGTAGGAGAAGGTGTCCTGAGGGTTCAGGCGGATGCCGTCGATCGAGGCGATATTGATCACCTTGGCCGGGCGCTCCCGGGTGGCGGCAGCCTTCAGCGCCGGATGCAGGGCCTGGGTCAGGAAGAAGGGCGACTTCAGGTTCAGGTTCATCACCTTGTCCCAACCGCTCTCCGGGAACTGGTCGAACTCCGCCCCCCAGGCGGCGCCGGCATTGTTTACCAGGATGTCCAGCTTGGGCTCCAGGTCCATCAGCCGCTTCGCCAGCATCTGCACGCCCTCGAGCGTCGAGACGTCCTGGGGCAGGGAGATGCACTGCTTGCCGTCTTTACTCAGCTCAGCGGCGACCTCGTCGCAGACCGAATGCTTGCGCGACGAGATGTAGACCTTGGCGCCCTGATCCAGGAACCCTTCGGCGATCATCTTGCCGATGCCGCGCGAGCCGCCGGTGACGAGGGCCACCTTGCCCTTCAACGAGAACAGATCCAACGCCATCCCGACCTCCCTTTTCCCAGGCGATAATGTCGCCGCTCAGATGGGTTTAGACCGGGGCGGACGGGGCGCAAAGCCTTCGCAATTTTGACTCGCGCCGCTCTCTTACGGCGTATAAACAAACGTTTGAATCTCGTCAGGCCGCCCCCACAGAAGCGGCCGATTTCATTTCTCGAGGACGCCATAATGACCGCCATCAACCCGGTGACCGATCTCGTGCTGGACGGCGACGTCGCCGTCATCACCCTCAATTCCCCGCCGGTGAACGCCCTGTCGGCCAAGGTCCGCGAAGGGCTCTATGAGGGCTTCAAGGCCGCCATCGCCGACCCGGCCGCCAAGGCCATCGTGCTGATCTGCGACGGCCGGACCTTCATCGCCGGCGCCGACATCACCGAGTTCGGCGGCGCCATGGCCGGCCCCTCGCTGTTCGACGTCCAGGCGATGATGGAAGATTCCCCGAAGCCGGTGATCGCCGCCATCCATGGCACGGCGCTCGGCGGCGGCCTGGAAGTGGCGCTTTGCGCCCACTATCGGGTCGGCGTTCCCTCGGCCCGCTTCGGCCTGCCGGAAGTGAACCTGGGCCTGCTGCCGGGCGCCGGCGGCACCCAGCGGCTGCCGCGGGTGGCGGGCGTCGAGAAAGCCCTGGAGATGATGACCTCGGGCCGTCACGCCCCGGCCAAGGAAGCCCTGGCCATGGGCCTGGTGGATGAACTGGCCGAGGAGGGCAAGCTGCGGGAAGCCGCCGTCGCCTTCGCCCACAAGGCCGCCGCCGAGGGCAAGCCCCTGGTGAAGGTGCGCGACAACAACACCAAGACCGACGCCGCCAAGGGCCATCCGGAAATCTTCGAGGCGTTCCGCAAGACCAATGCCCGAAAGTTCCGCGGCTTCAAGGCCCCGGAAGCCAATATCCAGTGCATCGAGGCGGCGGTGAACCTGCCCTTCGAAGAGGGCCTCCAGGTCGAGCGCAAGCTGTTCGGCGGCCTGATGTCCAGCTCGGAATCGGCCGCCCAGCGCTATTCGTTCTTCGCCGAGCGCCAGGCCAACAAGATCCCGGACGTGCCGGACGACACCGCCCTGATCCCGGTGAAGAAGGTGGGCATCATCGGCGCCGGCACCATGGGCGGCGGTATCGCCATGAACTTCGCCAATGTCGGCATCCCGGTGGTGATCGTCGAACAGCAGCAGGAGCCCCTGGACCGCGGCCTGGCCACCATCCGTAAGAACTATGAGCGCACGGCGTCCCGCGGCGGCATCACCTCCGAGCAGGTGGAGCAGCGCACCGGCCTGATCACTGGCTCGCTGTCCATGGAAGACAGCTTCAAGGACGTCGACCTGGTGATCGAGGCGGTGTTCGAGCGCATGGACATCAAGAAGGACATCTTCACCAAGCTCGACGCCATCTGTAAGCCCGGCGCGATCCTGGCCACCAACACCTCGGGCCTGAACATCGACGAGATCGCCTCGGTGACCAAGCGTCCGGAGAGCGTCATCGGCCTGCACTTCTTCTCGCCGGCCAATGTGATGAAGCTGCTGGAGATCGTCCGGGCCGATCACACCTCCAAGCCAGTCATCGCCACCTCGATGAAGCTCGCCAAGCAGATCGGCAAGGTCGCCGCGCTGGTGGGGGTCTGCCCCGGCTTTGTCGGCAACCGCATCCTCGGCGCCCGCCAGCGGGAGGCCCAGAAGCTGGTGCTGGAAGGCGCCATGCCCTGGGACGTGGACCGCGTGCTCTACGACTTCGGATTCCCCATGGGCCCCTTCGCCATGAGCGACCTGGCCGGCCTGGACATCGGCTGGGTGAAGGAGAAGTCCAAGGGTGAGACCATCCGCGACGTGCTCTGCGAGGCGGACCGCCGCGGCCAGAAGACCGGCGCCGGCTATTACGACTACGACGAGAACCGCAACGCCAAGCCCAGCCCCTTCACCGAGAAGGTGATCCACGACTTCATCGTCAAGTCGGGCGCCAATCCGCGCAAGATCTCCGACGAGGAGATCCTGGAGCGCTGCATCTATCCGATGATCAATGAGGGCATGAAGATCCTCGAAGAGGGCAAGGCCATCCGCGCCTCGGACATCGATGTGGTCTGGCAGAACGGCTATGGCTGGCCGGTCTATCGCGGCGGCCCCATGTGGTACGGCGACCAGATCGGCGCCGCCAATGTGCTGGCCAAGATGAAGGAATTCCAGGCCACCATGGGCGACCAGTTCAAGCCCGCGGCGTCTCTGGAAAAGCTCGTCGCCGACGGCAAGAAGTTCGGCGACCTGTAATTTTCAATCCTCCCCTGCGCAGCGGGGGAGGGGGACCGCGCCGCAGGCGTGGTGGAGGGGGCGGCCTCAGGTCAGCGCCCGGTCGCGGGGGGGGGGGGGGGGGGGGGGGGGGGGGGGGGGGGGGGGGGGGGGGCGGGGGGGGGGGGGCCCGCGGCGGGGCCCGGCCCCGCGCCGGGC
>Ga0265327_10002325_pt1 | contig 20322 bp, 17 predicted proteins | sample 41621metaG_FD_202089 | JGI IMG/M metagenome (GOLD analysis project Ga0265327, IMG submission 202089) | Rhizosphere microbial communities from Carex aquatilis grown in University of Washington, Seatle, WA, United States - 4-16-21 metaG | ecosystem: Host-associated > Plants > Roots > Rhizosphere...
AACGGGCTGGGCGCCGACATGATCGCGATCACCGGCGACCTGGTCGACGGCACCGTGGCCGAATTGCGCGACCATGTCGCGCCGCTGCAGCAGCTCAAGGCCCGCCATGGCACCTTCGTGGTGACCGGCAACCACGAGTACTACGCTGGCGCGCATGCCTGGATCGACGAACTCCGGCGGCTCGGCCTGCGCGTGCTGCTCAACGAGCACGTGGTGCTCCAGACCCGCAATGTGAAGGGCGCGCAGACCGATGAGGAAGTGCTCGAGAGCGCGCTGCTGGTGGCTGGCGTGACCGACTACACGGCCGGCCATTTCGATGCCGCGCACACCAGCGATCCTCACCTGGCGCTGCAGGGCGCTCCGCCGATGGTGCGCACCCGCGTGCTGCTGGCGCACCAGCCGCGCAGTGCGCCCGCGGCAGCCGATGCCGGCTACGACCTGCAGCTGTCGGGCCACACGCATGGCGGCCAGTTCTTTCCGTGGAACCTGTTCGTTCCGCTGCAGCAGCCCTTCACCGCGGGGCTGCACAAATTGCGCGAGACGTGGGTCTACACCAGCCGAGGTACGGGCTATTGGGGTCCGCCGAAGCGCTTCGGCGCGCCGTCGGAAATCACCTTGCTGAGGCTGGTCCAGGACCGCTGAGTGCGGCCCAGGATGCATTCAGGCCTGCGATGGCGCGAGCCGGCGCGCATTGGAAGTCGCCTTGGCATGGATCGGCTTGAGCCCCCGCTGCGCAATGCGAGCGCCAGCGCTGGACAGCTGGCTCAGCGCCTCGGCGGAGCGCACCGTCGCATTGCCGAAGGCCTGCGCATGGGTCACCGCCTGGGCCGGGGTCAGGCTGGTGGCCAGCGAGAACAGCGCCACGCCGCCGCCCAGCCAATGCTTGACCGCGCGATTCATCAGCGCGAACTGCGTGGTGTGCAACTGGTTGGCCATCGCTGCGCCGGCCTCGGTAGCGGCGGCGAGCTTCTCGTGGCCCATGAGTTGCATCTCGGCCAGGTCGACGTCGCTGGGCGTGAGCCCGGCCTTGGCCATTCGCTCGGTTCGCATCTGAATGACCGAGCCCGAGGACAGAAGCATTTCCTGTGTCTTCAAGGCAACGTCGACCCACAGCATCAGGGGGTTGAAGAGGCGGGCGGTGGAAAAGCTGGGGGTCATGGGGTCCTTGTGCGCGATGCTGTGTTCGCTGCGGTCCACTATAGGCCTTTGCCGGGATTTTTGCTGCACTGCAACATGAATCGTGGCTCTCGTCCTACCATTTGGCAGGGCAAGCGCGACATCCGTCCCTCGGCCTGATTTTGAGATGATTGTTACGTCAATATATTTTCCTTCCCGATTGTTCCGAATGGTCAAACTCTCGAGCTCTTTTCAGGCATTGCTGCTCGCTTCCGCCGTCTGCGCACCCCTGGTCGCCGCCGCCGATACACCCAGCGATCGAATCACCGGGGCGTATGTCGACCTGGGGCGTGCGCCGCATGGCGCCGACAGCAGCAATTCGCTCACCCTGGGCGTCGCCGTGCCCTATGCATTGACCGAATCGATGCGCAGCGGTGCCCTTTCCTTCTATGGCGACTATTTCCTGAGCGTCTGGAATGCGCCTTTGCCCCGCGATCAAGGGGGCTGGCACAACTACTACCAGATCGGTGCCATCGGCACCTTCCGATGGCGCTTCGCCGGTGGCGATTCGCCCTGGTATACCGAGGCGGGCATCGGCGTCACGCAGATGAACGACATCTATCACACGCCCGATCGCGAATTCAGCACCCGCTTCCAGTTCACCGAGGCGCTGGGCGTGGGCTACAGCTTCGGCGCGGAGCGCAGGCAGGAGGTGTCGCTGCGCTTCCAGCACTTCTCCAACGCCGACATCAAGACGCCCAACCCGGGCGAAAACTGGTTTCGGGTTCGCTACCTCTATCGCTTCTGATGGGCCGGTCGCCGAAGACCTTGCGATAGCCGTCGCACCAACTCGACTCTGCCGCACCCAGCGCGAGGCCGGCGCCGGGCGCGAGCTCCAGCGATTCGCCATCCGAGCGCAGGCTCCGCTCGGGCGTCAGGAGGGCCCATCGCTGGCGCGCCAGGCGCCGCAGGAAGAAGGGCGCCACCGCTTCGACGATGTGGTGGTCCGGCTCGAACCAGGCCAGCAGCAGCGGCGTCGCGCCATGCTCGTCCGGCATCGGCACGAAGCGCACCGTGGTCTTGATCTTCTGCATGTCGCGACGCACCGCCTGTGCCATGTGCAGCGCCTGGACGCGGTCGGCGTCGAGCGGATTGCGCAGCAGGTCGGGCTCGTGCACCGCGCGCCACAGCAGTCGATAGAGCAGGTCGAAGCGCCGCGCCGCCTTGTGCAGGATCACCGTCTCGCACAGCGACAGGAAGGAGCGTGGCAGCAGCAGGTTCGACGCGCCGGCCCGTTGCACGGCTCGCGCCGCCGCCCCGTTGATGCCGCGGGCGAAGAGCTCGCGCGCGGTCGGTGTCTCGGTGAGCCACTGCACATCCTCTGGTGCCACCAGCGCCGCCAGCAATGACCTGGCCTCGCGGCGAAAGCCGAGCGAATCGGTTTCGCTCGCCAGCGTGACGGTGCGTTGCTGCGACATGCATCGACGCTATGGGGCGGCCGGTGCGACGGATGTAGGCGTGAAGGTGCAAAACGGGGAGGCCTTCGCTGGCGCGGGCACCGCGTCGTTCAGCGAAGCGCGTGCTGCTGCCTTCGGCGCGCGGTGGCGAGGCGCAGCTCGGTGGCGCCGTAGGCAACCAGAGCAAGCGCCAGCGGCAGCAGGTAGTAGAGCGCCCGGTAGGCCAGCAGCGCGCCGAGCAAGGCGTCGGTCGACAGGCGGTGAGACAGCAGCGCGATGAACACCGCTTCGAGTACCCCGAGACCGCCCGGCACATGGGTGATGACCCCGGCGACCGCCGCCACCAGGAAGACCTGCAGCACCTGCGCGTAGGGCAGCTGGCCCTGCAGCAGCAGCCAGATCACCGCGCCCATCAGCGACCAGTTGAGGCTGGAGATCAGGAGCTGCAGCAGCGCCATGCGCAGCGACGGCGTCTCGAGCTCGTGGCCGCGGAAGTTCCAGCGATGCTCGCCCGCGACGGCGCAGAGCAGCAGGTAGGCTGCACCGGCCAGCATCAGCACCGCGCCGAGAATGCGCAGTCCACCGCTGTCGATGCGCCAGTCCGGCGGCAGCGCCAGCGGCCAGAAGAAGAACAGCAGCCCGGCCAGCACCAGGTATCCGAACCAGTTGGTGAGCATGCTGAAGCCGAGCACCCGGGTGATGGTGATCTTGTCCAGGCCCAGCCGCGAATAGAGCCGATAGCGAAAGGCGATGCCGCCGACCAGCGAGCCGAGGTTCAGGTTGAATGCATAGCTGATGAAGGTCACGCCCATCACCTCGCGGGTGCTCAGGCGATGGCCGGTCATGTGCCGGCCGAGCAGGTCGTAGCAGCTGTAGAGCAGGTGGCTGCAGGCCGCCAGCAGGGCCGCGCCGAGCAGCGCCGGCGGCGGGATCGCGAGCACCGATGCGAGCACCGCATGCCAGTGGATGCGCCTCGCCTGGCTCGCCAGCAGCAGCGCGACCAGCGCGATGAAGATCCACAGCGCGACACGCTGCAGGACCGCCCAGCCGCTGCGGCGCTCCACCGCAAGCGGCGGCGGCGCGTTCAGGCGCGCGCCCGCGCCGGGATGACCGGCCATCACGCGGCGTCCGTCTGTGTCGAGCCGCCGCCGGCAGGCTCCGGGTTCGCCGGCGGCTTCACCGGCATCAGCCTGGGCGAATGGGGCGGCAGCTTGCCGGCCCAGGCCGGATACCAGCGCAGCAGATGGAAGACGAAGAAGCTGCGCACCAGCCGCCAGGCGCTCCACTCGCCGAACTCCGATCCCTCGATGCGCCGGCAGCTGTGCGCCATCAGGTGGCCGAGCCGTTGTCCCAGCAGCTGGTTGAAGGCCTTGTCGCGCACGATCACGTTGGCCTCGAGGTTGAGCGACAGGCTCAGCGGATCGAGGTTGCTCGAGCCGACGGTGCTCCACTCGTCGTCGGCCAGCGCCACCTTTCCGTGCAGCGGTCGGTCGCAGTATTCGTAGATCTGCACGCCGGCATTCAGCAGGTGGTGGTAGAGCATGCTGGCCGCCACCTGCGCGATCTTCATGTCGGGCTGGCCCTGCAGGATGAGCCGCACGTCGACGCCGCGCCGGGCGGCCCGGCGCATCTCCTTGATCAGGCGGTAGCCGGGAAAGAAGTAGGCATTGGCGATCACGATGCGCTGCCGCGCGCTGCGGATGGCGGCCAGGTAGCGGCGCTCGATGTCGTTGGTGTGGCGGCGGTTGTCGCGCACCACGAATTCGGCGGCGGCGTCGCCTGCTGCTTCATGACGGCGCTCGTCCTGTCGTTGCTGCTGCTCGCGCGCGGCGCGCAGGCGCCGGCGGAACCAGCCCGGGCCCTTGCCGCCGATCGCTATGGCATGCAGCACGAAGCGGTGGATGTCGGCCACCACCGGGCCCGCCAGCTCCACCGCGTAGTCCTGCTTGGCCTTGGGCCCGAAGTCGCCGAGATGATCGGCGCTGTAGTTGATGCCGCCCACGAAGGCGATGCTGCCGTCGATGACCACGATCTTGCGATGCATCCGCCGGAACAGGTTGAGCCGCTTGCCGAACACGCTGCGTCCCGGATCGAAGACCCGCACCCGCACCCCGGCCGAGGTGAGTCCTTCGATGAAGGCGGGCGAGAGGCCAGCCGAGCCGAAGCCGTCGATCATCAGGTCGACCTTGACGCCGCGCAGCGCGGCCGAGCGCAAGGCCTCGTGCAGGCCTGCGCCGACCTTGTCCTCGGACAGGATGAAGGTCTCGACGATGATCTCGCTGCGCGCCTCGCCCATCGCCTCGAAGGCGCGCGGGAAGAACTGCTCGCCGTTCTCGAGCAGCGCGACCCGGTTGCCCTCGATCCAGCGGCGACTGGCGGCGCTGAACTGGCTGGGCTCCGTAGCGGGGTCGATGCGGCTCACAGCGCGATCTCCGCCACCAGCGGCGCATGGTCCGACAGGTGCGACCAGGGCCGGCGCGGCAGCACCACCGGCGAATGGACGCCCGCGTTGCGCACGTAGATGCGGTCGAGCGGCAGCATGGGGAAGCGCGCCGGAAAGGTGCGCGCCGCACTGCCGTTGGCCTGCACGAAGACCTCGCGCAGCGAGGCGCCCCGCTCCAGGACCTCATGGGCCCGGCCGCGCCAGTCGTTGAAGTCGCCGGCGACGATCAGCGGGGCATCCGCCGGCACCTCGTCGCGCACGATGTGGCACAGCAATTCGAGCTGCTGCTGGCGATGCAGCTCGGCCAGGCCCAGGTGGGCGCAGATCACGTGGACGTCGACCGGCCGGGCGGGCAGGCGCAGCACGCAGTGGAGGAGGCCGCGCTTCTCCGGCCCGGTGATCGAGACATCGTGGTTGCGGAAATGAACGATCGGGAACTTCGACAGCACCGCGTTGCCGTGATGGCCCTTGGGATAGACCGCGTTGCGTCCGTAGGCGAACTGCGGCCACATGGTCTCGGCCAGGAATTCGTAGTGCGGCGCTTCGGGCCAGTTGTCGACCTTGCGCTGGTGGCGCGAATGGGTGCCCAGCACTTCCTGCAGGAACACCACGTCGGCGCCGACGGTGCGCACCGCCTCGCGCAGCTCGGGCAGGATGAACTTGCGATTCAGCGCAGTGAAGCCCTTGTGGGTGTTCACGGTCATGACTTTGAGAGAGGTCGGCGGCGTCACTGCGCCGGCCGGATGGGACGCTGGCTTCACGTTCTCGCTTGTACGCCGGGTGCCCCGCTTCGGCTGTAGGAACGCGCCACCTCCGGGCGCCAACGAAAAAGCCCGCCGCGCTGGGAGCGCGACGGGCCTGGTCCATGGGCCTGGCCGGATCAGCCCTTGGTCGGCGGGGCCGGCGGCTGGTGCCGGCCGCCGGGACCGCCAGGGCCGCCGGGGCCGCGCGGACCACCCGGGCCGAAATGCGGCAGCGACTCGGTGTCGAAGACCTTCTGCTGGTCCGGCGTCAGCTGCGCATAGAAGGCGCGGGTCGCGTCGGCGCGCTGCGTCATGTGCGCCGCGCGCTCGGTCTGGCGCTGCTGCATCTGGTCGAGGCGCTGTGGCGTGGTCATCTTCTGGAACTCGGCCCAGCGGGCGCTCGGGTCGCCTGCCGGGCGCGCCGGCGGCTGCTGGGCGGCCGCGAAGGTGGTCCAGGCGCCGTCCTGGGCCGGCGTCAGTTTGAGCTTCGCCTTCAGGTCGGCCATGCGCTTGGCATGGTGGGCCTCCATGCGCTGCATGCGCTGGGCCATGTCGTTGTGCCCGCCGTGGCGGGGCGGCGCGATCGGGCCAGAGCCGGCATCCGGTGGCGCTGGCGGCGCGGCCTGGGCGAAGGCGCCGGACGAGCAGAAGGTGGCGCAGGCCAGCAGGCTGGCATAGAGGATTTTCTTGCGGGACGAGATCATGGCAGTGCTTCCTTTCGAAGAACCGGCCGCCGGTCGGCAGCTGGTGAAGGGAAGTGTGCGGTGGCCATGTATCGCGACCGTGAGCCCGGAGTGAGCGCGCGTAAAGATTGGTGAAGCCGGCCGGCGCAGGCTGCTCAGCCCAGCTTGCCGTGCTGGAAGTCGTGCACCGCCTGCGTCACCTGCTCCCGGGTGTTCATCACGAAGGGGCCGTACTGGGCGATCGGCTCGTGCAGCGGCTTGCCGGCGATCAGCAGGGCCCGCGCCGGGCTGTGGTTGGAGGCCGGCGCGCGCAGCGCGATGCCGTCGCTGCCGGGATCGTTGGCCAGGATCGCCATCCGCTTGGTCGGGATCTCGGCGCTGCCGATGTAGAGCGATTCGCGGAAGACGTAGACCAGCGCATTGCGGTCGTCTTCCAGCGGCTGGGCGAACTCGGCGCCGGGCGGCAGCGTCAGGTCGAGGTAGAGCGGCTCGGTGTGCTCGCGCTGCATCGCGCCCTGCACGCCGTGGCTGGCGCCGGCGATCACCCGCACGTGCACGCCGGCGTGGGTGGTGAATTCGGGAATCTCCGGGCTCTGGATGTCGCGATACCAGGGTGCGCGCATCTTGTCCTTGGCCGGCAGGTTGAGCCACAGCTGGAAGCCCTCCATCAGCCCTTCCTCCTGCTCGGGCAGCTCGCTGTGGACCAGCCCGCGGCCGGCCGTCATCCACTGCACGCCGCCGTTCGACAGCAGGCCTTCATGGCCGGCGCTGTCGCGATGGCGCATGCGCCCGGAGATCATGTAGGTCACGGTCTCGAAGCCGCGGTGCGGATGGCTGGGGAAGCCGCCGATGTAGTCGCCGGGGTTGTCGCTGCCGAAGGCGTCGAGCATCAGGTAGGGATCGAGGCGCTGCTGCAGCGGCTGGTGCAGCACCCGGGTGAGCTTGACGCCGTCGCCGTCGCTGGTCGAGACGCCGGCCACGATCTGGTCGATGCCGCGCGGGCGGCTCAGCGCGACCGGCTCGACCGCCGGCGCATGCGAGGGGTGTGACGTGGAAGTAGGCGAGGTCGATGTCATTGGGGGCTTGCTCCGGGACCTGAGCCCGGGGACCGGTGCGGCGCCCGACGGCTCGTCGTGCAGGCATCCTGACACGCCCGCGCAGACCGCGCTGGCAATGTGGGCGGGCGCGGCCTGCGCCCTCAGCGAAGAGATTCCAGTTCCCAGGACACGCTTTGCCAGGCCACGCCGAAGCCGCTGCGTGCATCCCCGGGGGCTTTCGCCCGCATCGCATCGATCGCCCATTCGCCGCCGGCCACGACGCTGTCGATCAGCGGCACCGGCACCTGGCTGGCGATGTCGGCGGCCATGCCGGCCAGGCCCGCCCCGCCGAGGATCACCGCGTCGGCGCCGAAGCGCAGCGCTGCTTCGCGACAGGCGTCTGCCAGGAGCGCACGGGCGCCGGCCGGGTCCTCGGCCAGTTGGGCGCCCGTCGGCGCGACCGTGTGGATGCCGGCCAGCGAGGGCGTGAAGTCCAGTGCCGAGGCCAGTCTCTGGAGCATCGGCCGCCAGGCCTCGCCGCCGGTAACGATCGCGAAGCGGCCGTGCCGGGCGCCGGCGATGAAGGCGGCTTCGGCCAGGCCGCCGACCGGCACGCCGGCGCCGCCGCGCAAGGCGAAAAGGCCCGGATCGCCGAAGCAGCCGATCAGCACCGCATCGGGCCGCTCGCCGTGCGCATGGGCGGCGGCCCAGGCGTCCAGCACCGCATGCTGGGCCACCGCGTAGCTGGCCTCGCAGGCGATGTAGGGCGCGCCGAAGCGGGCGGTGACCGCGCTCACTGGCGCCGTTGCTGCGCCAATGCCCGCCTGCAGGTGGCGTTGAAGAAGCTCCGTCACGGCGGACGAGGTGTTGGGGTTGACGACGAGCAGGCCGGCCATCAATGCTTGCGCCGCCGCGAGCGCCGGCCCAGCAGTGCCGCCGAGCCGAGCGCGATCCCCATCACCGCGAAGGAGACGATGGTCGTGACCGTGCCCAGCGCGTAGATCGATGGCGTGGTCACGGTCGAGGTCAGCGCCTGCAACTCGAGCGGCAGCGTGTTCACGTCGCCGATGGCTTGCGAGGTGCGCGCGATCTCGTCCCAGCTCAGCGTGAAGCCGAACATGCCGATGCCGACGATCGACGGGCCGATCAGCGGCAGCACCACATGCAGGAAGCTCTGCCAGGGCGTGGCGCCGAGGTCGCGTGCGGCCTCCTCGTAGGCTGGGTTGAATCGGTTGAAGACCGCGAACATGATCAGCAGGCCGAAGGGCAGCGTCCAGGTCAGATGAGCGCCCAGCGCCGAGGTGAGCAGGCCGAGCGCGGTGCCGTAGTTGTCGAGCATGTCCTGCGCGCCCAGCGCGCCGAGGGCCGCCTTGATGCCCGTGTCGAGCAGGCGGAACTGCAGCCCGATGCCGAGCGAGACGATGATCGACGGCATGATCAGGCTGGCCACGGTGATGAAGAAGAGCGTGTTGCCACCTTGTAGCCGCTTGCGGAAGGCCAGGCCCGCCAGCACCGACAGCACCACGGTGCACAGCATCACCACCGCGCCCAGCATCAGCGACCTCAGGAAGGCCGCGCCGATGTCGACGGTGCCCAGTCCCTCGGCGAGCTTGCGGAACCAGTGCAGCGAGACGCCGCGCATCGGAAAGGTCAGCCCGCCTTCCGGTCCCTGGAAACTCAGCACGAAGATCGTGACCATCGGCCCGTAGAGGAAGATCACGAAGAGCCCGAAGACGGCCGCCAGCGGCCAGAAGCCCGGGGCGCGCCGCTCGCCGATGCGTTGGCTCATCTCAGAGTTCTTTCCGGATGTCGACGAGGCGCGTGAGTCCCCAGATGATCATCAGCACTACCGCCAGCAGGATCATCGCGTTGGCCGCGGCCAGCGGGAACTGCAGGTACGAGGTCTGGACCTGGATGATCTTGCCGACCGAGGCGATCTGCTGGCCGCCCATGACGCCGATGGTGACGAAGTCGCCCATCACGATGGTGATCACGAAGATCGAGCCGATCAGGATGCCGGTGCGCGACAGCGGCACGATCACGTTCCACAGCGTCTGCCAGCCCGATGCGCCGGAGTCGCTGGCGGCCTCGAGCAGCGAGCGGTCGATGCGCATCATCGAGTTGAAGATCGGCACGATCATGAACATCGTGTAGAGGTGCACGAAGGCCAGCACCACCGAGAAGTTCGAGAACAGCAGCCACTCCACCGGCGAGTCGACCGCGCCGATGCCCATGAGCGTCTGGTTCACCAGCCCGTTGCGCCCCAGGAGCGGCACCCACGAGATCATGCGGATCACGTTCGAAGTCCAGAAGGGCACGGTGCACAGCACGAAGAGCAGCGTCTGCATGCCCGGCGAGCGCACGTGGAAGGCCAGGAAATAGGCCACCGAGAAGCCGATCAAGAGCGTGATGCCCCACACCAGCAGGCAGAACTTCAGGGTGCTGAGATAGGTCGACAAGGTGACGCAGAGATCGCCGTTGTCGGTCAGGTGCGAGCAGCCGTCGAAGATCGCCAGGTAGTTGCGCGCCGACACCGCCGGGATCAGCTCGTACTCATTGAAGTTCCACAGGCTGACCATCCCGATCAGCAGCAGCGGGATCAGGAAGAACAGCAGGAACACCAACGCGAACGGCGCCGCCTGCCACCAGGCCTTGACGGTCCGCCCGGGCGAGGTGGATACAGCGTGCGAAGTGGTGACAGACGTGCTCATGAAAAGAAAAGTCGAAACGTCACAAGGGCAAGCGAAGCAATGCCCGTTCGTGAGACACCGCGGAACCGGCTTTGCCGGGCCGCAGGTGTCGCCCCCCGGTAGGGGGGTGGGCGGCTACACGAAGTGAGCAAGCCTGGGGGGCGAGCCTATGCAGCGACAAATTCGTTCCATTTTTGAACCATGTATTCGTTCTGGTCCATCACCGCGTTCCAGCAGGCGATCGCCCCCATGCGCTCGTCGTAGCTGCCGCCATCGCGCGTCGCGCCGGCCTTGGCGATGACGTCGCCCTGCGGGCTCTTGATGTCCTGCGCCGCCGGCTTGCCTTCCATCCAGTAGGCCCACTCGTAGGGCTCCATCTTGGCCTTGGCGGTCTCCAGCACCGCGCTGTAGTAGCCCTGGCGATTGAGATACGCGCCGGCCCAGCCGTCGAGGAACCAGTTGATGAACTCGTACGCGCCGTCGAGCTTCTTGCCCGACAGCGTGGTCGGCAGGCCGAAGCCCGAGGCCCAGGCGCGATAGCCTTCCTTGAGCGGCTGGAAGGTGCAGGCGATGCCCTTGCTGCGCACCGCGGTCACCGCCGGCGACCACATCGACTGGATCACCACTTCGCCCGAGGCCATCAGGTTGACCGACTCGTTGAAGTCCTTCCACAGCGCGCGGAACTGGCCGGCCTTCTTCGCCTCGATCAGCGTCTTGATGGTCAGGTCGATCTCGGCCTTGGTCATGTTGCCCTTGTCGGCGTACTTGTGGATGCCCTTGGCCTCCACCACCATCGCCGCGTCCATGATGCCGATCGAGGGGATGTTCAGGATCGCGGCCTTGCCCTTGAATTCGGGGTTCAGCAGCTGCGCCCACGAATCGACCGGATGGCCGATCAGGTCGGGCCGAATGCCCAGCGTGTCGGCGTTGTAGGTGGTCGGAACCAGCGACATGAACTGCGTCGGCGTCTTGCTGAAGACCTTGCTCTTCTCGCCTTCGAGGTAGAAGACCTTGACCGGGGCGGTGCCCTGGTCGCCGATCTTCTTGCCGGCCACCTCGCCCTTGGTGAACACCGGCGTGATCTTGTCGAAGTTCTTCACCCGCTTCGAGTCGATGCCCTTCAGGTTGCCGGTCGGCACGATCTTCTTCAGCGAGAAATATTCGGTGTCGATCAGGTCGAAGCTGTTCGGCGCGGTGACCGCGCGCTTGGTGACGTCGTCGGTCGTCACCGCGACGTACTGGATCTCGATGCCGGTGTCGGCCTTGAACTTGTCGGCGATCGCCTTGTCCTGGTTGACCGCGGTGCCCAGGTAGCGCAGCACGATCTTCTCCTGGGCATGGATGGCCGGGAAGATGCCGGTCGCCAGGATGCCGGCGGTGCCTTGCAGCAGCGTGCGGCGCTGGACGCCGGTCTTGGGGGTGTCGTCGGTTCTTTTGGACATGAAAGGTCTCCAGGGAGGACGGTGGTGGTGGGAAATGGGAGGGCGGGGACTCGATGCGCGCTCGGCTTGGCGGCCTGCCTGCTCGCTTAGCTCGCCGGCATCAGGCGGCCATCGCAGCCAGGGCCGCCATCGGACGGCGCGCCGTCGGCGTTCCGGCAGCAGGCGTGGCGGGGCGGCTCGCGCCCGGCCCCAGGGCATGGGCGTCGGCCTCGGCCCATGACAGGCGCACGCTCTCGCCGACCTGCCAGGCGCGATCCAGGAAGGCCTGCTCGGACATCAGCACCGACACCCCGCTCATCTCGGGCGGTGCGCCGGTCAAGCGCAGTCCCAGCAGCACGTAGGTGCCCTGGTATTCGACATCGGTCACGTGGGCCGGCAGCCCCGCGCCTGCGCCATCCGGCGCGATCCGCGTGCGGTCGTTGCGCACCGCGACCAGGCCCTCGGGGCGCGCGAAGACGTTGTGGCCGCCCATGAAGCGGGCGACGAACTCGCTGGCCGGCTGGTTGTAGACCTGGTGCGGCGAGCCGACCTGCTCGATCAGGCCGTTGTTCATCACGACCATGGTGTCGGCCAGCGCCATCGCCTCTTCCTGCGAATGGGTGACGTGGATGAAGGTCAGGCCGAGTTCCTTCTGCCAGCGGCGCAGCTCGGCGCGCATCTGGATGCGCAGGAAGGGATCGAGCGCCGACAGCGGCTCGTCGAGCAGCAGCACCCGCGGCTCGGTGATCAGCGCCCGCGCCAGCGCCACCCGCTGCTGCTGGCCGCCCGAGAGTTCGCCCGGCTTGCGTTCGGCCAGGTGGCCCATGGCCACGCGCTCGAGCAGGTTGCCCGCGCGCTTGTGGCGCTCGACCTTCGAGGCGCCCTTCATCTTCAGGCTGAAGGCCACGTTGTCGAGCGCCGACAGGTGCGGGAACAGCGCGAAGCTCTGGAACATCATGGCCGTGCCGCGCGCGGCCGCCGGCAGGTTGGTGATGTTGCGGTTGTCGAGCAGGATGTCGCCGCTGGAGGCCGACTCGTGCCCCGCGACCATGCGCAGCGTGGTGCTCTTGCCGCAGCCCGACGGCCCGAGCAGGCAGCAGTAGCTGCCGCTGGCGATGCGCAGGTCGATCTGGTCGACGGCCGGCTGTGTCCCGGCCGCATAGCGCTTGGTCAGCGCGACGATTTCAACGGCGGCGGGCGGAGGGGCGGTGACAGCATCCATTGGCAATGCCATCGCAAGACATGTGCCAGCGATTGGCGTGCCGCTTCGGCACCGGATGCGCCGGGATGGTGCGCGGCGCGCACTGCGTCAAGGTGGTGCGAAGCGGGCCAGGTCGACGCTGCGCAGCAGTGCATCGCGCTGTGGCTTGGTGATGCCGCGCACGCCATCGGCCACCCATTTGGCGCGGTCCAGGTCGATGTTGCCGCTCTGCTGCCACTGGCGCACCGCGGCGGCCGGGTTGTTGAGCATCGCCGCCAGCCATATCGCCTGCGCCGGCTCGAGGTTGCGCGCCGGGCGCTTGAAATAGGTGCGCGCGGCGGTCTCGGCGCCGCAGATCCGGGCGCCCCAGGGCGCGTTGTCGAGGTAGAGCTGCAGGATGCGGGCCTTGCCCAGCGTCTGCTCCATCTCGACCGCATAGAGCAGCTCGCGCAGCTTGCGCTCGGCATTGCGCTGGCCACCGGTGACCAGGATCTTGGTCAGCTGCTGGGTCAGCGTGCTGCCGCCGCGCTCGACCTTCGCGGCCTTCTGGTTGGTCTCGAAGGAAGCGGTCAGTTCGGCGAGGTCGTAGCCCGGGTGGCTGAAGAAGCGCTGGTCCTCGGCGGCGATCACCGCGCGGGCCAGCCAGCTCTGCTCGCTGAGCCGGCTCGGCGCGCCGCACGCACTGCGCGCATCGATGATCGACTCGGTGCCCAGCCCCTCGACCGCGAATTGCGAGATGCGCGGCTGCAGCGCCAGGCTGCCGGCCGGAAGGGCCAGCTGGGCGCCGAAGCCCAGGGTGCCGCTGATGTGGGCGCGTTGCAGCTCGGGCAGGTCGGGCGCGAGCAGCGCATACCAGTCGACGATGGGCGCGTCGGGCGCCTGGATGTCGACATGCAGGGCCTTCTGCGTGAGCCGGCCGGTCCAGTTCGCGCGCAGCAGGCCGGCATCGGCAGGGGCCGCGCCTTCGCGCGGGGCCGGCGAAGCTTCGAGCACGCCGACCAGGGTGCCGGCATCGCGCCGCGCCGTGCCGTGCAGCCGTCCGATGCGGATCGGCTCGCTGCCCAGCGCCGGGATGACGGCGCTGCAGGGCTCGCAGTCGGCTTCGAGGGTGTCGGTGGCGGCGTTCCAGCCCAGTTGCAGCCGGCCGTAGGGCGTGTCCACCGACTGGCCGGCGAGCCATTGGCCGGCCCAGGCAGAGGTGGCGAGGCGGATCGCGGTCGGCACGCCGATGTCGATCGTTGCCGGACCCACCTTGACCCGCGCCGGCCATTCGTCGGGGCCGGGCGCGAGCGCGACCTTGACGATCACGAAGACCGCGACGGCAGCGGTGACCACCAACGCCAGGATCGAGAACAGCAGGTACAGCAGCGCCTTCTTCAGCAATCTCTTCTTTCGCTCAATCGATCTCCTGGGCCAGTGTGACGGCCTGCCACGGCCCGTGCGTGCGACCGCCGAGCGCTGCCCAGTACCAGGCTGAAGTGTCGGTGAAAGCCGTGCCGTCGGCGTCGACGATGCGCTCGCAGACGCGCATTTTTGGTGCGCCGGCGCGCTCGGTGACGAAACAGCGCCACAGTCGGGCTTGCGCGTCGCGTTCGAGCCGGGCCTGTTCGATGCGGGCGCCCAGCGCGCGGAAGCAATCGGCCGCCGGATGCAGCATGCGGGTCGGCGCGTCGACATGGCGCAGGACCAGCACGCGACGGCCATCGGTCATCCGGGCGATCGCACCGGGGAAATGATCGGCGAAGCGGCGCTCGACCTCGCTGAGCGGCAGTTGGCGCAGCGGCCGGCCGTCCCATTCGGTGGGCCAATCGTGTAAGGACGCCAGGCCCGGCCCGGATTCCGGCGCAGCCGGATGCAGCGCATTGGCGGCCGACCAGGCGAGGCACAGCAGCATGGCCGCGCCGAAGACCGCCTTGTGCGCGATGCGGGCCACGAAGCGATTGGCGAACAGCGTGTCCAGCCATCCGCTCGCGGTCAGTGCCATGCCTGCGCGCGGCAGCGCTTCGGTATTCGCTCGGCTCATGAGGCGCTCCCGAGGCGGATGCGCGATGCGCCTGCCGCCAGCACAGGCCGCGCTGGCCGACGGCCGGCGATCACGCCGCCGATGGCGCCGCAGACGCCGGCCAGCAGCAGCAGCCCCAGCGCGTCGTGCAGCCAGGGCGGCGGCACATGCCCGGCGCCCTCCAGGCCGACCAGCAGGCTGTTGCGCAGTACGTTGCCGGCCAGCACCAGCGTGCCCACCGCGGGCAGTCGCGCCAGGAAGCCGCGATCGTCGCGACCGCAGCGCAGTGCCATCGCGCAGGCGCAGAAGTAGCCCAGCCAGGCCATCTGCACCCCCGAGCAGGGCGCGTCGACGATCACCAGGCGGCCGTCGACCAGCAGGCTCGCGCCTTCGCGGTCCATCGCGAAGAAGGGCGCGAGCAGCCAGCGGCTGGCCTCGGCGGTGAGGACGCGCAGCGGAAAGCCGGCGTAGAACTGCAGCGAGGACAGCAAGGGCAGCGCCAGCACCGCGAGCCCGGCAACGGGCAGCCGCGCGACGCGGCCCGGCAGGAAGGCGAGCAGGCCGCAGGCCAGCGCCAGCACCGCGACCAATCCGGCCGCGAGCGGCGGCAAGCCGGGCAGCACTCCGCCGATGCCGGTGCGCAGCAGCGTGGCCGCCAGGGTGGCGCAGCCTGCCAGCGCGAGCCAGCCCAGGCGCGGCGCGGCGCGCAGCTGGCGGCGCAGCGTCCAGACCAGGAGGCCGAGCGCGGCGATGGCCAGCAGGCCCATCGGATCGTCGGAGCCGTCGCGCATGCGCCGGGCCATCCAGGCCCAGGTCGGCGCCAGCGCGGCGGCCTGCAGGGCCAGCCAGGCCAGCGCCGGTGCGCGGTCGAGTCGAATGCCGGCCTCGAAGAGGCGCGGTCGGCTTGCAGCCAGTGCGGCGAGGGTCATGGCGTCGCTCCTCGCTCACGAAGTCAGCCGGCGCCGGTCGGTGCGCAGCGAGCGGCGGTGCAGCATCGCCAGCATCGACAGCACCACCGCGATCGCGCCCAGGGTGCCGGGTTCGGGCGTGCTCGGCACTTCGGCACCGAGTTCGGCGCCCAGCGCCTGATCGCCGACCCCCTGCGGCAGCGGCAGCGGCTGGTCGACCGAAGCCGCCTGGCCGGGCGCCTTGTTGCGCACCACCTGGTCGACCGCGATGAAGCTGGTGTATTGCGTGAGCAGGCCGTAGCGCAGGCCCAGGTCCAGGATCTGCGGGCGCAGGGCGTCGCCGCCTTCCAGCGCTTCCTGGTCATCCAGGCTCGCGATGCGATGCCGCGCCCAGAGGCCGCGCAGCGCTTCGGCGTCCGGCCGCAGGCTGCCGGCCACCGGCAGCACCTGGCGGTAGGGGCCTTCGGCGCCCTGGCCCTCGACCACCAGACGGCCCTTGGGCTCGCCGCGCCATTTGCCGAAGATGATCACCGGGCGTTCGCCCAGCAGGTCCGGCAGCTGCGCCGGCTCGACGTCGTAGACATCCAGGCCTTCGAAGCGGGCCCGCACCCCGGTCAGCACCGGCGATTCGATCATCCGGCGGAAGCGCTCCGCCTGCTCCGGCGCCTGGACCGGATCGGTGACGACGAAGGGCTCGCCCATGCCGGCCCGGGCCAGCCCTTCCATCAGGTGCCGGTTCACCGAGCTGCCGATGCCGAAGGCGAAGAGATTGGCCTGCGAAAGGTTCTGCCGCACCAGCGCGAAGGCCTCGCGCTCGACCGTGACATAGCCATCGGTCAGCACCACGATCGTTCGCGAGACCCGCGCGGCCTTCGGCTCTGCGTAGGCGCGGCGCAGCGCCGGGAACAGCTCGGTGCTGCCGGCGCCGCTGTAGTTGCGGATCGTGTTCAGCGCCTGGGCGATGTTGGCCTTCGTGGCCGGGACCGAATGGGGCGACAGCATGCGGTTGCTGCCCGAGAAGAGCAGCACGTTGAAGGTGTCGGTGGGCCGCAGTCCGCCGATCAGCCGCTCGAGCAGCGCGCGGGCGGTGTCGAGCGGAAAGCCATGCATCGAGCCGGAGATGTCGACCACGAAGATGTAGTCGCGCGGCGTGATGGCGCTGGCGGCCACGGACCTGGGCGGCTCGACCATGGCCAGGAAGAAGTTCTCCGGATGCTCGCCCTGGCCCTGGTAGAGCATCAGTCCCGACTCGATGCGATCGCCCGCCAGCCGGTAGTCGAGCACGAAGTCGCGGTTGTCGGCCGGGCCGCCCGCGGCGGCCAGCGCGATGTCTGCATGGCGGTCGCGATCGCCCCGGCTGACCTCGATCGCGTGGCTGGACGAGCGCACTTCCTGGATGCCCAGCGGCGCGTCGAGCGCCACCTTGAGCTGGAAGCCGGTGCCCGGCGCGACACCGGCGTGCAGCGTCGGTTGCGCCACCCACTTGGCCTGCGCGTTGCCTGACTGCGGGCTGTTGTAGCGCGGCCCGACCACGGTCGGGAAGACGAACTGGTAGTCGCCGGCCTGCGGCACCAGCAGCTCGGTGTAGCGCAGCTCGACCTTGACCTCGTCGCCCGGCAGGATGTTGGCGACGTTCATCTGGAACACGTTGGGCAGCTGCTGCTCCAGCAGCGCGGAGGTCCGGCCTTCCTTCTTCGCGGCCTCGTAGTCGATGCGGGCCTGGGCCTTCTCGCGGATCCGGGCCACCACCCGGCGCTCGCCGAGCTGCACCTCTAGCGCGCCGACCGCTGCCCGGGTCGATCCGGGGAAGACGTAGCGCGCCTCGATCGGCCGCTGGCCTTCGTTGCGATAGGTCTGGGTGACCCTGACGTCGGCGATCACGCCCGAGATCTTCACGTCGACCGCGGTGGCCTTGAGCGGCAGGCGGTCGAGCGCCGGATCTGCGTCCTTCACCAGGAAGTACGGGCTCTCGGTGCGGGCGCGCTGCGCTTCCGCCTCCTCGGCCTGCGCGGGCCGCGCGAGCAGAGCCGCGAAGGCGCCGGCGGCGAGGCCCAGCGTAGCGAGCCAGAGCCAGCGGGCCTGGCGAAGGGGGATGTCGGGGACGGCCTGGGTGTTCATTGCGTTCTTCTCCTCTCGCTGTGCGGGATGCACGGCAATGACTGTCGATGGCTTGCGAGAAGGCAATGGGAAGGCTTTTCGAAGCCGGGCGGCGGCCGTGATGGCTTGTGTGAAGTCCGTGTGAAGTCCCGGTGCGCGCCGGCTTCATATCGGCTTCGCCGCAGCGCGCGAGGATCGGGGCATGGCTTCCTCTTCACACGTCCCTGCTTCTCCTGCGCGATCGCGCCTGCGCCGCCTCCTGCTCGCGAGCGTCATCGCGGTGTCCGCCTGCCTGCTGATGCTGGCGGCGGCCTGCGGCATCGCCATCGCGACCATCGACGCGCGCCTGCCCGACGTCTCCGAGCTGCTCGACTACCAGCCGAAGCAGCCATTGCGCGTGCTGTCGGCCGAGGGTCAGCTGATCGGGGAATTCGGCGAGGAGCGGCGCCACCTCACGCCCTTCGACCAGATCCCGCAGCGCATGAAGGATGCGGTGCTGGCGGTCGAGGACGCGCGCTTCTACGACCACGGCGGGGTCGACTACAAGGGCTTCGCGCGGGCCCTGCTGGCAGCGCTCGGCGGTGGCCGCAAGCAGGGCGCCTCGACCATCACCATGCAGGTCGCGCGCAATGTCTACCTGAGCTCGGAGCGCACGCTGAGCCGCAAGACCTGGGAGATCCTGCTGGCCTTGCGGCTCGAACGGGAGCTGAGCAAGGACCGCATCCTCGAGATCTACCTGAACCAGATCTACCTGGGCAACCGCGCCTACGGCTTCGCGGCCGCGTCCGAGACCTACTTCGGCAAGCAGCTCTCGGACATCAGCATCGCCGAGGCCGCGATGCTCGCCGGCCTGCCGAAGGCACCGGGCAGCAACAACCCGCTGGCCAATCCGCGCCGGGCCCGCGCGCGGCAGCTCTACGTGATCGACCGGATGCAGCAGAACGGCTTCATCAGCGCGGCCGAGGCCGATGCGGCACGCAAGGAACAGCTGAAGCTGCGGGACCTGGCCGACCCCGACCGGCTGCATGCCGAGTACGTGGCCGAGACTGTGCGCCAGATGATGCATGCGCAGTACGGCGACTCGATCTACACCAGCGGACTGCAGGTCAGGACGTCGCTGGTCGCTTCCGAGCAGATCGCCGCCTATCGTTCGCTGCGCCGCGGCATCCTGGACTACGAGCGGCGCCAGCCCTATCGCGGGCCGGATGCCTTCGTCGAGCTGCCCGACGATGGGTCGCCGCTCTTCGACGATGCGCTCGAGGACGCGCTGGCCGACCATCCCGACGACGGCGAGCTGGCCGCGGCGGTGGTGCTGCAGGCCGATGCGCGCCAGGTGAGCGCGGTGCGGGCCGACGGCGAAGCGGTCGAGATCAAGGGCGAGGGACTGAGGCCGGTGCAGTCGGCGCTGTCCGCGAAGGCGGCGCCCGGCGTACGGATCCGGCGCGGTTCGGTGATCCGCATCGTGAAGGCCGCGGGCAAGGACTGGGAGATCACCCAGCTGCCCGAGGTCGAGGGCGCCTTCGTCGCGCTGGATCCGCGCAGCGGCGCGATCCAGGCGCTGGTCGGCGGCTTCGACTACGAGCGCAACAAGTTCAACCATGTGACGCAGGCCTGGCGCCAGCCGGGTTCCAGCTTCAAGCCCTTCATCTATTCGGCGGCGCTGGAGAAGGGCTTCACGCCCGCCACCGTGGTCAACGATGCGCCGCTGCATTTCGATGCCGGCCCGGGCGGCCAGGCCTGGGAGCCGAAGAATTTCGACGGCCGCTACGACGGCGCGATGACGCTGCGCCGGGCGCTGGAGCAGTCGAAGAACATGGTCACGCTGCGGCTGCTGCAGTCGATCGGGCCGGCCTATGCGCAGGACTGGATCACCCGCTTCGGCTTCGAGCGCGAACGCCAGCCGGCCAACCTGCCGATGGGCCTGGGCGCCGGCTCGGTGACGCCGCTGCAGATGGCCGGCGCCTATGCCGTGTTCGCCAACGGTGGCTTCCGGGTGCAGCCCTACCTGGTGACGCGGGTGACCGATGCCCGCGGCAAGGTGCTGCTGGAGACCGAGCCGCCGCAGCTCGACGAATCGCGGCGGGCGATTCCGGCGCGAAATGCCTTCGTGATCGGCTCGCTGCTGCAGAGCGTGGTCAGCAGCGGCACCGCCATCAAGGCCAGCCAGGCCCTGCGGCGCGAGGACCTCTACGGCAAGACCGGCACCACCAACGATTCCTTCGACACCTGGTTCGCCGGCTTCCAGCCGAGCCGCGTCGGCATCGCCTGGATCGGCTACGACACGCCGCGCCAGCTCGGCGTGCGCGGCGAGACCGGCGGCAGCCTGAGCCTGCCGGTCTGGATCGGCTACATGCGCGCCGCATTGCAGGGCGTGCCGGTGGAGCGGCCGGCCGTGCCCGAAGGACTGGTCCGGGTCGAGGGCGAGTGGTTCTTCGACGACTACGCGCCGGGACGCGGCGTGGCTGGCCTCGGCTTCGATGCCGGGCAGGGCGACGGCGAGCCGGTCGAGGGGCTGGCCGGCGCG
>Ga0265327_10002326_pt1 | contig 20321 bp, 23 predicted proteins | sample 41621metaG_FD_202089 | JGI IMG/M metagenome (GOLD analysis project Ga0265327, IMG submission 202089) | Rhizosphere microbial communities from Carex aquatilis grown in University of Washington, Seatle, WA, United States - 4-16-21 metaG | ecosystem: Host-associated > Plants > Roots > Rhizosphere...
CGCCATCCGCGGCTTCCGCAACCATTTTGGCCTGGGCGGGAGTGGTGATCCCAAAGCCGACGCAGACCGGTACATCGGTGTGGGTTTTGATCGCGGCGACTTGGGCCGCGATGTCTGCGGAGGGAGCCACATGGCCCCCGGTCACGCCGGTGCGGGAAAGGGCGTAAATGAATCCTTCCGCGCTCTTCGCCAGCAGCTCCACGCGATCAGCGGGGGTGGTTGGAGCGATGAGGCGGATGTGCTTCAGACCCGCGCCGATGGCGAGGTCGCTGTTCTGGTTCGCCTCATCCGGCGGCAGGTCCAGCAGCAGAATGCCATCGGCGCCGGCGGCGGCGGCATCGTGGTGGAAGACCTCGTAGCCGTAGGTGAAAACCGGATTCAGGTAGGTGAAAAGGACGATGGGCGTCTGGTGCGTTTCGCGGAAGCGGCGGATCAGCTCCAGTGAGCGGTGGGTGGTCATGCCGGACTTCAGAGCGCGGTCGGCGGCGAGTTGGTTCACAATGCCATCGGCTAGCGGATCGGAGAACGGCAGGCCGAGTTCGATGATGTCCGCGCCCTCGTCGGCGAGGCCCTTGATGATCTCCAGCGAGCGGTCGAAGTCGGGGTCGCCGGCAGCCACGTAGGCGACGAAGGCTTTTTTTCCTTCGGAGCGGAGGCGGGCGAAAGTGGCGTCGATTCGGTTCATGGGCGGGCGCGGAGCATCCGTGCTTTCCCGCCGCGTGGCAAGCGCTGGGGTGATCCCCCGCCCGCTCAGATTAGAATCGAAAGGTCGAGGACACGTTGCAGCCCTGCTCGGCCGGGTGGGCCTGCCGGAATTCCGAGCGGTAGCCAATACCGAGACTGACGGAATCGCTGAGGCGGTAGTCCAAACCCAGGCCGATGAAGAGCAGGTCGTCGCCAAGTCCCTCGGACTGGGCCCGCATCAGACGACTGCCTTGGACAAAAGCGGCATCAATCGATCGCGGGTTATCACCGTTCATCCCCGCATCCAGCCCGATCTGGCCCCAAGCAGTGAGGCGGTGGGTGAGGTCGATCTCGGTGCACAGCCCCATTTCAAACAAGAGGGCGTCGTGATTGGTCCTTTCCACGTTCAGCGCGATCGGGGAACCGGGAGCCGCGCCGGTGGCCTCGGCGAATTTATTCATCGAGTCCGTCACGTAGCGGATCCCTGCGGACGGCATGATGCGAATACGATCATTGTGCCAGGCGACGCCCTCGACTCCCAGAAAGAGTTCCAGGGAGTCGCTGTCCACGTTTGAGTAATCGACCAAGCCAGGCACCCAGCCCGAAGCGGTGGCGGAGGCACTCCCGCGGCTTCCATCGAATCCATAGCGGCCATATGAAATCGCAGCGGTGAGAATGGTGTGGGTCTTTGGATCGAGGATGATCTGACTGAAAGCACCCATCGACCAGCCGGTTTCCCCGGCGTTGATCAATTGGCCGTCCACGGAACCGAGATCCGCCGCGAAATACGCGCCAAACACCACGCGGTCGCTCAGACGGGTCCTCGCTCCGGTGATGATCCCGGTGCCGCTCATCTCATAGTCCCCGAGGTCGAGCGAGCGGTCGGTCTGCGCATTGAAAAAATCCGCGGCGGCGAAAAATTCCCAGCCGCTCTGGGTGACAGATGCCAGCGCGGGGGCCGAAAGCGCCGTCCGCTGGTGAGTCCGGGTGGCCTGGACCGCATAGTCGGAAAAGGCCGTATAGACCTCCGGAGACAGGCGGTCGAGCAGAGGTGCATTCAGGCCCACAGGCACGAGACTTGCGGTCAAGGCCCAGAGCAGGTCCGGCTTGGCGGTGCTGGCGACGCCGCTGGAAATGCCGTAACCGGGATGACCCTTGGTGGGGAGAGTGACGTTGTTGATGCCCGGATCTGTCACATCGTCATACAGTGAGATCCAGGTGGAGGTCTGATTCGCGGTGGAGCCGAAAAGCCGGCCGTTCGAGGCTGTCGGAGCGGCGGGAAGCGTGATGTCGCCGGTGGCAGGATTGAAAAGCACCGCGCTGCCTAGATCCTGGGAGATGGACGTCACGTTTCCGGCATAGGAACCCGCAGCCACCAGGTTGATCGGCACGAACGGCGCGATGTCCGCGAGGCCCGATTTGTTGAGTTCAAGGGTTCCGCCGAAGGTGGCGGAGCCGGTGACCTGGAGGAGGTCGTGCTGGGAAGAGGAGACGTCGAACTTGAGGATGCCGGTGGACGGCTGGGTGAAGCTGCCATTCACCAGAAGCGTGCCAAAGCCGCCATCGCCGCCCGGGGCGATGGTGGTGGTATTGGCGAGGGTGCCCTGCCAGGTGCCGGTGCCCGGGCCGGAGGTGGTGAGAAGGCCGTAGTGCTGGGTGCCGCTGGCGACGAAGGTGGCTCCGGAGCCGATACCCAGGTGGGTGGCGGAGGTGCCAAACGTGCCGGTATCGGTGAGGGTCCCACTGGCGATATCGATGGTCGGAGCGGTGACGGTGCCGCTGACGGAAACCGTGCCATTTCTCGTCAGGAGGCCCGTGGCGGAAAGGAATCCGGCGATTGATGAGCCGGTGTTGAGATGGACTGTGGTAGCCGTGAGTTGACCTGGGTCGTTGGTCAGCGTTCCGCCGTTGGACGTATAGGTGGCGATCGTATCCGCGACGCTGGTCGTGAGCGTGCCCGCGTTGGTGACGATGGAACCGCTGGCGAGGCCGCCATTGTCGTCAAGGAGAGTCGCTTTCCGCAGGCGTTTTAGCCGCAAACGAAACTCCATCCGATCTGATCAACTACGCGTTTGGGTGGCCCGGGGGAACCGAAGGCCCCTCCCAACTGCCTCTGCCACGACGGATCGAAGACTCCTATGTCATCGACTTCACCGAACCAGCCGGAGTCACGGGAGTAATCTATGGGGCCGAATGGAGCACCACCCTCCAGCCCGGGAGCTGGCTGCCCCTCGCGGACCTGGGATTCGGAACCCAGCATCATTTTTCCCTGCCCGCCGGTGAACCAAAGGTGTTCTTCTGTCTCAAGGTTTCGAGATCGAATGCCGCCCAGTGACGGGGCTTGCCCCGGCCGATGGATCAGGCATGGATTGGTGCCGTGAAGCTCGTGATGGGAATTTTGATGGCCGGCTGCGTGATCGCGACGGGAGAGCAGGATAAGACCGTGACGCCTCCGCTGCCAGCAGGTGTCACGTGGGAGGATCTCTACCATCCGCCCTACAAGGTGCCGACGGAATTGCCAGCCGGCTCGGAGCTGCGGAAGCAGATGTTCGACTCGCTCCGCTCGAAGCTGCGGCCCGGATTGCGCTTCGAAGGAAAACTTCGGGCCTTCAAAAACTGGGCGTTCTTCAAAGGCAAGTGCGTGGACGCCAAGGGCGAACCCGCCAGGATGAGTGTGGACGGCAGCAGCGCCGCCATCGGATTGTGGCTGCGAACCTCCACGGGCTGGAATCTGGTAGACTATAGCGCGGGCGACATTCGTGCCAAGGACCGCTGGGCCGCCCAATTCAACGTGCCAGCCGAGTTGCTAATCGAGTTGGACAAGGGAGTGCCTTAACTATCCACGATTACCAAAATGATCTCCGGCCTCGCCGAGAACGTCTAAGATCGGGCACCTCGAACGGAACCGAGCTCAGTATATGAATGTCGCTCTATACAAGCCAAGGCGTGCGAGGGCCGTGGACGCCCGTGCCATCCATCCCTGACCAATTTTGGCCGCATCCACGCACGGGCACACTCCTTCCGCTGCTTGCAGGACGTGGCCAGTCGCCTTGTTCAATAGGAGGGACTTCTCACCCACTGTCTCCAATCGCCACAGAAACTCATCCCCATGCCCCTCGCGGCACACCGCTTTCCCGCCCTCCCCGCCCTTCTGATGCCAGCGGTTGTGGATCTTGAAATACTTGGGCTCCGCTCCTTGCACCAATCCGCCAAATACGGAGGCAAATACAAGGACCACTCGGATGAGGACGGATCTCATGGGTGACACGAATACCGCCGCGCCGTTCGAAAACATTCATCGAGCCGGGAATGCAGCGACCGAGAACACGATCATGCCGTGAAGCACGCTGATTCATTTGGAACCCGCCAGCACGTTCAACTCCGTCACCACTTCCGGCGGCAGGACCAAGTCTGCGGCCGCAAGGTTTTCCCGCAGGTGGCTCACGGACGAGGTGCCGGGGATGAGCAGGATGTTCGGTGAACGCTGGAGCAGCCAGGCCAGGGCGACCTGCATCGGGGTGGCTCCTACTGAGGAAGCGGCGGCGTCGAGGCCGGAGGACTGAATGGGGGTGAACCCACCGAGCGGGAAGAACGGCACGTAGGCGATGTCCTGCGCGGCGAGGTAATCGATGAAGGCATCGTCTCCGCGATGGACGAGATTGTAGTGATTCTGGATGCAGACAATCTCGGTGATGGCCTGCGCCTCCACAAGTTGGGCAGGGGTGACATTGCTGAGCCCGATGTGGCGGATGAGGCCCTGCTGCTTCAAGTCCGCCAGGACAGTCAACTGGCGCGAAATTGGAAATTCCATCGGCCCATCGAGCCCGCCGACGCGCAGGTTCACAATATCGAGAGCCTCTACCCCCAGCCTGCCGAGATTGTCGTGAATGGCGGAGGTAAGATCCGGGGTCGAGAGCGCGGGCTTCCAAGAACCGTCTGCGGGGCGCTTGGCTCCGACCTTGGTGACGATCACCAGATCCTCGGGATACGGATGCAGCGCCTCGCGGATCATTTCATTGGTCACGTAAGGACCGTAGAAATCGGAGGTGTCGATGTGATTGACGCCGCGCTCGATCGCCTCGCGGAGCACGGCGAGGGCGGCGTCCCGGTCGCGGGGCGGACCGAACACACCGGGACCGGCGAGCTGCATCGCGCCGTAGCCGAGGCGCTTCACCGTCAGGGAGGTGCCGGGAAAGGTGAAGGTCCCGCCCAGATTTGATTTCTCGGTCGTCTCGCTCATGGTGGCGGGACCGTGAGGGATGGCGCGGCCACATTCAAGTGACAAAATTTGTTTTCTGTCATTCGTCTTCTGGTCGTGCGTAATTCTGAAATTCCGACAGGGTTCCGCTTTCGACACCGATGCCCGACGAAACGCCATTGTACGAACGAATTCTCGACGCCGCCGAAGTGGTGCTACGCCGTCATGGTGTGGAAAAGACGAACGTCGTGGACATCGCCCGGGTGCTGGACATGAGCCACGGCAATCTTTACCGCCACTTTCCCAGTAAAAAGGCGATTCTGGATGCGGTGGCCGCCCGCTGGCTGCTGGCGGTGACTCTGCCCCTGGAGGCAATTGCCACCGACGGCACGCGCCCGGCAGCCCTGCGTCTCCAAGCCTGGTTTGATACCCTGCGATTGGCGAAGCGGCGCAAGATCCTGGACGATCCGGAGCTCTTTCACGTCTACCACGGCATCGCCAAAAACATGCGCGACGTGATCGCGGACCACGTCGCCGGGCTGAATCGCCAACTGGAAACGATCATCGCAGAAGGGGTTAGGGACGGTGAGTTTTCCCGCAATCTGGAACCGAAGGCGGCGGCCCGGGCCTTTTTCCAAGCCTCCGCGCCGTTTCACCATCCGGCGCTGATCCTGCAAGAGCCTCCCACCGACGAGGAGGCGCGGATGGTCTTCGGCCTGCTGCTGGCGGGGCTGAGAGCCGGGCCTTTGTGAAAGATTTCACAAACAGGCTTGAGGGCCGGGACAGGCAGCGCCAAGGTGTTCCCAGCCCACCATGGTCAGCGATCCGTCAACCACGCTCCACACCGCCTACGATTCCAAGATCGAAGGCAATGTGATCTTCACCCGCGCCGATGCCGCCATCAATTGGATGCGAAAGAACTCGCTCTGGCCGATGCCCATGGGCTTGGCCTGCTGCGCGATCGAGCTGATGGCCACGGCTTCCAGCCGCTTCGACATTTCCCGCTTCGGGGCCGAGGTGATGCGCTTCTCACCGCGCCAGAGCGACGTGATGATCGTAGCCGGCACCGTGACCTACAAGATGGCGCTGGCCGTGAAGCGCGTCTGGGACCAGATGCCCGAGCCGAAATGGTGCATCGCCATGGGTGCCTGCGCGTCTTCCGGCGGCATGTACCGCAGCTACGCAGTGCTGCAGGGGATCGACAAGCTGATCCCGGTGGACGTTTACATTTCCGGCTGCCCGCCACGGCCCGAGGCCCTCATCGAAGGCCTCATGAAGCTGCAGGCGAAGATTGAGAAATCGCCCTCGCTCCAGGAGCAGAAGCAGGAGTATTTCAACGAGATGGCCTGAGGCCCCTCCCCTTTCCTTTCTTTTTCCCTCTTTCCTTTATCCAAGATGTCCGCGGAAGACGTGATCAAGGTGCGCGAGAAATTCGGCGCCCAGGTGATTTCCAGCCTCGAATTCCGGGGCGAGCATACGGTTACCGTCGAGCTGACCGTGCTGCACGACGTGCTGGCGTATGCGAAGAAGGAACTCGGCTACGGGATGATCATCGATATTTCGAGCCTCGATCACTTCGGTGACGATCCACGTTTCGAAATGGTTTACGAAATCGTGACGGTGGACGATTCGAAGCATCTGCGGGTGAAGGCCCCGGTGGGCGAAGAGGAGTCCGTGGCGAGCGTGACGGACCTGTGGGTCGGAGCCGATTGGCACGAACGCGAGGTCTATGACATGATGGGGATTCCCTTTACCGGCCACCCCGACCTCCGTCGAATCCTGATGTGGGAAGGCTATCCGTTCTACCCGCTGCGGAAGGATTTCCCGCTGGCCGGACGTCCTTCGGACATGCCGGATGTCGCTTTCACCGGCATCGCGCCGCTTGAGGGCGGCCCCTTCGTCACCGCCGATGGTGGTGACGACACCATCGGCCGCGAGCCGCGTTCCCGGGTAATTCCCTGAGTGGGCGGTTTTTCTTTTGCAGGCCCCTCTCCCACCACGGCCATGAATCCGCTGGTGAACCGTGTGGAAGGAGTAAAGCGCAGCCTCCGTCAACTGGCTGGCGCGCACGCGACGTGGGCCGTAGTGATCATTCTACTGGCGATCCAACTCGCCGTCGAGTGGGGTGGGGGTTATCGCTCGCTTCCCTGGTGGTTCGAGATCTTCGGCTTGACCCGTAGTGGCCAAAAGCACGGCGAACTCTGGCAGTTGGTCAGCTATGCTCTTCTCCATGGCAACTGGCTCCACGTCCTTGTCAACTGCGCCTGCCTGCTGATGCTGGGCGGGAAGCTGGAGCACGCGCTCGGCAGCGGCGTCGTCCTGCGGGCGATGCTTTGGGGAGCACTGGGCGGCGCGGCTGTTCACCTCCTGCTGGCATCTCCGGATCGTCCGGGGTCCATGTTGGTCGGGAGTTCCGGAGCCGTCTACGGCCTGCTGATTCTGTCCATCACGCTTGCTCCCGAATCCCAACTGTGGCCGTTCAGGCTCTCCGGTCGGGCGCTTGGAATGATGCTGCTGACCACCTCGCTGCTGCTGGCCCTCATTGATCCGATGCTGGATCTACCCGGATTCTCCCGGGCAGGACGATGGTTGAGCGCGAACGGCTTTGGCAATTGGTGGGCCATCGGCCACGCCTGCCACTTCGGCGGAGGCGTGGCCGGGTGGGGCTACGGCCGCTGGTTGCTTCGACCACGGATCACGCTGGAACGCCTGAGGCGTCAGCGGGCGCGACGGGAACGCCAGCCGTCCAGTACTGAATCGTAATCGTGAACTGCTCCACCATTCCGCTCTCGATCCTGGCGACCTTCGTCGCGGTGGCCGGTTGCGGTCGCCCGTCCTGCGGGAACTTCGAAAAAAACCGGCTCCCTTCACCGGATGGCGAATGGGTGGCAGTGACCTTTTCCCGCGAATGTGGAGCGACCACAGCGCGCAACGTCCAGGTGTCGCTGTTGAAGGTTGGTGAATCGCTGCCGGATCAACCGGGCCAAGCCTTCGTCGCGGATGAGGGTGATGTCCGCATTTCATGGTCCAACTCGAGTCACCTTCAAATCGACTACGGTCCGAACCTGCGCATCTACAAGAAGGAGTCGCAGTCCCGGGGCGTGCTCATCGACTACCGGCAGCTCTCTCCTTAACCCAGCCACATTTCGACGGCATGGGCCGCAAAGCCCGCGCCGAACGAAGTCAGCCACAGCCGGCGATGCCGGCTTTCCTCGGAGAGCGCACGCTCCAGGGCGAAGAGGACGGAGGGGCTGCTCATGTTGCCAAAGTCGCGGAGGATGCCGCGGGTCCGGGTGAGTTCGTGGGGAAGGACGCGTTCCAGCGCATCGATCACATCGCGGCCCCCGGTGTGGGCGAGGATCTCGTCGGGGTCTGCGCTGCGCCGTTCATACAGGTCCGCCACGGCCGTCGCCGCGATGCCCGGCACCGACTTGTGGAGCTGATTCTTCAACCTGCCGCCGTGATTGGTGAAGCGGATCTTTTCGCGCTCCGCCGGCCGGTGCAGGGTGGTGAAATGGCCCGCCTGCCACTTGCCCGGGCCGGATTGGTCCGACCAGATGGCCGCCGCCGCGCCATCTCCGAAGAGACACAGCGAGATGAGCACGCCCGGGTCGTCATCGGCGAAAAAGGCGGCCGAGCAGACCTCAACGGCCACCGTGGCCACTCTCGCCCCCGGATGGTTGGCGAGGAATCCGGCCGCCGACCGCAGCATCGGAATGGCCGCCCCGCAACCGAGGCCCACGAGGTCCTGCAAGTATGCCGTCTCCCGTAGTTCCAGCAGCTCCGCCACATGGCTGGTCACGCCCGGGCAGAGGTAGCCCGTGCAGGTACAGATGAAAAGCGCATCGAGATCGGCGGGATCCAGCCCCGTTTTTGCAAGGGCCTGCGTGAGCGCCGCGGCAGCCAGCACCGGCGCCTCGCGCTCGAACGTTTCGTTGAGTTCCTGCGGCCCCGCATCGACCACCGGCCCGATGGCGGGCAGGCAAAGATGGCGGATGGAGATGCCCGATTCGCCGCCATTGAGGATCTTCGCCAGCAGACCTTGGGAACGGGGCTTGAGGCCTTCGAAAGCAACGGTGGCCGCCAGTTCTTCATAACAGCGGGCCTGGGTGTAGGCATGAGCCGGCAGGGCGGTGGCGAGGGATTCCAAGATCATCATTAGCGAACGAGTGCGAGTAGGGGGCGGAAAGGAAGGAGGCCGGTGCGACCGAGGCCCGCCATCAGGCTGCGGCCGATCGGTCGCTCAAGGATGCCTTGCATCACCATGGCGGCGGAGACCCGGTGGCGGAAGCGATCGCTCAGATTGTCACGAATGGCGGCGATGGCCTCGTCCCACTGCAGGGCGCCTTCGTGCCAGGCCAGCAGGGGATCGAGCGCGCATTCCGCGGACTGGAACGCCATCGACATGCCATTGCCGGTGAAGGGTGGAATCAGCGCCGCGGCGTCTCCGATCGATACGCGGTTTTTCCGGGCCTGCCATCCCAGCCGGAAGGAAGACACACCGCAGAATGATGACTCATCCGCTGCCGCCCGCTCGAGCCGTTCCGCCAGGACGTTCAAGCCACTGCCACGCAGGTAATCGAGCAGCAGCTCCGAATGGGTCCCGGTGCGCTGCCGGTCCAGGCGGAAAAGCCCGCACACATTCACCCGCCCATCCTCCACGCCGCTGACCCCGGCATAGCCACGGTCGCCAAGGTGCATCTCAAGGTCCGAAGACATCGGCAGGTCATGGAAATGGACCTTCAATCCGATCCAGGAGCTGGGCCCCGGCACCCGTCCCGCGGCCCAGATTCTTCCCTCCGCGTCCCCCGGCTGGCCTCGCGAACCCTGGATCACCCTGCCGCCGAGCGACTCCACGATCCGCACCAGTCGCTGGTCCAGCGCGAACCTCGAGATGCCGTAGGCTGCCGCGGGCAAGGTGTTCCGGTGGATCGATCGGTCGCGGTGGAACCATTCCACGCTCCGGTGAAGCCTGACATTCTCGAACGCAGCGGCGATTCCCAACCGCTCCAGCGTCGAATGCTCCACTCCGGAAATGAACTCCCCGCAGACCCGGTGACGCGGATAGTGGCCCGCCTCGTGCACCGTCACCGACACACCATGCAGCCTCAGCCCCGCAGCCAGCGACAGCCCGGCCAAGCCGCCGCCGACAATTTCGAGTGGGGGATTCAAGTGCGCCAAGCTAACACACGGATCGCTCCGCGCCACGTGCTTCGCTCAAGAATGTTCCAGCGCTTGGGATCCAGCTTCAAAAGCGCAGGGAGTTCCCCCGGAATGAACCCGGCCCGGATGCTCACCGGCATGTCGTGCCGCGTCACCCGGTTCACCAGCGGATGCAGCAGGGCTCCCTGCGCGAGGGCCAGCCGACTGCGGAGCGGCTCCACGAAACACAGGGCCTGGAACCTTTCGCACCAAGACGCCAGCCGGTCCAGGGCCGGGCCTTCGAAGTGATGGAGGAATAGATTCGCGACCAGCAGCCCCTGCGGATCTGCGGGAACTGCCACGAGTGCATCCCCCTGATGCCAGCGCACCCGGCGATCCACCCCTCGCGGACAGGGCGCGAGATCATAGGCATCGGTGGTCGCCCCCGGATGCTGTCGCTGCAGTCGGGAAACCAGAATTCCCTCGCCCGCCCCCAGTTCAGCAATGCCTCCCTGTTCGATCGCGCTCCCAAGTTTCCGGGTCTGACGCAGGATCCACCGTTCATTCCCCATGAGGAAGTTGATCAGCCGCAGGTCCCGGCGACTCCGCACGGCCTCGGGATCGTCCGCGGCAAGGTGGTCGAGGATCTCGGGCTCGGTTTGGCGGTTCATTGGGGATTGATGGAACGTATCCAAATGGCTGGATCAGGAATTCCCGGGTTGCCCCACAGCGCGTGTCCTTGGTTGGGCGGATGGTGTCCGCCATGCTGGCTGGGGGCCGTTGCGATCGTTACGTTTGGAGGCCAAAGACAACACAGCCCGCACCATTGAAGGAGCGGGCTGTGGAAGAAGCGATCACTCGTCAGGAGGCACTCAACGCCCGTCGCGGGCGTCCTTCACCTTTTCCTGCCAGGCCGCCTGCTTCTGCTGGACGGCCTGCTGGTTCTGCTGGACACGCGCGGCGTAGCCCTGCTGCGCAGGCGTGTAGTTTTGAACATGACTGGCGCGCCAGGCATCGAGGGTCTGCTGGCGTTGCTGCTGGTTGTTCTCCAAGCGCTGGTGGAACTCCTGCTGGTTGTTCTGGAGGTTCTGCTTATAGAGGTTCTGGTTCTGCTGCAGGTTCTGGCGATACTGGTTCTGATTCTGGTACAGCCGGTTCCGGTAGTCCTGCTGGTTGTATTCGAGGCGATTGCGATAGTCCTGCTGGTTGGCGTGCAGGCGGTCCACGGCGGCGGCCTGGTTAGCGCGGACGTTGCGGGCCCAGTCGTAATTGCGCTCGCGCAACAGGTCGATGCGGTTGCGGTAGTTCGGGATGTAACCGTCGTGAATGTTCCGCGGCGGCGGAATGAAGCCATGGCCGCTCCAGCCGTACGGGTGCGGCACACCATACACGATCGGCGGTAGGAAGCCGGCCGGATAGTAGCCATACAAGTAGGGGTCGTAGTAGCAGCGGCGCCCGTAGTCGTAGTAGCAGTAGCGATAGGGGTCGTAGCCCCAGCGCGGGTCGCCGGTGCTGACAAAAATTGAGGTCGATCCCCCGTACACCGGCCCGTAGGCGGGTCCGCCACCATAGCCGGGACCGTAGGGCCCTCCGCCGTAGTAGGGATCCACCACACAGGAAACGAGAGAAAGTGAGCCTGCCGCGAGCGTAGCGGCGGCTGCCGTCCGGAAGAGTAGTGTCTTCATGCCTTCTAAGACTCGATTTGCTCCCCCGGTATTCAAGTCACAATCCGCCGAACGGCCGATTTTTGACCGCAGCCTGAAAAATCGCCCCAAACCCTGAAAAATGCATGGCATTTCCCAACATTCTCCCGGTTTGCCGAGCGGCGGATTGACAGGCCACCCGCAGCTTTCATTTCCTCCGTGTCAGCTTCCTGCCATTTTTCATGTCTTCCTCCATTCTCGTGACCGGCGGTGCCGGATACATCGGCTCCCACACTGTCCGCCTCCTTACCTCGCAGGGCCGGAAAATCGTCGTGCTGGACAACCTCGTCTACGGCCATCGGGAAGCCATCGTGGACGAATCGGTCGAGCTGGTTGAGGGCGACATTGGCGACCGCGAGCTGGTGGACCGCCTTTTTGAAAAGCACCGGTTCTCCGCCGTCGTCCACTTCGCCGCCTACGCTTATGTGGGCGAGTCGGTTACAAACCCGCTGAAGTACTACCGCAACAATACGGCCGAGCCGCTGGTGTTGCTGGAAGTGATGCAGAAGCACGGCTGCAAGGCCTTCGTCTTTTCTTCCACATGCGCCACCTACGGCGTGCCGGACAGCCTGCCGATCGTCGAAACCAATTCCCAGAAGCCGATCAACCCCTACGGACGCAGCAAGCTGATGCTGGAATGGATTCTGGCCGATTGCGGCCACGCCTGGGGCCTGAAAAGCGCCTGCCTGCGCTATTTCAATGCCAGCGGCAGCGCGGAGGACGGCGTCATCGGCGAAGATCACGATCCAGAAACCCATCTGATCCCCCGCGTGCTGATGGCCCTGACCGGCGAAATCGACTACCTGGAAGTCTTCGGCACCGACTACGAAACGCCGGACGGCACCTGCATCCGTGACTACATCCACGTGGAGGATCTGGCCGACGCCCACGCGCTGGCGCTGGATTACCTCGTCGCCGGTGGTGAGTCCGTGAAAGTCAACCTCGGCACCGGAGTCGGGGTCTCGGTGCGGCAGATCATTGAAGCCGCCGAGGAAATTTCCGGCCAGGCCGTTCCGGTCCGCTACGGTCCCCGCCGTGAAGGCGATCCGGCCATGCTCGTCGCCGATCCTTCCAAGGCGAAAGAACTGCTCGGCTGGGAAGCCCGCCGCAAGGATGTCCGCGAAATGGTGCGACCGGCCTGGTCCTGGGTCAGCGGTCCACGAAAAGGCCGGTATCCCCGCTGATTTGACAAGCCACGTAATTGCGTTGTATTGACATTAGGACTTGCAAGCCTCCTCGATCTGCGCATTTTCTCCCTAAACCCACCTCTCATGAACAGCCGTTTTACTTCCTCGCGAAGAAATACCCCCTCACGCCATCCGGCGGGTTTCTCTCTGATCGAATTGCTGACTGTAATTGCCATCATTTCGATTCTGCTCACGGTGGGGGCTGTCGGCATCGGCAGCCTGACGAACGGTAAGAACGTCACCAGTGCCACCACCAGCGTCGAGGCCCTCTTCGCCGAAGCGCGGACCTTGGCCATCAGCAAGGGCACCAAGGCCCGGGTGATGATCAATGAAGCTGATCCGACCGACCGCGACAACTACCTGCGGCGGGTCGTGATCGTGACCAACGACCTGGATCCCAACGGCCAACCGCTTACCACGTGGTCACTTAATAGCCGCGGCTACCAGCTCCCGGACCAGGTGTTCTTCAGCAAGACCTTCAGCAAGAAGAGCAAGTCGGATTCGTCCCCTTTGGATGAAATGACCCTGGCGGAGAGCACGACGGTGAAGAAGCCTTTCGCCGGAAAATACTACTACTACGAATTCAATTCCGAAGGCATTTGCCTGAATGCCGGAGCCAGCTTCGTGATCGGCCAGGGCGTGATGACCAGCGGCAGCCCGCGCGTGACGGGCAGCAGCAAGCGGAACTTCAGCGGCTTTGTGATCTGGCGCAACGGTACCACCTCCCTGTTCCGCGGTCCTGACCAAATCGGCGCCAGCACCGGCACCACCACCTTCTGAGTATGAGATCCTCCCTGTCCAAACGCCGCGGTTTCACCTTGATGGAAACCGTCATCGCGATCGGCGTGCTCGCCGTTCTTCTCAGTGCCTTCATGACCGTTTTCGGCCCTGCGGCCGCTGGCATTCGCCGCGCCATCAGCGCCCAGGAGGCCGACCGTCTCACCTCCACCCTCGAACGCGAGCTGGGCACGTTGCGTGCCGGGCAGACCGGCATCGGCATCACCACCGCCTTCGACAAGGCCTACAAGTGGATCTCCGATGCCAACACCGCGACCAGTCCCACTGACGGCAGCGTTCCTCCGGGCATCATGCTGGTCTATCAATATCGGGGGGACCCGAACGCCACGCTTCGCGCCGACGGCACCATGGCCACCTACACCGGGACCAACGGCATCGCCGGCACGGATTACATCGTCCAGCCGATGGTGCGCCGCTTCGATGACACCACCTACCTTCCGGACGACATCAAGGCGCTGGAAGGCCGGATCTTCGCGGTGCGTGCCACCCAGTTGATCTTCAAGAACGGTGCCCTCGTCGTGGGCACGCCCGCCAAGATCGTCGATCCCAAAACCGGCAGTTCCTCCGCCAGTTCCACCGCTTATCCGGATGCGGTGGTCGCGTTCTCCGCGGAATTCTTCAGCATTTCCAGCACCGCTCCCGGCTACCTGACGGGAACGACCGCCGCCTTCAAGAACGCGAAGCTTAAAAACCCGATCTTCACCCGGAACCTCGCCGTCCGCCGCTGATTCCGGCTCCTGCAAACCCACGTCATGAAAGCCTCTTCCCGTCCCCCGTCACGCAGCGGTTTCACCTTGATGGAACTGCTGGTGGCGATGGCCATCACGACCATCATCGTGACCATCCTCGTCGGCATTACTTCGGTCTCGATCGACGCCTGGCAACGGTCGCGCTCCGAGGTGCGTGCCTCCCGCCAGGCAAAGGCCATGGTGGACAGCATGGCCCGCGACTTTGAAGCGATGGTGAGCCGCCGCGGCAACAGCTTCGAATGGCTCGTCGCCCAGTCTTCCACCGTGATGCCGGGCCCTTCGGGGAACAAGGGCATCGCCAGCACCAGCGCCGTCGATCTGGTCTGGTTCACCGCCGCCACCGACCGTTACAAGGGTCAGATCAACACCAGCTCCGACCTCGGCGGAGATGTCTCGTGCGTGGGTTATCAGCTCGCCTACCGCGATCCGATCACGACGGCAACTTCGAGCAATGACTACCAGACGTTCGTGCTCAACCGCCTGCTGGTCGATCCCAACGACACCTTCACCAACCTGCTGGGCAAGACGGACCTGAAGTCGGCATTCGCCACCTATTCCACTCAAATCCCGAATCTGGAAAACTACGTTTGTGAAAACATCTTCCAGTTCACGGTCACCTTCCACGTCGAAGTGACCCGGACGGTGGGCACCGCCACTACCAAGACCATCATCCCGGTGGTGATCGGGACCGCCGGCGGCTCCAAGACCAACAGCGTCCGCCTCGCCGGCACCGGTCTCAATGTCGGAACCGCCGTGAATGGTGCCACTCTCGCCGAGCTCAATGCCGGCCGTCTGGTCGCGGCGGAGATTTCCCTGACGGTCGTCACGGACTCCGCTCTGTCCCAGCTCCGCACCCGCTCATTCACGAGCAATGCCACGGATGCAAACTCGAAGCAGAAGTTCCTGGCCAAGAACAGCTACCAGTATTCAAAGCGGGTTGAAATCCCGAGTCCCTGAGCTGGGGCGTTCAGACCATTCCAAAAATCCAAGCCCGGCCTCGCGCCGGGCTTTTTTCATTTGAAGAAGAGGGGCCGATAAAACGGGGTGTCGTAGTCACACGCCGCGACCTGGAAGGCCCGACAAGCCAGGCAATGTCCATCCTGAAAGATGGCTGGAGTCCTCTGCTGCATTTGACGGACAGCCATTCGCCCATCTTTTCAATCCAGCGGGTACTCGCCATCGTCATCGATGCCATACCAGCCGAGTTTGCCGAAGGCACGGAGGACGGTTGGCAAGAGATCGTCCGAGTCGTCGTCGGCCAGTTCGATCGTCGCGGAGCGGGTCAGGCCTCGCATCGACTCGATGCTGATGACAGTGCGATAGCCTTCGAGGTGGATCCAATCGCCCCAATTTTTTGAATCATGCCGGGGCTCGAGCTTTTGTTTCCGCAGGGCATCGAGGACTTCGCGGACGGTGCAGGGATCTTCGGATTCGGGGAGGTGGACGACGGTTTCCATGGCAAGAATGGCGGCACGGATTGTGAGCTGAATCATTCAAGAATGGAAGAGGCTTCACACAAACGTGCATAAAGTCCTCCGAGCGCGAGCAGTTCCGCGTGAGTTCCCTTCTCGATTACCTGCCCTTTTTCAAGGACACAGATGAGGTCGGCCTTTTCGACGGTCGACAGCCGATGCGCGATGACGAAGCAGGTGCGATCGCTGCGGAGGCGTTCGAGGGCCTGCTGCACCAGGCGTTCGGTGCGGTTGTCGAGCGCGCTGGTGGCCTCATCAAGAAGGAGCAGGGGCGGATTTTTCAAGAGCGCGCGGGCAATCGAAAGGCGCTGCTTTTCTCCACCGGAAAACCGCACGCCGCGCTCACCCGCCACGGTGTCCAACCCTTCCGGCAGGCTGCGGACGAAGGGCTCGGCATTCGCCGCCTCAAGTGCCGACCAGATCTCGTCATCGGTGGCGTCCTGCTTGGCGAGGATCATGTTCTCACGCAGCGAGGCATTGAAGAGAAAGCTCTCCTGGGTGACATAGCCGGTGTTGTCCCGCAGCCATTCCTTGGACAGCTTGTCGATGTCGGTGTCATCGAAGTAAATGGTGCCGGCGTTTGCCTCGTAGAAGCGCGTGAGGAGATTGAGGATGGTCGATTTCCCCGCCCCTGTCGGTCCGACAAGGGCGACCGTTTGGCCGGGCTTGGCCTCGATGGTGATGCCACTGACCGCCGGTGAATCGGGATCGTAGTGAAAGCCGACGTTCTCGAAACGAACGTGGCCATGGAAGGCCTCCGGGCGGATGCCTTCGGTGAGATTCGGCTCTTCCGGCATGTCCTGAATGGCGAACACGCGCGTGGCGGAGACTTTTCCGCGCAGAAAAACCTGGGTCAGCGGATTGATCCGGTTGATGGGGTCGAACAGGAAGCCCCACGAGATCAGAAATGCCATCGGCGTGCCGATCTCCATCCGGCCGTTTAGAATGACATAGGACGCATAGGCGAGCATCAACACAATGCTGCACTCGGCGAGAAGCGAAACTGCGGGCCAGACGATGGCTTGGCCCTTCATGACGGTCATGTGCTTCTCGCCGACATTGCGGCTGGCCGCATCGAAGCGGTCCAGCGCCTCGGGTTCCACGGTGTACGCCTTGATCTGGCGGATGCCGGCAAGGTTGTCATGAAGAATGGAATTAAGGGCGGATGTCGCCTCAGATGAAGCTTTCCAGCGCGGTTCAGCACGGCGGGAATACAAAGTAGTGATCAAGCCGATGATAGGAAGTGGAGCCAGGATCACCAGAGTGAGCTCCCAACTGGTCCAGAACATCCAACCCAGAATCATGCAGAACTGGAGGATCGATGGAATGACCTGATCGATGGTCTGCACGATCATGCTTTCCATCGCAGGCACATCATCAGCCACTCGGGACATGATTTCACCAGAGGCATTGGTGTCGAACCACTTGATGGGCAGGCGCTGGAGCTTGGTATAAACCGCCACCCGGAGGTTGTGAGTGAGCCGCTGCTCAAGGGCATTGTTGGCATAGGTACGGAGGGTGAAAAGCACCTGGCGGATGGAAATGGCACCGACCCCGAGCAAAAGCGTGGGCACCAGGAGGTCTCCCCTTTTCTGTCCAATGACGACGCTGAAGAAGCGCTGGGTCACCCCCGGCAGCACCAGCACCAGCGCCGTACAGACAATGGCCATCAGGACCGAGATCGTGACCCGGACCGGATATTGAACCAAGGCAGGACGGAAGACTTTGATGAGGATCGACATGGACACCCCATGTTTGGCCGAGGAAAGGAGCGCGGTCAAACTTGAAGCGCATTTCCCGCTGGCAGGCTTGAGGATTGCAGAGCGGCGGGATTCCCGTTAGGCGGAGGGGCCATGTTGTATTTCTGGGACTTGCTGGGGGTGTTTGTCGGAGCGGTATCCGGCGGCTTGGCGGGGCGGCGGAAAAACATGGACTGGTTCGGCATCTACGTCGTGGGGCTGCTATCGGGGATCGGCGGCGGGACGCTGCGCAGTCTGCTGATCGGGGACGTGCCTCCGCCCGTTCTCAAGGATCCGGCCTATTTGATCGTGGCGGCGGCTGCCACGGTAGTGGCCATCGTGGCCGAGCCGTTGTGGCGCCGCATCCATCGGGTGGTGTCGTTTGTGGATGCCATTTCGCTGGGGGTGTTCGTTTCCATCGGCGTGCGCGTTTCGGAAAACCATCACATGGCGTGGTGGGCCTGCCTCGGTCTCGGGGTCATCACCGGCACTTTCGGTGGGGTGCTGCGGGACATCGCGCGGGCGGAGGTGCCGCTGATTTTCCGAAAGGAAATCTATGCCACCGCCGGCATCGTGGGCGGAGCCGTGCTGCTCGGCATGGATACCCTCCATGTCGAGCCGAACACCGGGCTGTGCATCGCCACGATCCTCGTGACGGTGATCCGGATGCTGGCGATCCGGTATGCCATCAACCAGTCCGAGGGCTGAGGCCACCGCTTTTCCGCTCTTCTCTTGATTCTTGGCGCCGGATTCTGGAATCTAGACCCATGCGCCAATACCACGAACTGCTCCGGGACGTGCTCGACCACGGCGAGGAACGATCGGACCGCACCGGCACCGGCACGCTTTCGATTTTCGGTCACCAGAAGCGCTACGACCTGAGCGAGGGCTTCCCCTGCGTGACGACGAAGAAGCTCCACCTGCGCTCGATCATCCACGAACTGTTGTGGTTTCTCAAAGGCGACACAAATACCGCCTACTTGAAGGAAAACGGCGTGACGATCTGGGACGAGTGGGCCGACGAGAACGGAGACCTCGGCCCCGTCTATGGCCAGCAATGGCGGGCCTGGGAGGCGGCGGATGGCCGCACGATCGACCAGATCCACCTCCTGATCGACGGGCTGATCGGCAATCCGCATTCGCGCCGCCACATTGTTTCCGCCTGGAACGTGGGCATGCTGCACCGGATGGCGCTGCCACCGTGTCACCTGCTGTTCCAATTCTACGTGCACCCCGCGAAGGACGGCGGCAGGCCGGGGCTGTCCTGCCAGCTCTATCAGCGCAGCGCGGACCTGTTTCTCGGCGTGCCGTTCAATATCGCTTCGTATGCGCTGCTGACGATGATGATCGCCCAGGTCTGCGGTTACGAAGCCCGGGACTTTGTCCACACGTTTGGTGATCTGCATCTTTACAGCAACCATCTCGATCAGGCCCGCGAACAGCTCGGGCGTGAACTCCGCCCACTGCCGACGATGTGGATCAACCCCGCCGTGAAGGATATCGATTTTTTCACCTTCGACGACTTCCGGCTGGATCACTACGATCCCCACCCGGCGATCAAGGCACCCATCGCCGTTTGACCCATGATGCATTTTGAAAAACGCGGTGAGGAGCCGGCCTCACGGCAGGTGTTCTTCCGCCGCCTGTTGAAGTCCGCCTTCTTCGCCCTCAGCCTTGTCGGAGTCGCCCTGGCATTCGGCGTGATCGGCTACCATATCCTCGAGCAACTCTCGTGGACCGATTCGTTTCTCAATGCCTCGATGATCCTGGGCGGCATGGGACCGGTCGATCCGATGAAGACGGAAATGGGCAAGATCTTCGCCGGCTGCTACGCCTTGTTTTCCGGACTGGCCTTCATCGGTCTGGCGGGCCTGCTGTTCCTGCCGGTGGCCCACCGCATCCTGCACAAGTTCCACTACGAGGACGAGGACGACCAATCATGAGCCGACCCCGCCTTGTCGCCGTGGTGGCTATGACCGCCGACCGCGTCATCGGCCGCGAAGGCGGCCTGCCGTGGCATCTGCCGGAGGACCTCGCGTTCTTCAAGAGAACCACCACCGGCCATCCGATCGTGATGGGACGAAAGACGTTCCAGTCGATCGGCCGCCCGCTGCCGAAGCGGCGCAACATCGTGCTCACCCGTGACCGCGAATGGCTGGCTGACGGCGTGGAGGTGATCCACCAGCCCGGCGACCTGATGGACCTCGAAGGACTCGGCGACACCGTGTTCATCATCGGCGGGTCGGAGATCTACGCCGCGTTTCTTCCGATCACGGATGAGCTTCTCGTCTCACATGTCTTCGAGCACTACGATGGTGACACGCGATTTCCTGAGTTTGAGGAACGGTTTCCGCATGTCACCGTGATCGAAACGCATGCGACCTTCGACGTCCGCAGCCACACCTGAGACCCATGCAAATCCACATCGCCAAAGATGGCATCCAGAGCGGGCCGTTCAGTCCCGAACAAATCGAAGCCAAGTTGCTCGCCGGCGAGTTCAATGGCCGGGAGCTCGCCTGGCAGGAAGGAATGGCGGATTGGCAACCGCTTTCCACCCTCGTTCCGACGTCCGGAACCATCGCGCAGGTCCAGCCGTCAAACCTATCAATTGATCCTTACTCGGCGCCTGTCTCCGTTGGCGGCCCGATG
>Ga0265327_10002327_pt1 | contig 20317 bp, 20 predicted proteins | sample 41621metaG_FD_202089 | JGI IMG/M metagenome (GOLD analysis project Ga0265327, IMG submission 202089) | Rhizosphere microbial communities from Carex aquatilis grown in University of Washington, Seatle, WA, United States - 4-16-21 metaG | ecosystem: Host-associated > Plants > Roots > Rhizosphere...
TGATACGAATACAATTAAGCAAACTAGAACACTGCCACAAAATTCAGATATTCGATATGACCAATATGGGATAGGGTTTAAAAAATCTGCATATGATTACTTCTTGAATCCTAGAAAAGGTTACAGTATTGAATTTTCTGCTGGTGTTGGGACCAAACAAATTGTTGAAAATAGCACAATAAAGTCTTTGATTTTATATGACAATAACAATAAACCGTTTTCTATTTATGATACAATAAAGTTAAGCTATGTTCAATATAAATTATCCTTTAATGCAGATTATTTTTTGCCACTTTCTACTCGAATAGTTTTTAGAACGCAAGCTTCAGGAGCACATATTGAAGCTGAAAATATTTTCTTTAATGAATTGTATCGAATAGGAGGAATACGTACACTAAAAGGCTTTGATGAGCAATCAATTTTTGCCAGCTCTTATTTAATTATCAACACAGAGTTGAGATATTTGCTTCAGCAGAATTCGAATTTTATGTTGTTTTGGAATGGAGCTTGGTACCGAAATGTTGTAGCTTCTCCGGTTGTAACTGATAAACCTTATGGTTTTGGAGCAGGATTGAATTTTGAAACAGGGGCAGGTATTTTTTCGGTTTATTATGCTGTAGGAAGCCAGTTTAATAGCCAAATAGAATTTAATCAGGCGAAAATTCATTTTGGATTTGTGAATTATTTTTAATGAAAAAAAGTTATCTATTACTCTTTATTTTTTTTGTGCTTCTGGATTTGCCTTCAGAATGTCAAAATACGACCACCGTTGTAAACAAAGGAGGGAATGAGTTCAATTTTCAAAATGATTCTGTTTCATTGAACGACACTTTAAATATAGATACAACAAAGATGGTATTTAAAAACAGAAGTGCTTTTGGTTTGCTAGATACAATATCGATTGATACACTACTTAAAAATATATTTAGCCCATATTTATCAATTAAGCAAACCTATTTTCAGCATTTAATTTCAAAAACAAAAAGGATTATTCCTACTATAAAGGAAGTGAAAGAACGTTCTGTAAATCATAGAGAATGGATGTTTTGGATCATTATTTCAATTTTAATTTACGTGGCAGTAATTAGAATTGTAAATCCGAATAATTTTAAAATATTTATTTTTTCGGTATTTAATTTAAAACTCAGCGAAAAAATTTGGGAAGAGCAACGTTCATTTTTCGGTTTTGTGATTCTTCAAATGTTTGCAATTTATATTTTCATTGCGTCTCTTTTCATAGGAATATTGATGGGATCGAAACACGTTTCCTTTATTCAAAATTTTTTAGAACAATTTATATCAATAAGCATTATTTTATTTCTTATTTATTTAAGCAAATTTATTTTACACAGCTTGTTAGGTTATCTTTTGCAAATGAAAAATCTTGGTATTGGCATGATCTCCAATACTGTTTCAGTGAATAATTTCATTTCATTGATTATATTACCTCTTCTAATTTTTTTGATTTATAGTAATGATCCCATTATAAAAATAATTTTAACACAAACAATTATTGCCACATTCTTTGTAAGTATTATATTCAGAGTGGTTAGAATCACGTTGTTGAGTAATAGTTTTTTCAACTTCCCTAATATATATTTATTTTTCTATCTTTGCGCCCTTGAAATATTTCCCTGGTTTGTCATTATAAAATATTTAAATAGGTTCCAGATTTGAAGAAGACGAAAATTAAAAGTATCCTTATATCTCAGCCTAAACCTGAAGGTAATAAGTCACCTTATTTCGATTTAGCTAAAAAGCTAAATTTAAAAATAGACTTTAGACCATTCATAACAATCAATCCTGTTCATTATAAGGAGTTCAAAACTCAGAAAGTAAATATTCTAAATTTTACAGCTATTATTTTAAATTCTAGAAATGCAGTAGATCACTTTTTTAGGATGTGTAGTGAGTTGAAATTAGAAATGCCAGCTGACATGAAATATTTTTGTGTAAATGATAGTATTGCAAATTATCTAGCAAAATATATACAGGTTCGTAAACGGAAAGTATTTACAGGTAAAGCTACAGAAGTTGAATTGTTGAATGAAATAAAAAATCACCCAACAGAGAAGTATTTATTTGCATGTAGCGATTGGCGCAAGCCAGATATTGAGAAGTTTATGAAAAAAAATAAATTTCAGTATAAAGAAGCACTTTTTTACAGAATAGTATCATCAGATCTCTCAGATCTTACACACGTAAATTATGATATCATTGTTTTCTTTAGTCCTGCAGATATTCGATCTTTATTTGAGAATTTTCCAAAATTCAAACAGAATAAGACTTTCATCGCTTCATTTGGAGCAACTACTTCAAAAGCCATTAGAGATGCAAAGCTTACAATAAATGTTACAGCACCAAGCCCTCAATATCCTTCAATGGTAATGGCTCTTGATAAATTTATCGAGACAAATAATAAAGCGGTTTAATCTTTTTTTTAATTAAAATACAGTATATTTTTTTCTTTCTGAATTAAGATTGAAAGTTGCTTATTGCATTATTGCTATTAATTTGTATTATTGTTTCTAAATTATAGTGACACCACAATGAAGAAACTTATACTAATTGCATCATTATCTTGTTTTGTTTTTTTTAAAGTAACAGCGCAGCAGGATCCTCAGTATACTCAATTTATGTTTAATAAATTAGCTTATAATTCAGGGTATGCAGGCACTGAAGGGGATAAGATATGCGTAACAGGTTTGTTTCGTTCTCAGTGGTTAGGTTTTGGTACAGGTTCAGGTTTGAATCCAGGAAATACACCTACCGGTGGGACATCTGACATTGGGTCAACACCAAATACCTTTGTGGGAAGTATTCACTCAAATATTGGAGATCATTTTGGAGTAGGACTAAATATTAGCAGCGATAAAATAGGCTTTCAAAATAATGTTAACCCTATTGTGTCATTAGCATATCGATATAACTTTACAAACGGTGCACTACTATCAGCCGGAGTTGGAGCAGGAATTATGCAAGAATCTATTGATGGAAGCAAATTACATGCTTTGCAACAAGGTGATCCTGTTATTCCAACAGGTAATGTTGTTGCTAATACTGCAGATTTTAATTTTGGATTATATTACAAACAGCCTTCCCTTTCTATTTTTGATGATTTTTATGTAGGTGTTTCCGCAACACATTTGAATCAAGGAAAGATTAATTTAGGAGGTGTGATAAATTCTCAAATGAGAATGCATAATTATATCACTACAGGAGCTGTCTATAATGGTCTGATGGGAGGGAATTTGACTTTAGAGCCAAATTTATTGGTAAAGTATGATCAGGCAAAATTAACAACTGATGTCAATTTGATGGCAATGTATAATAATAAATTTAGAGCAGGATTGACCTATAGAACGGTTGATGCTATTTCTTTCTTAGTTGGTTATAAATTTACGCCTGAATGGCAATTAGGAATGTCATATGACTTTACAACCAGTAAGGTTAGAGACTATAGTAATGGTACGGTTGAAATTGTAATGAAATACTGCTTTACAATACATTTACCTACACCACCACCTAAAATTCCAATTCCTAGATTAACACCAAGATTCTTGTAAAATAAAGTAATAACAGATAACGTTTTTATCTGCAAAAAGTTTAGAATATTGGTTTTTATTAAATAATTATATAGCTTTGCATTGCTTAATCTAACTACATAGTTTTAAAATGAAAAACATACGTTGGTTTTTATCTGCATTAATTTTAGGTTCACTCATCGGTTGTGGAGGAGCGGGTGATAGAGGAGAACTTACTGGAGTCCAAGGCAGACGTCCGTGGTTTCACCCTCAGCCTTATGGCACTATTTATGTGCCTTCTGGTTCAATTCATATTGGAGAAAATGAGCAGGATGTACCTATGGCCCAAATTGGCCCAAATAAACAAGTAACAGTTGTTTCATTTTATATGGATGAAACAGAAATAACAAACAATGAATATCGTCAGTTCGTTGAAAATGTAATCGATTCAATTGTTAGAGAGAAATTGGGAGAGAAATATTGGATTCCATTAGATCCAGAGGGGGGAAGTGATGAACATGCAATTAACAGAAAAATCAAAATTAGTCCTGAAGACATCAAGAATAGTGATGAATACAAAGATTTGTTTTATAACCAAGCTGAAACTTACTATAGAGTAAAACAAATTGATGTAAGGAAAATTATTTACAAATATGAAAAACTAGACCAGCAAGCAGCAGCAAGATTAAGTAGGGAAGCTGGTTACAAAACAACACGTGATAAATATAAGAAGATGGAATCAGTGAAGATTTATCCAGACACTTTAGTTTTCATTCGTGATTTTACATATTCTTATAATGAGCCAATGACTCAAGTATATTTTTGGCATCCGAAATATGATGATTATCCTGTAGTTGGAGTAAATTGGCATCAAGCAAAAGCATTTTGTGCTTGGAGAACAAATTACCTAAATTCGTTTTATGCCGATATTGATGAAAATACAGTTACTGATTTTAGGTTACCTACAGAATATGAATGGGAATTTGCTGCACGTGGTGGAAGAGATCAGAATAGATATCCATGGGGAGGACCTTATATTCGCAATACAAAAGGTTGTTCATTAGCGAATTTTAAACCTGGAAGAGGTGAATATAGCTCAGATGGAGGTGTATTTCCTGTGCGAGTATCCTCTTATTTTCCTAACGATTTTGGTTTGTATGATATGTCAGGAAATGTTGCTGAATGGACGATAAGTGCTTACTCTGAATCAGCAAATCTGTTTACTCATGATCTTAATCCTGATTATCAATATAATGCAAAGGATGAAGATCCAGAAACTTTAAAACGTAAAACAATACGAGGCGGATCTTGGAAAGATATAGGTCATTTTATTCAATGTGCCACTCGTACTTATGAATACCAAGATAGTGCTAATTCTTACACAGGTTTTAGATGTGTAATGACTTATATTGGACGTTCAAATCGTGATAAAAATTAATTTAATCAATTCATCATATTCTACTAAATCTTAATCTCTAAAAAAATGAATCAAAGTTTTTTCGAAACAACAGCCTTTAAGAAAATAATGGCAAAAATTTATGGTATTGGTGCGGCAGTCGTAATTTTAGGAGCATTATTTAAAATAAAACATTGGCCAATGGCTGATCCAATGCTTATTGTAGGTATGGGGACGGAAGTAATTATATTTTTTATATCAGCATTTGAACCATTACATAAAGAAATTGATTGGACTTTGGTTTATCCTGAACTTGCAGGTATCGATTCTGAAGGGAAAAATAAAGGAACAATTTCTCAACAATTAGATAAAATGCTTGAAGAAGCTAAAGTTGGTCCTGAATTAATTACAAGCTTAGGCAATGGATTAAAATCTTTAAGTGAGAATGTTGGGAATTTAAAAGATCTTACATCAGCTGCAACTGCAACTGATAATTATACCAAAAGTGTTCAACAAGCGACACAATCAATTAGCGGTATGAACAGTTCATATAGTAAAGCTGTAGAAGCTATGAATGGAATGGTAACTGCTTCTGAAGGTTCAAAAGAATATGGAGTTCAAGTAGATAAAATGACTAAGAATTTAGCTTCATTGAATTCAGTTTATGAACTTGAAATAAAAGAATCAAACACTCACCTTAAATCTATTAACGAATTTGTAGGAAATCTATCAAAAGTTGTTACAAATTTATCTGAAACTCATTCTTCAACTGAAAGTTTCAAAACAGAAATCGGAAAATTATCAAAAAATCTTGGTGCATTGAATAACGTTTATGGAAATATGTTATCAGCAATGAATATTAATGCATCTGGTAAGTAATTTGAATTTTTAAATAATTTTAACGATTTTAATATTTTATAATATATAAATATGGCAGGAGGTAATTTATCACCGAGGCAAAAAATGATCAACATGATGTATCTCGTGTTGACAGCAATGTTGGCATTGAATGTTAGTGCAGAGATTCTAAAAGCATTTCATAAAGTTGAGATAAGTATGGATAGAGCTGGAGTAAATGTAAATTCAAAAAATGTAAATACATTAAAAGCTATCGAATCTTATCATACTAAAAATGCTGGTGATGCGATTGGTACTGATATTTATAATAAATCATTACAATGTAAGAAAATAGCTGATGAAGGTGTCAAATATGTAAGTGATTTAAAGAATTTACTAATTCAAAATGCAGATGGACGTAAAGAAAAAGATCCAAATGGAGAATTAGAAAAACCGGATAATATTGAATTACATGCTAATTATTTGATTATTCAAGGAAATGGTGCTAAGCTTAAACAAAAGATAGATGAGACAAAATCAAAATTACTAGCTCTAGTACCCGCAAAAGATAAGGGAAATGTAAAGAGTGATTTAAATACTGAAGTTGAAAAAGGAACAACTCAGTCTTGGGAATCTGAAGAGTTTGAGCATACCCCACTTGCTGCAGTTGTTGCTCTACTTTCCAAAACTGAAAATGATATCAAAAATACTGAAGCTCAAGTTTTGGATATTTTAAAAGCAGGTTTGACTGATGATGTTGTTATTGTAAATAATTTTGAAGCTAAAGTTATTCCAAATAACGGAACATACATTACATTAGGTGGTGAGTATTCTGCCGATATTTTTCTTGCTGCTGCTACTCGTCAAGAAGCAGACATTAAAGTAGGTTCAACACCTGTTAAAGTAGAGAATGGCGTTGGTAAATTTACTCAAACAGCAACAAGGGAAGGTGAACAAAAATACGAAGGTGTGATTACTACAAAACGTTCAAATGGAGAGATATTGACCTATCCATTTAAAGGTTCTTACACAGCTTTGAAACCTTTAGCCGTTATTTCTGCTACTAAAATGAATGTTGTATACATTGGTTTGGATAATCCAATTTCAGTATCAGTTCCTGGATTCTCTGCGAATGATATCTCTGTTACATGTACATCTGGTGGAAAACTTCGCCCTGATCAACAAAAGGGAAATTTCTTATTAACTGTTGATGGTTCAAGTCGCGAGATTACAATCTCTGCATCTGTAAAAGGCCCAGATGGTAAAGTAAAGAAAATGGGGGAAACAAAGTACAGAGTTCGTCAAGTTCCTAGCCCTTCTCCTATGTTGGGTGCAATTAAAGAAAGTAGAGAAGTAACTTTGGCTGAATTAAAAGCCGCATCTTATGTATTTGCTAACATGGAAGGTTTTGCATTTGAAGGCATCACATTTACTCCTCAAAAATATACTGTAGTATTCAAACCAAAAAGAGGGGAAGGTCAGGTTGCAAATGAAACAGGAAATGTAGTATCAGCAAAAGTAAAAAGTTTCTTTAGTGCAGCTAAACCTGGTGATATGATCATTTTAGGAGGAATTTCTGCAAAAAGTATCGCTGGTACTAAGAATATACCTACATCTTTATCTTTAACAGTTAGATAATAATTCATCAATAAATGAAAAAAATAATATTCATCATTATAGCTTTTGTAGCCATCATTAACACGGCAAGTTCACAAGGTGTGTATGATGACTTTATTTATACACGTCAGGCGGTTCAAGAAAGAAAAGTTGTTCCATGGCCATATTTAAGAGAAGCAGATGTGTTTTGGGCTAAGAGAATCACTCGCATTATTGATATCAGAGAAAAGCAAAATAGACCTATGCAATGGGCAAAGAATCCATTGAGTTTAATTCTCTATAAAGCGATTATGAATGGTAAATTGACCCCATACACAGATGACTCATTGAAATCGGTATTGACAGTGGAAGAATTCTCTAAATTAGGATCAGATACTATTTATACAGAAAAGCAAATAGATCCAAACGATCCTTCTTTAACAGTTCCTGATACTTTGTTCAATGCCTTTGATCCAATTGAAGGGATAAAAAAATTTAAAATCGTAGAAGATTGGATTTTTGACAAAAAAGAATCTCGCATGTTTGTTAGAATTATATCCATAGCACCACAATATGAAAAGAAAGCACTGGGAGTTAGTTTAGGTTGGCAAGATATGTGTGTGCTAAAATATCATGAAGATCAAAATAACGAGTTTGACTGCAGAGAATTATTGGTGAATTTGGAAATTTTTAACCGCCAGAATGATGCAGCACGTATCACTTATGACGATTGGTTTGAGCAAAGATTATTTAGTAGCTATATTGTAAAGGAAGCTAACCAAGAAGATATGGCAATTAAATATTTTGCTGAATTTAAGGATTCTCCATTAGCTGCTATGCTTGAAGGGGAAAGAATTAAAAATGACTTATTTCTGATGGAACATGATTTGTGGGAATATTAATAGATATTAATAAAAAAATTGAAGCCTCTAATTTTTTATTAGGGGCTTTTTTATTCCCTGTTTTTACTGTCAATCACTATTGTCACTGGACCATTATTTATTAATGATACTTGCATATCACTTCCAAAAATTCCTAGACTAACTTTTTTACCCAATTCACTTTCCAGCTCGAGAATAAATTTCTCATAAAGAGGTCTAGCAATTTCACTTTTTGAAGCTTTAATAAATGATGGGCGATTTCCTTTTTTGGTTGAAGCATGTAATGTAAATTGGCTAATAACTAAAATATCGCCATTAATATCTATTATCGAACGATTCATTATCCCGTTTTCATCATCAAAAATTCTAAGAGCACAGATCTTTTTAGTAAGCCACAAGATATCTTCTAAATTATCAGCATTCTCAACTCCAACAAATATTAATAACCCTTCATTGACAGAAGAAAAAACCTTGTTTTCAATTGTTACAGAGGCTTTATATACTCTTTGAATAACAAGCTTCATAATATTAATTAATTGAAAACATCATTATTGTTTATAATACTGAGATAACTTTCATAACGTTCTTCGCGAATTTTTCCTTCTAAAACAGCAGTAATTACAGCACAATCAGGTTCATTGATATGCTTACAATTATTGAATTTACATTGGCCAATATAAGGTTGCATCTCTTTGAAATAGTGAGAAACCTCCTCAGCTTTAAAATCAACTACACCAAATTCTTTTATTCCAGGTGTGTCAATAATGAACCCTCCGTGACTTAATTCAAACATTTCAGCAAATGTTGTAGTATGTTTTCCTTTACCAGAATAATCTGAAATTATGCCAGTTCTTAATTGGTAAGTCGGCTCAATAGAGTTCAGTAAAGATGTTTTTCCAACGCCTGAATGTCCTATCACTAGTGATGTTTTATTTTTTATAAGTTCAGCAATGATGTCAATATTTATATTTTTTTTGACAGAACAAAAAATACTCTTGTATCCGATGTTTTGGTAAATGGAGATTGTATCATCCAAGATATCTTTCAATCCCCCTCCGCATAAATCACTTTTGTTAAAAATGATCACAGCAGGAATATGATAAGCTTCAGTTGTTAATAAAAAGCGATCGATAAATCCCAATGAGGTCTTTGGTTCTACCAATGTTGCTATTAATATTGCCTGATCAAGATTGGAAGCTATGATATGAGTTTGTTTGGATAAATTACTTGATTTACGAATGATATAATTTCTTCTGGTTTCTATTTTCTTAATTACACCATCTTCTCTGCCATTCTCAAGTTCATACTCTACAACATCCCCAACCGCAAGAGGATTGGTATGTTTTAATTCATCAAGCCTTATCTTCCCCTTTATTCTACAGAGGATATTTTTACCATGTTCAGTTCTGACATTATACCAACTTCCGGTTGACTTTGTGATAATTCCTTTCATCAAGAAATAAGTTTGTGAATGGCATATCCTGAATACACAGCTATTAGCCCCAAAATATTTGTTGCCAAAATATAAGTGCACGCAATCATCAATCTTCCATGTTTGATCATATCAAATGTCTCTAATCCGAAACTAGAATAGGTAGTGAAACCTCCAAGAATACCAACCATCAAAAACAACCGAACGTTTTCAAATGAAACAGATTGTAAAGACCACGAAAAAATTAAACCAATAAAAAAACACCCAATGATATTTACTGTAAATGTATGCCATGGAAATTCGCCAGAGTAGAAGCTTTTTAGCAATATAGCCACAGCATATCTAAGAACAGAACCTATTGCTCCTCCAATTGCTACTAGTAAAATTGCCTTCATTTGCATGCTATTTAATTTGAATATCGAGACAATGTTCAATTTTCATTTTGCTAATATAAACAGATTTCATTTTTTTAATGTAAATTGTATTGAATGAAAGCAATAATAGATCTTGGAACAAATACTTTTCATCTGCTTATAGCAGAAGTTAGGAATGGTTCTATTGTAGAATATTTTAAATTTCAGGTACCGGTAAAGCTTGGTAAAGGAGGAATTGGGAATAATATTATCTCTGAAGATTCATTTAAAAGAGGAATAACAGCTTTAGCAGAATTCAGAAAATATCTTGATCAATTTGAAGTTTCTGAAGTTCATGTATTTGCAACATCAGCTATCAGAAGTGCTAAAAATGGAGAGGAGTTTATTTTACAGGCGCAAAAATGTTGTCAAATAGAAATCAATGCTATCAGCGGAGATGTAGAGGCAACTTTAATTTACGAGGGAGTAAAGCATTCATTTAACTTTCCGAATGAAAATATTTTGGTAATGGATATTGGTGGAGGAAGTGTAGAGTTTATTATCGGTAAAAAGGAAAATATTATATGGAAGCAAAGTTTTAACATTGGTGCAGCAAGGTTGATTGAAAGATTTTCTCCTCATGATCCAATTTCTGAAGAAGATATATTTTTATTAAAAAAATACTTCACAAATGAATTGCTTTCATTAACGGATGCTATTAAAAATTTCTCACCAGTAATTCTTATCGGTTCTGCAGGTTCATTTGAAACCTTGGTAGATGTAGTTTTGAAAGATTTTGAAGTGATTCCGAATTCCTTATCAAAACATGCATTTGAAATAAGACGAGCAGATTTTGAGATGTTCTATGAGCTAATGATTACATCTACTATTGAACAAAGGTCAAAGTTAAAAGGCATGATTGATTTTAGAATTGAAATGATTGTTGTTGCAGCAATTTTGATGAAATATATTGTTGATGAATTTGAAATAAAGAAAATTATTGCATCAAATTATTCTTTAAAAGAAGGAGCTTTGTTCAGCAAATAATTATTTTATTTTTTTCAATTCTTCAAAAATCCTGCTTACCGGCAAACCCATAACGTTATAAAAACAGCCATTAATTTTTTTAACTGCCGTATATCCAAACCAGTCCTGAATTCCATAGCTGCCAGCCTTGTCGAAAGGTTTGTAGTTTTTTATATAATGCCAAATTTCATCTTCAGAAATTGCTTTACAGGTAACTTCACTTCGCTCAAAAAAAGTTGATATGTTTTTATTTGTACGCAAGCATACACCAGTAAAAACTTCATGTGTTGTTCCACAAATTTCTTTCAGCATTGCAAATGATTCATTTTCGTTTTCAGGTTTATTTAATACGTGATTATTTATCCAAACTATCGTATCGGCAGTTAAGAGAATTTCATTTTCTTGTATTGTAAATGGATAAGCATTAGCTTTCTTTTCGGCAAGAAAAGTTGCGATATTTTCTGCTTTTAGGTTTTCAGGAAATGATTCGTCAACATCATATGTATGAACTTCAAAATCCCGTTCAAGACCTTTCATTAGTTCTTGTCTTCGTGGTGATTTTGATGCTAGAATTATTTTTTTCTTCATCAATTAAAATTCTGTATTAAATTTTTTAGCAAGAGATTGTAAATCTAGTACAACTTTTTCATTCAAAGGAATACCGTTTTTTAGTCGCTTTTCTTGTTCAGTAAACTCAGGTTCTCCCGGAATAATTACTTTTTGATTTTCATTTATTGGAGTTGCGTTTTTAAAACGTTCTATCCAGTTATCCATATTTTTTTTAAATTCATCAACCGGACGAAAAGCATCTACACACATCGCTCCAACAAAATGTCCGATTCCTTTTCCGGGAAGATTTTGAACAGGATCTAAAAACGAAACAAATGGTGGAACCCATGGTCCGTAGTTTGCACCAGAAAGAACTGCAGTAAAAATATCAACCACTGCTCCTAGTGCATATCCTTTATGTCCAGCAGCATCATGTGAACTTCCGAGTGGTAATAATGCACCACCTTTTTTTAATTCATTTGCGTCAACAGAATCATTTCCATCTTTATTTTGAACCCAACCTTTTGGAATCGATTTTCCTGTACGCTGAGCAATTTCCAATTTTCCATTTGCAGCAGATGAAGTTGCCATATCAGCAACAAATGGTAAATGTTTTCCGGCAGGAAAAGCATAACACATTGGGTTTGTGCCAAGCATTCTTTCCTTAGAAAAAGTTGGTGCTACCAGCGGACTTGCATTAGTCATTGCAATGCCAATCATATCGTGTTCCAAAGCCATCATTGCGTGATAGGCAGCTATGCCAAAATGATTGGAATTTTGAATTGCCACCCAACCAGTGCCCACGTTTTTTGCTTTTTCGATAGCTATTTTCATCGCGTTAGGAGCTACTACCAATCCTAATCCATTATCCGCATCAACAGTTGCGGTTGATGGAGTTTCGTGGATGATTTTCCAGTTAGGTTTCATATTTGCACGATTCATTTCATGCAATCGAACATAGCCAGAAAGCCTTGCCACACCATGAGAGTCGATCCCACGCAAATCAGCTGTGATCAATACATCAGCAGCAAGGGTTGCATCAGATTCAGTCATCCCGCAGTGGATGAAAATATCTTTGGTAAAGTTGAATAGTTTGTCTTTAGTAAAGGAATTCAAGGTGTCTATAGATTCTTAAATGCAATATTAATTTATTTAGTATTTTTATTTTATGAAATATTGGATTGCCTTTTTACTCGGAATTAATTTTTGTTTTGCTCAAACTGATAGCTTGAACATAAATGCACCTTGGTATAGAACAAATTTACAATTCCAGCAAAATCCTGCATTTACTGGAGATAACGGGAAATTTGTTGTCTCAAATAGTACAAAGTTTAATTTATATGAAACCAATTTTAACGATGCATTATCAACAAATACATCATCATTTCAAACTTGTTTCAAAAATTACGGAATAGGAATAAATTATGCGTATTCAAATTATTCTGGTGTTTTATCAAATCAGACTTTAGGATTAAATCAGTCATATAAAATTCATATTAAGAAAGGTCATTTTTTGCTATTTGGTTTCTCAGTTTCAATTAATATGGCTCAATTAGATTTTAGTAAACTAACATTTTTTGATCAGTTTGTTTCCTCACAAGGCAAGATTTATCAAACGCAGGAACCCAACCCAAATCCAACTGTTTATTACTGTAATTTTAAAGCCGGAGGTATTTATAAAAATCAATTTGGTTTTATAAGTTTAAATATTCAAAATCTTTTTGAACCAATTGTTGCATTTTATGATCAAGTAGGTATAAATAAAAGTAGTTCTTTAATCAGAAACTATGAACTTCTTGCAGGTTTAAAATTATATAAAATAAATGATGTTCAATTTTATGCAAATTTAAAAGCTGACATCAATAATATTTCTCCGTATGAATTTATTGGAGTTCAGGCATCTTATAAAAGCAAATTTATTGGCGGAATTCATTATACTTCAAACAATGGATTAAATATGATGCTTTCATATTATCATCCTAAGTTTAGAGTTTTTGCTTCCTATACAAAAGAATATATTTTTAAAAATACTGAGTTGAGTAATGAAGGGATTTTATCTGTTGGATTAACATATCAAATCAAAAAGTAAATATGAAAAAAGTTGTCAGGTTGTATTTTATTTTTATGATTTTATTCTCCTGCGGAAAAGAAAATATTGAGCAAAGTACATTATTGAATATTTATGCCCCAAATGCATTTCATCCAGGAAGCAAAGTTCCTTGTGCGAATGGAGATCCTAGTTGTAATAATATGTACAAAATACTTGTGGATAAACCTGGAAATTTAAAATCAATCGCAATTCAAATTTTGGATGAGAAACAAAACCTTGTTTTTAAAACAGAAAATTATAATGAGGGATGGAATGGTAACATCATGGGAAATGCGGGAGGAACACCATGTATGCAAGGACAATATTATTTAGTAATAAATTACACAGATGTTGCAAACGGAAGTTATCAAATCAAAAAAGACATTTATTTGCTCAGATAAATAACTCTATCAAACTAATTTCTATTTCCCATCCAAAATCAACGGATTATTTCCTTTTCCTAAAACGATCACTTTTGCATTTGGTGATTTTGCCAATTCTAAATTTGCTTTGATAGTTTCGTATTGCAATTGTTTATCGGTTAATCCGCTTGAAATGATGCGTTGATAATCGGCAATACCTTGTGCTTCCACACGTTTACGCTCAGCTTCCTGACGTTCTTTTTGTAAAACGAATTGCATTTTTTGTGCATCTTGTTCAGCATTGATTTTTGATTCAATACTCGCTTTTACTGATTGAGGAAGAGTAATATTTCTTACCAATAATTGTTCAAGAATCAATCCGCGTTTATTAAAATCGCCTTCAATACTTTTAAAAATTCTTGCTTGAAATTCATCACGTTTACTCGAGTATAGTGCAACAGCATCATAATAAACAGCGTTGTCTCTAATTTTTGTTCGTGTTATCGGACGAACAATTTTATCGTTATAATCCATCCCTGTTTCTTTTAACAAGCGAGGCGCTTCTGAAGTAACTACCCGATACAAAACTGTTAAATCAATGGTCACTTCCAGTCCATCAGCCGAAAGCACACGAATGGCATCATCACCTGCTTTTGCTCCTTCATCATGCACTCCACTCATAGTGTAATTTTGAGTTTTTATATCAAGAGTTTTTACTTCGACAAGTGGATTGATAAAATTTAACCCACTGTTTAAAACATCGTCTTCTACTTTTCCAAAAAGTACTTTCACCCCTACTTGTCCGGCATCAATTTGTTTGAAACAAGAAGTTGCCACACCTGCCACAATGAATACAATGGCTAATGTTCGAACGGTAGGATTAAAACGTTTGAGTTGTTCTGATTTTGAAAATACAGCCGAACCAATTGCCAATAAAATAATTCCAAGAATAATAAGTGTCATGTTATTTAAGATTTAAGGATATATGATTTTAGATTTGATAAATACTATTCAAAGTAAGTGCATAAATTCTTAATTTGTCAATCTATAATCTTTAATTATAGACCCTGAGCTAGCACGTCAGCAATATGGAGTACTTTTATAGGTAGATTTTTCTTTTTGATATAAGAATCCATTTGCAGCAAGCAAGAGTAGTCAGTTGAAATAATATATTCAGCACCTGTAGCCATTGCGTTCTCTACTTTTTGTTCGGTCATGCTCACGGAAATGGGTTCAAATTTTACAGCAAAGGAACCTCCAAAACCGCAACAGGTTTCGGTGTCTTTCATTTCAATTAACTCAAGTCCTTGAACGTGTTTTAATAATTCTCGGGGTTGTGTTTTGATTTTACATTCTCTCAGAGCACTGCATGAATCGTGATAAGTTGCTTTCCCGAAAAGCATCGAGCCAAGATCAGTAACTTTTAAAACATCCACTAAAAACTCACTTAATTCAAAAGTTTTCTTTTTAAGTTGATTGTATTTATTGTGATAAGATGAGTTTTGGAAAAGCAAATCATACGAATTTCTGATCATACCAACACATGAACCCGAAGGACAAACCAATGTTTTATTATTGGAAACTTCGTTCAACAACTTTTCACCAATCTCACGTGCCTCGTCCCAAAAACCAGCATTAAATGCTGGTTGTCCGCAGCAAGTTTGGTTTACATCGTAATTCACTTGACACCCTGCTTTCTCCAAAACTTTAATCATATTGAAAGCCGTTTCTGGCCTCATCTGATCAATAAAACATGGAATGAATAAATCAATTTTCATTTAAGCTTTTAATGTTTTAAAATTTTTAATACGGGCAATAAAAAATAGTCCAATGATAAAATATACAGCCAAAGCCAAAACAGAGCTTCTCATATTTCCTGTAATGTCAAGCAAAAAGCCAAAGCTAAAAGTTCCTAAAACAATTGCCAACTTTTCGCATACATCATAAAAACTAAAATAGGATGCATGGTCGAGAGTTTCCTGTGGAATTAATTTTGCATATGTTGATCTGAACATTGATTGAATGCCCCCCATTACGATTCCGACCAATGTGCCAAGTGCATAAAATTCGTTAGCTGTTGAAATTTTATAAGCGATAATACAAATGATTATCCAAACAATTATCATGACCACAATGGTATAAATATTACCGATTCTATTTGAAACTTTAGAAAACCCCCAAGCTCCAAGTATAGCAATTAATTGAATGATAAGAATAGTGAAAATCAGATCTTGAGTTGGAAGGTGTAGTTCTTGTGAGCCGAATAAACTAGCTACATATAAAACAGTTTGCAATCCCATGCTAGTAAAAAAAAATCCCCATAAATAACGTTTAATCTTTCCATGTTCCTGATTGTTTCTAATTTCATTAAAAACAATTTTCAATTCATTAAATCCTTTACTTAAGATATTTCCTTCGTATTTGTTTTCGGGAGCATCTTCATGCAAATTTCTGAAAGTTATCTGAGCAAATCCCGCCCACCAAATCCCAACAGAAACAAATGAAAGACGGCTAGCAATCCCAACATAATACTCTTTTGCAGCATTTGTAGCACTTGCTTGGTCAAGTATTGGAGAAGCATTTAGTAATTCAGCTGCTTTTGACTGAACAGGGAAAAACAATTCAGGAAACATGATTGTCACAAGATTTGCAATGAGCAGGATTACACTTCCTATATATCCCATTGAAAAGCCTCTTGCACTAACTCTGTCAAATTGATCTTCAGTTGCTATTTCAGGTAAAAAAGCATTATAGAATACGATACTCCCACCAAACCCAAATAAGCTGATTACAAAAAGTGCTATCCCTAAGAATACAGTTGAAGGTTCAAAAAAATACATAAGCATACAGCTTAATGAACCTGTATAGCAAAAGAATTTTAAGAATGATTTTTTATTTCTTCGGGCATCAGCAATACCGGAAAGTATTGGAGAAAAAATGGTCACTAATAAAAATCCAAGAGAGAGCGCATATGAATATAAAGCTGTATTGACAATTTTTATCCCTAAGAAAGTTAAATAGTAAGGACCATTAGGATTACTTCCAGATGCAATAGCTGCTGCTTTACTTATACTTTCATAATAAGGAGGGAAAATGGCTGTAGCAATAGTAAGAGAGAAAACAGAGTTTGCCCAGTCATACATCGCCCAAGAGTTAATCACTTTTTTATTATTGAGTTCTTTACTCATCCGATGCAAAATAGGAAATTATTTCAGAATCGTGCGTATGTTTTAAGTTAAGGATTATGCAGCCTTCAAACTTTTCATTTTTAGTTGCGCAATTTTTTCTTTTGCAAAATTTAATGAAATATGCAATTCTGTTACATCTTCTTTTGAAGGCATTTCATACATATAATCAATTAAAATAGATTCGCAAATACTACGTAAACCACGAGCACCAAGTTTATATTCAAATGCTTTTTCAACAATCAGATCTATTACATTTTCATCAATAATCAAATGGATATTTTCCAAATCAAATAGTTTAGTGTATTGCTTGATTAGTGCATTTTTTGGCACAGTCAAAATATTTTTGAGAGCTTCTTTATCCAAAGGGTTTAAATGACAGTGAACAGGAATACGACCAATTATTTCTGGAATTAAACCATATGTACGTAAATCAGAAGGCGAAACATATTGTAATAATTTTGAAGTGTCAGAAGCATCTACATCAAGAGTAGAAGTGTTGAATCCAATAGCTGAGGTTTGTAATCTGCGAGCAATGATCTTATCAATTCCTTCAAATGCACCACCACAAATAAATAAGATGTTTTCAGTATTTATTTGAACCATTTTTTGTTCGGGATGTTTGCGTCCACCTTGTGGTGGAACATTGGCAATAGTGCCTTCAAGGATCTTTAAAAGAGCTTGTTGAACTCCTTCACCACTTACATCTCGAGTAATGGAAGGGTTGTCACTTTTACGTGAAATCTTATCAATTTCATCTATATAAATGATACCGCGTTCGGCTTGGGCGACATTATAATTTGCTGCTTGGAGTAAACGAGACAAAATACTTTCCACATCTTCTCCAACATAACCAGCTTCAGTAAGTACTGTAGCATCAGCAATACAGAAAGGAACTTTTAAAATTTTAGCTAATGTTTTAGCTAGTAATGTTTTCCCTGTTCCGGTTTCTCCAACAAGAAGAATATTTGATTTTTCTAATTCTACTTCATTATTCAGCGATTTATTCATGATGCGTTTAAAATGATTATAAACAGCAACACATAAAACTTTTTTTGCTTCATCTTGGCCAATAACATACTCATCAAGATGTTGTTTGATTTCTATAGGTTTAAGTAGTTTTAGTTCAAAACTGTTTTTTTGCTCTTTACCAAGATCTTCATGTACTAAGCGAAATGCTTGATCGATGCAGGCATCACATATAAATGCTGAGATTCCTGAAATGAGATATTCTGTTTCAGTTTTATTTCGTCCGCAAAACGAACAATTTTCTTCTTTTTTAGCCATGATAAAATGTTGACTTAATTATATGCAAAGTAAGTGAATATTAGCTATTTTGTATAGCGTATAAAAGGAACAGCTATCAGAATAAATAGTTTTGTCCTGATAGCTGTTCGTTATGTTTTAAGTTAGGTTACTTCTTATCGGGAGTTTTATTTTTCAATAGTACATCATCAATCATTCCATAAACTTTAGCTTCTTCTGCTGTCATCCAGTAATCACGATCACTGTCTGCAAGAACCTTGTCATAAGTTTGACCGGTATGATTAGCTATAATATCATATAGCTCTTTTTTTAATTTTTGAATTTCGCGGGCAGTAATTTCAATGTCAGAAGCTTGCCCTTGTGCACCACCAAGAGGCTGATGGATCATAATTCGAGCATGTTTAAGTGCAGTACGTTTTCCTGCAGCACCAGCACATTGTAAAACAGCCCCCATAGAAGCAGCCAGACCGGTACATATGGTTGCTACATCAGGATTGATCCATTGCATGGTATCATAAATTCCTAATCCAGCATATACTGAGCCACCCGGAGAGTTGATATACATTTGAATATCTCTGCGTGCATCCATCGAATCGAGGAAAAGCATTTGAGCCTGAACAATATTTGCAACGTAATCGTCAATTGGCATTCCAAGAAAAATGATTCTATCTGCCATTAAACGAGAAAAAACGTCAATCTCACGGAAGTTCATTGGACGTTCTTCAATAACGGTCCTTGTCATTCCTTGCATTGAACTCTCAATGTAAGCGTCAACCTTTAAACTACTGATTCCTTTATGCTTAACCGCATATTTTCTAAATTCTTTACCATCCATAATTTTAACTATGTTTAATCAAAAATACTATTTGAAATGAGAGTGACAATAGTTTTGCCAAATAAATATTCGTGACTTTTAGTCGGCAAAAGCCAAAAACTATTTTAATTCAAATTCAGTGTCTCCAATTTTAAAGCCATCTGCAAAAAGCTCGGCTTTATATTTCCCTTTAGCAAATGTTGAACCGTTTGTCCAATATAAAGTAACTGTTTGAGAAGCTTGAGTAAACTCAATACTTTTCTTAGTAGAATATTTTGATTGATCGCCTTGAAAAGTGAACATACCCGAACCTGCAGCCTCATTATAAATCGTTGTACCGTCAGGACCAACAACTTTCAGGAAAATATCTTTATTTCCGACATCAGCCACATAATTTTCAGCAATATTAAATGTCACTTTCAGTTGTTCAAGTTGAGATATTTTATTGGTTTCTTTTTCTTTTCCGTTACTTTTTTTCTTTACACCTGTAATATAAATTGAACCAGCTTGCAGTTTTGCTCCGATGGCAACTTTATTTCCAAGTTTGATATTATCCATTGTAAGTCCCTCATTCTTCATTTTCTCTTTGTCAATATCTTCACGAAGATTTGAGTTTTCTCTATTTAGTTTTGCTATATGATTAGAAAGAGAATCTATCTGACTTAAATACTTTCTTTTGTAGTAACGCAGTTGGTCAATTTCATCAAGTGCTTGATTAAGTTGTTCCCTATTAAGTTTCCCTTGACGAAGTAAAGCATCAATTCTGTCAGCATATTCCTGTAATGAATCATTTTTTTCTTTTAAAAAAGCATCCAGCTGTGAATTACGTCCTTTAAATTGATCGAGTTCTTTACCTGTTTGGTCTAAAACCTTTTCAAGAACATTTTTTATTGAATCTGTAGCATAAAATTTCTCTTCAGTTTTAACAAGTTTTTTATCTGTATTGAAATAGTTGTAAACAAAGATTCCATTCAATGCCATCAAAATAATGATAACAAATGAGAGTA
>Ga0265327_10002328_pt1 | contig 20308 bp, 18 predicted proteins | sample 41621metaG_FD_202089 | JGI IMG/M metagenome (GOLD analysis project Ga0265327, IMG submission 202089) | Rhizosphere microbial communities from Carex aquatilis grown in University of Washington, Seatle, WA, United States - 4-16-21 metaG | ecosystem: Host-associated > Plants > Roots > Rhizosphere...
TGAGCGCGGTGGAGGTGGCGGTTTCGATCGATGCGCCCTGCAGGCTGGACAGGTGCAGGCTGTCCATATTGAGGTCGATCGTGCCGGAGGCGCCGCTCATGGCAGACCCCCAGCGCGAGGAGCCGGGACCACATCCGGCCGGTGTGGATGCGAGGGGACTTCTGACTGGAATTCGACCATGGCGCTTCTCCCAGAGCGCAGGTAACTCGCTAACTCAGGGGGGAGTTCCACCTCCACATCTCGACGACGAGCCGCCTGCGGGCTCGTAATCGCGATGGGCGCCTAGAGCGCCAGGGCCTGGTCGGTCGCCCGCACCAGGGCGTCGACGATCCCGGGCTCGGTGGAGGCGTGGCCGGCGTCCCAGACCACCTCGAACCGCGCCTCGGGCCAGGCCGTCTTGAGGTTCCAGGCGCTTTCCATGGGGGTCACCACGTCGAAGCGGCCCTGGACGATCCAGCCGGGGATGCCGCGGATCTTGCCGATGTTCTTCAGGAGCCAGCCGTCCTCGGCGAAGAAGCCCTTATTGGCGAAGAAGTGGCACTCGATGCGGGCGAAGGCGATGGCGAAGTCGATCTCGTTGAACTTGGACGGCCGGGCCTCGGGCCCGCGGATTGAAATCGTGTCCCCCTCCCACTGGCTCCAGGCCGCAGCGGCCTCGGCCTGGACGCGGCGGTCCTTGTGGGTGAGGCGGCGGTGATAGGCGCTGACCATGTCGCCGCGCTCGGCTTCCGGGATCGGGGCCAGGAACCGCTGCCAGGCGTCGGGGAACAGGAAGGAGGCGCCGTCCTGATAGAACCAGCGCAGCTCCCGCTGGGTGAGCAGGAACACGCCGCGCAGCACCAGGGCCTCCACCCGCTGAGGATGGGTGACGGCGTAGGCCAGGGCCAGGGTGGATCCCCAGGACCCGCCGAATACGGTCCACTTCTCGATGCCGAGATGGATGCGCAGCCGCTCGATGTCGTCGATCAGCGACCAGGTGGTGTTGTCTTCGAGGCTGGCGTTTGGCCGCGACTTGCCGCAGCCCCGCTGGTCGAACAGCACCATCCGCCATTTGGAGGGATTGAAGAACCTGCGCATGGTGGGGTTGATCGCCCCACCCGGGCCGCCATGCAGGATGACGCACGGCTTGCCGCCCGGATCGCCACATTCCTCATAGAAGATCTCGTGGGGCCCGCCGGTGGGCAGCCAGCCTTGAGCGAATGCATCGCTTTCCGGAAACAGGCCTCGCCGGTTCACGGACGAGGAGACGACTGGGGCCGGGGTGTTGCGTTCCATCTCTCCCATTAGAGCCGGATCGGCGACTGTGGGAATCGGTTTTGCGATTCCGGCGACGCAAACTTCGCGATGCGCGACTTTGGGGCGCAGGCTGGAACGGCGATTTTCGCCGCAACTCAGACCGGGAAGCGGCGCTTCATCCAGTCGATCACCAGCCGATTCACCTCATCGGGCTCTTCCTGCTGGGTCCAGTGGCCGGAGTCCTTCACCAGCACCTTTTCCAGGTCGCCGATGAACTGGACCATGGGCTCGGCCATGGCCGGGGACAGCACCACGTCCTTTTCGGCCATGATCATCAGGCAGGGCAGGCCGTCGATGCGGGTGGGCAGGTCGGCCGCACGCTCCCAGTTGCGGGTGAAGTTGCGGTACCAGTTGATCCCGCCGGTGAAGCCTGTGGCCTCGAAGCTCTCGACAAAGGCGGCGAGCTCTTCCGCGGTCAGCAGCTGGTTGGCAGTGTCCGACTTGTCCCAGGCCTTCAGCAGGTCGCCAAACGCGAACGTGCCGGTGGCGGAGGTCGGGGCGTCGCCGTCCGCGCCGATGGCGTTGGACAGGCTGGCGCCCTCAGCGGCGGCGGCTTCGATGGCGGCGGGCCGGCGCATGAAGAAGCGCAGGGTCTTGTCCACGTCGGCGGCGAGCGCCGCGTCGGCGATCCCCGGCTTCTGGAACCAGACGATGTACATGTCCTCGCCGAACGCCATGCGCATGCCGGCGATCGGGTCGAAGGGGCCCCGCGGCAGGAAGGGGGTGTTGAGCCCGATGATCCCGGCGCAGCGGTCGGGGTGCATCAAGGGCATCTGCCACACCACCAGGCCGCCCCAGTCGTGGCCGCAGAACACCGCCTTGTCCGCGCCGAGATGGTCCAGCAGGCCCACCAGGTCGCCGGTGAGGTGCTCCATGTCGTAGTCGGTGACGGCCGCGGGCCGGGAGGTGAGCCCGTAGCCGCGCTGGTCCGGGGCGATGGCCCAGATGCCTGCGGCCTCGCAGGCCTTGAGCTGATGCCGCCAGGAAAACGCCAGTTCCGGGAAGCCGTGGCAGAACACCAGGGGGACGCCCTTCCCCCGCGGGCCCACCTCATAATAGGCCATGTCGATCCCATTGACGGCGGCGTGCTGCACAGGTGGCATCTGGCGGGCGAGGGTGGCGGACATGAACGGCGGTTCCCCTAGGTTGTGTACGACACCTTGCCTGGGTTCCGGTCAGGGAAGGCAAGATGGGAAAACCCCGATCGTCCAGACTTTCGCTGGCGGCGAACCCGGCTAGAAGACCAGGCATGAGCGATCCCCGCGACCACCATCCGCAGACAACGACTCCCTGGGGGCTGGTGATCCTGCTGGGATCCCTCACCGCGCTGGGGCCGCTGTCCATCGACATGTACCTGCCCAGCCTGCCGGCCATCGGTGTTTCGCTGCATGCCGCCCCTGGCCAGGCCCAGGTGACCATGGCGGCGTTCCTGGCCGGTATGGCCCTGGGGCAGTTCTTCTACGGCCCCGCCTCCGACCGGCTCGGGCGGCGCATGCCGATCATGGTGGGCGCGGCGATCTACATGGCGGCCTCGGCGATCTGCGCCAGCGCCACCTCCATCGAGATGCTGATCGCCGCCCGCTTCGTCCAGGCCCTGGGCGCCTGCGCCGGCGGGGTGGTGGCCCGCGCCGTGGTCCGTGACCGGTTCAATCACACCGAGACCGCGCGGATGCTGTCCCTGCTGACCCTGGTGATGGGCCTCGCGCCCATCCTGGCGCCCCTGGTGGGTGGGGCGCTGCTGGCCCTGGGCGGTTGGCGGATCAATTTCTGGGTGCAGATGGCGTTCGGCCTGGCCGTCGGCCTGGCGACCCTGTTCCGTCTGCAGGAATCCCGTTCGGCCGAGACTGCCGCCCATGCCCGATCCGAGACCCCGATCATCGCCTATATCTCCCTGCTTGGGCAGGGCCGCCTGGTGGGCTACGCCCTGGCCGGCGCTCTGAACGGCGCGGCGCTGTTCACCTACGTCTCCGCCTCGCCGGAGCTGCTCATCAAGACCTACGGAATCACGCCCCAGGCCTTTGGATGGGTGTTCGGGGTGAACGCCGTAGGCATCATCGGCGGCGGCCAGGTGAACCGCCTTCTGCTCCGGCGCTGGACCCCGGACGCCGTCCTCAGCCGCGCCAGCCTCATCGGCGTGCCCATCGCCCTGGCCCTGACCCTGGCGGCCTTCACTGGGATCGGCGGCCGCTGGAGCGTGCTGGGCCTGCTGTTCTGCCTGCTGGCCACCTATGGCTTCATGCAGGGCAACACCATGGCCGGCGCGCTCAATGTCGATCCCCGCCGGGCCGGCTCAACCTCGGCCGTGATGGGGGGCGCCTCCTTCGCCATGGGCGCCCTGGCCTCCAGCCTCACCGGCGTCTTCCATGACGGCACGCCCAGGCCCATGGCGCTCACCATGCTGGTGGCCCTGATGGGCTCGGCCCTGGCCCTGCGGCTGCTGGCGTTCCGAAAGCGGGCTTAGCTCTGGGGATCGACCCCGCGCGCCGCCCAGGCCAGGGTCAGCCAGCCGGTGAGAAACAGCAGGCCGCCAAGGGGGGTGATCGCCCCCACCCACCGCGGCGCGCCGAAGGCCAGGGCGTAGAGCGACCCCGAGAACAGCACCACGCCGGACAGGAAGAAGGCTGGGGCGAACCGCGCCCGGCGCGCGCCGACCTGCATGAAGGTGGCGCAGGCAAAGGTGGCCATGGTGTGCATGAACCCGTAGGTGGCCCCGGTCTTCAGAAGCTCCTTGGCGGCGGGATCAGAGACCCCGTGGGCGGCGAAGGCGCCCACCGCCACGGCGACGAACCCGCCCAGCGCCGCCAGCGTCATCCAGTTGCGGCGTGTCCACATGGTTGCTCTCCACGCATCGGGCACGGAGGCCATTCCCCCGACCCGGTCATCCCGGCGAATGCCGGGACCCAGATCGCATAGGGCCGGGGCCGGTCCAGCTTGAAGCTGACACATTCTGACGACTGGGCGCCATACGATCTGGGTCCCGGCATTCGCCGGGATGACCGGGGGAGAGGTCAGCCCCAGACCATCGGCTTGCGCCCCTTCCAGGGCATTTCCTTCTCCAGTTGGGCGGCGAGCCGGAACAGGGTGGCCTCGTCGGCGAAGCGGGAGGTGAACATCATCCCCACCGGCAGGCCGTCGGCCGACTGTTCCAGGGGCAGGCTCAGGGACGGCTGGCCGGAGAAGTTCATCGGCGGGGTGTAGGGGAACACCTGGCCCTGGCGGCGATTGACCTCGCGGGGCTCCAGATTGACCGGATCGATATAGCCGATGGGCGGTACCGGCGTGCCCAGAACCGGCGAGAGATAGACGTCATAGTCCTCGAAAAACGCCAGGGTGACGCGGTTGAGCATCCTGAGCTCCTGCATGGAACGCAGGGCGTCGGCGCCTGTCACCTTGCGGCCGCCCTTGAGCGAGGCCCAGGTGAGGGGCTCCAGCTCGTCAGGCTCGGGCTCGCGGCCTACCTGGTCGATCAGCCGGGCCATGCCGGCGGCGAAATTGGCGCCCGAGAGCGGACCGCGGGCGGCATAGAGGGCCCGGTAGTCGAGGCCCAGGCCCTTCTCCACCACGTCATGGCCCAGGCGCTTCAGAAGGTCGGCGGTGCGTTCCAGGGCGGCCTGGATCTCCGGATCGATGGGCCGGCCGGAGGGGGTCTCGGAGGACCAGGCGATCTTCAGGCGGCCGGGGCTGCGCTCCACCTCTTCGAGATAGGGGCGGTCCTTGGGGGGGAAGGGGTAGGGGGAGCCGGGCTCCGGCTTGCCGGTGGCGTCGAGCATGGCGGCGCTATCCCGGACCGTGCGGGTGACCACGTGGTCCACCACGAATCCGGCGGCATAGTCATAGCCGTCCGGCAGGTTGGGATTGCGGTCGCGGTTGACCTTCAGGCCCACCAGGCCGCAGCAGGCGGCGGGGATGCGGATGGAGCCCAGGCCGTCTGACGCATGGGCCAGGGGCACGATGCCTGCCGCCACCGCCGAGGCCGCGCCGCCGGAGGAGCCGCCGGCGATATGGTCCGGATTCCAGGGATTGCGGCAGGGCCCCAGGTGCTGGCCCTCAGTGGTGCCGGTGATGCCGTATTCGGGGGTGTTGGTCTTGCCCAGCGGGATCACCCCGGCCTCGCGATAGCGCCGGGTCAGGCCGCCATCCTCGGTGTCGACGATGTTGCGGGCGAAGCGGCTGCCGAAGCTGCGCGGCCAGCCGGCCACCGGCATGCCCAGGTCCTTGATCAGGAACGGCACGCCCTTGAAGGCGCCGTCGGGCAGGGGGCCCTTGGCCCGGGCCCGGGCCTCGTCGAAGGCCGTATAGACCACGGCGTTGAGGGTCGGGTTGTGCCGTTCGATCCGTTCGATGGCGGCGTCCACCAGTTCGAGGGGGCTCACCTCGCCCTTGGCCACCAGGGCGGCGAGGCTCAGGCCGTCATGCTCGGAATAGTCCGCGAAGCTCATGCTCTTACCTCACCCCTGCCAGGAAACTCATCTTCGCCACTGGCGCCAGGCTGGGCGCCTGGCGCTTCAGCGCCGCGAACGACGCCTCGGCCGCCTCCAGGGCGCCGTCGATATCCGCCTCGGTCATCGCCGCGCACATGAACATGTTGTGCCACGGATGCACATAGATCCCGCGGGCCAGCATTTCGCTGGACCAGCAGAACCCCTTGCGCAGGTCCGGGTCGTCGTCGAACAGAAACAGCGGCATCTGCACCGGGCCCGAGACCCGGAAGCCTAAGCCCGCGGCCTGGGCGCGTTCCTTCAGTCCGTCGGCCAGCCGGTCGCCCAGGGCCTGCAGGCGCTCCAGATAATCGGTGTCCCGCGCCAGGCGCAGGGTCTCCAGCGACGCGGCCATCGGGGCGGCCTGATACCAGAACGAGCCGGTGGTATAGACCTGGGAGGCGGCCTTGCGGGCCTTGTCCGACCCCAGCAGCATGGACAGCGGATGGCCGTTGGCCAGGCACTTGCCCCAGGACGAAAGGTCGGGCTGCACGCCGATCCGCGACCAGGACAGGTCCCGCGACAACCGCAGCCCCGCCCGCACCTCGTCGACGATCAGCAGCGCCCCGGTGCGGTCGCAGATCTGGCGCGCCATCTGCGCATAGGCCAGGTCCGGCTCATGCTGGTCGACAAAGGCGTCGTGCTTGAACGGGGCGGCGAAAATGGCGGCCAGGTCATCCCCCGCCTCACCGGCCGCGGCCTCAAGGCTGGCCACATCATTGTAGTCGCAGAGGATCTGGAAGGCCTTGTCGGTCTCGATGGTGCCAGCGGGGCGGCCCGAGCACCAGGCGGCGGCCCCGTGATAGGCGCCCTTTGCGCGGATGATGGTCTTACGTTTGGTGTGCTGGCGGGCGATCGACAGGGCCATGGAAGTGGCGTCCGTGCCGTTCTTGCAGAAGATCGCCCAGTCGGCGTGGGTGACCTGGGCCGTCCATTCCTCCGCCAGCCGCACCATCAGTTCGGTGGGGCCGGTGAGGGTGTCGCCGACGCTGAGCTGGCGCACATAGGCCGCGTCGATCTCCGGATGGCCATAGCCGAACAGGTTCGGGCCATAGGCGCACATGAAGTCCAGGTAGCGGTTGCCGTCCACGTCCCACAGGTGGGCGCCCTCCGCCTTGGCGAAGAACTGCGGATAGTCGTCGGGCAACAGGGCCACGGACTGGTGGCCGAACATGCCGCCGGGGATCACCGCGGCGGCGCGGTCCCTCAGGGCGCGGTCCAGGCTGTTGGCGCGATCCATGGGTGGCTCCAGGCTTGAGGGCGAATGATAGTGTTCGCTATGACCTTAGCCTGCCTCCGGCGTTCGGCAACCGGTCGGTTTGACAAGTCCGCGGTTCCTGCGGAGAAGCTGCGGCATCCAAGCCCATCACCTCGGGGAGCGGCCCATGAGCGCGTTTGTCTGGCTGCTGTTCGCCCTGACCGTGGTCCTCGACGTCTTCGGGCAGACGGCGTTCAAGCTGGGCCTCGGGCGCCTTGGCGACGATCTCTCAGGCCTCGCCTTCTGGCGCGCCGTCGCCACCAGCCCCTGGGTGTTGGCAGGCTTCGCCGGATATTGCGTGGAGGCGGTGTCCTGGATGTACGTGGTGGGTCACGCCCCGCTCTCGGTGGTGGGGCCCATGGCGGCCATGTCCTATGTGGGCGCGGTGCTGGCCGGGCGGCTGTTCCTGGGGGAGACGGCAGGGCGCCGGCGCTGGATCGGCGCCGGCCTCGTCACCATCGGCGCCGGCCTGGTGGGGGCGAGCCTTGGCTGATCCCGCCCCCGTCGCCCTACCCGCCACACGGCCCAAAGCCCTCCAGGCGGCGATCTGGGGCTGGATCCTGTTCGTGGCGGTGGAGACCGCCACCCAGGTGGTGTTCAAGCTGGCCGGGGCGACCCTGGACGACAGCGCCGGTCCCGCGGCCCTGGTGCGCCATGCGCTCTCCACCCCCATCGTGTTCCTGGGGTTCGGTCTCTATTTTCTCGGCTTCCTGATCTGGATCACCATCCTCAAGGACGTGGATCTCGGCCGCGCCTTTCCGATGACCGCCACCATCTATCTGGCCACCCTGGCCGCAGCGGTCTTCCTGTTCCATGAGCACCTGAACCCGACCCGCATCGCCGGGGTGCTGGTGATCATCGCCGGCGTGGTGACCCTGGCCTCCGATGAGGACACCCATCGACCGGAAACAGGCGCCCCAGAAAAGGCCGTCATTGAGGGATAGGGCGCCGCTTCAATCCTTGGATAGAATGCCCAATTGAGGGCCTGTCCCCAAAGCTCAGATCGGGAGTTCCCGCCTTGCGCTCCGCAGTCGCCAATCTCCGCCACCCCTTCAAGACCAGCGCCTGGGACGCCGTCCCGGCCCTTCTCGCCGTGGCCCAGCTGGCCCTGGTGCTGGCCTTCTTCGTGGTCTGGCCGCAGCTGTCCTGGTGGGCGCGGATCGGATGGCTGGGGGTCTACGCCCTCAGTGTCGGCTGGAATCTCAATTCCATCGCGCACAACTTCATCCACAACCCGTTCTTCCGCTCGGAGCGGATGAACAGGTACATGAGCCTGGTGATCACCCTCGCCCTGGTCTCGCCCCAGACCATGTACCGGTACATCCATCTGCGGCACCACGCCGGCAACGCCGACCTGCCGGACGAGCACGGCGAGACCATCGATCCGCTGTCGATCTATCAGTTCGGCGACGGCGGGAAGCCGGAGCCCCTGCTGTCCTATGTGTTCCTGCAGTTCTTCCGAGACGATGATCCCTTCGTCCTGGCCCGCAAGATCGGGGAGAAGCGGCCCAAGCAGGCGGCCCAGGCGCTGTTCGAGTTCTGGGCGATCGTGGCGCTCTATGGCGGCCTCCTGGCGGCCGGCCTGTTCACCGGGCGCTGGGCGTTCGTGCCCCTGATCGTCGCGGGCAGCTATCTCGGCCAGTGCTTCTCCAACCTCTGTGGCTATTACGAGCATCTGGGGGGCGACCCGGACAAGCCCATCGCCTGGGGCGTGTCCACCTATGACCGGCTCTACAACTGGATCTTCCTCTACAACGGCTATCACGCCGAGCATCACTACCGGCCCAAGGTCCACTGGACGAAGATGGTGGCCCTGCATCGCGACATCGCGTCGGAGCAGGCGCGGGAGGGGGTGACTGTGATCCGCCCGGCCCACTTCCTGGGCTTCCTGGACCCCGCCAACCGCCGAATTCCCACCGCCAAGCGGCCCCGGCCGCCGCGACGGGGCAAGCTTGATCAGCTGGCGCAGTGAGCGCCGCGCCCAACTTCCGGCCCTGAGACGAATCTGAGGGGCCGACTCGCGCTAGGCCTCGGGGGTCATGGCCAATCCCATCCTGCTCGGCCTGTTCTACGCCGCGATCTTCGTCGGCAATGGGGCGAGCTCCCCCTATGCCCCCGTCTGGTTCCACCACCGGGGCCTGACCGGAACCGAGATCGGCTGGATCCTGTCGGCGCCCATGCTGGCGCGGCTGGTCACCGGGCCGGCGATCGCCATGTGGGCCGACAGCTATCGCCTGCGCCGCACGCCGATCCTGTTGCTGGGCCTGGTTACGGCCGCGTTCAACTTGCTGCTGGCGCCGCAGCTGGGATTTTTCTGGTGGTTCGCGGTCTGGTTCGTGGCCAGCTCCGCCTTCACCTCCCTGCCGCCGCTCACCGACGTCATCGTCCTGGCCAGGTCCCGGCTGCAGGGGTTCAATTATGGCTGGCCACGGGGCATGGGCTCAGCCGGGTTCATCATCGGCAATGTGGTGATGGGCGCGATCCTGGCGCGCTGGTCCTCGGAGCTGCTCCTGGTGTGGATGGTGGCGGCCGCCGTCCTCGTCGGGGTGTCGGCGAGGTGGCTGCTGCCGGCCGATCCGGTCCGGGCCGAAGGCGCGTCGGCGCCCCTGTCCCAGCGTCTGGCGGGCCTGCGCAGCCTGCTGAAGGACCCTCAATTCATGCTGGCGGCCGGCTCGGCCGGCCTGATCCAGTCGGCCCACGCCTTCTATTACGGCTTCTCCGCCCTGACCTGGAAGCAGCAGGGGATCGCCGAGAGCATGACTGGCGTCCTGTGGGGCGTCGGCGTGGCGGTGGAGATCGGATTCCTATGGTTCATGGAGCCCTGGCGCCGGCGGATCGGGCCGAGGAACCTGCTGGTCCTGGGAGGCGTGGGCGCCGTCCTGCGCTGGACCGCCCTGGCCTTCGCTCCGCCGCTTTGGCTGCTGTTCCCGCTCCAGGCCCTGCACGCCCTGAGCTATTGCGCGGTGTTCATCGCCTCCCTGCAGCTTACCGAGCGGCTCTCGACCCCCACCAACGCCTCGGGCGCCCAGCTGGTGAACTCCGCCCTGTCCGGCGGGATGCTCAGCGGCCTGGCGACCCTGGCCGCCGGGGTGCTGTACGATCATTGGGGGGCGAAGGGCTATTTCGCCATGACCGCCATGTCCGCGGTGGGGCTGGCCGGCGCCCTCAGGCTGTACGGCGTGAAGCGTCTGGACGGCTGAGCGCGCCGGCGAACGCCGTGCAGGCGGCCCGCACCGCCTTGTCCACATCAGCAAGTCCGAACAGGGCCCCGTCGGCGCACTCCCGCGCCTGAGGGACATGCAGGAACCCGACCTCGGGCGCGGCCTTGGCCACCAGCAGGCTGTAGAGCGTGAAGTTACAGAGATAGTCGCCGGCGTCGTCCGACAGGCGCGCCGCCAGGCCGGTCTGAACGATGGCCTCGAGCATGGCCTCGGTCGGCGCTGTGACGGCGATCACGCCGGGGCCGCCGGCGTCGATCAGCGGGCCGGGGGCCTCAGGGTCCTGCGCGTCGGCCCGGGCGGCCTTGTTGCGGCCAAGGGTCTCCACCCGGAAGGCGTCTGCCGAGGTGGCGACCCCCACCACCAGGATTCCGTCGGCCGGGCGCGCCTTGGCGGCGGCCAGCACCGCAGGGACCGTGTCGGTCCAGGACACCGGCAGGGCGAGGAACTCGATATCGACATCCGGCGGCGACCAGGCCTGGGCGGCCAGGGCCTCGATGACTTCGGCGGACGGATTACGAGGCGCTGCGGGAAACTCACGGAACCCGCAGACCAGGAGGCGAGGCTGGGTCATGGACCGAAACATAGGCCAGCGGGCGCGACAATCCAGGGGCGCCTGACGCGACGACATACTTGCGGGACGCGGCCACAGCGCGATGAATGCGGCGAACAACCAGATCCGGGGACAGAACATGCGCGCATTGGAAGTGGCTGAGCCCTGGGGCGTCGACGCCCTGAAGCTGGTGGAGAAGCCCGAGCCCACCCCTGGTCCGGGTCAGGTCCTGGTGCGCATGCGCGCCGTCTCGCTGAACTATCGCGACCTGCTGATGGTGGGCGGCATCTATGGCCGCGGCCCGACCCAGGGCGGAACCATCACTCCGTTCTCCGATGGTTGCGGCGTGGTGGAGGCCGTGGGCGCCGGGGTGAGCCGGGTGGCGGTGGGCGACCGGGTGGCGACCCTGTTCTTCCAGAACTGGACCTCGGGGCGGCCGACCCTGGAGAAGCTGTCTTCGGCCCTGGGCTTCCCCATCCCCGGGGCGGGATCCGAGCTGCAGGTGTTCAGTCAGGAGGGGGTCTCCAAGGTCCCGGACTTCCTCAGCGACCAGCAAGTGGCGACCCTGCCCTGCGCCGCGCTCACCGCTTGGCGGGGCCTGTTCGAGGACGCCCGGCTGGAGCCAGGCGACACCGTGGTGCTGCAGGGAACTGGCGGGGTGTCGATCTTCGGCCTGCAGTTCGCCAAGGCGGCCGGCTATCGCACGGTCATCACCTCATCATCCGACGAAAAGCTCCAACGCGCCAAGGCTTTGGGCGCGGATCATCTGGTGAACTACAAGACCACGCCGGACTGGTCGGGCCCGGTGCGGGAAGCCACGGGCGGGGTCGGGGCCGACTTCGTCATGGAGGTGGGCGGCGGCGGCACCATCCAGCAGAGCCTGAGGGCCGTGCGGATCGGCGGCCATATCGCCATCATCGGCGTGGTGGCCGGGGCCGGCGAGGGGTTCAATCCGGCCGTGCTGATCGGCAACTCGGCCCGGGTCCAGGGCCTGTCGGTCGGGTCCCGGGACATGTTCGAGGCCATGTGCCGGGCCATCGCGCTCCACCGCATCCAACCGGTCGTCGACAAGGTATTTCCCTTCGAAGAGGCGGGAGCGGCTTTCGAGGCCATGCGCAACGGCGAGCATTTCGGCAAGATCGTCCTGCAGTTCTGACCCCCAGTCCCACGAGTCGGGAGACCCCCATGCGAACGAACGGCATCAATCACCTGGCCCTGGTCTGTCGCGACATGGGCGAGACCGTGAAGTTCTACCGCGACATCCTGGGCATGCCGCTGATCAAGACCATCGCCCTGCCGGACGGCGGCCAGCACTTCTTCTTCGACTGCGGCGGCGGTTCCAGTCTGGCCTTCTTCTGGTGGGACGAGGTGCCGGCGGCGGCTCCGGGGATCGCCTCCGTGGCCCAGTTCCCCCAGAAGCCGAAATCGGCCATCGGCTCCATGAACCATGTGGCCTTCGACATGGCGGCCGACGAGCTGGAGGGCTGTGTGGAGCGGCTCAAGGCGGCCGGCGTCGCGGTCCTGCCCATGGTGGTCAATCACGATGACAGCCCGCAGGGCGTCAGCGCCCAGATGCATCCGGGGGTCTTCGTCCGCTCGGTCTATTTCACTGATCCCAACGGGATAATGCTCGAGTTCGCCGGCTGGACGAAGGCGTTCGGCCCCGAAGACGTGGCCCACGCGCCGGCCGGCCCCGCCCGCACGGAAGTCTGAGGGTCGCCCCGCGGGTCAGGCAGGCGCCCACCTGAGATTGAGCGAATGTGTCGCAAGCGGCATTGTCGAATTGCTCAGGGGGCGGCGTCCAGGGTCGAGGCATCCGAAGGACCCGCCTTTGACCGCGCTCGATCCCACGCGCCACCCGATCACAGTTGATGGCCAAGGCGCCTCTGCGCTTGTCGATCCGGTTCTGCTCAGCTGGGGCGTGCGCGCCAGGCCCCTGACGCTCGGCCTGCGCCTGGAAGAGATCGCCGCCTTCATACACCCGATGGCCCGGGTCAAGATCGGGCTCACCCTCCTGACCGCCCTGGGCGCGGCGCTGGTCCTGCCTGGCCCGGTCTGCCTGGTCTGGGCCACTGTTTGCGTGACCCTCGAGCTGTGGTGCTGGTTCGTCACCCGCCCGCCCGCTGCCGACCGGCGCTATGGAGGGCGAGACCACGCCGCCTTCTTTGTCACGTTCAGCGCCATAATCGCCTGCTGGCTGATGTTCGTCGTGCTGATCTGGATCTCAGCGGCGCCCCAAGGCCACGCGATCGCCCTGGTGATGGCCACGACGCTTGGCGCGATCTGCCTGCTGCTGTTCCACAAGGCCCCCTGGACCTATCTGGTGGCCGGTGCGGCGCCCTGGGCGGCCAGCACGGTCTATCCGGACGACGGCCGCGACTGGCGTCAGATGGCGCCGATCTGGCTGATGCTGGGCCTGAGCGCGATGTTCTGCCTCGGCCGGGCCCTGAGAGCCCCCTCCGCCCAGCAGTCGTTGCGGCGGGTCAATGAGAGCCTGCGCAATTTCGAGGTCCTCGCGGCCAATGTCACCGACGTCATCACCCGCAGCGACCTCAATGGCGTGCTCCAGTACATCTCCCCCGGTTGTCTCGGAATGCTGGGTTATCGCCCCGACGAGTTGATCGGCGGCGCTCAGCGGGATCACCACCATCCGGACAACCTGCCTGCGATCGTGGAGGCGATGAACCGTATGGCGGCCGATCCCTCCCAATCCGTGGTCGTGACGCTTCGGGTGCGCCACAAGGACGGCCGCTGGGTCTGGATCCAGTCCAACGCCAAGCAGGTCTGCGAGGACGGCGTGCCAGTGGGGGTGATCGAGGTCAGCCGGGACGTCACCGCGCAGGTGGCCGCCGAGGTGGCGCTGCGGGACGCCAAAATCGAGGCGGAGGCGGCCAACCAGGCCAAGGCCGAGTTCCTGGCCAATGTGAGCCACGAAATCCGCACCCCGATGAACGGCGTGCTGGGCGCCCTGCACCTGCTCAGCCATGAGCCGATCTCGGCCGAGGGCCGCGAGCTGATGCGCCAGGCCAACGATTGCGGACGTATGCTGTCGCAACTGCTCAATGACGTGCTCGATTTCTCGAAGATCGACGCCGGCCAGCTGGAGATGGCGCCTGAGCCGATGCGGCCCGGTGAGGCTCTGGAGGCGGTGATCAACCTGCTCGGCGGGCAGGCGCGGGCCAAGGGTCTCGACTTGCGCTGCGAGGTCGTGGGCGACGACCAGTGGATCGAGGCCGATCCGGTTCGCCTGCGCCAGGTGATGTTCAACCTGCTGGGCAATGCGCTGAAGTTCACGGCCCGCGGCCATGTCATAGCCCGCCTGGCGGTGACCCAGGCCGGCGAGGGCCGCCGCCACGTGCGCCTGGAGGTCGAGGACACGGGCATCGGCATGAATCCGGAGGCGCAGAGCCACCTGTTCGAACGGTTCCGGCAGGCCGAGGGCGACACCGCCCGCCGGTTCGGGGGCACGGGACTGGGGCTCTCGATCAGCCAGGCGCTGGCCCACATGATGGGCGGCGAGATCACCTTCGTCAGCGTCGAGGGCGAGGGTTCGACCTTTCGCATGGCGCTTGAGGCGCCGGCCGCCGCGCCGGTCGCAGCGGAGCCGGTGGAGGAGGGGCTGCTCGAGGGCGTCAACATCCTGCTGGTGGAGGACAACCCCACCAACCGGCTGGTGGCCCGCACCATGCTCTCGCGGCTGGGGGCGAGCGTCGACGAGGCCGAGGATGGCCTGGCCGGGGTCGAGGCCGCACGCCGCGGCGCCCACGACCTGATCCTGATGGACATCCAGATGCCGCACATGGACGGCGTCGAGGCCACGCGCACGATCCGCGGCCTGGTCGGTGCGGTGGCCGCTGTCCCGATCATCGGCCTGACGGCCAATGTCATGGTCCATCAGCGGGCGGAGTATGTGCTGGCCGGCATGAATGGCGTGGTCGCCAAGCCGATTTCGCCGGGCGCCCTGATCTCGGAGATCGCCCGGGTGATCTCGACGGTGGATGAGGCGCCGGCGCCGTCCGCCGCGGATATGACCTGAACGCGGCGCCGCGCCTTCACCGTGCAGGACAGCCGCCCGCCGGGCGACCCCTCCGACCACGTCCGAAAACCGCGAGACTTCTGTCCCGCGGGGGCCGATCATGCGGCCATGGACCTCGATGACGACGCCTTCTACCGCGCCTTCTGCATGCGCGACGCCCGGTTCGACGGCCGGATTTTCGGCGCTGTGCGCACGACGGGCATCTATTGCCGGCCGATCTGCCCGGCGCGGACGCCGAAGCGCGAGAACATCACCTTCTACCCCTCCGCCGCCGCGGCCCAGGAGGCGGGCTTCCGCCCCTGCCTGCGCTGCCGGCCGGAGACCTCGCCGGACCTGGGATCCTGGAAAGGTACCTCCAACACGGTCTCCCGCGCGCTCACCCTCATCGAGCAGGGGGCGATGGACGCCGGCGATGTGGAGAGCCTCGCCGACCGGCTGGGGGTGGGAGAACGTCAGCTGCGGCGGCTGTTCCGCCAGCACCTGGGCGCCTCCCCCGTGGCCGTGGCCCAGACCCGCCGGGTGCTGCTGGCCAAGCAGCTGATCCACGAGACCCGCCTGCCCATGGCCGAGGTGGCGCTGGCGGCCGGATTCGGCAGCGTGCGGCGGTTCAACGAGACGTTCCAGCAGCTGTTCGACCGCCCCCCCAGCGCGCTGCGCCGGCTTGGCGGCGCCGATGTCTCCGCCAGCGACGGCGCCACCATTCGGCTGCCCTATCGTGCGCCCTATGACTGGGAGGCCATGCTGGCCTTCCTCACCCTGCGGGCCATCCCAGGGGTCGAGATGGTGGCGGACGGCCGCTACGCCCGCACCCTGGCGGTGGGCGACGCCCGGGGGGTGGTGATCGTCGAGCCGGGGGAGGGGGCGTACCTGAAAGTCACCCTGCGCTTCCCCAAGGTGCAGGTGTGGCCGGCGGTGATCGCCCGGGTGCGCCGGGTGTTCGATCTGGCCGCCGATCCGGCCCTGATCGGCGCCCACCTGTCGGAGGATCCGGACCTGGCCCCCCTGGTGGCGGCCCGCCCTGGACTGCGGGCCCCTGGCGCCTGGGACGGGTTCGAGCTGGCGGTGCGCGCTGTGCTGGGCCAGCAGATCACCGTGGTGGCGGCGCGCAATCTTGCCGGACGGATCACCGAGGCGCATGGCGAGCCGTTCGAGGACGAGGCCGCCCAGGCCCTGGGTCTCAGCCGTCTCTTCCCCACGCCTCAAGCCCTGGCGAAGGTGGATGTCGAAACCCTGCCCATGCCCCGGTCCCGCGGTCGGGCGCTTACATCCCTCGCCGCCGAGGCCGCCGCCGACCCGGACCTGTTCGGCATGCGCCGCAGCCTTGAGGAGGCCGTGGCCCAGCTCCGCGCCCTGCCGGGCATCGGCGAATGGACCGCCCAGTACATCGCCATGCGGGCCCTGCGGGAGCCCGACGCCTTCCCCCATGCCGATATCGGCCTCATGCGGGCCCTGGAGGATGCCGAGGGCCGCCGGCCGACGCCGCTGGAGCTCCTGGCGCGGGCCGAGCCCTGGCGGCCCTGGCGCGCCTATGCCGCCTCGCATCTGTGGGCGGCTGACGCCGGCGCCCTCGCCAGCTCCAGATCCGCCCCAAAAGCCGTCCGGGAGACCAAGCATGACCGCGCCGCCGCCTGAGGGCTCCATCCCCCGCGAGCTGATCCTCGAACGTATCCCGACGCCGATCGGCGTGGCCCTGGTGGCGGCGGACGAGACCGGCGCCCTGCGCGCCTTCGACTTCGAGGACTATGAGACCCGGCTGCGGACCCTGATGCGCCGTCATTATGGCGAGATGCGCCTGGCCGAGGGGCGGGTTCCGGAAGGGATCCGCGCGGCGACGGCCCGCTATTTCGCAGGCGACCTTGGGGCCTTTGACCGTCTCCCGTGGCGCACCAACGGCACCCTGTTCCAGCGCAGGGTCTGGGCCGCGCTCACCACCATCCCGGCCGGGGAGACCCTCAGCTACAAGGGCCTGGCCGAGCGCATCGGGTCGCCCACCGCCATGCGGGCCGTGGGTCTGGCCAACGGCGCCAACCCCGTGGCGGTCGTGGTGCCCTGCCATCGGGTGATCGGGTCCGACGGCAGCCTCACCGGCTATGGCGGGGGCCTGCCGCGCAAGACCTGGCTGCTACGCCACGAAGGCGCCCGGTTCCGCGACTTCGCCGCCTGAACCTGGACACGTTCGGATGGTGTCGAGATTGAGAGAGATTGCTTGCGGGCGCGCAAGGAAATCGCGGCAAGATCTGGGCAAACGGTGAAGTCATTCGGGATTCCGGGCCCCTGGAGGCAGGATCGAGCGCAAACACTGATTTCGCCGGGGATGGCATTCCGGCCACATGACCAAAAATTCATGTTCCGCGAGATCGCCCTAAGGCTGTGCTTGGCCTATAAGGCGTTCAGACGGAATCGTATCGGGATCCGGGAGAGATCCGGTGCAGACTTTGACTGAAATCGTGGCCGCCGTGGTGTTGCATTCCTCGGCCGCGGCCTATTCGCACTTCGGGGTGACCCTCGAAGCGCCGCCGCCTGAGAAGCCTGCAGCCGTCTCCGCGCCCGCGGAGCGTTCGGTCGCGCGCACATCTCCGAAGAAGGCCGTCAAGGCCACCGAGCACTTGCAGCACACCGCCGACTGTCCGTCTCAGCCCCACGCGCGCTTGCTCAAGACCTGAGCCTGAGGCCGCTGCGGCTTGAAAAACCGCGACAATCCGTCCTGTTCTGCAAGAATTGACCCCAGGACGCTTTGCGCGGGCGCCGTTCGCAAGTAAGCCTTTCGCCTGGGGCGCGAGTTCGGGGGCAGCGCTGTCGCAGGACTGGCCCCCGGAACGCAGGCATGGGCGTAAAAGCAGATCCGCGTATGAAGATCAGGAAGCGGCATCAGCCGATCGATTTCCAGGCCTTGGCCGACGATGACGTTGCGCCGATGGTGGTCGCGTTCAAGCGTGACGCCGCGACGGATAGTGAGCTCGCTGCGCCGGAGTTTCCCATGGCCGAGCCGCACCCGGAGACCGAGACCGCAACCCCCCATTCCCCGCCGCCCGCGGCGATGGAGGTTGCGGCGCCCGCACCCCAGCCCCTGGCCGCGCGCCCCGAGGCGCCGACACCTGTGGCCCCGGCGGGCGGCGCCGTTGTCGCGGCGGGATCCGAGAAGGTCCCGTCGGGCTGGCCGATCTATCTGGTGGCGGGCTTCGTCTCGGTCCTCTGGGCTGGCGCGCCGATCGCCTTCGCCTACGGCTATCGCCAGGCCAAGGCACCCTTCGACTTTGATCCCTTCGTCCTGGCCGTGCTGGGCGCCATGGCCGTGGGGCCGGCGGCCCTGGTCTGGGTGGCGGCCTATATGATCCGTCAGGGCCAGAAGCTCGGCGCCGAGGCGCGTCGGGCCAAGAGCCTGGCCGACGAGATGATCAGCCCCGCCGTGGTGGCCGGGGTGCGGGCCGGCGACGTGGTCCAGCAGGTGCGCGAGGAGATCGCCCGCGCCGGCCAGGCCGCCGACGAGGCCCGCGAGACCCTTCACGCCCTGCGCCAGGCCCTGGCCTCGGAGGCCGAGCGCCTGGTGGAAGCCGCCGCCAATTCTCAGCGGACCGCCCATGGCCTGGCCGACAGCCTGGGGCGTGAGCGCACCGAGATGGCCGTGCTGTCCCAGACCCTGGATCGCCAGGCGACGGCGGTGTCCGACAGCATCACCCAGCAGGCGCGCATGGTCGCCGAGGCCTCCGACCTGGCCGAGACCCAGCTGCGGGAAGCCGAGGCCATGCTGGCCGCCCGGGCCGCCGATCTGGCCGCCGCCGCCGGCGAGGCCGGGGACGCCGCCCGCAACGCCAGCGAGGACCTCAACCGCCACATCGTCCGGCTGGAAACCGCCGGGTCCGGGGTGGCCGAGCAGATCTCCGCGGTGGAGCAGGGCCTGAACGAGCAGCGGGTCGGCCTGGTGGCCGTGGCCCACACCCTGCGCGCCGACCAGGAATCCTTCGCCGCCGAGACCGAGACCCAGGCCGCCCAGCTGTCGGAATTCATCAGCCAGGCGCGGGTGTCGGTGGTGGAGATGGGCGACCGGGCCCTGAAGGGCGGCGAGACCCTGCGCCAGCTGATCGGCGAAGCCGCCGATCAGTTCCGCGACCTTGCCGAGGCCGCCAAGGTGGAGCGCGACGAGTTCGGCCAGTCGACCCTGCACTCCCTGGAGGCGGTGTCCGCCGCCGCCGCCCAGGAGCGGGCGAAGCTGGAAGCCCAGACCCACGCCGCCATCGAGGCCCTGGCCGAGGCCGCCGACAAGACCCGCGCCGCCGCCGAACGCCATGCCGAGACCGCCCGCGATCAGGTGGACCAGCTGTCCGAGGCCGCCTTCTCGGCGGGTCAGAAGGCCAACAAGGTGTTCGAGATCCGCCTGAACGAGGCGCGCGACCTGATCGAGCAGTCCGCCCAGATGGTGGAACAGGCCGGCGCGGCCACCGCCCGCAAGCTGGACGAAGGCGCCGCCACCGCCCGGGCGACCCTCGACGAGCTGGCCGGCCTGCTCACCGAGATCGAGACCCGCGCCGCCCGCCTGCCGGCCGCCGCCCGCGGCCAGGCCGAGGAGGTACGCGCCGCGGTCACCGAGAGCATCGACGAGCTGATGGACCACGCCCGTCGCACGGCCCAGGAGACCCAGGCCATCGACGCCGCTTTCCAGGAGCGGGTGCGGCGCAATTACGAGATGCTGAGCGAGGCCGTCCGGCTGATGGGCTCGGTGGCCGGTTCCGCCGGCGCCATGGCGCCCGCCCCGGCCCGCGAACTGGCCCGCGAGCGGCCCGCGCCGCCACCGCCGCCGCCGCTTCGGCCGAGGACCTCGCTCAGGGACCGGCACGCCGCGCCGCCGCCCGTCGAGGCTGCGCCGCCCGCCGAACCTGAGGCCCTGGAGCTGGACGATCCGGTCCTGGCGCCGCGCAAGCGCCTCAGGCTCACCCCCACGGCGACCGACGAGGAATTCGCCCATGTGTTTGACCAGGCCGGGGGCCAGGCGCCGTCCAGCGACGCCGAGGACGGCGACGGCTGGACCTGGAAGGACCTGCTGACCTCCCTCGACGAGGGGGAAGACGAAGGTGGTCCCGACGAGGCGGCCGTGGAAGAGGTGCTGGCCGGCGAAATCACCGCCATGGGCATCGACCCCGCCGCCCTGTTGCCGCGCAGCCGGGTGGAAGAGATCGCCGCCGCCATCGAGGCCCGGGACGATGACGGGGCCCGCGAGGTGGTCCGCCGCCTGGCGCCGGCGGCGACGCGGCGCCTGGCGCGGCGGCTGTTCACCGACCAGGTCCTCAAGCGCCGGGCGATGACCTTCATCGGCCACTATCAGGACCTGCTGGCGGACACCATCCGGCGGGATCCGGACGCCCTGGCGGGCCTGCTGGGATCTGAGACCGGCCGCGTCTATCTGCTGATCGAGGCCGCCGCCGGCGACGTGGTTTGATCCGCGACCTGCGCGTCCGGGACGAGCGCTGGCCCACA
>Ga0265327_10002329_pt1 | contig 20306 bp, 17 predicted proteins | sample 41621metaG_FD_202089 | JGI IMG/M metagenome (GOLD analysis project Ga0265327, IMG submission 202089) | Rhizosphere microbial communities from Carex aquatilis grown in University of Washington, Seatle, WA, United States - 4-16-21 metaG | ecosystem: Host-associated > Plants > Roots > Rhizosphere...
AGGTGGCCGCGATCGGCTACTGCTTCGGCGGCTCGACCGTGCAGGCCCTGGCCTACTCCGGTGCGCCGCTCGCGGGCATCGTCAGCTTCCACGGCGGGCTCATCCCGGTGCCGGCGGACGCGGCGGCAAAGACGCGCGCCAAGCTCCTCATCTGCCACGGCGGCGCGGACGGGTTTGTCCCGCCCAAGGACGTGGACGCCTTCCTCCAGGCGATGGAGGCGGGGAAGTTCGACTACCAGTTCATCAGCTACGCCGGGGCGGTGCATGCCTTCACGAACCCCGGCGCGGACGCGCTGGCGGCCCGGAATGGGATGAAGGGCATTGCATACAACCGGGCGGCGGACCTCCGGTCCTGGCGGCACATGCGGGATTTCTTCGCGGAGATCTTCGGCGAGACGAGGTAGGCGAGGACGGCCCCGGCTTGCCTCGGCGCGTGGATTGCCTTTTGTGCGGGCATGGACCTTTCGACCGCCCGCAAGCACATCGCGACCAGCTTCGAGCGCATGCGCGCGCTCTACACGCGGCCGGTGTTTGACGAGTGGGTCATCGTGACGGCCGCGGCGCAGCGCAGCGTGCTGGCGTACTCGGGGCCGCGGCTCGAGGAGTTCCGGCAGAAGCTGCCGTCGGACATCGAGCCGCTGCTGGCGCAGCTGGCGGGGCGCAACCTCGCGATCGGCGACTTCGAGTTCACGCAGGCCGGCGACGGCACGCGGCACGACGCCCTCATCCGGCTTGGCGCCAGCAGCTACCTGGTCTGCAACAACCTCGCGCACTCGATGGCGGACCTTCGCCGCGACCAGCGCTGGCTGAAGGCGCAGGGCGCGTTCGTAGACTTGTCCGAGCAGTTCCGCGCCGACCCGCTCGAGGCGTGAGGCGCCCGCGGGCCGTCACCGGACCGGCGCAACCGGCGCATCGAGCAGCTCGCGCATGTGCGAGAGCACCTTCTCGATCAGGAACGGCTTGGAGAGGAACCGCAGGTGCGGCCCGAAGTTGGCCTCGAGCTCCGCGCGCTGGCTGCTGATGCCGCTGACGATGACGACGGGCAGGCGGGCGTTCAGCTGGCGCAGCGCCCAGATCGCCTGGGCGCCGTCCATCACCGGCATCATGTGGTCGGTGATGACCAGCTTGATCTCGGCGGCGTGCCGGACGTAGGCGGCCAGGCCCTGGGCGCCGTCGGCGGCGACGATGGCCCGGTAGCCGTAGTCCGCCAGCACGCGGCTCAGCGTGCTGCGGATGTTCTCCTCATCATCGATGACCAGGATGAGCTCGCCCCGGCCCTGCAGCCGCGGCCGGTGCTGGTCGAGGTCGGAGAGCTTGAGCGACTCCGCGCGGGCGGGCAGGTAGACGGCGAACTCGGAGCCGACCTTCTCGATGCTATCGACGGTGATGAAGCCACCGTGGCTGCGGACGATGCCGAGCACGGTGGCGAGGCCGAGGCCGGTGCCCTGGCCGAGGGCCTTGGTGGTGAAGAACGGGTCGAAAATCTTGTCGAGGAGCTCGAGGGGGATGCCGGTGCCGTTGTCCTTGACCCGCACGAGCAGATGCGGCCCGGGCTTGGCGCCGGTCTGCCGGGCGGCGAAGGCGGCGTCGACGGTGATGTTCTCGGCGCTCACGGTGAGCTTGCCGCCCTGCAGCATGGCGTCGCGGGCGTTGACGCAGAGGTTGAGCAGGACCTGGTGGAGCTGGGTGCGGTCGCCATCGATCGTCCACAGGTCCTTGGGCACGCGGAAGGTGACCACGAGGTTCTTCGGGAAGGTGCCGCGGATCATCTGCTCGGTCTCCTTCATCACGCGGCCGAGGTTCAGCGGGGAGCGGGGCGAGTCGCTGCCGCGGCCGTAGAGCAGGAGCTGCTGCACGATGTCGGCGCCGCGCCGGGCGCTGAGGCTAAGCTGCTGGATCAGCTCCTTCTCGGCGGGCGTGCGCGCCAGGTCCGTCAGCAGCTCGCCCGCCAGCAGGATGGGGGTGAGGACGTTGTTGAGGTCGTGGGCGACGCCGCTCGCGAGGGCGCCGAGGCTCTCGAGGCGCTGGGCGCGGAGGAACTGGGACTCGAGCCGCTTGGCCTCGGTGATGTCGGTGGTGATAAGCAGGACGGAGGCGACCTGGCCCTGCTCGTTGCGGACCAGCGTGGCGCGCGTCTGCACGGGAATCTCGCCGCGCTCGCCGGAGACCTGCCGCCGCTCGAAGGTCCACTCGCCGTCCTGCAGGAACTTCTGCCACTCGGGTTCGAAGTCCACGGGCTTGTCGCGGTAGGCGACCGACTCGTAGCGCTGGCCGACGGCGCGCTCGCGGCTCAGCCCGTAGAGCTTCTCCGCGCCGCGGTTCCAGAAGGTGATCACGCGCTCGAGGTTGAGGACGATGATGGCGTCGAGCGTGGCGTCGAGCAGCGCGGCCTGCTCGCGGATGCGGTCCTGGGCCTCCTTCCGGTCCGAGATGTCCTCCTTCACGGCGAGGAAGTGCGTGATCTGGCCCGTGTCGTCGAACAGCGGCGACACCGTGGCGGCCTCCCAGAACAGCTCGCCGTCCTTCCGGCGGTTGTGGAACACTCCCCGCCACTCGTGGCCGGCGGTGATCGCGGCCCACATCTCGCGATAGCGGTCCGCGGACTGCTCGCCCGAGCTCAGGATCCGCGGGTTGGCGCCGCGCACCTCGTCGAAGGTGTAACCGGTCTTCTCCGTGAAGCTGGGGTTGACGTACTCGATCGCGCCGGCGCGGTCGGTGATGACGATGGTGACGGGACTCTGCTCGACCGCGCGGGAGAGTTTGCGCAGCTGGGCCTCGGCCTGGCGCCGCGCGGTGACGTCGTGCACGATGGAGAACAGCAGCGCGCGGCCGCTGCTGTGCACCGGGCTGGAGTGGACCTCGACGTCGCGGACCTCGCCCGAGGCGAGCCGGTGCTGGAAGTTGAAGTACTGGCGCTCCTCCCGCTCGGCCAGGACCATCTCCCGGCGGACCGCCTCCGCGTCGAGCGCGTTGATGTCCATGATCCGGAGGCGGGTGATCTGCTCCGCGGTGTAGCCGTAGAAGTCGCAGGCGGCGGAGTTGGCCTTGACGATCTCGCCGGTGGCCGGGTCGATCAGGAGCTTGATTGCCTGGTTCGTGTCGAACATCGCCCGGTAGCGGAGCTCGCTCTCGCGGACGGCGGCATCGGCCCGGATCCGCTCGGAGATGTCCTCGACGATCCAGATCGTGCCGTCATCCTTCGGCGTCCCGCGCAGGCGGTGGCCGATGAGCTTGGCATGGAAGGGCGTGCCGTCGACGCGCTTCATCTCGGCCGAGGTCACGTAGTGGCCGGCCGCGCGGATCGCCTCGTAGCCTTCGCGACCGACGCGGTCGTGCTCCTCGGGCCGGGCATAGAGCCCGGACGTGGGCAGGCCCGGGCTGCGGCCCGCCTCGTGGCCGAAGAGCTCGTCGTGGGCGCGGTTGGCCCACGTGATGCGGCGGTTGCGGACGAGGCTGACGCCGACGGTCAGCGTCTCGAGGATCGCCTGCTGCTCGGCGGCGAGCTGCTGCACGGCGGCCTCGGCCAGCTGCTGCTCGGAGAGGTCGCGCAGGAAGGCGGTGAAGCGCGGCGGCTCGCCGGGGAGGCGGGTGACGGTGAACTCCACGGGGAAGTTCGTGCCGTCCGCCCGCAGGGCGGTGCCGTGCGTGCGGCGGGCCAGCGGGCCGGCGGCGCCGGCGGAGGCGTACTGCGCGAGGCCCTGCTGGTGGCCGCGGCGGGAGCCGGGGGGCAGGATCACCTCGGCCAGCGGCAGCCCCCGCACCTGGTCGCGCCGGCGGCCGAAGGTGATCTCGGCGGCGGCGTTGAAGTCCAGGATGCGACCCGCGTGGTCAATCGTGATGATGCAGTCCTGGGCGCTTTCCAGGATGGCGGTCTGATGGGCCTCGCTCAGGCGCAGCGCCTCGTGGGTCTGACGAACCTCGGTGAGGTCAACGCAGCTGCCGATGAAGCCGGCGAACTGGCCGTCGGGGTGCCAGCGGGGCACCGCCGATGTGTAGAGCCAGCGATACTCGCCGTCGTGGCGGCGCAGGCGGAATTCCTTGGTGTAGGCCACCCGGGCGGCGATGCGTGCATGGAAGTCCCGGGTGCAGTCCACGTGGTCCTCGGGGTGCAGGCCCTCGGTCCAGCCGAAGCCGGCCTCCTGCTCGGGCGTGCGGCCGGTGAAGTTGTACCAGGACTGGTTGAAGTAGACGCCCGCGCCGTCGGCCTGGGCGATCCAGATCAGCACCGGGGCCGAGTCGGCCAGGTGGCGGAACCGCTCCTCGGACTCCCGCAGTTCCGTCGCGTGCGCCTGCAGCAGTCCGGCCATGTGGTTGAATGCGGCGCCGATCTGGGCGAGCTCGTCGCTGCCCGCGAGCTGCGGGCGGGCGTCGAGCTGGCCGGCGGCAAAGAGCCGCGCGCCCTTGGCCAGCGCGGCCGCGCGCCGCGTGATGGTGCGGTCGAAATAGAGCCCGACCAACACGCTGGCGAGCAGGGTGGTGCCGAACAGGATGCCGAGGCGCCGGAACTGGTCGCCCTGCAGGCGGGCCTGCTGGGCGGCGATGTCCGACTCCGTGACCAGCCAATAGCGGGCGCCGAGGTTGGTCGTCGGGAAAACCGCGTGGAGGATGCGGCCGTCGGCCGATGTCTCGAGCCGCCGGGCCGGCTGGTGGCGGACCCGGGCCAGCAAGGGGTCGATCCAGGCGCCGGCCTCGCGGGTCCGCCGGCCCTGGAGCGCCGCGTCGGTGGCCGCGAGGATGCGGCCGTCGTCATCGCAGAGGAGCCCGAGACGCAGCTGCGGCACGCCCCGGATGCGCGCCATGAGGTCCACGCCCGCCTGCGGCTGGACTGCCGCCAGCTCGGCCTGCAGGACCGGCAGGACGAAATCGCCCAGCGCCAGGGCCCGCTCCCGCATGAGGGCGTCGCTGGCGGCCTGCAGGTCGTGGTCGTCGAGCGCCCAGTCGCCCAGCACCACCAGGAGGCCCAGCATCAGCGCGCCCAGCGGCAGCGTGTAACGAAGCGGATAGGGGTGGGTCATGGTCACGGCGCGGTCGCGGCCCCCTCAACCGCCCCGCGGAGAGCGGCGCGCGCGGACACAACAGACGGCCCAAGGACGCCGGGGTAGGAGCATCCGTCAATCTTGACCAAACCCGCCGGGAGCGTCTCCGCAGCCCTTGGCATGTACCGCGCAAATTTTGTGTTTGGGCGCGGGAGGCGGAGCGGGCCTGGGTCGGCCTTGGCCAAGATCGGCATAGGAGCCGCGCCGGGGATCTGCTATGCTCCCTGGGTCCATGAACACCACCGTCCCCGAGCTGCTCCCCATCCTGCAGTCCTCCATCGGCCCCGTGATCCTGATCTCCGGGGTCGGGCTGCTGCTGCTGACCCTGACCAACCGCTTCGGCCGCATGCTCGACCGGGCCCGGCTGATCAACCAGGAGCTGGCGGCCGGCGTGGCGGCCGACAAGCAGGCCGTGCTCCGCGTGCAGATCAGCATCCTCATGCGCCGGGCCGGCATCCTCCGCACCTCGATCGCCCTGGGGGCGGTGACGGTGCTGCTGGCGGCGGTGCTGATGCTCGTGCTCTTCCTCGCGGCGTGGCTCCGGCTGGAGTGGGCCGGCGTCATCATCGGCATCTTCTGCGTCGCCCAGCTCTGCCTCATCGGCTCGATGGTGGCCTTCATCCACGACCTCCACCTCGCGCTGGAGGCGGTGCGGCACGAGGTGAAGGTAAAGTAGGATCCGGCCTAGCCGCCGAGCAGGCCGGTGCCCACGAACCACGCGTAGGCGGCAATCAGCGGCCAGCCCATCCAGCGGGGCAGGCCGCCGGAGAACAGCACGCAGAGGATGTGGATCACGGCGGCGCCGAGGAGGATCGCGAGCCCGGTCTCGAAGAAATGCGGGACGGGAATGGGGTGGAGCAGCGCGCTGAGCCCGAGGCAGAGCGGGATGCAGATGTGGCCGTCGCCCACCTGCGAGGCGTAGGCGATGTCGGCGCGGCGGCGCGCGGCATAGTAGACGGCGAGCAGCGCGTTGGGCACGACCATGAGCCAGCCGCTGAGCCAGCCGAGGTGGGCGGCGTTGACGAAGCCCCCATGCTGGGCCGAGAGCCAGTCCACCAGCCAGTCGATGCTCGCGTAGAGCCCGTAGGCGGCGAGGAGGATGATGAACAGGTCGAGGTAGAACAGCGGGCCGAAGGAGCGGCTCTGCCGGACGTTGTGCTTGAGGACGTCGAAGACCTGGAAGCACTGCCAGAACAGGAACAGCGCCACGAGCACGAGGCCGTCGCTGGCGTCGAGCGTGCCGTCGGCGCCCAGCGCCCAGGTGACCCCGGTGAAGAACAGCACCGCGGCGAGCGTCAGGAGCAGCGAGAGCCGGTTGATTTTCTGCGTGGTGTCCGCGGCGCTGGCGCCCTTGCCCCGGCCGCCCTTGCGGGCGCCGGCCTCGCTGCGGAGGCTCAGCCCCCACCACAGCGCGGGCAGGCCGAGCACGAGGGTGAGGTTGGTGACGTTGTTGACGAGGCAGTTGGTCAGCACCTCCTGGACGGGCCCGTGGCGCGCGGCGATGATCGCGACGAAGATCAGGTTCCCGAGGCCGGAGCAGTACGGCATGACCAGCGTCCCGAGCGCGGTGCCCTCGAGCCCGTGGTCCAGCAGCGCCTCGAGGCGCCAGATCATCACCAGCGAGGCGGCGAGGAACAGCCCGAGGTAGGTCCACAGGCTCGTGAACCCCAGCTGGTCGATGGCCTCGGCGAGCGGGTTCACCGGCGGGGGAGGACGAGGGCGTGGCGGCGGCCCGTGCGGGTGAGCCGCAGCGGCGCGCCGAAGACGGCGGAGAGCCGGCGCGACGTGAGCACGCCAGCGCGGGGCCCGGCGGCGACGACGCGCCCGCCGCGCAGGAGCAGCGCGTGGGTGAAGGCCGGGGTGATCTCCTCGACGTGGTGGGTGACGAGGACGAGCGTCGGCGAGCCGCGCTGCCGCGCAAGGCGGTCCACCCACGCGAGGAACCGCTCCCGCGCCACTGGGTCGAGCCCGGCGCAGGGCTCGTCCAGGATGAGCAGCCGCGGCCGGGCCATGAGGGCGCGGGCGATGAGGACCCGCTGGCGCTCGCCCTGCGAGAGGTAGGCCCACGGGCGGCCGGCGATCCGCGCGGCGCCCACGCGCCGCAGCCAGCGGCCGGCGGCGCGGCGGTCGGCCGGGCTGACGCGCGCCCAGAGGTCGAGTTGGGCGAACTTGCCGCTGATGACCGTGTCGCGCGCGATCTCGGCCGGGGGAATGGCCGCGATGAAGGCGCTCATGACCACCCCGATGTGGAGCCGCAGCTCGCGCCAGTCGCTCTCGCCGTACCGCCGGCCCAGCACGGTGATCTCGCCGGTCGTGGGCGGCAGGTGGCCGTGGAGGACCTTGAGCAGGGAGGTCTTGCCCGAGCCGTTGGCGCCGAGGATCACCCAGTGCTCGCCCGGGCGGACCCGCCAGGCGACGTCGCGCAGGATCGCGGTGCGACCGCGATGGACGCTGAGGCCGGTGACGTCGAGGACGGGGGACATGGGAGTCGCCGATACCGGAAACCGGAGCGGACGGGCGCGCAAGGGCGGACTGCGCAAATCGGGAAATGCGGCTCGCCCCGGCCGGCCCCTCTGCTGCACGATGGCTGGATGCATTTTTCCCTTTCCCGCCGCGCCTGGGGCCTGGGCCTCCTCGGCCTGCTGCTCGCCGTCCCCGGCTGGTCCCGGACCATCACCGTGATGGCCTACAACGTGGAGAACCTCGTGGATGCCGACGGCCACGCGGTCTTCAAGGAATACCAGGGGACGGCCTACACGCCGGCGCACGTCCTGACCAAGGTCGAGAACATCGCCCGCGTGGTCGGGCGGATCAACGACGGACGCGGCCCCGACGTGATCCTCTTCGCGGAGATCGAGGTGGACCTCACGCCCGGGCCGACGCCGCCGGACTACGACGCCGTGCTGCGCCGGTACGCCGGGATGAAAATCGGCGACATGCTGGGCAAGAATTTCGACGCCGCGATCGCCGACCTGCCGGCCGAGGCGCTGCTGCTGAAGGCGTTCGCGGACCACGGCCTGACCGGCTACCGTGTCGTCGCGGCGGACAACGTCCAGGCCCCGGGGGCCACGCGGCCCCTCGCGCAGAAATGCGTGGTCTTCACCCGGCTGCCCGTGCAGGCGGTCCATGCCTGGCCGACCCAGGACGCGCGGGCCATCCTCGAGGTGGACGTCGTCGTCGACGGCGCGCCGCTCTACCTGTTCGACAACCACTGGAAATCGGGGGCGAGCGATCCCCGCACGGAAACCACCCGCATGGCCAACGCGCGGACGCTGCGGACGCGGCTCGACGAGATTCTCCGGGCCGATCCGCAGGCGGACATCATCCTCGGCGGCGACTTCAACTCGCAGTACAACCAGTCCGAGCGCTACGCCGCGACGATGCCCGAGACGGGCCTCAACGGCGTCCTCCGGTCGCAGGGCGACGCGCAGGCGGTGCGCGGGCCCAAGCGCGATCTCTACAACCTGTGGTACGAGCTCCCGCCGGCCCAGCGGGGCAGCGACACCTATCACGGCGAGTGGGGCACGCTGATCCAGCTCATCGTCTCGCGCGGCCTGCTCGACTACCGCGGCGTGCAGTACGTGGAGCATTCCTTCGGCGTCGCGAAATTCCCGGACCTGAACATGGACCCCGAGGGCCGCCCGCTGCGCTGGTCCTTCGACGGCCCGGCCGGCGCGGGTTTCTCGGACCACTTTCCCATCTACGCCCAGTTCACCACCGTGTCCGACAACCGGCCCGACCGCTACCTGCCGGTGGCGCCGGCCGCCGCCGCGGTCGCGCCCGCCGCCGCGCCGGTGCCCGTGGACTATGCCCATGTGGACCTCGCGCACGCCGCGACGGTGCTGCCGGCCGGGGCCGTCCTCCGCTCGCCGGCCAATGTGGGAAAGATTTTTCGGGTCGAGGGCCGGATCGGTCCCGGCCGTCATCTCACGGTGGACTTTCTCGGCGAGTCATACGACGTGTGGAGCTACGACAAGGAGTTCCGGAATCGGCTCCGCGACTCCTACCGCTCCGGCGACGTGATCCGCTTCTACGGCGAGCTCGGCCAGTACAAGGAACGCTGGCAATTCGTGGTCCGTGATGAAAGCTGGGTGAAGTGAGCCTGCCATGCTGAAGATCTACACCTACGCCAACTGCGACACCTGCCGCCGCGCCGTGAAATGGCTGCGCGCGGAGGGGCTCGGCTTCGAGGAGCGTCCGATCCGCGAGACGCCGCCGACGGCGGCGGAGCTGCGGACGATGCTGGCGGCGCAGGGCGGCGAGCTCCGCCGGCTGTTCAACACCTCCGGCAAGGACTACCGCGAGCAGAAGCTCGGCGCGCTGCTCCCGACGCTGACCCCGGCGGCGGCGCTGGCGCGGCTCGCGGACAACGGCAACCTCGTCAAGCGCCCGTTCCTGCTCGGCCCGGGCGTGGTGCTGACCGGATTCGACCCCGCGGCCTGGAGGGCGGCCCTGCTTTCCCGATGAACGCGCCCGATCCCCTTCGCGACACCGTGCGCTGGCTGGCGGCGCACACGCGCTTTCCCGCGAGCCGGCTGGCGCCCCGCGCCGAGACGCTGCTCTGCCTTGCGTCCCTCGTGGCGGCGGCGGAAGCCGAGGAGCGGCAGCGGTTTCTGATCCAGCGCCGCGACCCGGCGCAGACCTCCGCGCTGCGCGCCCACGGGCTGCGCCGCTCCCAGGTCCATTATAAGTGCGACAACAGCGCGAAGGTCTAGGAATCGACGGATTCGTGTAACTTTGGCGGAGCCCGGAGGGTTGTAGCAGGACCAGCCTATGAAATCCCACACCCTGTTGTTCGCGGCCGGCTTGCTGGCCCTCGTTCCGGCGGCGGCGCACGCCAAGATTGAGCGCATCGTCGAGAAAACCTTCAACGTCCAGCCGGGCGGCCTGCTCAAGGTCGAGACCCACGGCGGCGAAATCCGGATTGAAACCTCCGCCACCGCCACGTCCGTCCATGTCGTGGCCCGGGAAAAGATCCGGGCGAGCACCGACGCCGAGGCGGACGAGCGGCTCAAGAAACTCAACCTGGTCATCGAGCAGCGGCCCGACGGCGTGGTCGCCAGCGCCGCCTACGAGCGGGGCTCGTCCTTCACGATCACGGGCTTCTGGCCCCCGGTGCAGGTGGACTTCACCGTCACGGTGCCGGCCGCCTACAACGTCGAGCTCAAGACCTCGGGCGGCGACGTCACGGTCGGCGACCTCCAGGGCCGCGTCACGGCCCGGACCTCCGGTGGCGACATCACGCTCGGGAGCATCACGGGCGACATCCGCGCCGGCACCTCCGGCGGCAACGTGCGCCTGGCCGAGGGCCGCGGCGCGGTGAAGCTCGGCACCTCGGGCGGCAACATCCGCGTCGGCCATGCGGTGGGCCCGACGGACCTCGACACCTCCGGCGGCGACATCGAGATCGACTCGGTGGAAAACACCTTGCAGGCCTCGACCAGCGGCGGCGACGTCACGGCCGGCATCGCCGGCACGCTCCGCGGCGACTGCCGGCTGGGCACCTCGGGCGGCCGCGTCCGCGTGACCGTGGACAAGTCCGCCCGCTTCGCGCTCGACGCCTCGACCAGCGGCGGCGGGGTGGATGCCACCGGCCTGACGATCACCATCGACAAGGGCGGCGCCGGCCACAGCCGCCTCTCCGGCCAGGTCAACGGCGGCGGCCCGCTGCTGCACCTCCGCTCGAGCGGCGGCGAGATCGAGATCCGGACCCGCTGACGCCCGGCATTTTCCACCGGCGGCGCGAAGTTTGGTTGGCCAACCCGCGCCCGCCGGTTGAGGCTGGGCGCATGTCCACCGAATCGGTTTACGCGGAATTCACGGCCTGGATCAAACAGGTGCACCTGCTCGGCACCGTGGGCGAGCTGCTCGGCTGGGACGAGCAGGTGAACCTGCCCCCCGGCGCGGCCGAGCAGCGCGCGGCACAGCAGGCGGCGCTGGCCGGCGCGACCCACGCGGCCGCCAGCGACCCCCGCCTTGGCGCCTGGCTCAAGGTGCTGGAGGCCGAAGCCGGGCTCACCGCCGACCAGCGGGCCGTCGTCCGCCAGGCGCGGCGCGACTACGACCGGGCGACGAAGCTCCCGGCGGATTTCGTGCAAGCCAAGGCCGCGCAGGGCAGCCGGGGCTACCACGCCTGGGCCCGGGCCAAGGCCGCCAACGATTTTGCGGGCTACGCGCCCGTCCTGGCGCAGAACCTCGAGTTCGCGCAGCGCGAGGCGCGCTACCTCGGCTGGGGTGGGCGCGAGTACGACTACATGATCGACCGGCACGATCCCGGCATGACGGCGGCGGTCATCGCGCGGCTGTTTGCCGAGCTCCGCCGCGACCTCGTGCCCCTCGTGCGGGCGATCGCGGCCTCGCCCGTGCGGCCGCGGCCCGGCGCGCTGCGGGGCTTCCCGGTCGAGGGCCAGCGGGCGTTCCTGCGCGAGGTGACCGCGCAGCTGGGCTTCGACTACTCGCGCGGCCGGATCGACGTGTCGCTGCATCCGTTCTGCACGGGCACCGGCTCGGACGTGCGGCTGACGACGCGGTTCAAGGAGGACGAGCCGCTGGACTCGCTCTTCAGCTCGATCCACGAGGCGGGGCACGGGATGTACGAGCAGGGCCTGACGGCGGCGCACCTCGGCACCGCGCTCGGGATCCACGCCGGCATGGCGGTGCACGAGTCGCAGAGCCGCCTGTGGGAAAACCAGGTGGCGCGCAGCCGCGGCGCCTGGCGCGGCTGGGAGCCCCGGCTCCGGGCCGCGTTCCCCGCGCAGACGGCGGGCGTGTCGTCGGACGAACTGTACCTGGCGATCAACGAGGTCTCGCCGACGCTGATCCGCGTGGATGCCGACGAGGTGACCTACAATCTCCACATCATCCTGCGCTTCGAGCTGGAGCAGCGGCTGTTTTCGGGCGAGCTCGCCGTGGCGGCCCTCCCCGGCGCGTGGCGCGAGTCGTCGCAGGCGCTGCTCGGCCTGGTGCCGCCGGACGACCGCGTGGGCGTGCTGCAGGACGTGCACTGGAGCGACGGCTCGTTTGGATATTTCCCGAGCTACTGCCTCGGCAACATGCTCGCGGCGCAACTCTGGTACCGTGCGCTGGCGCTGCGGCCGGCGCTGGAGGAGGATTTTGCGCGCGGCGACTTCACCTGGCTCCTTGGCTGGCTGCGCGAAAACGTCCACGCGCAGGGCCGGCGTCACGATGCGCTGGAGCTTTGCCGCCAGGTCACGGGCGAGGAACTGTCGCCCCGGCACCTCGTGCGTTACCTGACGGAGCGGTACGGGAGGCTTTATCGGGTTTAGGTGATGCGGGACTTTTTTTGGCAAACGCCAAACGCGGCTCAAACGCCAAACGCGGCCCAATCTCCAAACGCAGCCCAAACGCCAAGTAATCCCCCGGAAACACGCGCCAGCGAATTCCAAAGGAACGGTGTTCACGGGCGCAGCGTCGCTTGGTGATTGTGCTCTGTGGTTTCGCGGTTTCGTTGGCGTTTGCCCGTTTGGCGTTTGAGAATTTCAATCCAGGCATGATTGACACCCACACCCACCTTGAGTCCTTCGCCCGGCAGGGCACGTTGGCCGGGGCGCTCGAGCGCGCGCGCGCGGCGGGGCTGGAGGCGATGATCACGGTCGGGACCTCGCCGGACGACTGGGTGCTGTACCAGGGCCTGGCCCGCGAGCACGCGGGTTTCGTCCACTACACGGTGGGGCTGCATCCCTGCGCGGTGGAGGCGGAGTGGGCGGTGGCGCAGGCGCAGGTGGAGGCCTTTTGGGGCGGGGCGGGGCCGCGGCCAGTGGCGCTGGGGGAGATCGGGCTCGACCGCTTTCACCTGCCAAAGGACGCGGCGGAGGCGGAGCGGGTCCTGGGCTGGCAGCGGGCGGCGTTCGCGGAGGGTCTCGCGCTGGCGAAGCGGCTCGGCTGCCCGGTGGTCGTCCATTCGCGCGGGGCGTTCGCCGAGTGCGTGGAGATGATCGACGCGAGCGGCGTGGACTGGACCAAGGTCGTGTTTCACTGCTTCACCGAGGGCGAGGCCGAGATGGCGCAGCTGACGCGGCGCGGGGGATTTGGGTCGTTCACCGGCGTGCTGACCTACAAGTCGGCGGACAACGTCCGCGCGGCGGCGAAGGCGCAGGGTCTGGCGCGGTTGCTGATCGAGACCGACGCCCCGTATCTCACGCCGATGCCGCACCGCGGCAAACCCAACGAGCCGGCCTATGTGCGGCACACGGCGGAGTTCGCCGCGAAGGAGGTCTTCCAGGTGACCACGGAGGAACTGGCGGCGGCGACCACTGCGAACGCGCGGAAATTCTTCGGGCTTTAACCACGAAAAACACGAAACCCACGAAAGGTCCGACCGCATTCCGCGATCAGGTTTTCGTGGGTTTCGTGTTTTTGTGGTGACGAACTCAGGCCTCGTCGAACTTGCGGGCGAAGAGGGCCTCAAGTTCTTCGATCATCTGCGCGGCGTCGGCCCCTGTGGCCAGGAACTTGACCTTCGAGCCCTTGCCGGCGGCGAGCATCATCAGGCCCATGATACTTTTGCCATTAACCTGCTCATCGTCCTTTTCCACGAACACCTCGGCTTTGAACTTGTTCGTGATGCGAACAATCATGGCGGCCGGACGGGCGTGGATGCCCATCTTATTCTGCACCAATAGCTCTTTGATGAGCTGGGTTGGGGCAGGAGTGGCATCGCTCGTGTTCATGGATGGAAAGGGAAGGACCGGCGTAAATCCGGCATGACGGCGCGGCTTGCAACCCAAAAACCAGCTGCCAGTATGACGCCGATGAGCGACGTAGCAATCATCGTGCCCTGCCGGTTGGAGTCTACGCGATTCCCCCGTAAGCTCTTACACAAGATCAAGGGACGTCCGTTGCTTTCGTGGGTCGCGGAGCGGATCGCGGGGCAGGCGCCGGAGTTTCCGTTGTATTTCGCGGTGGATCATGAGCTTTTGCGGGAATGCGTGGTGAAGGCGGGATTCAAGGCCATCATGACGGACGCGGCACACCAGAGCGGCACGGACCGCATCGCCGAGGCGAACCGGACGGTCCGGGCCCGGCAGGTGATCAACGTGCAGGCGGATGAGCCGCTCGTCACCGGCGGCCAGATCCGGGCGCTGGCCGGGTTGCTGAAGGACGGGGTGGCGATGGCGACGCTGGCCACGCCGTTCCAGACCGCGGCGGATTTTGCCAATCCCAACCAGGTGAAGGTCGTGATGCGCCGGGACGGCCGGGCGCTGTATTTTTCCCGGTCGCTGGCGCCGTATCCGCGGGAGCGGGGCGCGGCGATCGACGATGCCTGGGTGCGGGCGCATCCCTGCTTCCGCCATCTCGGGCTCTATGCCTACCAGGCCGACCTACTGGAGAAATTCGCGAAGCTGCCGCCCGGCCGGCTGGAGCAGATCGAGAAGCTCGAGCAGCTGCGCGTGCTGGAGAACGGCTACGAGATCGCCTGCGGCGTGACCGAGGATCCGACCATCGGCGTGGACACGCCGGAGGACGCGGTGAAGTTCGAGCAGTGGCTGGGCGCGTGACGCGGCCCGGGCGACGGCGCTAGAGGCTGTGGCTCGACACCGAGGTGATCCAGAACACCTCGCAGGCGCCGCCACCGGTGTCCTCCCGGCTGAGCGAGGAGCGCCAGTGGTAGCCGTCCGCGGCGTTCACCTCGACGAGGTAGCCCTCCATGGTCACGAGCGAATGCCGCTTCACGTCGAGGAGCCGCGAGCGCACGTCGTCGTCGGCCGGCAGGCAGTGCGTGTTGGCGGAGTGGATGGCGATCTGGCGCGGCTCCAGCGGCGGCTCGCCCGGGAACGCGTACTCGTACCAGCGGCCCGACTGCGAAATTTTGAGCTCGTTGATGACCGACGCGACGGACATCGGGCCCCAGCCCAGGGCGAGGTCCACGGGGCTCAGGTCGGCGCCGCGGTCGTTGCGGTAGCGGTCGCGGCTGAGCACGACGGCGGTCACGCTGTAGCGCGCCAGCGGCGTGATGGTGTAGTCGCCGTGGCGGAACGGCCCGGGCAGGCCGGCGGACGTCTGCACGGGATCGCGCGCGGCCGGCATGCCCCGCCAGGCGGCGGCGGGTTCGTGAACATACCACCAGCCCGCGGCAACCAGCGCGGCCAGCACGAGGAGTCTTTTCACGGGGGACGGTGTCAGCCAAAACCGCGGGCGTGGCAAGCCCGGCGACCTTCGGCATTGCGTGAGCCAGCCTGCATCGCCCAGAAAGACGGCCGCATGCCGATCTGCCTCCGGAATGGTTATTGGGAACTCCTGCTGGCCGATGATCAGGCACTCGTGACGTCCCTGCGATTCGACGCGACCGGCGGATCAAACTGGTGTGCGAACCTGCTGAAGACGGGTGCGCCCCGCGCGTCGCATCTGCGGCTGACCGGCCCCACCGGCGGCCAGACCGGCTACGTGGACGCGGCCGGCGCCTGGCACCTCAGCGGGACGGCCGTTGCGGCGAAGACCGAGCGGGTGGGCGAGGCGGAGGCCGTCATCGAAGGCGGGCGGTATGGATCCGTGACCGAGCGCTGGCGCTTAAGGCTCGATGGGCCGCGACTCGAGTGGGAGGTGACCCAGACCTGGCGCGAGACCGTGGACCTGACGGATGCGTTTTCGCCCGGGTTGTTTTTCTCGGCGCAAGCGGCCTGGGGCGAGGCGACGTTCTTCGTGCTGTGGGAGCTGGGAATGGCGAAGGATCTGTTTTACGGCACGGGGAGCATTCTCGGTCCTGAAAGCACGACCGCGAGCACGCGGCAGACCCGGCGGGAGGCGGGGGGCTGGGCCATCGCGAAGCTGCTCTCGCATGCGGGCCCCAACGGCGACTTGCGCGTGGCCACCTCGCATCACCTGAAAAAAGGGGAGATTGAGAATTTTTCCTCCGTGCTCGCGCAAAGCCCTTGGTGTGATGCCACCGCGGGGCGGATAATGCGCAGCGGAGAAACCCTCACGACGAAGCTGACCCTTGAACCGGTCGCGGCGCCGACGGGTTTGGCGCTCGAGTTGGCGCTGCCCGGACCCTGGCAAGCCGACGCCCGCGTCAACCGCCGCTTCTTCGAAGGGTACGCCAACTGCGGGATCATGGCGGACACCCATGATTGGCGGCTGGGCAACGGGCCGTCGGGCTACGTGGCGTTGCTGTGCCGGTATTTCCATTCCGAGATGCTGCGGTTCGGCGTGCTACGCGGGACGCTGGGGCCGGACAGCACGGATGTGCGGCGGGTGCTGGAGGCGGAGGTGGTTCGCATGGCGGATCACTTGGTGGCCGATGGCACGGTGGGTCCGGGGTACCAGAGCTCGACCTCGCTGGATCTGTATCCGTCCTTCCTGCTCTGCATGCGCGACGTCCTGCTGGTGACCGGCGACCGGATCCTGGGGGAGCGGCTGTGGCGCGGCGCGCAGCGGGCGCTGGAGGCGCTGTTTCGCCAGCTGGGCGAGGGCGACGGCATGATCCGCACGACCCGGGAGGACGGGAACGACTATTGGGACTGGATTTCCCGCAGCGGGCACATCGGCTACGTCAACATCCTCGCGTGGACTGCGCTGCAGGCGGCGGCGGAGACGGCGGTCTGGCTCGGCCGCGCTGGCGAGGTGCCGCGCATCGCGGCGCATGCGGAGAGGGTACGCGAGAAGTACGAGCGTGAATTTTGGAGCGAGGAGCGCGGATATTATGCCGACTGGATCGATTTGGACGGCGTGCCGCGGTTCTATCTCTACGCCCCGCCGCAGTGCCAGGCGATCGTGGCGGGCATGGTGACGGGAGCCCGGGCGACGCGCGTGGTGGACGCAGTGCAGGCGCGGCGGCGCGAGCTCGGGCCGGAGTGGGAGCACTGCTTCTCGATCCAGACCAACTTCCACGACGCGGAGGAGTACTCATTCATGCATCGGCGCTTTGGGGTGGATGTCACCCGCTTCGGCCAAACCATGAACGGCGGCTGCCTTGCCTCCTGGAACTATCACTGGATCGGCGCGTTGGTGAAGGTAGGACGCGTGGAGGAGGCGCTGGCGGCGTGGCGGACGTTCATGGCGCGGGTCGGGGAGACCTTGCTCGTGGAGGGTTCCAATTACTGGGATTTCTCCGGACGGCCGAGCCGGACGGTCGTGCCCGTGATGATCCCGCGAGCATTTCCCGCCTACGAGCCGATCGCGGCGGAGCCGTTCCTTTCCGACCAGGGGCTGGTGGCGTGCGCCCTGCCGCGCTGGCTGCTGGGCATCGAGCTGACCCTGGCAGGAGAGTCGGTGCGGCCGGTGCTGCCGGCCACGGCCTATCCGGCGACGCTCACGCTGTGCCATCTGGGCAGGGAGCGGGTGCTGGAGATCAGCGGCCCGGGAACGCACTGCTGGCGTTGAAGGGTTGGGCCAATGGCCGCCGTTGAGCGCGGCCCGGGTTTCGCCCGCGGACGTGAGGCCCGCTCAGATCTTCCCGGCCTGGCGCTGCTCGACCATCCGGTAGAAGTCGACGAAGAGCGGGTCGGCGTCGTTTGGGCCGGGGGCGGCCTCGGGGTGGTACTGCACCGAGAACACCGGCAGCCGCGTGTGGCGGAGCCCCTCGACGGTCTGGTCGTTGAGATTGATCTCGGTGACCTTCGCGCCGTGGCTCTCGATCGACTTCGGGTCCGTGGCGAAGCCGTGGTTCTGGGCCGTGATGGAAACCTTGCCGGTCTCGAGGTTCTTCACCGGCTGGTTGCCGCCGCGGTGGCCGAACTTCAGCTTGAAGGTCGTGCCGCCGAGCGCGTGGGTGATCATCTGGTGGCCGAGGCAGATGCCGAAGATCGGGAAATCGGGGAGCAGCCCGGTGACGGTCCGGTGGATGTAGGGCAGCGCGGCAGGGTCGCCGGGGCCGTTGGAGAGGAACACGGCGTCGGGCTGGTGCTCGCGGACCTGCTCGTGCGTGGCGGTGGCGGGGAAGACCTGCACCTCGAAGCCATGGTTCACGAGCTTGCGGTAGATGCTGTGCTTGGCGCCGTAGTCGAAGGCGGCGACGCGGAACTTCTTCGTCGGTATCCCCGGCGCGTTCATCGTGGTGCCGACCGGCAGGTACGGGGCGTTGTGGTTCGCGGCGTCGTCGGCCCGCCAGAAGTAGGGGGTGCGGCACGTGACGTCCTTCACATAGTCCGCGCCGGCCATGTCACGCCAGCCGCGCGCGCGCTTCACCGCCTCGGCGTCGTCGAGCGGCAGGGTGCTCAGGCAGCACTTCATCGCGCCGTCCACGCGGAGCTTCTTGGTGAGGGCGCGGGTGTCGACCTCGCTGATGCCGGGGATGCCGTGGCGGCGCAGGTATTCGCCGAGGTCCAGCCGGCTCCGCCAGTTGCTGACGACCGGCGAGAGCTCGCGCACCACGAAGCCGGAGCACTTGGGCGCGGCGGCCTCGGTGTCCTCGTCATTGACCCCGTAGTTGCCGATCTGGACGGCGGTCATGGTCACGATCTGGCCGAAGTACGAGGGGTCCGTGAGGATCTCCTGGTACCCGGTCATCGAGGTGTTGAACACGCATTCCCCGGCGATCGTGGCATCGGCGCCGAAAGCGCGTCCCCGGAAGATCGAACCATCTTCGAGTGCGAGGATTGCGGGCTTGGGCGTGGACATTAAAGCCTGACGAAAAGGCGTCGTCCCACCCGTGCCAAGGGGAAACGTGGCCGGGCCCCAAAAAACCTCCACGCCCGGCGTGGCCGGCCTCCCGGCAGGGGCGTGGCGGCCTCCCGCGCTTCTAATAATCAGGGCCTATTCGGCCCCTTCGTTTGACAGGTGTAGTTAGGCTCCATACCAATTCCCGACAAGCCAATGCCCTACACCGAAGACCGCACGACCTGGTTTCAGGGCCAGGGGCATTGGCAGCACGTTCCGGCGAGCGACTGGAACAGCTGGACTTGGCAGCTGCAGAACCGGATCACCTCGGTGGCCCAGCTGGAGCAGTTCATGACGCTCACGCCGGACGAGAAGGCCGGGTGCGATTTTGCGGACAAGAAGCTCTCGCTGGCGATCACCCCGTATTTTTTCAACCTGATCGACCGAAACGATCCCAACTGCCCGATCCGCAAGCAGGTTATCCCGCGGGTGGGTGAGCGGCAGCTCTCGCAGGAGGAGCAGCTCGACTCGCTGGGCGAGGATGAGCATTCGCCGGTGCCGGGATTGGTGCACCGCTATCCCGACCGTGTGCTCTTCCTCGTGACCGACCGGTGCGCGGCCTACTGCCGCTACTGCACGCGGAGCCGGCTGGTGTCGAACGCCCAGGACTACAATTTCCACCCGGAATACGAGCAGGCTCTGCGCTACATCGAGTCGCACACCGAGGTGCGCGACGTGCTGCTGTCCGGCGGCGACCCGCTGCTGCTCTCGGACAAGAAAATCGAGCACCTGCTGGCGCGGCTGCGCGCGATCAAGCACGTCGAGTTCATCCGCATCGGCTCGCGCATCCCCGTGTTCCTGCCGCAGCGCATCACGCCCGAGCTGTGCGAGGTTTTCCGAAAGTACGGCCCGATCTGGATGAGCATCCATGTGAACCATCCGAAGGAGGCGACGCAGGACCTGAAGGACGCGTGCGACCGCCTCTCGTTCGCCGGCGTGCCGCTCGGCAACCAGAGTGTGCTGCTCCGGGGCGTGAACGACGACGCCGATGTGATGAAGGCGCTCGTGCACCGGCTGCTGCGGATGCGCGTGCGGCCGTATTACCTCTACCAGATGGACCTCATCACGGGCGGCGCGCACTTCAAGGCCGACGTCCGCAAGGGGATCGAGATCATCCGCGCCCTCCGCGGCCACACCACCGGCTATGCGGTGCCGCAGTACGTCATCGACGCGCCCGGCGGCGGCGGCAAGGTGCCGATCAACCCGGAGTACGTTGAGCAGATCACCGACGACGAGGTCGTTTTCCGCAATTACGAGGGCACCCTTTTCCGCTATCCGCTGAAGAGCACGCCGGTGCCGGACAAGACCTCCGCCGACGTCCCGCATCCCCACGGACATCCCGTTCCGCATTGAGAAGGCGGATGGCCCGGGGTGGCTTTCGTTCGGGCTTATTCAGTCTCACGGACTGCGCTTCATGCCCTGAAGCAGAGCATTCTCAGCCGTCACATGATTTCTTAATACACAGATAATCAGCGTGATATGATCGCTGGATTGGCCTGCAAAAATTCAGGACTATTTTTGAGCATTTTCCGGCGGGGTCCGTCTATCCCAGTGTAGTCAGCATTGTTTGTAGTTCTTACGGTTTGCTTGGTGTTAGGTCACTCGGGCCGCCTCAATTTTGAGGCGGCCCTTGTTATTGAGGAAGTCTGGGAAGGC
>Ga0265327_10002330_pt1 | contig 20293 bp, 16 predicted proteins | sample 41621metaG_FD_202089 | JGI IMG/M metagenome (GOLD analysis project Ga0265327, IMG submission 202089) | Rhizosphere microbial communities from Carex aquatilis grown in University of Washington, Seatle, WA, United States - 4-16-21 metaG | ecosystem: Host-associated > Plants > Roots > Rhizosphere...
CCTCCGCCATTCAGTCTTCATGACATTGCATTCTCCGCGATCCTGCGCCGAAAGGCGCGGGGTTCCGGCGGTTTTCGAGAGTCTTCTCGGAGCGGAGAGAGCGAAGAAATGCGCCGTTTGGCGTAAATTCCTCTGCCTTTCTCTGTCGGTCAGTGAGGCGCTCCGAGTTCGTTGGCGCCCCTGGAAATGCCAACGGCCCGGACGTCAATTCGGGCCGCGCGGTCGAAGGAAAAGTCGTGTTCAGGCGATGTCGAGGAGGACCTTCTGCTCGTTCCAACCGAGGGGGAGGTCGATACGCCTGACCAGGGTTTCCGCCGTGAGGTCGACAGGGTGGCGGCCGGCGGCGATCAACTCGACGATATCGGGGGCGAGGAAGGCGAGCGGAAGCAGGTGGCTGACATAGCTGTCGTTGATGCCGTCGCGTCGGGCGATTGCCGTGATGGAGGTGGCGCGGCCGGTGACCAGGTCATCGAACCATCCTCTGGCCCGCGCGACGGCCTTCATCAGAGCGGGGTCGGCCTTGGGCGAAGCCGCGCCGGCGCCATCGATGACCAGGCGCATCTCGACGCCGCGGCGCTTGATGGTCATCGGCACCTGTCGCGTGACCGTCAGTCCCGGTTCACCCGCCGGGATGTCGAGTGCCAGGGTGAGGAGGGGGCCGTCGGGGCCAAGGTCGACGCGCCGGACGAGATCGACCGGCTCGCCTTCCCACTGCGCGATGCCGTCGAGGACCGCTGGGATGCGTTCGGCCTCGATCCCGGCCTCGCGAGCGGCCGTGCTGGTGGCGGCGCGGTCGGCAAGGAAGGCGCGGACCGCATCGGTGACCACACGCTCGATGTCGTGGGCCGGCAGCCGCCATCCCTGCTGCTGCCCGGCGATGCCGGTGACCAGCGGCTGCGACACATAGTAGCGATACCGCCGGCTGTTCTTGACCGCGTGGCTGGGGCACAGCCGTGCGCCGGCCTCGTCGTACAGCTTGCCGGCCAGCGGGCTGGCTTCTACCTTGCCGGGGCGACCTTCGCGGTCGGGTCCGTTATCGGCCAGCCGCTGCTGCACCTCGTCCCAGAGCGCGCGGTCGACGATCGCCTCGTGCTGGCCGGGATGGCGGAGCTCCTTGTGGCGAATCTCGCCGACGTAGAGGGGATTGGCCAGCAGGGCATAAAGCGCGCCGCGCGCGAAGGATTGCCCCGCCTTGGAGCGGATGCCGTCGCGATCCAGTTCCTCCTTCAGCCGCCGCACGCAGCCGAGGTCGAGGTAGCGGCGGAAGATGGTCCGTACCGTCTCGGCCTCGGGCTCGTTGACCACCAGCTTGCGCTCAGTGACGTCGTAGCCGAGCGGCACGTTGCCGCCCATCCACATGCCCTTCCTCTTCGACGCGGCGATCTTGTCGCGGATACGCTCGCCGGTGACTTCGCGCTCGAACTGGGCGAAGGAAAGCAGGATGTTGAGGGTGAGGCGCCCCATCGACGAGGTGGTGTTGAACTGCTGGGTCACCGCGACGAAGGAGACGCCGTGGGCGTCAAACACCTCGACCATCTTGGCGAAGTCGGCGAGCGAGCGGGTCAGCCGGTCGACCTTGTAGACCACCACCACGTCGATCTTCTTCATGGCGATGTCGGCCAGCAGGCGCTGCAGCGCCGGGCGTTCCATGGTTCCCCCCGAGATTCCGCCGTCATCGTAAGGGGCCTCGACCAGCTTCCAGCCCTCGCTCTTCTGGCTGCGGATGAAGGCTTCGCAGGCCTCCCGCTGGGCATGCAGCGAGTTGAAGTCCTGCTCCAGCCCCTCCTCCGAGGACTTGCGGGTGTAGACGGCGCAGCGGCGAATTTGCGGCTTGGTGGTCTTCATGGCGGACACTCCCTTTGGTCCCGGTGACGGCGCGGGCTATCCCGCCGTCCGTCGATCACCAGCAACGCTTGCCTGCGCAGGCAAGTCGAGTGGAAAGACCGGAATTCCGCGGGAAATCAGCACCTTGGCGCGTCTCACGGCCGAGCCTCCTTCAATCCGAAGAATCGTGGCCCCGACCAGCGCGCGCCGGTGATGGCACGGGCCACCTCGGAGAGTGACCGCCAGGTCTCGCCCTGGTAGCGGACGCCGTCGTCGAGGATGATCACCTCGTGGGTGGTGCCCTGCCATTCGCGCAGCAGGCGGGCGCCCGGCTTGATCGAGGTCGGCGCCGCCAGCGGCTTGCCGGCGGCAACGTCCTCGGCTGCGCGGGCGAACTGGCGCGCCACCGAGGGCTTCAAGCCGCCGAGCGCATTCTCCTGCAGCCGGTGGGCGATGGCCCGGATCATCAGAGCGCGTCCCAGCCGGAGGGGCGGCTCGGCCTTGTAGAGGTCCCGCCAGCGGCGCTTGAGGTCTTCAAGGGGAAGGTCGGGGAGAATCGCCAGTTCCCTGGCGAGCCCCTCCCGGTCGGCAGCGCGGCGGGCCATGATCAGCCCTCCCCGCCGATACTGTAGACCCGGCCGCGGCCCTCGACCTTGGCGGTGACGACCGCCAGGCCCAGCTTCTTCTTGAGGGTGCCGCTGATGGCACCCCGTACCGAATGTGCCTGCCAGCCGGTGGCCGCGACCAACTCGGGCAGGGTCGCGCCCTCGCGGCGCTTCAGCATCTCAATCAGGCGGGCCTGCTTGCTGATGGTGGGGGACACCGGCGCGGCGGTTGCGGGCGCTGGAACGTCACCCTTGCGGGTGGCCTTGACGATGTTGGAGACGAGATCGGCGACGGCGACGGTGGCGCTGCGGGCGATCTCGCGGGCGGTGGCATTGGTGTTCATGGTGGGCTCCTGAACCTCTGGCGTCGCGACCGTCGCGGCGCTCCCACCACCCAAGGCCCCGCCAGTTGCCTGGCCGGGGCAGGTGGTGGGCACCAAGCCCACTGTTCTTGTGACACCAAGGAATGCTCGCTTGGGCGGGAAAGTCCAGCAGAGAAGTGCCCACAGCAATCACTCGCACCTATGACACGGAACGGCCGAATCGCGCCGTTTGCGGACCGGCAGCTCTCGACGTAGTGGGCTGCGACAACCGTCCTTCACAAAGGATCGTAGCTAAGGCTTGGACGGCGGCAGATTTCGCTGTTAGAAAATGTCCACGCTCAAAGATGGATGCATGTCAGGTGTGGGAACATTTTGCGCGCATTCGTTTGCTATGAGTCATTGGTCCAACGGGGTGTGCTTTCATGGTCGATTTCAGCGATCTCCTCGATGATGACGATGAGGCCGTCATCGATCCACGCGACATCTTCCTTACGCTTGCGCGTGACAAGCGATTCTCCTTCCCGCGCGACATCCAAACTGAGGTCATGAAGGCTTGGTTCGTGGTGCGCGACCAGCGCGATACGGTGATCAAGCTCAATGTCGGGAGCGGCAAGACCGTCGTCGGTCTGCTCCTCCTTCAAAGTTCGCTCAATGAGGATAAGGGGCCTGCGCTTTATGTCTGCCCGGACATCCAGCTGACCAACCAAGTCATCGAGGAAGCGAAGGCGCTCGGTCTTGAGGTAACCGACGATCCCCGCGATCCGACCTATGCGTCCGGTCAGAAGATTTGCGTCATCAACATATACAAGCTGTTCAACGGCAAGTCAGTCTTCGGCGTCGGCAGCGGAAAGCTCGCGATCGGTACGGTGGTGGTGGATGACGCCCACGCTTGCATCGCCACCATATCGGAGCAGTTCCGCATCACACTGCCCAACACGCATGGGGCATACAAGACGATCCTCGATGCAGTTTCCGCTGATCTTAAGCAACAGAGCCCTGCGCGCTATATCGATCTCGCCGCAAGCGACCCCAACGAGGCGATGGAAGTGCCCTTTTGGGCCTGGAAGTCTAATCAAGACGTGATCCTCACAGCGCTCCATGGCGCGAAGGAGACGCCCGAGTTACTGTTTGCCTATCCGTTGTTACGCGAGGTGCTGCCCTATTGCCGGTGCATCATCGCCGGCCAGAGGCTCGAAATCGAGCCGATCTGTCCACCGACCGACCTCTTGCCTTCGTTCCTCAAGGCCAAGCGGCGAATCTACATGACTGCAACTCTCGCCGACGACAGCGTGTTGGTCACGCATTTCGGAGCGGCACCGGACAAGCTCGGCAATCCGATCGTGCCTAATTCCTCCCAGTCGATGGGCGAGCGTATGATCCTGATGCCACAGGAGCTCAATCCCAACATTGAGCTTCCAGATGTTCGCGCGCTGTTGGTGAAACTCGCCGAGAAGCAGAATGTCGTTGTCATCGTGCCGTCCAAGCAAGCTGCCGAGGTTTGGGAAGAGGATGCCAACCAAATCCTAATTGGTGACGATGTCGCGCCCGGCGTCGAGGAGCTGCGCTCGGGCCATGTCGGGCTCACGGTGCTCGTCAATCGCTATGACGGCATTGACCTACCCGGCGAAGCGTGCCGAGTGCTGGCGATATACGACCTGCCCGAGGTCTCCTCGCTGCGCGAAGCGGCCGACATGGGGGTACTGGGCGATTCGATCGCTGGCCTGCGTCGGCAGATGCAACGGATTGAGCAGGGCATGGGACGTGGCGTTCGCTCAAACGACGACTATTGCGTGGTCCTGCTGTGCGGCGCCAAGCTTACCAGCCGGATCAAGTCGCCCGAAGGCCGAAGGATGCTCACTGGGGCGACGCAGGCCCAACTCGAGCTATCGACCAGCCTTGCCAAGAAGCTCGACGGGACCGATATCGCTGGCATTGCCACTGTCATCCAACAGTGCCTCGCGCGCGACGAGTCTTGGGTGAAGGTCAGCAAGCGAGCGCTATTAAAGGCCCAGTCCAAGGAGGGGCTTTCGCTTGACCCAGCCGCGGTAGCCACGCGTCAGGCTTTCGATCTCTCTCGGGTGGGGGATCATCCAGGCGCACTCCAGGCGCTCAAGTCGGTTACGTCGTCGCTTGTGGACGACGATGCACGGGCGCTGCTCCTCGTCCGTGAAGCGGAGGTCGCCCAGCATATCGATCCCGTGAACGCCCAGAAGATCCTGCTCACCGCGCACAAGCTCAATCGGGCGGTGCTCAAGCCTATCGACGGCATTGCTTACCAGAAGCTTACTCCGGCCGCGAATCAGCAGGCGGCAGCCGTTCAGGCCATCCACCGCCAGCGCTTCCTTGAGGCCGCCGACCGCGTCCTCCACGTCAAGGCGCTGACCGATGACCTGATCTTCAAGCCCGGCACCGCCAGCCGTTTCGAATCAGCGATCCACGAACTCGCCCTCTTGATTGGACTCGGCGCTCAGCGTCCCGAGAAGGAATATGACGGGCGCGGACCCGACAATCTTTGGGCGTTTGCGAGTGGAGAATATCTCGTCGTCGAGTGCAAGAACGGCGCGACCTCAGATCAAGGGATATCAAAACATGATCTCGGTCAGCTCGGTCAGGCGATCGACTGGTTCGAGGAAAAATACACCAAGGCGGCCGTTAAGACTGCGCTGGTCATCCACCCGTTGTGCAATCTTGGGCCAGGAGCGGCGATGATCGAGGGCGCGCGGGTCATGACCGAGAAGCAGCTCAATAAGCTTCGCGGCGCGATTACCGATTTTGCGAAGGGCCTGGGCGATGCCAACGTGCTCAACGACGCGAACCGGATCGCGCAACTGCTGTCCGCGCATAACTTTACCGCGGCCGCCTTTTGCAGCACTTATACGGTTAAGCTGAAGGCTTGATGAAGTTCGGGATAGAGCTCGGGAAGTCCTCTTGGTCATGAAGGAGGCTAGCCCGTGCGGCACCAAACGATCGGGAAAGATCGCAATCGACACGAAGAGGCCTCTCCGACCACATGCCCATCGCAAAATACATAAGCCCACTGACGATCGACCAGCTCGCGACCTTGCGTAAAATCGCTGGGGTAGATTTCTCGACATTCAACGAAAGCGACGTACGCGAGGAATTTCTCGTGCCCCTAATCGTCCTGCTCGGCTACGAACGGGGCTCAGACTATCAGGTATTGCGGGAACAGTCGTACAACCTCAACCCATTCTTCCTGAAAATCGGATCGACCCGGATTAAGCTAGATTATCGCTTTAACGTCTACAAGGCCGGCTTCTGGCTCCTGGAGGCGAAGTCAGGCAAGACGCCCGACCTTGGTGCCCCTCCGGCCATATCGGAAGTCATGGTCGAACAGGCGCATTTCTATGCTCATCACCGAGAGATCGATTGCCCGCTTTACGGCGTGTCCAATGGCTGGTGGATCAATATCTACGACCGCGATTCCGAAGACCCGGCAGACCCAATCCTGTCGATCAGGAACAACGAACTGATTGACCGCTTCGCTGAGCTTCAGGCGCTGATTGGCGCAGCGCAGGTGACGTTCTGGATCAAGCGGCGATTATTGTCGCGGGTCGAACAGGTGCTCTGTGCCGACCTCGATCTTGCGCGTGGCGACGAGTTCGTTCGTGAAGTGGCCAACGCCGCTAATCGCGCCCGGCCTCGAGTGCTCGAGAATTTCCGGAGGAATGCCAGACTGCAGGAGGCGGCTCGCTCCGAAGCGTTGGAGCAATATCTCAATACCACCCAACCCTATCAGGTCGTCGACACCTTTCTTTTGTCACCGCTCAACAATGGCACGCTTCGGTCGGCGACGGAGGTGCTCGCGCGCAAGGTTGCGGAGTTTCCGGGTTCGAACCAGCATCTGTTCTTCGACAGGCTGCTGATCATAGAGCCGCGACCAGTCACGACCGACTATTACTTCAATTCGCTGAACGTTCTTGCGCATCTGTGCCGCCTCCCGGCTCTGGAGAAGGTCGATTTTCCGGTAGCGAACGGCAAATGCGTGACGCCGATTCGCGACCATTTCGCCAACTACGCCGAGCTGCTGCTGTTCCATTTGTCGGCGCGGCCGGAACTGAGGGTGATAATGGCGATGGAATCGCTGGTCAAGCGGATCACCAAGCGCCTGCTCCTTTCAACCGGCGCCGCGCGCGACGCGATACTCGGCGCAACGCACTTCGAACGATATCTGAGACCTGAAGAAGAGACTGCGTATTTCGGACCAAGCGCCGCACGCTCGACGGTGCAGGCGGTCGAGGCGATCGCACTCGCCGAGATCGGACAATTCTTCACCCGCTACTATCGCAAGCGGAACCGCGAGTTCGACCTCCACGGTGCGCTCACCGAATTTCGGCAGCGGCAAAGCGCGTACGAGCCGTTCGAGGCTGCGACCGATCAGCAATATAGCGAGTTAAAGACGTCGCTTGGTGACGACTGGAGTGAACTCACAGGCATTGACTCTGTCAATCGCAGCTGGGACCGCTTCGGCGCTGGCGTCTGCGACGTGCTTTACACAAACCGCGATTTGCTTCCCTGCCTGTCGAGTAAAGCGCAGGAGCGGTTCACCATCCTCTCCCGGCTTGGCAACACCTCCGCATTCAACTGCGCCGAGAGCTTGGGGCTTCTAGCCTCCAAAGAGCTTTATCCCAATCATACTGAGCGTCTTGAAATCATTTTTGATCCTGGCCGAGATCTCCGGGAATGAGGATGGTGGTGCATCGACCCCATATACTCATGCGAACGACTTGCGTCTTCTGACAACGGAACGGTCGTTCGAATACTCGGGTACTAGGGGCACCTGATTGGTATGACGGTCAATGGCTGCTTTCAGGTAACCAGCGCAGTCGTGCGAGTGGCTGACATGGGCGCAATCTGCCTATTAGGCTCACCCATGGCGAACGGCGCTTACGAGGCGGATTGCCGCGGGTCAGCGCGGCCTTTCCGTTACTGCTTGGATACGTCCCTCACCCCCTCCCCAACCTCTCCCATACCGCCAGGCTCTGATTACCCCGCATATACGCCAGCGCCTGAGAGGTTGAATCCACCTGGTCGTCGAATTTGGTGCCGGGGAAGCCGGTGATCTCCTTGACGTAGTCGTCCAGCCAGGGGGCTTCGGCAGGCAAAAAAACCTGCCCCTGCTCGAAGATCGAGGTCTGGGCATGGAGGCGCATGAACTTGTCGGAGCCGGCCGGCGGCTCATAAGGAACCAAGCCGTAGAGGCCGTCGGCACGTAGATCCTGCAGCAGCTGGGTACCAGAGGCCTTGTCCTCGATCAGCACCTTGTCGACGGCGAAATCCTTGGCCAGTTGCACCACCGCGCGCTTAAGCTCGGGGTAGTTCAGGCGCTTGCGGAGGACGTGCAGCAGGTAGTACTGGTTTTGGCGGAAGCCCCAGACCGTGCCGACGCTGTAGTCGTTGATTTCCTTGGCTTTGTTGGCGGTGTCCAGGCTCAGCAGCGTGTACACAAAAGGGGCGGGCCGCTCATGGTAGGTGCGGAGCCATTCCCTCTTCACCATGTTGCCGCCGATGGGGATGGGGCTTTGCTGGTACTGGGCCTGGAAACTGAATTCGCCCATCTTCTGGCGCAAACTGGCCAGGGTGGCCTGGGACTCTCGGGTGAAGTCCAGCACCTCCCCGGCGGCACGGCGATACGTGCTGCGACCGAGGGGGCTGTCGATGGTGAAGGTCTCGTCCTCCTCGGCGATGGCCGGGAACGACACCACGTCCCAGTCTTCCCGCTCCAGAACGTGGCCGACTAGGTCGTCCTGATGCAGGCGCTGCATGACGATGATGATGCAGCCCTTGCTCTTGTCGTTGAGACGACTGAGCAGGGTATTGTCGTACCAGTCGTTCACCGCCTTTCGGCCGGTATCCGACAACGCCTCGTCGGCCTTCATGGGATCATCAATGATGATGAAGTCGGCGCCGCGCCCGGTCAGCACGCCGCCGACCGAGGTCGCCAGCCGCGAGCCATTGGCAGTGGTGAAGAAGTCATGCACCGCCTGACGGTCGGACAGCCGGGTCGGGAACAGGGCTTGGTAGAAGGCGCTGGTCATCAGGGAGCGAGTCTGGCGCGCCAGCGTTTCCGCCAATTCCTGTCCATAGCTGGCGCAGATGACATGCAGGGCCGGATGATGACCCAGCAGCCAGGCCACAAAGGCGACCGAGGCCGCCTGGGATTTGAGATGGCGCGGCGGCAGGTTGATAATCAGGCGTTTGATCTTGCCCTGCTGGCAGGCATCCAGCTTGCTCGCCATGACCTCAAGGTAGCCTGCGACTTTCAGTTTGCCCTCCGGATTGACCTCGGCGAAGGCGCGGTGCAGGAAACTTAGAAAGTCCTGGCTCAAAATGGCCCGGTACTCCTCCAATGACAATGTCATGGCGTGTCTCCGGTCGCGGCTGCGGAATTGTCAGCCTCCAATTCGCCGTTAGGCACTGCCGTCTGCCGAATGCGCTGGACGATGCTGTCGATTACCGGTTGGTCTACCTGGGCAAACTGCTCGAGATTTGTGGCGTCGGTCTTTGGCGCCATCTGGCCCGCCCGATCAAACTGCAGCAGAAGGGCCATGGCCTTCGGATCGCCCTCGGCCGCTTTGTTGACAAGTCGTTTGGCAATGACCTCCAGCTTGGCGAGGTTCCTGGGCTTGCCGTTTTCGGTGATGGCCACACGGGTTTTCAGTTCCGCGGTGATGGCGGTTGCGAAGTTCTTTGCCCCTTTCGTGCGGCCCTTGGGATTGCCGCTCTGGCCTGGCTGGAAGCGTGTGGCCACCGGCGGACGGCCGAAGCCGACGGCGTAATCGCCCGTGCCGAAATTATCCGTCTTGCGGCTCATGGTCCGACCGCCCCGACCAGAATGTGGCCGAGGTCAGCATCCTCAGCGCCCTCATGCCGCTCCTCGCGAATCTCGCCCCAGGTCCGACCGTCGCCCTCAAGCACCGCCTCCAACTTGGTGCATGCCTCCCAGCGGCGGATCGCGACATCCACGTAAATCGGGTCAAATTCGATGCCATAGCAGCGCCGCCCCAGCTTCTCGGCCGCCATCAGGGTCGTGCCAGAACCGAGAAAGCCGTCCAGGACGATGTCGTGTTTCAGCGAACAATCCCGCATGGCATCGGCCACCAGCGCCACCGGCTTGACCGTCGGGTGGAACGCAAGCTCCTCCTTGCGGCCGGCATGGAAGCTGTTGGCGCCGGGATAGGTCCAGACGTTGGCGCGAGTCCGCCCATGGCCGCCGAGGCCGAAGCTATTGACGTGTTCGCCGTCGCCGACTTTGAACACGAAGATCAATTCGTGCTGGCTGCGGTAGAAAGAGCCCTGTCCGGGCGATGATTTGTTCCATACCACCAGATTTTTGAATTCCGAAAAGACCGCTGTTCCAGCCGTTTGCAGTTCCACCATGTGCCGCCAATCCATGCAGACGAAGGCAATGGCGCCGTTCCGACAGACACGGGCCAGATTGCCAAGTGTCGTCCGCAGGAAGGCGGTGAATTCCTCCCCGGACATCTCGCCGGAAGCGAAGGCAAACTCCCGATGTCGCGTTTGACCTCGGCCTTGGACATGCCCGGCAATCGGCACGTTGTAAGGAGGGTCCGTGAAAGCCATCCGCGCCGTGCGTCCCGCCATCAGCCGATCGAGATCGTCCGTGGACATTGTGTCACCACAGAGCAGCCGGTGCGGCCCGAGACACCATAGATCGCCGCGGCGGCTGATCGCGTCACTCGCCGCCGCCGGAACGTCATCGCCCGGATCGGTCTTCGGCCGATCGCGGTCGGCGAAGATCAGGTCGATCTCCCCCGGGTCGAACCCGGTCAGGGTCAGGTCGCAATCGATTTCGGGGAGCAGGATCGCCAGGTCGCACAGCTCGGTGGCCAGCAGATCACGATCCCAACCGGCCTTTTCGGCCAGCTTGTTGTCGGCTAGCACATAGGCGCGCCTTTGCGTTTCCGTGAGACCACTCGCTTGAAGGGTTGGCACTTCGGCCAATCCCAGGAGCTTGGCGGCAGCCAGCCGACCGTGGCCTGCCAGCACCATGTCGCTGTCATCGAGCAGGATCGGGTTGAGAAAGCCGAAAGAGCGAATGCTGTCGGCGATCTGGCGCAGTTGTTTCTTCGAGTGAGTGCGCGCGTTGCGCGGGTTGGGGGCGAGGCTGTTGCTGGGGCGGTAGCTTACCGCAAGCCGTAAGCTTTCGCTGATGTTGGGCATTCCAGGCTCCGAAAATGATCGAACTGGAACATCCCAATAGCCCCCCTGATTCGCGCAAGCCGGCTAGCGCGAGCGAATTTTCTTTAGGGCGCGAGTCAATCGGTCCTTCAAACCGGAGATCGGGGCCGCCATCATCTCCCCCTTATTACCCCAAAATTGAATGCTGTCATCGTCGACAAAATTGATGACACCGCCACCGCTCTGACGACGAAGCTCTCTCAATAATTTGACGGCACTGACGGCCTGATCGGCAGTAACAATTTCGATAATTAGCGCCTGAAGGGGGTCATGAGGCCTGGGAGATTTTGCGGCGCGACAGGCCATCGCGGAGACAAGGGCTGAGGCACTCTGGACAGCAGCCTCGATACTCTGCCGTTTTTCCTCTGGAACCCCGCGCGTCCGCGCATCGTCCACCTGACCGATGGCGTGCTCGATGAGCACCTGGTCATCCATTGCCTTTTGCAACTTGGTCCAAAAGGCCCTGTTCTGCTTGTTGATCTCAGCAGGGTCGGGGGGCTTTGGAGGCATCGCGTTTTCCAATGAAAGATCGGCCGCTCACGAGCGTGCCTGACGATTGAGGATTTCGGCGAAGACTTCTTGTGAGGCGACATCCATGCCAACGGCAATTCGGACAAGCTCCAGCACATCAACCCTGCGCTGACCCGCTTCGTAGGCGCTGACGAACGACTGCGGCTTTCCCAGTCGGGCGGCGAGTTCCTGCTGACTAAGCCCGGCCCGCTTCCGGAAATCGGTCAGAACGGCTCCAACAACCTTGTGCTTTTCGGGGTTGACCCACACCGTGGCGCGCGACAATTAGGATGGCCGGTCCGCCGACAATTAGGATGGCCGGTAGGAGGCATCGTCGAGTGGCGCTATACCGCTATCATGGGCAGGGTTTGCTCAGCAATAAGGAAGTGCGGCGACAATTACGATAATTGTCGCCGCAGAGTTGTTCGGGCGTGATGGGCAATTGTCGCTACGACGTCGAAACGACAATTACCCCCGCATCAGGCGCTATTTTTCTTCATTGTCGGCGGCGGTGTCGGCGCTTTCAATTCGAGCGACAGCAGCCCGCTTCCGATAGCTCTGACCATACATCTCGATGATGGTGGAGTGATGGACCAAACGGTCGACGGCGGCCACGGTCATCGACGGATCCGGGAAGATCTCACCCCAAGCCGAGAAGGGCTGGTTGGCCGTGATGGCGATGCTGTGGCGCTCATAGCGATGGCTGATGAGTTCAAACAGCACGCTGGTCTCGGCTTGGTCCTTCCGCACGTAGGACATGTCGTCGAGGATGACGAGGTGGTATTTGTCCATCTTGTCGAGCATGGCGGCGAGAGCGAGATCGCGTCGCGCGGCCTGAAGCCGCTGGACCATGTCGGTGGTGCGGGAGAAGAGCACCTGCATTCCCGCATCGACAAGGGCATTGCCGATGGCGGCCACCGCGTGCGACTTCCCGGTGCCGCTCGGGCCGACGATCAGCAAATTGTCGCCCGGCCCGATCCAGCCATCCCCGCTCCCCAGTGCCAGCAGATGGGATTTACGGATGCTGGATGCGGCGCTGAAGTCGAAGGCCGCGAAGGTCTTTCCCGCTGGCAGACGGGATTGGTCCCGATTGCGTTGGATGCGGCGTGAGGTGCGCTCGGCCGCCTCGATTTCCATCAGCGTGGCCAGAAGACGGGCAGCAGGCCAGCCTTCACGATCAGCGATCTCGGTGACCCGCTTCCAATTCCGGGCGATGCTGGGCAGGCGCAGCGCGGTGAGCAAGGTGGGCAGCACGGCGGTATCGGTCGTCATGGCCGCACCTCCATGCCGGCGACGGGGATCTCGGTGGCTCCGGCCAACAACAGTAGGCAGTCGTATCCCTCGATGTCGGGCGCTGGGATGACCACATCCGTGGCCGTCTTCTCGTCCGGGGCAAACTCGGCTTTGAGAGCGATGGGGTCCGGCAGCTGGCCGGCATCAAGGATGGCATCCAAGCGCTGACCAAGCGCATCGACACAATTGCCCTTGCTGGCGATGTCGAGCAAACCGACCATGGCCCGACAGGCGGGTCGGGGTGGCAGCCCGGCGTCCAACGCCCGCCAAGCGCGGGAATAAGGGAAGCTGGGAAACAGGGCGTCCCGATAGATCAGGTTTCGCAGGGCCTGCGGCTTTTTCCGCAGTTCCCCAATGACGTGGCGGAAATCGATCTGGTGGCCCCGCAGGGGGTGCTTAACCCGCACGCGCTCCATGGTCGCCACGGAGGTGGGGCCGAAGAAGCATTCAAGGCGGTCGTCATAAAGGTGGACTTCCAGCCTGCGGCCGATCAGCCGGGCCGGCACCGTGTACAGCACCCGATCGACGCTGATGGTGCAGTTGCGGGTGACCGGCACCGTCACCTTGGCGAAGTCGGTGGTGCGCCGTTTCGGCAAGGCCAAGAGCTTCTCCCGCTCCTCCGCCACCCGGGGCTTGCGCCTGGCGTTGTGGCGGTCACAGATGCCATCGACGAAGCGACGATAATCCTCAATGGCGTCAAAATCCCGGCTCCCCCGATGCCGAAGCGCCTGATCGAGACGCCGCTTGATGTGGTGGTTGGACGATTCGATCGTGCCGTTCTCATTCGCCACGCCTGGATTGTTGCGGGTGGCCGCCATGCCGTAGTGGTCGCACAGTTCCTTGTAGCGGTTGGTGAAATCCAACTGGGCGTCACGCGAGAGGTTCTTGTAGGCCGCCGACAGCGAGTCGGTGCGGTGCTCCACCGTGGTGCCGCCCAATTTCCACAGTGCGTCCTGCAACCCCTCGGCCACCGCCGAGAAGCTCTCGCCGCCGAGGATCACCCGCGCGTGTTCCCATCCACTGTAGACCAGACGGAAATGATACAGGCGGTGGGGAAACGCCTCCCCGGCGATGGTGACGCCGAGGGCGTCAGCCACCGTGAAATCGGACTGTGCCTGCTGGCCCGGCTCATGGCGTTGGGGAAAGAACACCTCCTTGTCCTCGCCGTGGACGGTCTGCCATTCGGCGACCCGGCGCTCCAGCGTTCGGCGCACCGTGTCGGGAACGGCCTCCGGGGCGAATTCCTCCTGCAACGCTTCGAAGATGGTGACGGCCATAATGCCCGGCGTGGTCTGGAGCAACTCCAGCGCACGCGGCCAGATTTCGGCCAATGGATCGGGACGGGTCCGCCAGGTCCGAGGCTGCTTCTTTTGGGATGGGAGGCGAAGATCCTTATCAATTCGCCGTGCGGTGCGCTCGCTGAAGCCGGACTTGGCTGCCGCGATCGCTTGAGAATGATGAGTTCGCTGGGACATGTAGCGCGCTACCTGCTGGTCGGTGACATGAAGGCTGGGCATCAAGACCGCACCGCAACTTGCATCGGACGATCTTCAATACCACCCTCGACACTGCCAAGCGGGTAAGGCCCCAGGGGGGGGCTTTCGCCGCGCCGCCGCCAGCCGGGGCCGGACTCCGGTCGGGGTAAACCCCTTCCCTACGTCCGGCCCCGGCTGGCGGTCCTACCGGCCATCATAGTTGTCGCTGACCGGCCAAGATAATTGTCGCCGGCGACACACCGCGACGCTCCCGACCCAAAGGGACCGGGCGATTCGCTATATCGGAAATTCTGATATCGAAAATTCCGATAATTGCCTTTAAACTTCGGCGAACAGTGACCGTTTCTGTCACCTCCACTCCCTAAGGTCATAAGCCAGCCACGACCCCGCCACCCAAGACAGAGGCGTTCGAATGACGACAGGTTCTGGGCATCTGGCACGACCATGAAAAATGCCGCGAACATCTCACTAATATTATTGATATATTACTGGCATTGGCGCACTAGTTTTGCGGCTAGCCAACTCGATGGCAACGCAAACACACCTGGAGATAAAATACATGGCCGGAAAATATGAAATACTTAGCGCAGCCTTGAGCGCCCTTAAAGGAGACTTGTGGCGGCCAACATTTGGCGAGATTGAGAAAGTCCTTGGCTTTTCCCTACCCGACAGCGCCAGAAAGCACAATGCGTGGTGGGCGAACAACGACCAGCCCGGACGCCACGCCTCGGCCTGGATCAGTGTCGGCTGGTCAACAGCGGAGATCGACCTCACCGGGGAGCGCGTCCTGTTCCGCCGCGGCGCCGCAGAATCTGACGGATCGATTGCAACGCCCATTACAACCGCTCTGCCCAACTCAACGAAGCCCGGAGCAGTTGAATGCCGCGTGGGGATGGTGTGGTTGGAGATGGGGCCTGTTTCGCTGGACGCAGACAGGCTCGTCTTCCCAGGCGCAGAGACCAAACGGCCGGCAATCTATCGGTTCAGCCTACAGCATTCCGACGGCAGTGAATCCTGCTATGTCGGCGAGACCAACAATCTGTACAAGCGCTTTAGCGGCTACCGAAATCCAAGTGACGGCCAACCCACCAATCGAGACGTTAACGGAAGACTCAAAAAGGCGTTGACGGAAGGCGCAACGGTCACGGTCTCCGCAATATTCGACGGCATCCGGATTGAAATTTGTGGTGTTTCCCACAATGCAGATCTGCAATCCAAGACAATCCGCTGTTTGCTGGAAAATGCCGCGATCATGGCGAGCCGAGGCGTCAACGTCGAATTACTGAACAAATGTGAATTTGGGCTGCAAGGGGAAACGAGTCCCCCCTACATTTCGCCATCGTAATCGGTCGATGTCGACATTTATGCGGTCAACCGAACGGCATGTGCCCGTTTTGGTCATGCCGACAGGTCACCCTACGGGATGCCTCTCGGGAGTCGCTTCATGGCTGTCGCTTATGAATCAAAGATCATCGCCACATACCTCAGCAATCTCATGGCGAGGACCAGTCGACGCACGGCGGTTGCCGACAAGCTGGTGACTTGGCTATGCGATTTAGGGCCACAGATCGAATGCCCCTTCGAAATCAAGGAGGGCGATGAGGAGACGGTTGCGCGGAGCCGCCAAGAGCGGGGAAAGCCGCAGCCGCGCACGATCGTCAATGCCGAGAACTGGCTGGCGGCCCGAAATGTCGTTCAGGCGGTGAGCGGCCGAAAACTCAAATCGGCGGCTTTCGACCGCAACCTGAGCCTGTTGGTCACCCATTTCGGCCTGGATACGATTGAGCATGGCATATTGGACGTTGCTTGCCGCTATGCCCGCCATTCACCGATGGAAACCCTGTGGGATGACATCCAGTGCGGCTATCCAGGGGGCGCTGTGGCGTTGCTGGCCCACCTTCTCAACGTGCCCCCGCCCACGCTGGAGGCCCGCCTCGCCCCCAGTGGCAGGCTACGCCGTCTTGGTCTGATCGGAGCGCCGTCGAAGTACGAAACCGGTCCGCCGACCTTGGTCGATGGCCTAGTTCTCGCGTTGACACCGGCCAGCCGCTCATTTGACGACATTTGCGCTCGCCTGATCGGCCCCGTCACCGTCCCGGCCTGTACGTGGGCGGACTTCGACCATCTCAGCGAAGAGCGCGACATGGTGGCCCGCCTCTTAAGGGGCGCGTTGGCCAAACGAGCAAAGGGCATCAACATCCTATTTTACGGCCCCCCCGGGACCGGCAAAACGGAGTTATGTAAAGCTGTGGCCGCCCGTGTCGGTGCCGTCCTGCATGCCGTGGGGGAAGCCGACGACCGTGGCGGCGAGCCAGTGCGCTCCGAACGGGTCGCCAGCCTCGTCCTGTCACAGCAATTGCTGGCGTCTCGTCGGAAGACCATGGTGCTGTTCGACGAAATGGAGGACGTGCTTGAGGGCGGTGCAAATCGGCTGCTGGCGCTGTTCGGAGGACGCCCTCGCGCTGGCTCGAAGGTCTACCTCAATCGGTTGCTGGAAGAGGCGCCCGTCCCGACCCTCTGGACCAGCAATAGTCTCCGAGGATTCGATCCGGCACTATTGCGCCGGATAACCCTCGCCATAGAGGTTCGCACGCCGCCCCCTGCCGTCCGAGAGCGGGTGTGGAAGGAGACGCTGAATCGCGAACAACTACAGGTTGATCCATCGCTCTCGCACCGTCTTGCACAGGAATTTGCTGCGCCACCGGCTCTGGCCGCAAATGCAGTGCGAGCCGCCAAGCTGGCCGGCGGAACCGACAACGATCTGCGCCTGGCCCTACGTTCGGTTACCAAGGCCATGGCCGGCGGTGTCGCGCCGCTTCCGCTGACAAAGCATGATGCAGCATTCTCATTGGAACTCGCCAATGCCGACCATCGACTACAGGCATTGGCCGATCGCCTCGCTGATCTGGGCAGCGACAAGGCTGTCTCGCTGTGCCTGTTCGGTCCGCCGGGGACCGGCAAGAGCGCTTTCGTTCGCCATTTGGCCGAGCGTATGGCCATGCCGGTACTGCACAAGCGAGCCTCCGATCTAATCAGCATGTGGTTGGGTGAAAGTGAGGCCAACATCGCCGCGGCGTTCGCTGAGGCCCGTGCCGAAGGCGCGTTTCTGATCTTCGATGAAGCGGATTCACTTTTGGCTGACCGCGCGGGCGCCCAGCACTCTTGGGAGGTCAGCCAAGTTAACGAAATGCTGACGTGGATGGAATCTCACGACCTGCCCTTCGCTTGTACGACGAACCTGATGGATCGTCTCGACCCTGCCAGCCTGCGACGTTTCACCTTCAAGGTCCGTTTTGGCTTTCTCCATCGAGATCAGGTCGAGAAGGCATTCGAGCGCTTCTTCGGCCTGGAGGCGCCAGCCCGTGTCCGCAGCATGGATATGCTGACTCCGGGCGATTTCGCGGTCGTCCGTCGCAGAGCGAACTTGCTGGGGTTTGGTGCCGATCCCGATGCCCTTGCTGCCGCTCTCGCGCAGGAGGCCGCCGCCAAACCGCAGGCGAGCAAGCCGATCGGGTTCAATGCGGTGAATGGTTGAATAACGCAGTCAAATGTCTGACGGTGCTACAGACCATTATTTAGTCGCCTTTTGGCGGACTGGAGGGGGTTAGGTGCGCTACGAAAAGGCCGACAACCTGCTACAGCTGGCGCTTGAAATGCAGGCGGTCCGCAGCGGCTTGTCGCTGGGGGACATCAAGGAGAGGTTCGCTGTCGGCCGCCGCACTGCGATGCGCATGCGCGACGCCGTGCTGCGCAACTTCCCGCAGGCCGAGGAGGTGGAGACCGACGAGCGAGTGAAGCGCTGGCGATTGCCGTCGGGAACGCTCGACCGCCTGATCAACTTCACCGCCGACGAACTGTCGGCGCTGGAGGCCGCCATTCACCTGTTCGACCGCGACAACCGCAAGGACGAAGCCGCCAACCTTGCCACCCTGTCGGGCAAACTGCGGGCGCTGCTGCGCCCCGAGGTGGCGCGCAAGGTCGAACCCGACCTGGAAGCGATGCTGGAGGCCGAGGGGCTAGCCATGCGCCCTGGCCCACGTCCACGCATCAAGGTGGTCGTGATCGAGGATCTGCGCCAGGCCATCAAGGCCTGCTGCAAGGTGCGCATCCGCTACAAGAACCGCCGCACCAGGACAACCAACGAACGCCTGGTCCATCCCTACGGCTTTCTGCACGGCCACCGCAACTATCTGGTCGGATGGCACGAAAATCCCAAGGCCAACAACGTTGGGCTGTTCAGCCTGCCCAACATCGAGGCGGTCGAGATTCTACCCGACACCTTCGTGCGCACCCCCGGCTTCGAGCTGGCCGATTTCGCCGCCCGCTCGTTTGGCCTATTCCAGGAAGAGCCCTATCCGGTCGTCTGGCGCTTCACCCCCGATGCGGCAGAAGATGCTGCCGACTTCGTCTTCCACCCCACCCAGACCATGGAACACGATCCCGACGGCTCACTGATCGTCCGCTTCACCGCCGGCAGCGAACTGGAAATGGCTTGGCACCTCTACGCTTGGGGCGACAAGGTCGAGGTATTGGAACCGGCGACCTTGGCCGAGATGGTCAACGGCAATCGGGTGGCGTGGGCGGCGCTGCCGTAGATATGTGCCAAGAATAGGGTCCATTTGGCGCTAGTCGATAATAGCCACTCAATCTGTTCGCCGACCCGCGCCTCAACCGTCAGCAAACTCCGGGTGAACCCTGAGGTGGACAAAGCGGCTTGGCTGGGCCGAGCTGGGTTCTCAGCTCCCCTCATCGCCATTCCCGCGGACGCGCTGGCGGAGCTTCTCCGCGCCCGTCTCACCAAATTCGAATGGCTCTCCGGTGCAGTTGGACAAATCCCACACCACTTGGCCGGGGTCGCTGTAGCAAAACCGTTCGGCTCGCTCCTCCCGTGTTTCCCTCTGCGGATATCGCGCCACAGTCACCCTGTCGCTGCGGTCGAGGGTGTCATGCTGAACTGCGAAAAGGTCGTCCGCCATCGACACGATCTCGTCCCGCAATTCCAGCGGGGCAAGCCATCGTGCCGGGACTGCCTCGACGCCATACAACGCCCCGGCGATGTTGCCGGCAATCGCACCCGTGCTGTCGCTGTCGCCCGAATGGTTGACAGCGAGAAGCACCGCCTGCTCCAGACTGGTCGTGGCAAGCACGCTGTACAACGCGATCGCCAAGGCTTCCTCGGCGATCCACCCGGCACCAAGCTTTTCCAGGGTGTCGGCATCAGCCCGGCCGGTCGCCGCGAGAGCTGTCGCCCTGTCCACCGCGGCCAATGTCTCCTCGTGCTTGGGGCAGGCCACCAGCATCGATCTGGCGACCGCCATTGCATCCGGGAGTTTGGCGCCTTGCACCAGTTCCGACACCATGGCGGAGAGAAAGCCGGCGCTCAATTGGGCCGTGGGGTGGCCATGGGTCAGGGCCGCCATATCGACACTCAGCGGGAACGCCCGTTCCGCGGGCATGACCAGGCCGATGGGGGCCGCACGCATCACCGTGCCACATCCCTTGCTGCCGTTCCTGGCCGGCGCGCCCGGTTCCACGCCGTCACGCAGGGCCGACAGACAGGTGTTCCCCGGTGCTCGACGCGCCCATAACGACTGCAGGTCAAGCAGCCAGCCGTCCATGGCAAAAACACCTGTGAAATCTTCGGCTTCCTCACCCTGGGTTCGCAACCAGCGCAGGTATGAGTAATGCACCTCGACGACCGGGTTGTCGCCGGCGCGGGGCCAGACATGGGCTCGAACGAGGCCCTCCGCAGTAAACAGGGCCATCTGCGTGTCGTCGGTGATGGCACCAACCACCCCGTAGGCCGGGACGAAATCCCTAATTCCACCGGCGCCGAATTGTCTGGCGATTTCGGCGCGGTCTTGGAATTCGATGGGGGCTCCCAGCGCATCGCCGACGGCACCGCCCAGCAAGCAGCCCCGCACCCTGGATTGACTTTGCAAATCTTGCGTCATGGTTCCCCCTGAATCTAACCGCCGATCACTTCCCATGACCCGTCGGGACGCTGGCAGGCGTGCCCCCA
>Ga0265327_10002331_pt1 | contig 20290 bp, 13 predicted proteins | sample 41621metaG_FD_202089 | JGI IMG/M metagenome (GOLD analysis project Ga0265327, IMG submission 202089) | Rhizosphere microbial communities from Carex aquatilis grown in University of Washington, Seatle, WA, United States - 4-16-21 metaG | ecosystem: Host-associated > Plants > Roots > Rhizosphere...
TGGGGGGGCTGGACTGGAACCGCGCTCTGGAAGTGGCAATCGCGAAACAGTTCCAGAAGGAATTTGGCGTCGATCCGATGAAGGATCGCGAAAATGCCCAGGCTCTGGCGCTGGAAGCTGAGCAGACCAAACGCAGCCTGTCCGTTCGCCCCAAGGCCGCGTTGACGTGTGCCGCCAGCGGCCAGCGCAAGACTTACCAGGTCGAACTGGAACAGTTTGAACGGCTGACACGGGACCTGGTCGATCGCATGGAGGTTCTGACGCTTGACCTGCTGAAAGAGAACAGCATGGGCTGGGCCAAGGTCGATGTCGTCCTGACGACCGGCGGATCCTCCCGGATGCCGATGGTTCGGTCGCTGTTCAAGAAGCTGAGTGGAAGAACGCTGAACACATCGCTGTCTCCGGATCAGTCGATCGCACATGGCGCCACTTACTACGCAGGGATGCTGCTGACGAACAGCGCGTTTGCGAAGTCGATCCTGAATCCGACCGCCGCTGCACGCCTGGCCCAGTTCAAGCAGCACAGTGCCACGGCACGATCACTGGGGCTGTTAATCCGGGATACCGAAACACAGACACGTGTTCCGCATTATATTCTTCCCGCGAATACCCCCCTGCCCGTCTCGGTGTCGCAGATCTATGGCACGGTCTCGGACAACCAGCGCAAAGTCCATTTGAGAATTGTCGAAAGCGGCACGGCGGCCGATTCGCAGTATGTGGAACTGGGGACCTGCCTGATCGAACCGCTGCCCGAAAACCTGCCCGAGGGAACGGAAATCGAAGTGACGATTTCGTATGACGAGCAGGCCCGGGTGCATGTCGATGCGAAAGTGCTGAAGACCGGCCAGGCCGCTCATACGGAAATCGTCCGACCCGAAAACATGGTGGTCAAGACGCTCAGTGAAGAAGCGGACGAAGAGATCGATTTTGGGACGGAAGCGTCGGTGAAGTCGACGCCGGATGTGAAGGGTTCGTCACCGGCATCGAAGGGGCCAACCCCCAAGCCGGTGACTCCTTCTGTGAGTTCGCCCTCGGTCAAGCCCGCACCGGCGCCAGTGCCGGTATCCAAACCGTCGGCATCGGCGCCTGCTCAAAGTCCAAGCAAGGTGGGTGGCGATTCCGGTTCCCCTCCCAAGTCAAAGGCGGGGCCTGCGTCAACGGTCGGTCCGAAACCCGTGCCGGCTCCCAAGCCCATTCCAAGTCCAAGATCGTCCAAATCGGGGGCTGGGCTGGATGATTCGAACGAACCGGTTCCCCTGTGCAACAAGTGCGGTGAACCGCTCGATGCTCGCGGTGTTTGCTCAAACTGCAAATCGGCGGCGCCGGCGTCCAGTTCCAAGTTGCCTGCTCCAGGTCCGAGGCCTCAGCCGCGCCCAACTGCCCCGCCACTCGGGCGATCAACATCGAAATCAGGGTCCATTCCGGTGCCGCCGCTTCCGGATGATGACGATATCATCGAATTGGGGTCGAAACCCGTGCCTCCCCCTGCGAAGGGCCCCGCTCCAAGTCACGGTGCGGCGCCACCGCGACCCAAGGCGAAAGCGCCACCACTTCCGCCCATGGCGGGAGCCCCCAAACCGGATGCCAGCGGAAAAAAGCCCGCCAAGTCCGCGGATGACGGCGAAGAGGAATTCTGGAAAATTATGGAAGATTCCTGATTGAATCTTCGGTTTTCCGAATGTTCAATTCACTGTGAGGCACGATCGACGAGATTCCAGAGTTTTTTTCCGGGAAATCTCCCTGCTGACTGTCTGCTGGGAATAAACTGTTCGGCAGCAGGATCTTCCTTCGTGAGAGGTCGCCATGGCGGACGGCAAGCGCCTTCCAACAACGAACGAACTGATCGAGCAGCACTCGGCGCTGCTCTATCGGTATGCGTATCGACTGACGGGAGACGCCCACGACGCGGAAGAACTGGTTCAGCAGGCGTTCCTGCTGGCCCATCAACGAGGTCATCAGTTGCGTGAGGTCGAGGCAGCCCGCGGCTGGTTGATTTCGATTGTTCGAAACGTCTTCCTGAAGTCATTGCGGCATCGTCATCGCGGATTGTCACTCGACGAGATCGACGAACCGCAGGTCACCTCTGGTCTGGATCAACCGATCCAGGTGGAGCACCTGCAACGGGCTCTTCTGGAATTGCCGGAGGAGTTTCGGTCGCCGCTGGTGTTGTATTACTTCGAAGAGTTCAGTTACCAGGAAATCGCCAGCCACATGGAAGTTCCCATCGGAACGGTCATGAGTCGGCTGTCGCGCGGCAAGGCGTATTTGAAGAAGCGATTGAGCGGCGAAATCGAGGGAATGCCAGAAGCGCATTCGCCGGAACTTCGACCACGGGAAATGTCACTGCATCACTGACCGAAAGCGGCGGGACGCCACTTTTTTCACGGGGGAATTGCCATGGATTGCCATCAGGCGCAGGCAGAACACGATTTGGCAACGCACGGCCGGGATGCCGTGGGGCGCACTGAAGCGCAGGCCGCAATGCGGCACCTGGCTGAGTGTGATGCCTGTCACCTTGCCGTCGAATCCCAACAGCAGTTTGACGCTCAAATCGCTCGTGCCATGTCGGATGTCCCATTGCCATCCGGGCTGAATGAACGTTTGATCGCAGCCATCCAAGCGACGGGTGTCCAGCCGAAAGTGAGTCCCGTTCATCATCCCCGCTCACGCGGTTGGATGGCCGGAGCGATCGCACTACTGATTCCCTTGCTGATGTGGGCCTGGCTGGCTCCGCGAACTCCCGCTTTGAACAGAGTTCACATTGCTGAACTGGCAGCGCTGAATCTGAACGAACTTCCTGTCGATTCCACGCCGATGGAACCTGTTCCGTCCGGCTGGAGTTCGTTGCGGGCAATTCATTTTGGGGACCGGCCGCGGCGTTCAGTCGTGAACCGGGTTTCCGCTCCCGTACTTGCCTTCCTGGCGGCTCCTGATCGCCGATCACCACAAACGTCTGGTTTCCTGGTCAAGCTGACCCCGGCGCAATGGCAGTCCGTCCCTGAAGCGACTTCATTTTCGTCCGCGACGATTCAGTACGAAGCCTTCGGGACCTGGGTCGTCTGGCGGGAAGGGGATTCCGTCTTCCTCTGCATCCTGCATGGTGATGCGCATGTGATGCAGCAACTGCAGGACATGATCGCTGGATACGGCGGGTTGACGTAAAACGCGCAGGCGCATCGCCCGCTCTTCAAGCTCCCCTGATCTCCGCGTTTCTGTCGCCCGCTGCTGCAGATTGAAAAGACGATTGCCGCGCTCATGGGAATCGTTCCGGCGTGCACTCGTTGGTCGACACGCGACCGGCTCGGCAGACCTTGTCGTCACCCATTGGACGATTCCCTTTGAGAATCAGGCTTGCTGGTTTAGACTCGATCTCGCCGGGTTCAGATCTTCTCGGGATTCATCGAGCCTGCTCCCACATTCGTCAAGGCGGACGCTCACATGCAGGGATTTGCGATTCAATGCACGAGCATCGTTGTCGCGACATGGCTCTGTATGGCGTCTGTGCCGTCAGTGGGCAGCGAGCGGGTGTCTTTGCCGGCGTCAACCAATTCGGCCAGAGAACTGGAATCCATACTTCGGGGTTTGGGCGAGGCTCAGGGGGCAATTCGAAACCTGACCGTCATGATGACCCTGGTCAAACGGCAGAGGTTTTCACTTCCGGTCGACGAGCCCGTAGAAACGAATCTCGTCGCGAAGGTCATTGTCGATGACAAGGGACGAGTCCGGGATGAAACTCAGGGGCAGCTTGTCGACCTCGATACCGACGAGAAGTCTGTCCGGCTGCTCCGAACACGTTTGTTGGGAGTCTTTCGAGACGGCGAACGGCACCGACTGAAGTGGATCGAAGACAGATTGGATCGGGCGAGCCTCGACAAGTATCTTCCGATTCACGGCATCGATCCGAGGGAACTGACGACCCATTTTCGAGGTATTTCCGTCGCGGATTGGATTCGGCAGGCAGGAACTCGAATTGCCGATCGCGTCGATTGGGATGGTCGAGCGGTTGTCGTTGTCCATACGAAACCGTTTGGTCTTCGAATTCAGCGTCGATGCTGCTTCTATATCGATCCAGAGCGCCGTGTTGTCGTTCGTCGAGCACTGGCAATTCGATTTCATGAAGATCTGCCATGGCGGGAATATCTGCGCGTCGAAGGACGTGAGTATCACGAAGCCGCTGTCGGCATCTGGCTTCCAACACGTGTGAAGTCGGAATGTGTCTACGTCACTGCGGAATTGGCGCCGGAAAAATTCGGTTGGGGGATTGAGGGAGTCAGCACGGATTGGCAGGTAAATCGCGAGTTACCCGATGAGACATTCGAAGTGTCGTTTCCCAAAGGTGTCGATGTCACGGACTATCGTGACCGGCCGTTTCGCCCTGCCCCTGTGAATCAAGGGTTATCGGTTAAGATCAATCCCGGTCGAATTGCAGAGCTGGCGACCGCTCTGAGTGAATCCGATTTCCCAAAACAAGTAAAGCTGCTTGACCAAGTCGCGAAAATGATCCCCAGGCAACCCGGCGGGGACGATGATTTCGTCCCATTGCTGGAACCGCTGTTCAAGCTGACTGGCTGGGGTGGGATCGGTGGTGAACGATCACGATTTGCTGAAGAGCTGATTGTTCGTATCGGCCCGGCAGCCAACCCGTTTCTCGATCGAAAGCTGTTGTCGTCCAACGCTCGTGAACGTCGCGTCGCTGCCGAACTCCTGGTCCGAATCGGGCCTCACAACAAAGCCCTCGTGACGTTCTTGACAGAACTGCTGGCGGACCGGGATCAATTCGTTCTGGGCGCGGCAATCAAGGGGCTCGAAACAATTGGACCTGCCGCCAAGGACGCGATCATGGAACTTGAGCATATCGCCAGCCAGGCGGAAATGATGCATCATCGAGTCGCCGCCAGGATGGCAATTGTTCGAATCGACGGAGCTCGCGAAGACCAAATCGTGAAATTGACTGAGTTCCTGTCCGGAGATCCTTTGAATGTGGAAGTGGCCCACCGCGCCGCATGGAATATCAGTCGTCTGGGACCGCAGGCGCGATTTGTTGAACCGCAGTTGCTGGATGCTCTGAAACATCCCGGTCTGCACGGAAGCATTGCCGCGACTTTGGGTGACATCGGCGCCGACTCGCCCGCCACGGTGACTGCTCTCATCGACATTCTCGAACATGGAACGGAGAGAGAAGTTCGACGGACTGCCGCCGGAGCCCTTGGACAGATTGGCCCGAAGGCGAAAAGCGCGATCCCGGGTTTGGCAGCAGCGTTGACAGAGGATGACCAGAGCGGGTGGTTTGTTGCCGCCAATGCCCTGGGAAAGATCGGTGGTCCAGAAGTCGTGCCCCTCCTGATCAAAGCACTCGAAAATTCAAACGCCGATGTCCGCCTGGCATCCATCAGGTCACTTGGCGAGCTTGGCATCGTTGCCGAACCCGCCATCGTGACCCTGGAGATGTCGCGCGATCAGGATCCGAGAGAATTGAATCGTCCTGCCGCAGCAAAGTCGCTGCAAAAGATTGACGAGTCCATCAAGTCGGCCCAGGCCGCTTCGTTCACTCCCTGATTGCTATAGTTCCGTCTCCGAGATCCAGAGCCTCAGGACTTGTATCCGGATTTTGCACCATCAGCAGCAGCGGGAGCTTCGCGTTTTAGAAGCTGGTTCATCGACTTGCCGCAGTCGCGGAACCAGTTGAACAGGATGCTGACGTCGGTGCCAATACAAAAGTGTTTGACTCCCATATCGAAATAGCGGGCACACTCGTCGGGATGTGAAATCTCCGCGCGAGGAGCAATCCCCATTTTCAACGCCGTTTCAATGACGTACTTTTCGGCTTCAAGAACTCTGGGATGATTGAACTGGCCAATCAATCCCAGGCTCATCGAATAATCGGCAGGGCCAAACTGCACCATGTCGATCCCTTTAACCGACAGCAGTGATTCGAGGTTCTGTACCGCGCATTCCTTTTCGATCATCAGGGCGATCACAGTGTCGTCGAGAGCCTGTACGAACGCCGGGGTTCCGGGTTCCATGACAAATCGCACATCTCGCCGCATGCCGACCCCATGCCGTCCTCCCGCGTGTGGGGCTTCAGCGCGGACAGCCCTGACGCATTCTTCGACATCTTCCTTTGTGCGCGGATCTGCAAACAGAACGTTCTGGATTCCCGATCCGATGGCGCGAATTGTCAAATAGGTGCGAGGTTCCTGCTCAATCTTCATCATCGCTGTCATATGATCGAAAAGATCCACGGCCCGGCCAATGTTTTCCAGGGCATACAGATCGTACGGCGCGTACTCTCCGACGAACTCAACGTAGTCAAACATTCCCGAGTGACCGACCAGTTCAATGATCGTTGGCCAGGAACTGTGAATGTGAGTCCCCAGGCTGGGCTGGTCGGCATTGAGCAGTTCACGAAGTCGATTCCGTCGCATGAGATCTCCAAAACGCGAAGAGGATCTGTAGGTGAATGGAAGGGGCCATCTTGTCAGATGTCGCCATGAGTTCAACTCCACCGTTTTCATGGCACATCGCGCAAGCCAAAATCCCCACGTCTGCAGGGGCAGGCGTGGGGATCGTGTGAAAGTGTTCGCTGAATCTGGCCGGTGATCGTGTTACAGGATCTGCCGGATCCGGGCCAGGAAATCGGCGTTGCTCGGGAACTTATGCAGCGTCTTCGTGAGTTGTTCCATCGCTTCCACGGGACTCATGGAAATCAAGCTGCGACGAAGCAGGGTGACCCCTTCCAGAGTCTCGGGCGACAGGATCTTTTCTTCGCGTCGTGTTCCCGACTTGGTGATATCGATTGAGGGCCAGATTCGGCGATCGGCCAGGTCGCGGCTGAGGACCATTTCCATGTTCCCCGTCCCCTTGAATTCCTGGAAGATCGCATCGTCCATCCGGCTGCCGGTGTCGATCAAGGCGGTTCCCACCACGGTCAGCGAGCCACCCTCTTCGAACTGGCGGGCCATCCCGAACATCTTCTTCGGCAGGTCCATCGCCTTGACGTCCAGGCCACCGGTGCCGGTTCGGCCCGAGTTGGTCCACTTGTTAAAGGCACGGGCCGTGCGTGTGATGCTGTCCAGCAGCAGGAAGACATCGCGTCCCGCTTCGGCCATGCGCTTGGTCCGTTCAAACACCAGCTGACTGACGCGAATATGATTCTCGACTTCGCGATCCAGCGACGAGGCGACCACTTCGCCGTGGACGCGTCGCCGCATTTCCGTCACTTCTTCAGGGCGTTCGTCGATCAGCAGCACGATCAGGTAGATGTTCGGATAGTTCTTGCTGACCGCGTCGGCGATTTCCTGCAGCAGCATGGTCTTGCCGGTGCGGGGAGGAGCGACGATCAGGGCTCGCTGTCCCTTGCCAATCGGGGTCAGTAGATCCATCACACGCATGGTGATGGGGGTCGGGCCCGTTTCCAGCCGGATCTGCTCGTGCGGATTGATCGGCGTCAGGGCGTCGAAATTCTTGATTTCCGGGTAGTGCTCGGGGAGCCGACCTTCGATGGTCTGGATCGATTTCAATCGAGGTCCCTGGCCACGACCGCCGGGAACATTCTCACCGGTGATCAGGACTCCTTCGCGAAGACCATATTTCTCGATCAGCGATCCCGACACGAAAGAGTCGCTGTCCTGGGAAACGTAGCCTGCTTTTGGATCACGCAGAAAACCGTAGCCCTTGGGATGCAATTCCAGGATCCCCTGGACGGGAGTCAGGACTTCCGGCCCGCGTGGCTCGTTGGACTGCGAATGCTGATGCTGGGGACGCTGTGGGTGAGGGCCGCGTGAATCCTGGCGGCGATGTCCACCCTGGGGACCGCGGCGGTCCATCTGCTGCCCATTTCGTCCCCGTTGCGGACGATTCTGTCCCATGGGGGGTTGGTTGTTGTAGCCACCGGGAGCATTCTCCTGCCCGGCAGGACCGCGGCCGCGGCCGCGGCGACGTCGCCGACGGCGTTGTCCGTCGGCGTAAAAGTCTCCACCCCCCTGGTTGAATCCTTCGCCACCCCCTTCGGCCGGAGGGGGGGAATCCAGAGATTCGAAGTCCATGTCCCGTTCGCTGGGGGGTGACGATTCGATCTCAGCCCGCGCGGCAGCGGTCTCTTCCAGAACGTCTTCGATGACGGGTCGTTGTGCTTCCTGTTCGACTTTGGCGGTCTCGACCTTCTCAATCGTGCTCGTTTCCTCGACCGGAGGAGCGGCTTTTCGTCGACGTGGCCGAGTCGTCTTCTTAGGCACATCCGAATCCATCTCTGTCATACAGCATTTCCCGCGATCAAGAAGCCAGGCTGAAACCAAACATTCGGCGATTTCCCTGCGGGCAATGCCGATCCAAATTGAATACCTGCCGCCGCCGACACCAGCGAACAGCCCGCGAAAACGCGGACGATTGATTCCCGAGACAATGCTGCCAAGCGCTGGAGCGAAGTTTCGGCCGCCCAAGAATTTCGCACAGACGACACTGCACGGCGCAAACATGCGGATGTTGCCGCCAGCCGTCTCAGGGTTGCGAGCCGTTCTCGGTTGAGGCGTCCATCCCTCTCGCGTCACGACAAGGAAATAACAGTCCGAAACACGGCCAACAGCACCGTTTCGTTACCGGGAAGAACTGACTAGTGCCCCGCAGATCATTCGCCGCGAACGACAGCCCCCCGCGTCACAAACATCCAACCTAGTCCACCACCTGTCGACCGGCTGAATGAGATGACTCGCGAGTTCGCTGCGGCGGAGCACCGTGTGCAATTCCACGCCGTCGGAGTCTGACAAGAGATCCGTTAGAAGTCTCTTTTGCCACCGGAAGTCGACTTCACACCTCGGCTTCTCGGCAACGCTTCGGATTCTGATCTCTCAGAATCCATCATTAACGTATCAAAGATGATATCGATTGCAAGGGTTCTGTCAATTCAAGTCTTGGTCAGTTTACCAGACTTTGAGAAGTCTCCCCAATTTCGCGCTGCCAATCCGCGCTGAAATCGACTGGCAAACGCTCCCCCGTGCCCGCTAGTCTGGGGTTGGGTGACTCCCTGCGCCCCACTGATCTCGGTCACTGACCCTCGACCGCTTTGCACTATTTCAGGAGCGACTCAACCTTGGCTTCCTTTTTCCATCGTCGGACCGATCATCCCTCCCGATCGCTGCTGTTTCCAACGAAACTTTGCCTGACACTTCCTTTCCTGATGACTATAGCGGCCCTGCTGCCAACGGCGGTTGCCGCCAACGAACCCGCCAGGTCCGGGTTCCAGGCCTCCAACGTTGTCTTCCAGAACGTCAAACTCGTCCCCGCCCCGGGACAGCTCATCGAAAAGACTCACGTCGTCATCAAGGACGGACGCATCAGCGCCGTGGGACTCGACGCTCCCATCCCTCCCGATGCCGAAATCATCGCCGCCGAGGGCCTGACTCTCTATCCCGGCTTTATTGATGCCGGCGCCACGGTCTTTCTCCAGGATGCCAAACCACATCCCGTCGAAGGCCGCGCCGTCGAAATCTCCAAATATGCCCTCGCGGGAATGCGCCAGGATGACCGCAACGGACTGACCCCGGAATTCCTGTCCTCCGAAAATGTCGTTCCCCGCCACGAAGAACAGGAACGATATCGCCAGTCCGGCTTCGTTGCCGTTCATGTTCTCCCGTCAGGTCGAATCGCCAGCGGACGCGGCACGGTCCTGAATCTCGCCGCCCTCCCCCTGCGTGAATCTCTGTTAACCCCCGCTTCATTCGCCACATTGCAACTGTCCGAACGAGGGGGTGGCGACTATCCCGCGACCAATATGGGAGTGCACGCTCATCTGCGACAGGCTTTCCTCGACGCGGGACGCCATGCGACTCAACAGCGTCTATTTGCCCAGAACGTTCCCGGGATCAGTCGACCCCCCACCGATCCGGCCCTTGGCGCCCTGACGGCCATGCAGACCCCCGAAGTCAAAACGGTCTTCCTCGCCACAACTCGTGACGACCACGATCGAGCCCTGAATTTCGCCGCAGAACATCAGCTGCGCCCGGTGATCTGGGGCGGTCATGAAGCTCATGTCGTCGCCGAACGATTGAAGAAGGCCGAGGCCGATGTCATCGCGCATGTCGATTTTGGCGACGAACCCAGGGTGGAAGCCTCCTCTCCTGGCAATGACCCCTACGCCGATCTCCCCGAACCACTGTCCGTGCGCGAACACAAGCGGAGTGAATGGAAGCGCCGGGTCGCGGGACTGGCCGAATTGCATCGGGCCGGAGTCCGGTTTGCCGTTTCTTCGCGCGACGGAAAATCGCCTGCCGACGTGTTGAAGGGAATCCGCCAGGCCATCGCTCAGGGACTTCCACGCGACGCGGCCCTGGCCGCCTTGACGACTCAGCCTGCGGCCATGCTCGGCCTGGATCGCGATCTGGGAACCGTCGCTGCCGGTCGGCCCGCCTACCTGATCGTCATGACAGGTCCGTTCGATAACGACCAATCGCGAGTTCGCTACATCGTCATCAATGGAGTGCGTTACGAATACCACAAGGATTCCAAGCCGATTCCTCCCCCCTCCCCTGGCGAACCCGCCCCCGTCCAGGTGGGTGGCACCTGGATTACCGAGATCGAATCGTCTGACGGGACCCTGCGTGGCGAACTCGAGTTGATTCAGTCGGATCGGGCGCTGTCCGGTCGGTTCAAGAGCGACCAGGGCGACGGGCGCCTGGCATCCGGAAAGGCGACTGCCGACGGCGTGGAATTTGTCGTTGCCATCGGAGCAGGCGACAATGCGATCTCTCTCAAATTCGACGCGAAGCTCGACGGCGCCGTCCTGCGTGGTGGTCTGCGATCCCCGTTTGGCGCTGTCACCAAGTGGTCCGCCAAACGGCGCGACCCGGTTCCTCAACCGAACGCCACAGTACAACTGACGGCGATTGAAGCGGTGGACGAACCCAAACCGCAACCGGGGCCCGGGCCCGGGCCCGCTGCCGACGCGCTGCGACCCTCGAATCCGTCCACCAGTCCAGAACCGGTGGAATTCCCCGAGGATCGGCGGGCGCGACCCGTTCAGACCGGCGGGAACGTACTGATCCAGGGGGGAACTGTCCTGACCGGAACCGGGCAGACCCTGCCGAAGACCTCGATCCTGGTCAAGAATGGGACCATCATTGCCATCGGACCGGACCTGCAGCCAGAACCCGGAATGCTCGTGATTGATGCCTCCAATCGGTTTGTCATGCCGGGCATCATCGACACGCACAGTCACATCATGATCTCAACGGGTATTGGTGGAGTGAACGAAGCCACCGCCTCAATTGTTTGCGAGGTGCGGGTCAAGGATGTCGTGAATTCCGCGGATCCCAGTGAATATCGAGCCCTGGCCGGAGGAGTCACCACGGCCCGCCTGCTGCATGGGTCCGCCAACTGCATCGGCGGCCAGGACGCTGTCGTGCAATTGAAGCACGGGACCAGCGCCAACGACCACTTCTTTCCGGGTGCTCATACCGGAGTGAAGTTCGCACTAGGTGAGAACGTCAAGTTTCGTGGTGGACGGTTTCCCAACACGCGACTGGGTGTCGAAGCCACCCTCAACCGAGCCTTCCTCGAAGCGCTCGATTATCGCCGTCAATGGCAGGAGTATGACCGGGCCCGTCAACAGGCGGGGGCCGGCGCCGACAGCCTGCTTCCGCCCCGTCGTGACCTGCGCCTGGAAACGCTCGCGGGAATTCTCAGCGGCGAAAAATTCATTCATTCGCACTGCTATCGCGCCGACGAAATCCTGATGCTGTTGCGCGTGGCCGAGAACCATGGCATTCGTGTCTGGTCGCTGCAACACGTTCTTGAGGGTTACAAGGTCGCGCCGGAAATTGTGAAGCACGGGGCCAGTTGCAGCACCTTCGCGGACTGGTGGGCCTACAAAGTGGAAGCCTTCGACGCCATCCCGCACAACGCGGCCCTGCTGCATGAAGCAGGGGCCAATGCCGTCATCAAGAGCGACGACTGGGAATTGATCCGCCACCTGTATCTGGAAGCGGCCAAGACGGTGCGCTACGGAAACATGTCGCCCGATGTCGCGCTGCAGACCATCACGCTCAATCCGGCCCGCGAACTGGGGTTGGCCGATCGACTCGGTTCGATTGAAGTCGGCAAGCAGGCGGACCTGGCGATCTTCAGTGGTCATCCATTGAATGGATTCTCTCGCTGCGAACAGACATTGATTGCCGGCGAAGTCTATTTCACACGAGACAAGCAGCCGAGCGCGATGAGTGCCAGTGGTGCGGCGGCTTCGGCACGTCCCACGGATATTCGACTGCCGAAACCCGAAGAGCGGGTCGCGTCCATCGATCTCAGCCCCGCCAAGTCTCCTCGTTATGCGATTGTCGGTGCGACCATTCATCCTGTCGATGGCGATGACATCGCGGGCGGCGTGGCCTTGATCGACAACGGAAAAATCGCCGCCATCGGACCGCAGACCCTGCCAATCCCCGAAGGGTATGCCGTGCTCGCTGCGAACGGGTTGCACCTGTATCCCGGCTTGATCGACGCCGGTACGTCAGTCGGCCTGATCGAAATTGGCAAGGTTCGAGAGACAAGCGACCTGAGTGAGATCGGTCAGTTCCAGGCGGATCTGCGTGCCGGAATCGCGGTCAACCCGGATTCCGAACTGATCCCGGTCGCGCGGGCGGGGGGAATCACCTCCACTCTCTGCCTTCCCGCCGGAGGCGGAAACATGACGTCGCACGGCCGAGTTCATGGGCCGATCATCGCCGGACAGACGTCGCTTGTTCAGTTTGCCGGCTGGACGATGCCGGAGATGGTGTTCAACATGGAGGCGGGTCTGCATCTGCTGTGGCCGAATGGCCGGGAACGCAAGGGGCCGATCGAAGAGTTGAAGCGGCACCTGGCCGCTGCACGGTTGTATGACGCCGCCCGGACTCGCGAAGCGGACGATCAGAAAAGTGGCAAGCCACCGGCTGGCCCGGCCCTGCTGGTGGATCCCCGTTTTGAAGCGTTGCGACCCTACCTGCGCGGCGAGCGACCTGTCTTTGTGGAAGCAGAATCGAAGCAGGAAATCCTGGAAGTGCTGCACTTCGCCAAACAGGAAAAACTTAAGGTGATTCTCTGTGGGGCGATCGATGCCTGGAAGTTGGCGGACAAGATCAAAGAGGCGGATGTTCCCGTGATCGTGGGACCTGTCATGCGAAAGCCGCAGGAGGAGTACGATCCGTTTGATGCTCCATATGCCAATGCGGGGCGACTGCATGAAGCAGGGGTCAAGTTCTGCTTCCGTTCGGATACGGCGTCCAACAGCCGGAATGTTCCCTTCGAAGCGGCGATGGCCGTGGCGTATGGGTTGCCCGAGCGTGAGGCCCTGCGCGGGGTGACGCTGGCCTCGGCCGAAATCCTCGGTGTTGCCGATCGACTGGGATCGCTGACGGCTGGCAAATGGGCCACTGCGATCATCACTGACGGGTCGCCGCTGCAGGAGACAACCCAGATCAAGGGAATCCTGATCCAGGGACAACCGTTTGCTCCAGAAAGCCGTCAGACGAAGTTCTACGACAAATATCGGGCTCGGTTGAAGAAATAGTCGGTATCCTGCAGAGTCGTCGGATCGATCACCGCTGGCGGATCGTCAATGCCCTGGCAATGCGTCCGTCCCGGCACACGAAGGGTTGCGCTGATCACTGCTCGAAAGGAATCATCATGACCGCCACCGCATCCAGTTTCCTGCGTCGTGATCCGGATCAAGTGACCCCCTGGTCCGAAACGTGCGGGCAGATTCGCCCGTTGATTGAAGAGCAGGATCGAGCTTCGGTCGAGGTTCACCGGGTCGACATTCATGAAGCGAAGTTGCATTACCACGCACAAACCGACGAGGTCTACTACATTATTGACGGAACAGGCTCGATGATCCTGGACGGCGAAGAAATCGAAGTCCACAAGGGAGTCGTGGTCTACGTCCCGCGGGGAGTGAAGCACAAGGCGGTCGGTGACCTGAGCGTCTTACTGGTCTGCATCCCGCCCGGCGTCCTGCACGATGTTCATGAGCTGGAATGAACCTGCATTGCAGACTCAATCCGCAGCACTGCCGCGTCTATTACGGCTGATGACCTGGCTGCTCATCGCCCGAGTCACAGTCCTGGTGGTGCTGAACTATCGCGAGTACATCCCGCCGAATTTCGATTCTGACTTCCTGCTTGGACGAGGCTCCTACTTCTGGCATGGTTATCACTGGGCGTTCTTCTCGCATCTCGTGTCTGGGCCCGTGTCACTGATCCTCGGGCTGATCCTGATCAACGACCGATTCCGTCAGAAGTTCTCAAGCTGGCATCGCTGGTTGGGGCGAATCCAGGTCATCAATGTCCTCGGCCTGGTCGTCCCCAGTGGGCTGTGGATGGCTCGCTATGCCATTACAGGCTCGTTTGCATCTCTGGGGTTTGCTTCGTTGGCCCTGGCGACAGGAGTCTCCATCGCGATGGGCTGGCGCACGGCCGTAAAGAGACGATTCAAGGAACATCGTCGATGGATGCTTCGATGCTTCCTGCTGTTGTGCTCGGCTGTGGTGATCCGCATGATTGGCGGCCTGGCAACCGTGCTCGAATTCGATGCCGACTGGCTTTATCCGTTGAGTGCCTGGTGCAGTTGGCTGGTGCCACTTTTCGCGTTTGAATTGTTCAGCAAACCAAAGTCAGGCGTCCCCTTGAATGTCCGGCAAAGACCTGTCGCCTGAGTGCGCCACTGGCCTCCCTGCAGCAAAAGCCACTCCTCAGGGAGAATGGCTCAATAGACTTTCGCTGTCGGGTAATACCGCTTCATCACGGATCGTCGAATCAGGAATAGCGTTACCAGGTTGATCCCCTTCCACCACAGCAGCCAGGATGTCAGGCTCCACATCTCAATGAGGTCAGACAATCCGAACAGCAGGAATGCCAGCACGTACCACAGTTCCAGCGATGATCGTCGATGCCGTTTCCATCTCAGGAATACCAGTAACGCGAACAGGAACCAGGCCGCCGCCTCGACCAGGTTGAAGGATCTTGTCGCGATGTCCAGCCAGGTATGAGGCTCCGCCGAACTCTGCGACCAGGACCACCAGGTCTCGTAAAAGAGGATGCGGGTGATGTCCTGCATGAGTCACCGTGCACACGTCCACGCAAACCCGGGAGAGTCTCGTGTCGATGGAAATGCGTGGATTATTTCGTGAATCTCTGCGGGACCTGGGTTGTCACCGGCGGCGTCCCGGGACCAACTCTGTCACTCTTCGGGAAACTCGACTTCGACAAACTTCAACGCGTGACTTCCCGAGTGCTGGTTGATGTGCGAATAGACCCGGACATCGATCGCTTCCCCCTTCAATCGCCCGTCATAATCCACGACCCCTTCCTTCGACTCACTGGCGAAAACAATTCGCGTCCCGGTGATCATGTAGGTTCCTCGCGACAGGTCAGCCTTTTTGCGATCAAACCACTTCTTGATCTGCTGAGGCGTCCCCGTCGTGGAGACCGTGATGACGGTGCCGTCATCATAAAACCGGACATAGTGGAAGTAGTCTTCCGTCTTTTCCGATTGATAGACGCCGTCAAACCGGAGCACGATCTGGGTCGCGGACGGCTTGTCGGCCCCCTGGGTCGATGCCGCGAATCCCTGCAGACAAATGGCCGCCACCAACATCCCCAGATAAGAAACTCGTCGCACTTGCGTCTTCATGGCGTTCTCCTTTGGCTGTGACAGCGAGACCTGACCGATTGGCGGAAGTTTAGCATTCAAGGCTCCGCATCAACACGCTTCGGCAGTTTCTGCCACTGGAATTGTGTCGACTTGGAAACGAGGCGGCAAACCCGTCAAGTTCGGCAAGGCCCGGTCCCGATATTGTTCCTGAGGCTGATAGAGTCTGAATGTCTCTGACGTCATCGCGGCGTTGCTTGGTGAGGCGGCGAAAGAATGACGGCGGATCTGATTGACCATTGCCCGATTCCCCCTCGCTCTCGCGTTCTCTCGAATGCGTTCGGCCTGCTGGTCTTGCTGGCCCCATTGGTATTCACAGGTTGCCAGCGCGCTCATTATCGGATCCAGGCGGACGAGGCCGTACACGAAGTCGTCAGCGGGGCAACTGCCAATCCACGGTTCGAATTGCCCGAGTTCACCATTGATATCGATCCCCGGTCGCGCCTGTTCGATTCGACCGATCTCGACTATCCCCCCATGGCGCCTGATGACCCCGACGCCCATCGGCTGATGGAATGTGTCGACGGACATCGCGGCTGGCCTCATTGGCATCGTGATGGTGACCTGCCGGATGTGGAAGTGAGCGACTACCGCGCCTGGCTTCCCTACACGTCGGAAGGGACCATCCGAATCGACCTGACGGGGGCGGTTGAACTGGCACGCCTGCACTCGCGCGATTACCAGGCTCAGAAGGAAACCCTGTTCCTGTCCGCCCTGGACGTCACCGCCGAGCGATTCCGCTTTAATGCCCAGTTCTACAGTGGCAACGCCACGAACTACGTCGGAACGGGAGCGTTTCGCAATGGAGGCTTCAGCTCCAGCCTGCTCAGCACCGAATCGAACATTCAAATGCAGAAGGCGTTCACGGCCGGTGGAACGCTGGTCGTCGGCCTGTTGAACTCGGTCGTCTGGCAGTTCTCGGGTCAGGGATCGACCTTGAATTCGTCTCTGGCCAACTTCGCGTTCTCGCAACCGCTGCTGCAGTACGCCGGGCGGCCCCGCATCATGGAAGAATTGACTCGCGCGGAACGCAACCTGCTGTACAACGTCCGGCAGTTCGATCGATTCCGTCAGGGGTTCTATCTGGATGTGGCTGCCGGGACTGGGATCAACGCCAGTCTGCAGCGCGCGGGGGGCTTGTTCGGTGGATCGGGCCTGAGCGGCTTCACGGGTGTCGGCGTCGGAGGATTCGGCGGCGTCGGCGCCATCGGTGTTTCGTCCAGCGGCGGATTTGCAGGAGGGGGCGGTGTCGGGGCTGCCGGCGCGGGTGGGTATCTTGGGTTCCTGCAGCAGCAACAAAACCTGCGAAATCAACGAACGCGCATCGCGGGACTGCGGAATACCTGGATGCAACTGGATGCCGCGTTCGATGCCGGGCGGTTGGAAAACCGCTTCCAGGTCGATTTTGCCAGGCAGGCCTATTACAGCGGTCAAAGCGAACTCCTCAACCTGATTGCGGGTTATGAAAGCGCCCTCGATTTCTACAAGATGCGACTGGGACTTCCGCCGCATCTTCCCCTCGAATTGAAAGATCCCTTCTTCGAACAATTCAACCTGATCAGTCCGGAACTGACTCATCTGCAGGAGGACATTTCCAGCCGCATGGAAGTGCTGTCCGCCGGAGATCCCGCGGAACCGTCGCCTGAACCGGTTACCTCACCATTGGCGAGTCGAGCCCGGGAGTTTGTCGATCAGGTCGAGACCGATTTGCAAAGGCTGGATGCCGCCCTTCCTATGCGGCGTCAGGCGCTGGCGGAACTGGCTCAACTCTCCGAACTGCAGGGAAACCAGTTTGACAATCGAGCCCTGACCGTCGAGGCGCTGGAGACCCGCTTGACGATCCTGGCCGGGGATCGCGCTCGAGTCACCGAAGAATTGAAATTTCTGGAAGCCAAGGCCGAAGAATTGGATCGAGATCCTGATCTGGCTCCCCCTGAACGTCGTCGCGCGGAAACGGAAATCCTGGCACGGCTGTCCGCCTCGCTGCTGGAACTTTCACTGCTGCAGGCACGCATCCGCCTGCATGCGATCACACTCATTCCGATTACGGTCACCCCCGAGAACGCGTTTCAACTCGCCCTGACACGCCGTGCCGACTGGATGAACGCCAAGGCGTCACTGGTGGACACCTGGCGACTGATCCGCTTCAACGCCAATGCCCTCCGTACCAATCTGACAGTGAATGTGGATGGTGACCTGGGGACGACAGGAAACAATCCGATCAAGTTCAACGGCTCGAATGGGCAACTGCGTGCCGGGGTCACAATCGACCTGCCGATCACGCGAATCATCCAGCGTAACGTTTACCGGCAATCCCTGGTCGACTACCAGCAGGCACGCCGTTCCCTGATGGCTCAACGCGATGAGATTCATCGCGGGCTGCGGGCTCGGCTGAGGCAAATCCGGCTGGATCAATTCAACCTGGAACTGCGGCGATTGGCCGTCGATGTGGCCATTACTCAAACGGATGTGGCTCGACTGAAACTTGTTGAACCCCAGAAGCCTGTCGTGGATGGCAAAGATTCGCCCGCGTCCCCCACGCTGGCCCGCGATCTGGTCGACGCGCTGTTCAATCTTCAGGCCTCGCAACTGGCGTTGATCCAGGTCTGGGGAGATTATGAAATCCAGCGCCGGACGCTCGACTTCGACCTGGGAACGATGCAGTTGGATGATCGAGGTTACTGGCGTGATCCGGGACCGATGACGGATGAGACGGTCGTGCTGATGTATTACGAAACGATCGCGAATCCTCTGTCGCCGCCAGATGCCTCGGTACAGCCTCCGGGCCTGGTGGAATTGGGCCCGGGGGATCTGCCCCCCGAGCCGATGGATATCGATCAGTCTCCGCAGCCCCCGTCCCCGCGCGAGTAACGCGAGGCACGACAGGCCGCAGTCTGCCGCGAAGACGGGGTTACCGGGCTTTGACGGTCGCCAGTGGTGCCGTATCGCCATCACAACACTCGGCCCGCATGACGCGGATGCTGGGAGGAGCGTCGATTCCGAGTTTCACCGAGCCGCTCGAGGTACGAACGACCGTCACGGTAATGTCATCGCCGAGCTTGATCACCTGGGTGGACTTGCGGGTCAGAACGAGCATGGAGGCGTCTTTCCAGACTGGCCGCGATCTCGGGCAGGGCGATTGAAGAACGCCCCGGCGCGGCACCCGTGAATCGTTCACGGTCGGTTGCAGGACGACCGAAGAATAGCGATTCGCCAGACAGAGTCAACAGTTTGTTTCCATAAAATAATTTGTGTTATCCATAATTCGGGTCGACGCGGATTGATACTCCGGAATGCGCGATGAGATCGCCTACCTGCAAGTACTCCGTAGGAGTTCCGCCATGTAGCCCAGGGTTGCCGCGCCTCGCGGCTACCCTGGGTAACGGCAAGATAAATGCCGTACCCCACAGGGGTTCCGCCCTGTAACGAACGTCAATCGCAAACAACCTGTTCGTCATCTGCCATTTCATTGCGTACCAGCAAATTGGGCCAGTGATTATGGTGTCTCGTTCTCTTCTCTTGACGGAACCCTCTCAGGGTACAGGAATTGAACAGCTCTCGACCCAGGGTAGCCGCTGGCGCGGCAACCCTGGGCTAAACGCACGGACTGGGGTCATGTCTTCCAATTTCACTTTTGGCGTTGCGATCAAGGTCCAGTCGCGTTTGAAGTCGTGACTTGCGGTCAAGGTTTGGCGTGAACCGCGGGGCCAAAAGTGAAATTTGAAGACATGACCCCGGCTTTGGCACAGCGCCACAGGGGTTACGCCCTGCATCAAAGATCAATCGCAGCCAAATCGTTCGTCGTCTGCGATTTCATGGGGTATCAGCAATGTCGTGCGTCCGAAAGACTTCATCCATGGCATCAAGACGACAGATCCCCGACCACCCAAAGTCCTTTCGCCCATCTGGAAAAAGGCGATTGCCCTGGCGCTTGACCTTGCGCATCATTCACCCGATACGAAAAGACCGGGCGGCTTTGGGCGTGGGGGTGGGGGGTATGCACCGCTATCGCAGCCGCCGGTTGATCTTGACCACAAGTCCCGGTTCGCACTGTTTTCGATGTAGCTGGCGTTGGTTTTCTCCCATTTGGCGAGGTCGCGATGATAGTCTGCCCACTGCTCCTTAGTGGCACAGCCGACGAGCAGACACGCGATGAGAGTCATTCGGTACATAATAATTGGTTATCGGCATAACTGCGGTTTTCTGTTCACCGGCAGAAATTGCCGCCCTTCCAGACAGTGACTCTCATTAGATCCCCGGCTGCGTCCAGCTGCGCTAACAGAATCGCCCGTTGTTCTCGTGTGGGCAGGCGGGCGAAATTGGCTGTCTAGCGGAGGTCTGTGCCCACGTCAACCGGTGTTTGCAGAATCACCGCGAATCCTCGCGGCGGATTGCGTCTGGAATGCTCCCTTGGAATACTGGCCTCGCCCTGACTTGCAGCGTTCCTTGTTCAGAATCGGCGGGACTCGATGAGCATTCGATGGATTGGAATGGCGGCGTTCTGGATTCTGAATTCGCTGGCGATTGCGTCGGCTGGCGAACCCGCCTGGCCCAATTGGATGGGGCCTCAGCGTAATGGCATCTCGCGCGAAACGGGGTGGAGTTCCCAGTGGCCGGA
>Ga0265327_10002332_pt1 | contig 20284 bp, 19 predicted proteins | sample 41621metaG_FD_202089 | JGI IMG/M metagenome (GOLD analysis project Ga0265327, IMG submission 202089) | Rhizosphere microbial communities from Carex aquatilis grown in University of Washington, Seatle, WA, United States - 4-16-21 metaG | ecosystem: Host-associated > Plants > Roots > Rhizosphere...
TCAATATCAGTGGCATTGCGCTGGCGGATGGCGTCGATCTGGCCAGCAACTATAGCCTGGCAGCCAGCACCGCTTCCGATGCTGCGGTCATCACCGCCAAGAGCATTACAGTAATTGCAAATAACGGTCAGAAGAAAACATTTGGAAGCACTGACCCGATCTTCACATTTAATGTGAGTGGGCTAATTGGATCTGACCTGACCACCGGAGCATTAAGTAGAAACAGCGGAGAATCGATTGGCTCATATAGCATCTTACAGGGCAGTTTGTCTGCCGGTACTAACTACACCATTATCTACACAGGCAGTAACTTTACTATCTTGTCAGGCACACCAGTCCAGCCGACACCAACGCCTGGCCCATTAATCAACTTTGCCAATAGCTCGCCACGCAATTTGGCAGCGATTAATCTGGATTTTGCTACACGAGAAATTGGTTCGAGAAGTTTTGTTGTACTGAATATTACGCCAAGTAGTGCTGGCGGAAGCAATATTAGTGGCGATGAAAGTGGTGATGATAACTGCACATCCAGCAATCAATCCGAACTTGGTCAGCAAGATAGTGATGTCATGCTGAACTTTGGCATGAAGTTGCCATCTGGCGTTAAAAACAACTGCATTTAGGCTATTCAAGAACAAGGCCTTACGATTACAATTAAGGCTTTGCTTGTTAGAGAAGGAAAGATGGCTATGGCCACATCAATGGCTGACCGTGACGGTCTAATCTGGTACGACGGAAAAATGGTGAATTGGCGCGATGCCACCACCCACGTCTTAACCCACACTTTGCATTACGGCATGGGTGTATTTGAAGGCGTCCGCGCATACAAGACCGACAAAGGCACTGCCATATTCCGCCTGAAGGAACATACAGATCGCCTTTTCCGTTCTGCCCATATTCTGGGTATGAAAATGCCATTCGATAAAGCCACCATGATGGAAGCACAGCGTGCCGCTGTTCGCTTGAACAATCTGGAGTCTGGCTATATCCGCCCAATGGCGTTTTATGGACCTGAAGCAATGGGCATTTCTGCCAAGACCTTGTCTACCCACGTGATTGTAGCCGCCTGGACTTGGGGTGCTTACATGGGTGATGATGCGATCAAGAATGGCATTCGCGTTAAAACATCGTCTTTCTCACGCCACCATGTGAACATCACCATGTGCAAGGCCAAAGCCAATGGTAACTACATGAACTCTATTCTGGCACATCAGGAAGCTGTTCAGGACGGCTATCAGGAAGCTCTGTTGCTAGATGTTGATGGCTTTGTAGCAGAAGGCTCTGGCGAGAACGTATTCATCGTTCGTAATGGCAAGCTCTACACACCGGACCTCACCAGCGCACTGGAAGGCATCACGCGCGATACCATCGTCCAACTAGCGGCCGAGATTGGTTTGCAAGTTGTTGAAAAGCGCATTACGCGTGACGAAGTTTATTCTGCTGATGAAGCCTTTTTTACTGGCACAGCTGCTGAAGTTACCCCAATCCGCGAGCTCGATAACCGTGCGATTGGTGAAGGTAAGCGCGGCCCTGTGACAGAGAAGCTGCAAGCGATGTATTTTGATATCGTTCACGGCAGATCTGCAAAACATATGGACTGGCTAACCTTAGTCTAAGAGGCGAATATGGCTGATCAACATGAAATCGAAGTAAGCGCGAAAGACTTGCCGCTACACTGCCCTACCGATGAAGTCGCGTTATGGTGTTCACATCCGCGAGTGTTTCTGGATATGGCTGAGACTGGCCATGCCATGTGCCCGTATTGCGGCACCAAATACAAAATGAAAGAAGGCGAAGTAGCTGGTCACCACTAATGACTCATTACTTTTACTGATATTTAGAATTGGGGCTATACGCCCCAATTTTTTTACACATCCATGCAAACATTCCCCGATACGCTAGAACTACTCAAGGCAGGAACCCTCGACGGTGCAAGAAAACTCACTTTGCGTCAGGGATTAACCAGCTTTCCAGAAGAAATCTATCGGCTTGCCGACTCCCTCGAAATACTTGATCTGTCAGGCAATGCTTTATCAACTTTGCCGGACGATCTGCCACGTCTGCACAAGTTGCGTATTCTGTTTTGTTCGTCAAACCAATTCACGCACTTGCCGGATGTACTTGGAAAATGTCAGCAATTAGACATGATCGGTTTCAAGGCAAACATGATTCATGAGGTCTCGTCATCAGCTATACCAACCACTAAGCTTCGCTGGCTAATTTTGACTGATAACGTGATTCAAGCCCTGCCGGAAAATTTAGGAGATTGCCAGCATATGCAAAAGCTCATGCTGGCCGGCAATCAACTCCAGCGATTACCCGCGTCTCTGGTTAATTGCAAACAGCTTGAATTACTGAGAATTTCCGCTAACCACTTAAGCTGCTTGCCAGAATGGATATTTAGGCTACCCAAGCTCAGTTGGCTGGCTTTTGCAGGCAATCCATTCAACGAGCAGACAGAGCTGGATTTACTTCAAAAGCATCAGATTCCACAGGTGGAGTGGAAAGATCTCACTATGCAAAAGCTTCTGGGTGAAGGAGCTTCTGGCCATATATATCAGGCAATTTTGAATAAAAGTAGTACCGAGTGTGAAAATGTTGCGGTGAAGGTATTTAAATCTGGTCTCACCAGCGATGGCTTACCTCGATGTGAGGCTAATGCCACGGCCCTGGCAGGAGCGCATCCACATTTACCTGGTTTGATTGGCAAGCTAAGCGGCCATCCCGTTGGGGCAGATGGTCTAGTTATGCAACTATTACCAGAGAATTTAAAAGTACTGGCTGCACCTCCCAGCTTTGAAACCTGCAGCCGCGATGTCTATGCAGAGGATACTCAATTCAGACTTGCTAAGCTGCTGAAAATCGCCGTTGGAATCGCTAATGCATGCAATCACCTGCATCAATGCGGCATTAGCCATGGTGACTTATACGCACATAATATTTTGAGTGATGACAATGGTCATGCAATTCTAAGTGATTTTGGCGGAGCCTCTTTTTTGCCCTCAGATAACCAAGCCCTGAGTAAGAGACTGCAACAGATTGAGAGTCGTGCTTTTGGATGCCTGCTTGAAGAGATGCTGCAACGCTGCAGTGATAAATCCGACAAAGATAAAACTATTGAAGCACTCTGGAAGCTACAGAAAGCCTGCACACAAAAAGATATTTTCAAACGGCCATTATTCGACGAAATAGCTAATCATCTAGCGCTACTAAATTAGTAACATTCAGCCTATTGCTTAAATTCCTACCAGCCTGGAAACTGGCACCGCACTCCCCCAGAGTTTTTGTATGACAGTCTCAGCATATGGATCAGTGCTATTGGTCCAGAAGCTGATAGCCCCATGCGTAGCGGCATCATTCAGCAATTGGCTTTCATGCAACCGATGCTGTAATTGCCGCGCCACGGCATCACCAGTGTCAATCAGGGCCACTTTTTCACCTGCAATATCACTGATTAAATCTCGCACAAAAGGATAATGCGTGCAGCCCAGCACAATAGTATCGGCGCCCGCTTCCAGCAAAGGCCCAAGATATCGCGCTACTAACTGGCGTGTAGCGGGAGCGCGTAATTCTCCTCGCTCTATGCATTCCACTAGCCCCGCACAACCCTGAGTGACAATTTGCACATGGTGCCCATAGGTATCAAGTAAAGCTGCGAATTGCGCACTCTTTAGCGTACCAACGGTAGCAAGCACACCAACCACACCTGTTTTAGTGGCAGCCACAGCAGGCTTGACCGCTGGCTCCATAGCAATGATAGGTATTGCATAGTTTTGACGTAACAAGGAAGCAGCTGCAGCAGTTGCTGTATTGCATGCCACAACAAGGGCTTTAGCACCCTCATCCAACAGAAACTCGGTCAGAACTTTGGCACGCTCAGTGATAAATTCAGGAGATTTGCTGCCATAAGGCGCATAGAAAGAATCTGCTACATAAATGATGTGCTCAGAAGGTAGTAACGCATGAATATGCTGCAGGACTGAAATGCCCCCTACGCCGGAATCAAACACACCTATTGGGCTTGCGCTTGCCATGATTAAACTGTGATTTACTTTTAGTTATTTAGAGTGGTTATTGCTTGAGTTTAGCGAACCTGAATGATTCTGTCATTGTCTCGGTTACAATTGATCAACACTTTATTTCGGAACAAACATGGGCAACAGATTAAGCAGAATATATACACGTACAGGCGATGACGGTACGACAGGGCTGGGTGATGGTAGCAGAATCGCCAAAGACAGCCTACGGGTTGAAGCAATGGGCGATGTCGATGAGCTGAATGCAATCATTGGCCTCCTGATGACGGAACCTCTTACGCTGGAAATCAGCACATATTTCACAGATATTCAGCATGACTTATTTGATCTTGGTGGCGAGATCTGCATACCAGGCCATGCCATGGTTAAGGCTGAGCGTGTCAAAGTATTGGAAAACATATTGGACAAGCTCAATGATGAACTCGAACCACTCAAGGAATTTATTTTGCCGGGTGGCTCCAAGGCCGCTGCGTATTGCCATCTGGCAAGAACTGTCTGCCGTCGCGCAGAAAGACAACTGATACGCTTAAACCGCGAAGAGGCCATCACTGCCGTATCGTTGCAATACCTAAACCGTCTATCTGATTTCCTGTTTGTCGTCTCCAGAGCCATCAACAAATCAGATGGCCACCCTGACGTTTTATGGAAAAACCAATCAAATAGTTAACCATGACTTTATTTGGAAAAGAAGCGCTCTTATAGGCGCTTTTTTTTCGTCCAAAAAATACATCAATATTCTTATTTATTATATTTATATTATTACAAAGTATTTTTAATTATTTATACAGATTGATAAAGTGCGCAACGTTGATTCATTAAGAGGACATGGCGATGACACAGAACACAAAAGTAAAGGACGAAGTGATTCAGGAAATCGTGAGTGCAATTGAGGCGCTTCGATATGGATCAGTCGAGATTACTGTACATGAAGGCCGCGTCACCCAGATCGAAAAACGAGAGAAAGTAAGGTTCGGTCAGGAAGTCTCCAATATCAGACCTACTGTGAAAACAGCGGCCACAAACTAATCAAGAATTAAATATCAGCCGCGCCGGACGACCGGAAGCTCAAACACTCAAGGAGTTGACCATGAAGTTCAAATTAAAAACCATTACCTCAGCCCTCGTCACAGGCGGGATACTTTTGGGGAGCCACAGCGCCTTCGCTAACGATAGTGATGAGCTGGAAAAACTACGCGCCTTAGTACAGGACCTGGACCAAAAAATTCGCGTTCTTGATCGTAAAAATGAACTAGCTGAAGAAGCTGCAGCTGCCAAAAAGAAAGAAACACCTATTTTGAATGCAAGCGAAAAGGGCTTTGGATTCAAATCAGCAGACGGTAATTTTGAAATTAAACTCAAGGGCGTCGTACAAGCTGATGGTCGCTATTTCGAATCTGGCCAAAACACTGTCACTCAGGCAGCTTCAGGAGCAAGCACCGCTGGCTATCTGACTAGTGAAGATGCTAATACCGGTTCTCTATTGCGTCGCGTACGTCCAACCATCGAAGGTACCGTATTCGACAAGTACGATTTCCGTTTTACTGAAGAATTTGGCGAAGATAAAGTCACCAGCAACAGCGGTATCGTCGATGCTTACATCGATGCCAGATTCGACCCCAGCTTTAAGTTACGTGTTGGTAAGTTCAAGCCATTTGTCGGGCTGGAACGCTTGCAAAGTGCAGCTGATATCAAATTCATTGAACGTAGTTATGTGACTAATGCTCTGCTACCAAATCGCGACTTGGGCGCAGCAATCCACGGCGATTTATTTGAAGGCAAGCTGAATTACTCATTAGGCATCTATAACGGTGTTGCAGATGGTGGCGATATCAAAACCTCGGCGGATGTGAACAAGGATAAAGATTATTCTGCCCGCTTGTTTGCTACTCCTTTCAAGAATGACGATACCCCATTGGCCGGCTTGGGCTTTGGTCTTGCAGCCACCTATGGCGATGTCAGCGGCCAAGTAAAAGATACCGTCAATGGATCTACCTCAGAGTTGACCAGTGGTTACAAATCAGAAGGTCAACAAACCATCTTCAAATATATTGATGGCACGGTACTTCGTAGCGGTCTGGGTGGCACAGCCAGTAATGTGGTTGGTACACCATCCGTCAGCGGCGTGGCAAGTGACCCAGGTGCTGATTGGTTAGCTAAAGCTGATGGTCGACGCTATCGCTTCGCACCGCAGGCTAGCTACTACTACGGCCCATTTGGCGTACTGGCAGAATATGCCCGCGTTTCAGAACAAGTTGGTGTAGGTAGAACCAGTGCCAATACAGTTACCCTGAATCATGAAGCATGGGAAATTGGCGCTTCTTACCTGGTCACTGGTGAAGATGCATCATTCAAAGGCGTAAAACCGAAGCAGAACTTTGATTTCAATAAAGGCACATGGGGTGCTTGGGAACTTGCAGCGCGTTACAGTGAGTTGAATCTTGATGATGATACTTTCGTCTTCGGCACAAGTTCTGGTGCGATTGCAGGCAATAGCGTGACCAAGGCTCAGGCAACAGCACTGAACACAACCAAGCACTGGCTGTATGCTGACCCAAAGACCTCAGTTAAATCAGCCCACACATGGACCACTGGTATCAATTGGTACCTGAATCCAGAAGTGAAGTTCTCACTGAACTACCTTTACACCACATTCGATGGCGGTGGCGGCCCTGAGACATCAACAGGTACACCAAGAGCTGGTACAGGTACTCTGGTATCTAACAACTCTGCAAGCCTGACCAGTAATGCCAAGGCTAAAGATCGTGAAGATGAAAAAGCCATCTTCGTGCGTGCTCAAATCGCCTTCTAAACTCATTTAAATCAGACAGGGAATTACAATGAAACGTTATATTCTAGGTCTGGCAGCCCTCGTAGCAGGGCTGTCTACTCTGACCAATCCGATTGTTGCAAGCGCGGCGGATGTGACGATACTAAATGTATCGTACGACCCGACACGTGAGCTTTACCAGGATTTCAACGCGGCATTTGCCAAATACTGGCAAGCGAAAACTGGTGACAAAGTGACAGTGAAAGCCTCGCACGGCGGGTCAGGCAAACAAGCTCGCGCCATCATCGATGGCCTGGATGCTGATGTTGCGACACTGGCATTGGCTTACGATGTGGATCAACTCTACGAAAAAGGTAAGTTGATTCCTAAAGACTGGCAAAAACGTCTGCCACACAACAGCTCACCTTACACTTCTACCATCGTATTCCTAGTGCGTAAGGGTAACCCAAAGGGCATCAAGGACTGGAATGACGTGGTCAAGCCAGGTGTATCTGTGATCACACCAAATCCTAAGACCTCTGGTGGCGCGCGCTGGAACTACCTGGCCGCTTGGGCTTATGCGTTGAAGAACAATAACAACGACGAAGCCAAAGCCAAGGAATTCGTTGGCAAGCTGTTCAAGAACGTACCGGTGCTGGATACCGGTGCACGTGGTGCAACGACTACATTCGTAGAACGTGGTATCGGCGATGTCTTGCTGGCTTGGGAAAACGAAGCTTTCCTCGCCCAGAAGGAACTCGGTCCTGACAAGTTCGAGATCGTCGTGCCTAGCCTGTCGATTCTAGCTGAACCACCGGTCACTGTTGTCGACAAAGTCGCCAACAAGCGCGGTACTGCAGCTGTGGCCAAGGCTTATCTCGAGTATCTATACACTGAAGAAGGTCAGGAGATTGCGGCCAAGAACTACTATCGCCCAACACTGGAATCTGTTGCCAAGAAATATGAGAAACAGTTCCCAAAAATTAATCTGATCACGATTGACGATGTATTCGGCGGTTGGGCCAAAGCCCAGAAGACCCACTTCGCTGATGGTGGAACCTTCGACGAGATTTATCAGAAGTAATCGACACCAAGTACCTCAAGATGACATTGCACGCAATACATGCTCTGCCTGATCTGATGGAAATAAGTGACGACATCGCCCTTGTTACGACAGGGCGATGTCGTCTTTCCTTCCGCAACATGCCATTGGGCATCAATCAACAAGCGTTAGCTCATGCATTTCATTTTAAGGAACAGACAACATGCAACATGCACTCATCGTCGGTGGCGACCAGATCGAAGGCGTCAAACAGGTTTTAGGTAATTACGGTATCACCCACATTCACCACTGGACTGGCCGCAAGGTTGGTGATGGCAATCGTGTCATCCCACAGGATACCGAGATCATTGTCCTCATCACAGACTGGATCAGTCATACCTTCACACACAAGATAAAACAGAATGCGGCCAAACGTGGCTTGCAAATTGTGTATACGCCAAACGGCTCAGCTACCTTAAGGAGCAGATTGGAAAGACTACAGTTGGATAAGGCCTCATAGATTCCTGCTGCAATCTTCATAAAAAAACCGGCAGTTTTATAGCTGCCGGTTTTTTTATGCTACTCAGACACTTGTCATCTCAGACCACTGAGACCATTGCCTGAAGTTAAGCGTAACAAGGTGTTAAGCAGGACATCGACTTCAGCTGGGGTGTTGTAGAAAGCCAATGAGGGGCGCACGGTAGTCTCGACCCCAAAACGACGCAATATAGGCTGCGCGCAATGGTGGCCAGAACGCACCGCGATGCCTTCAGCATTCAGTGCTGCACCAACCTCCTCACTCTTGTATCCATCCAGAGTAAAAGACAACACACTAGCTTTATCTTTGGCAGTGCCTATCAAACGCAGGCCAGGCACTTTGCATAATGCAGCTGTCGCATAGACCAACAACTCATGCTCATAACGCGCGATGCTGTCGATACCAATACGCTCCACATATTCCAAAGCGGCACCTAACCCTACGGCATCTGCAATGTTGCCAGTTCCAGCCTCAAACTTGGCAGGCGCTTGGTGGTAGACGGTTTTCTCAAAAGTCACATCTTGAATCATGTTGCCGCCACCTTGCCAGGCGGGCATGTCGTCCAGCACTTCAGGCTTGCCATACAGTGCACCAATACCTGTTGGGCCAAACACCTTATGCCCAGAGAACACGAAGAAATCGGCATCCAGCGCCTGTACATCGGTACGCATATGAGAAACAGACTGCGCGCCATCCAGCAACACTTTGGCACCGGCACGATGAGCAATCGCTATCATCTCTGCGGCAGGTGTAACCGTACCCAGCGCATTGGAAACCTGCGTAAACGACACCAGTTTGGTCCGCGAGGTGATTAGGTTCTGGAATTCAGACAGAATGATCTGGCCACTCTCATCTACAGGTGCCACTCTGAGCTTGGCACCGGTCTCCTGCACCAGTTGTTGCCAGGGCACGATATTGGCGTGGTGCTCAAGATGCGAAATCAGAATCTCGTCGCCCTCACCTATATGTTTTTTGCCCCAGGTCTTAGCGACAAGATTGATCGCCTCGGTAGTACCACGCACAAACACGATATTGTCGACTGATGGCGCATTGATAAAGCGACGCACAGATTCGCGTGCATCTTCGTAGGCATCAGTCGCACGCGCTGCCAACTCATGCGCGGCACGGTGAATATTCGAATTCTCGTGTTCATAAAAATATGAGATACGATCAATCACTGCCTGCGGCTTTTGCGTCGTCGCGGCGTTATCGAACCAGATCAATGGACGACCGTTTACCAGCTCACGCAGGATAGGAAAGTCCTTACGCACCAGATTCGCATCAAAAGGTGGATTCGCAGCTGGCGCCAACTTTATGGGTTGATTGAACGGTGAGTCTTGCAGGAAATAATATGGCTGGCTAACTGGAGATGGCGCTCCACTAGGTGAGACTTTACTGAGGCTACTGCCGGCACTTGTGATACCTGCACCACTTAGGTCTGCTTTACCCAAAAGGCTATCAAGCTCTCCTTGATAAGGAATGTCAGTACCCACTAGCAATTGGCTGACTTCCAGTTGCTCGGTGAACGCAGACGCATGCTGCAAGTGCAATGCGCTCAAGTCATCCGACACTGGCAATGAAGCAGAAGCCGGGAATGTAGGCGACAAAAACGCCTCAAGACCACTCAGGGATGAGCTTGAACTACCCCCTGCCCCCGTGTAGCTACTGCCTTTCGGAAAAGCCGCATCAGGTAGAGAGGCTGTGGATGGCAGATCTGGCTTGGCTGCTAGTGGCGAACCGACAGGGAAGCCCTGTGCATAAATCTCACCGGCAATCCGTGACAACTCCTCCACATCCAGCTGCCCACTCTGACTCGCCTCTCTGCCAACAGCAAGCGTAGCCGCCATTTTGGGGTGATCGCCAGGCATCGCTGCCAGAATTGCTTCTGGCTCGAAAGATGACAGATCGTTGAGGTTACTTGTAGTCATAGTAGTTGCCTACGTCTACATTCTCCAGCACGGCAATCGCGTCATCTGTCAGCACGGCCAATGAGCAATAGAGGGAAACCAGATAAGAAGCAATCGCCTTGTGATTGATGCCCATAAAGCGCACCGACAAGCCCATGCTTTGTTGACCTGGCAGATTAGGTTGGTACAGACCCACCACACCTTGGCGGCTCTCGCCTGTGCGCAACAGCAAGATATTGGTCTTGCCCTTGGTGACGCGTAGCTTGTCTGTCGGGATCAACGGAATACCACGCCAAGTGATGAACTGGGAGCCGAATAGAGAAACAGTTGGTGGTGGCACGCCACGGCGAGTGCACTCACGACCAAATGCAGCAATGGCTTGTGGATGGGCGAGGAAGAAAGCTGGCTCTTTCCATACCTTGCTTAACAGCTCATCGAAATCATCAGGGGTAGGGAAACCGGTACGTGACTTCACTTTTTGCGCTGGCGCAATATTGTGCAGTAGCCCATATTCCTTGTTGTTAATCAGTTCGCTTTCTTGGCGTTCCTTAACGGTTTCAATTGTTAGGCGCAGTTGTTCCTTAATCTGATTGTGCGGGCTGCTGTAAAGGTCTGATACACGGGTATGCACGTCAACCACGGTGTTCACTGCATTCAGCACATATTCACGTCCCCATTCTTCGTAATCAACGAAGGTCGCAGGCAATTCGCGTTCATCTTTTGCTGAGCAATCCACTTCGATCGCATTTGGGTCTTTCGCTTTGTTCACACGGTAGATACCCGCCTCAACTGGTACCCATTGCATCAGATGCACCAGCCAACGCGGGCTGATGGTACTGAGCATAGGCACCGTCTTGGTGGCGTTGGATAGGGTTCTTGCGGCTATATCGCCCAGAGCGGTCTGGACTTGTTGATTCTCGGCCATTAGTGGTCTCCTGATAAAAATTGGTTAAGTAGGTAAATGACTTAGTGGTGATGCAAAATCTTGGTGGGTTCGCTGATATGAGAGGCGTGCTTGCTTGTTTCCTGGCTAGTTCCTGGCGTGGTCTGCATTTGCGCTTGGGTAATATTGCTACCGGCCGACACGCTGTGTGTGAGCCAGACATTGCCACCGATGACGGAGCCACGGCCAATCGTGATACGGCCAAGAATAGTTGCGCCCGCATAAATGACGACGTCATCTTCAACAATAGGATGACGCGCATTACCTTTGATCAGAGCGCCGAATTCGTCAGTCGGGAAACGCTTCGCCCCGAGCGTGACCGCCTGATAGAGCCTGACATGTCTGCCGATGATGCAAGTCTCGCCAATGACGACGCCAGTACCATGGTCGATAAAGAACTGTGGGCCTATCTCTGCCCCCGGATGGATATCAATACCGGTGGCGGAGTGCGCGATCTCAGAGATCATGCGTGCGATCAGCGGTAATCCAAGCTTATGTAATTCATGTGCCAGGCGGTAATGAATAATCGCCAGAATGCCTGGGTAGCACACCAGCACTTCATCCACACTGCGGGCGGCAGGATCGCCCTCATAGGCAGCGGCGATATCGGTATCCAGTAATTCTCGGATACGCGGCAATTGCCTTGCAAACTGACGCGTAATCTCGATAGCTGTGGTTTTCGGCTGTGCTTTACCACTGGATTCAGCCACAAAGTTCAGTTCCAGGCGTACCTGGCACAACAGATCACGCAGAGCCAGATCCAGCGTGTGGCCAACGAAATAATCAAGACCTTCTTCCTTGATGTCTGGTAAGCCAAGTCGGTTGGGGAATAAAGCAGCACCTAAGCCATCAACTACACTGACCAGCACTTTGCGCGATGGTAGCTTGGGTGGCTTGTTTCGACGATTTCTATGCTCCAGTGAGGCCAGACGCAAGTCTCTCAGCGCGCCAACTACTTGGCTCACGCCCAGATCGTCGGTACCAAGATCGGTCTTTGCTAGTTCGGTTTGATCAGCGATTTCACTCATTTTGCTATCCAGATTCGGCGCGCAAAAAACAAAAAAGCCAGTGGTCTCATCGACACACTGGCTTCCGGTTTTCCGGTCAGCTCGCGCTAACTATCTAATTAAATTGTATGTATTTCTCACTGCCAACTGGCTACTTTGGTCTTACAACTCGAAATGTGACCCCAATATACACCACTCATACGACTAAAAAAAGCCTGCTTATCAACAAAAACATCAAGGGAATACAGAGAAGAATAAAAATGCCGCGAATATCACAAGATGCACCGACCCCTGTAATACCGTTGCCCTGCCACTGGCAAGGGTGGTCGTTGAAACCAGCAGAGTAAACGCCAGCAAAGCAATCTCTTTGGCTGGCAAACCTAACATCAAAGGCAGATCTATGATGATGGAAACGATCGCGACGGCAGGAATGGTCAGACCAATCGTAGCTAGCACTGAGCCTAGCGCAAGATTCAAGCTGGTCTGCATGCGGTTAAGCAAAGCCGCCCGCACGGCTGCAAAAGTCTCAGGCAACAATACCAGCATGGCAATCGCCACCCCAACCACCGCTGGCGGCGCCGAGAAAGCTTTGACTGTAGACTCGATTACTGGCGCTAGGCTTTTCGCCAAGCCAACCACGGCAATCAGGCAGATAAGCAACATGCCCAAACTCAGGTATGCGCTGTGTTTGTCGGGGATATGTGGCTCGTAGGTTTCATTCGCAATTTCGACCGGTAGAAAATATTCCCGATGTCTAACTGTTTGTACAAAGACGAATACGCAGTACAGTACCAGCGAGCTCAAAGCCACGAATATGAGTTGCGGCTGAGTCAGCACAGGACCCGGTGATGACAGCGTAAAACTGGGGATGACCAGCGTCAGCATTGCCATGGCTGCCAGCACTGAGAGTGCTGGGCTGGTGCCTTCGATACGGAATGCCAGCACATGATGGCGCAATCCTCCCACCAGCAGGCACAATCCAACAACGCCATTGCAGACGATCATCATGGCAGCGAACACTGTATCCCGTGCCAAAACACCCACAGATTCACCTCCTGACAGCTTCATTGAGACGATCAAGGCAACTTCGATGATGGTGACTGCCAAGGCTAGAATCAAAGTACCAAATGGCTCACCCACCCGATGCGCCACGACCTCAGCGTGATGGACCGCCAACATCACGGCTGAAATCAGCGTTGCTGCGACCAGTGTAATGAGAAGTGCATCAAGCGGCTTACCCCAACTCACCAAGAGCACGATGGCTGCCAGCGGCGGCGTCACCAAGCTCCACAAAGGTAATCCGAAAAATTGTTGTTTGAGTGTTTTAAGCATATTTCCTGTTTTTCTATTGCGAGAACTGATTTCAATTCCTATTGAGTAGACTGTAGTCAGAATGTTTCCGCAATCGAGCAAATCCCTAAAGTCATTTATTTGTAAGCCAAGTGCTTATTAGCTTTTTACATCAAGCATCAATATTTGATAAACTATTTTATTATATAAATATAAATTTATATTCTTTTACATTATTAATTGAATTCTTTAAAGTGCAGCCATTCCTTATTTTGAAGGCATGCACCATGCAAAAACAATTATTCAAATTCAGCTTGCTCGCCACCTTACTGGCTTCATCACTGGCCCAAGCTGATATCAGTCTGCTCAACGCCTCTTATGATGTGACTCGCGAATTTTATAAAGACTACAACCCTGCTTTTGCCGCTTACTGGAAAGCAAAAACAGGCGAAACCGTTACCATTAATCAATCACACGGCGGCTCCAGCAAACAGGCGCGCGCGGTGGCTGATGGTCTGGAAGCAGATGTCATCACCATGAATCAGGCCAACGACATCGACATCCTCTATGAACGGGGCAAGCTGATCCCCAAAGATTGGCAAACCCGCTTGCCAAACGCCAGTTCCCCTACTACCTCAACCACTGTCTTCCTGGTGCGCAAAGGCAACCCAAAAGGCATTAAGGATTGGGATGACCTGACAAAATCTGGTATCGCCGTCATCGTTCCCAACCCCAAGACATCGGGCAATGGTCGTTACAGCTACCTAGCAGCATGGGGTTATGTACTTAAAAAAGGCGGCGACGAAGCCAAGGCAAAAGACTTCGTTGGCAAGTTGTTCAAGAATGTACCGGTGCTAGACACAGGTGGCCGTGGTGCTACTACGACTTTTGTGCAACGCGGGATCGGCGATGTGCTACTGACTTTTGAGAACGAGGTCTACCTGATCAAGAAAGAACTGGGTAATGACCAGTTTGATGTGGTGTACCCAAGCAGCAGCATCCTGGCCGAGAACCCGGTCAGCATCGTCGATAAAGTGGTCGACAAGCACAAGACCCGCACTCAAGCTCAAGCCTATCTTGAGTACCTGTATTCAGAAGAAGGTCAGGAGTTGGCAGCACGGCACTATCTACGACCGCGCCTAGAAAGTGTGGCCAACAAACATAAGGCTGATTTCAAGTCGCTGGAATTGTTCACGGTAGATGACGTATTCGGCGGTTGGACCAAAGCACAAAAAGTACATTTTGCTGATGGCGGCGTATTCGACCAGATATACGCCAAGTAACGAAAGGATAGATTATGACTGAAAAAACAACTTTATCGCATGTTGAACAGTTGCGCCTGCAGCTCAAAGATGCCTTGTTTCTGGACCTCGATGAATACGGATTGGCCGAGCAATCCAGTGGTGAGTTCAACAGCACCTTTCTTGGTGTGCAGCTGAACACCGCATTCCAGCCAATCTATGACAGTGAAGCTGGCGATCTTTATGGACACGAAGCGCTGCTACGACCATCACTGGGTGGGGAGTTGGCAACCACGCCAGATTTTGCATTCAGCTATGCCGAGCAATCCGGCAAGTTGATTCCATTTGACCGCGTAAGTCGTACTTTGCATGTGCTTAATTTCCGCCAGATTTATGCAGAAAATGGCTATCTTTTCTTGAATGTGCATCCGAATCTGCTGATTAACGTCAATGCGCATGGCAAGGTATTCGAGCGGATACTGCATGCAAATTCAGTATCAACTGATCGCGTCGTGATTGAAATACGTGAAGATCTGGTTCCATTCGACAAGCAATTGAAAGAAGCAATTGATAATTATCGTGATCGTGGCTATCGCATCGCGATCGACAATTTCGGCAATACGCACTCGCATATCGACAGACTATGGAAATTCAATCCGGATTATGTGAAGTTCGACCTAAGCATTATTTCGCAAGCAGAAAGCAACCCACATTTAGGCAAAATATTGCCAGATTTGGTCAAGATAGCTAGAGACATTGGCGCCCATCCAGTGATCACAGGCATTGAGTCCCAGTCACAGCTGGATATCGCGATCCAGACTGGTAGCACGCTATTGCAGGGCTTCTTTCTTGGCAAACCTGTTACTGCAAAAGAACTTCATCCGACCAAAGCATTCAAGCCATCGATTCGATTCGCTGCTTGAAAGCAGTCTAGTTTATTAGTGACAAAAAGATCTCCTCCCTCGAGGCTGGCATTTGACAACAAAAGCCGGCCTCACTTTTATCACCTATTCGTATATAGATATAAAAACTTATTCTTTTTAATCACAAGCAAGCTCTGCTACATTTGCAACCGCTTTAACTTTGACTGAGAACTATGGCAAAACAAAAAAATATACTGCCGGGTTTTAACCTTTCGCTAGGATACACCCTGCTTTATCTGAGCCTGATTGTGTTAATTCCTCTATCTGCAGCTTTCATCCGGACCACCGAGCTGAGCTGGCATGAATTCTGGCATGTAGTCACTGCACCGCGCGTACTCGCTTCATACAAGCTGACATTCGGCGCCTCGCTCATCGGTGCATTGATCAATGGCGTATTCGGCCTACTGACCGCCTGGGTGCTTGTTAGATATGACTTCCCCGGTAAAAAGCTCGTAGATGCACTGGTTGATCTTCCGTTTGCCCTGCCTACTGCAGTCGCGGGTATTGCCCTGACTGCCGTGTATTCAGCCAATGGCTGGATTGGCAGCATACTTGAACCGCATGGGATCAAAGTCGCATTCACACCACTTGGTGTCGTTGTTGCCCTCACATTTATAGGCCTGCCATTTGTAGTACGTACCATACAACCGGTACTGGCAGATCTGGAGGCGGAAACAGAAGAGGCTGCCGCCAGCCTTGGCGCCAATCGCTGGCAGACCTTCAGCAAAGTAATATTGCCAGCACTGTGGCCCGCCCTACTCACTGGCTTTGCCCTCGCTTTTGCCCGTGCCATAGGTGAATACGGTTCCGTAATCTTTATCGCGGGCAATATGCCTATGGTCTCTGAAATCACCCCGCTCATCATCATCACCAAGCTGGAACAGTATGACTACGCAGGTGCGACGGCGGTCGCTGTAGTCATGCTTGTCATCTCCTTCCTGTTATTGCTGGCGATCAATGGCCTGCAATGGTGGAGTTCCAAACGTAACGGTTCACAGAGGTAAGCATGAGCATCGCAACATCACAATTCAGCAAATATAACGCCAAAGTAGCAAAAAGCCGTGCAACTTCGGAACCTGTCTGGGTGCGCTGGGCACTGACAGCGGTCGCACTGACATTTCTCACCCTGTTTTTGTTCGTGCCGCTTGCAGCCGTATTTACAGAAGCTTTGCGTAAGGGTTTTGATACTTACATCACGGCCCTGAGCGAGCCAGATGCGCTTTCTTCAATCAAGCTGACCTTAATTGCAGCTGCCATCGCCCTACCACTTAATCTAGTGTTTGGCGTATCAGCTGCTTGGGCAATTGCCAAATTCGAGTTTCGAGGCAAGAGCATACTGATTACCCTGATTGATCTGCCATTCGCGGTTTCACCTGTGATTGCCGGCTTGATCTATGTATTGATGTTCGGCTTGCAAGGCTGGTTTGGTGGGTGGCTGAGTGACCATGACATTAAGATCATATTCGCCATCCCGGGCATTGTTCTAGCCACGGTATTTGTGACTTTCCCTTTTGTCGCTCGTGAATTGATCCCGCTGATGGAAGCACAAGGCAAAGAGGAAGAAGAGGCCGCACTAGTGCTGGGCGCCTCAGGCTGGAAGATATTCTGGAAAGTGACCTTGCCCAATATCAAATGGGGCTTGCTCTATGGTGTGATCTTGACCAATGCACGCGCCATGGGTGAGTTTGGCGCAGTCTCAGTGGTATCTGGCCATATCCGCGGCATGACCAACACCATGCCTTTGCATGTGGAAATCCTCTACAACGAATACAACTATGCAGCAGCCTTCGCAGTGGCTTCAGTGCTGGCTTTTCTGGCACTAATCACTCTCGCGTTGAAGACTTTTGTTGAGTGGCAAACTGCCCGAAGCGCGCATATCGCTGAACAGACTATCGAGGAATAAGAGATTAATCATGAGTATCGAGATCAAAAATATCCAAAAGAATTTCGGCAGTTTTCATGCGCTGAACAATGTCAATCTGGAAGTACCAACTGGGGAACTAGTCGCACTACTCGGGCCTTCCGGTTGCGGCAAGACAACGCTGCTACGCATCATCGCAGGTCTTGAGTCAGCCGACTCCGGTAGCATCCACTTCCATGGTTCCGATGCCACACAACGCGATGTGCGTGAGCGCCAGGTGGGGTTTGTGTTCCAGCACTATGCCCTGTTTCGCCATATGACCGTGTTTGAGAACGTGGCCTTCGGATTACGTGTGCGCCCCAAAAATACACGGCCGACCGAAGCAGAGATTCACAGACGCGTACATGAGTTGCTGGAGCTGGTGCAACTGGACTGGTTATCCAATCGTTACCCACCGCAGCTTTCAGGTGGCCAGCGTCAACGTATCGCGCTAGCACGTGCGCTCGCAGTGGAGCCAAAAGTATTACTGTTGGATGAGCCATTTGGCGCGCTGGATGCCAAGGTGCGTAAAGACTTGCGCCGCTGGTTGCGTCGGCTGCATGATGAACTGCATATCACCAGCGTATTCGTCACGCATGATCAGGAAGAAGCTCTGGAAGTCGCTGATCGTATTGTGGTCATGGATCATGGCAATGTTGAGCAGATCGGCACGCCACAGGAAGTCTATGACAACCCAGCCTCGCCTTTCGTCTATCAGTTTCTCGGCAATGTGAACCTGTTCCACAGCCGCGTCGATAATGGGCGCGCGCATATCGGTGATATCGAACTTCAGCTTGATGAACACCAGGAAACCAAAGACAGCCCTGCCTTTGCCTATGTTCGCCCGCATGACATCGAGATACTCAAAGAACGTTCAGAAAAGCCATCATTTGAAGCAATCGTGACCTATGTGCATGCCATCGGACCACTGGTGCGTCTGGAACTGCAGCGTACTGATCACACCGAACTGATTGAAGCTGAACTGACGCGCGAACGCTTCCGTGAACTAGCAATCGAGCAAGGCGCACAAGTCTTTATCCAGCCAAGAAACGTGCGCGTATTTCTGGATAAATCTAAATGAAATAACGTGTTAAGTAAGTAGCTGACCTGTCCACAGGAGGCTAGTGCTAGCAAGCACTAGCCTCTTTTTTATTTTGTAAATTGGAGGATTTAACTATGAAAACAATCACCCGTATTGCACCAATATTCGCATTACTATCATTCGGCACAGCACAGGCTACTGATGGTTATTTTGCACATGGTTATGGCGTGAAATCATTAGGCGCTGGCGGGGTTGGTATCGCATTGCCGCAAGACACACTGGTCATCGCATCTAACCCGGCAGGCCTTGCATTGCTAGGCAATCGTCTGGATATCGGCGCGACCTGGTTTCGCCCTATCCGTGAATCACAGATTGAGGGTAGTGCTGCGCCGATCAATGGCACTTATGATGGTAGCGATACCAAAAACTTTCTGATTCCAGAATTCGGTTATAGCAAGGAAATCAATCCAGACGTCACAGTCGGTCTAGCCGTCTACGGAAACGGCGGCATGAATACCGACTATAAGAAAGGCTACCCATTATTTGGCAATACGCGTGCAGGGGTTGATCTGGCACAGATATTTGTCGCACCAACCGTTGCCTGGAAAATAACACCTACACAATCGATAGGCGTTACCATCAATCTGGCGTATCAGCGATTCGAGGCTAAGGGGCTGCAGAATTTCATTCCCGCTTCGCAATCACCAAACAACCTGACCAACAACGGTCATGATTCCTCATATGGCGCAGGTATCCATATCGGCTGGTTGGGGCAGATCACGGATAGCGTCACACTAGGTGCGCATTATCAGAGCAAGACATTCATGACCAAATTTGATGATTACAAGGGCCTGTTTGCCAATCAGGGTGAGTTCGACATTCCAGCCAGTTACGGTTTAGGCTTAGCTGTCAAAGCTACACCTGACCTGACACTGGCTGCTGACATCCAGCGCATCGACTACAGCGATGTCGATTCAGTCGGCAATAGTGTTAGCAAATTCTTCACAGCACCATTAGGCTCAAACAAAGGCGCTGGTTTTGGCTGGCAAGATGCAACCACCTACAAGCTTGGTGCTGTTTATAACTACAACCAGAACCTGACCTTGCGTGCTGGCTATAACCATGTTGATCAACCAATCCCTAGTGACCAGACGCTATTCAATGTGCTGGCACCTGGTGTTGTTAAAGATCACGTGACCTTGGGTGCCACATGGAAACTGGCCAACAGCAATGAGCTGTCTTTGAGCTATGCGCATGCCTTTGAAAATAAGGTTAACGGCAAAAACTCAATTCCGGCGGCATTTGGCGGTGGCGAAAGTAACCTGAAAATGTATCAGGACTCCATCGGTATCGCTTACAGCTGGCTGCTCTAAGCGCATACCTTTCTTATCGGCCAAATTACACCACAAAAAAATCGAGTAAAATGGCTGAAAAGGAAACGACAAATGACGATAGACTGGGCTAATTTCACACCCCTACATTCGCTGCTTGGCGGCCTGCTAATTGGGCTCGCCGCAGCGATTCTCATTATATTCAATGGCAGGATCGCTGGTGTTAGTGGAATTGTTAGCGGCCTGATCTGGAACAATATTCGTGACTCATTCTGGAGAGTAAGTTTTATTCTGGGGTTGGTCATCTCGCCGCTAA
>Ga0265327_10002334_pt1 | contig 20246 bp, 13 predicted proteins | sample 41621metaG_FD_202089 | JGI IMG/M metagenome (GOLD analysis project Ga0265327, IMG submission 202089) | Rhizosphere microbial communities from Carex aquatilis grown in University of Washington, Seatle, WA, United States - 4-16-21 metaG | ecosystem: Host-associated > Plants > Roots > Rhizosphere...
GCAGTACGACCGCATAAGGCCGACGTCGGATTTTTTCGGTCAGTTGACCCCCTTCTTCAAACCCGACATACCCCGGAGGAGCGCCAATCAGGCGGCTGACGTTGTGCTTCTCCATGTACTCGCTCATGTCGATCTGAATCAGGGCGTCCTGATCCCCGAACATGAACTCGGCCAGCGTCTTGGCGGTCAACGTCTTGCCGACACCGGTTGGTCCTGCGAACAGGAAGACCCCGGTGGGGCGACGCGGATCTTTCAATCCGCTGCGGCTGCGGCGAACCGCCTTGGCGACCTGCTTGATCGCTTCCGACTGGCTCACCACGCGGCGATGCAGTTCATCTTCCATGTGCAGCAGTCGTACGGCGTCTTCGCTGGAGAGCCGGGTCAGCGGGATTCCCGTCATCTTCGAAACCACTTCCGAGATGACTTCGGCGTCGACGACGCCCCCCTTCTCCTTCGACTCTTCCCGCCAGTTGTTCTGCAGGTCGACCTTTTTCTTCTTCAGCTTGTCCGCCTGATCACGCAGCGAAGCCGCCTTTTCGAAGTCCTGGCTCGCGACGGCTTCTTCCTTCTGGGTGTTCAGCCGTTCGATTTCCTCTTCGATTTCCTTGAGGTCCGGCGGTCGGATCATCGATTTCAGCCGGACACGGGCTCCCGCTTCGTCAATGACGTCAATCGCCTTATCCGGCAGGCAACGGGCCGTAATGTAACGCGTTGACAGTTCAACTGCCGAGGCGAGCGCATCGTCGGTGATTTTGACCCGGTGATGATCCTGATACCGATCGCGCAGTCCTTTCAGGATTTCGATCGTCTGGGCCGGCGACGGGGGTTCCACAATGACCGTTTGGAACCGGCGTTCCAGAGCCCCATCCTTTTCGATGTACTTGCGGTACTCGTCCAAGGTCGTCGCGCCGATACACTGAATTTCGCCACGGCTCAGGGCCGGCTTCAACACGTTCGAGGCATCGATCGCCCCTTCCGCGCCACCTGCCCCCACCAGTGTGTGCAGTTCATCGATGAACAGGATCGTGTTCTTCGCCCGCTTGACCTCGTTCATGACCGCTTTAATGCGCTCTTCGAACTGCCCGCGGTACTTGGTGCCGGCCACCATCATTGCCAGGTCCAGGACAACGATCCGCTTTTCGCGAAGCAGTTCCGGAACTTCGCCGTTGACCACCATCTGGGCGAACCCTTCGACGATGGCGGTCTTTCCGACCCCGGCTTCACCCAGCAGAACCGGGTTGTTCTTCTGGCGGCGGCACAGGATCTGAATCACGCGCTCAATTTCGTTGGACCGGCCGATGACCGGATCCAGCTTTTCCTGTCGAGCGAGTTCGGTCAGATCGCGGCCGAAGCTGTCCAGTGCGGGTGTCTTGCTCTTTCCCGCCTTCCCGGATGCGCTCGCCTGGCCGGCGCCACCTCGTTCGGATGTCCCTTCCGCCCCTTCCATTCCATGGCCGAGCAGGTTCAGGACTTCTTCACGAACGTCTTCCAGCTTCAGGCCCAGGTTCATCAGCACCTGTGCCGCGACACCTTCCTGCTCGCGAATCAGGCCCAGCAGCAGATGTTCCGTACCGACATAATTGTGGTTGAGGTTGCGGGCCTCTTCCATCGCGTACTCAATCACCTTCTTGGCGCGCGGTGTCTGAGGCAACTTGCCCATCGTGACCATGTCGGGTCCGGACTGGACAATCTTTTCGACTTCCAGCCGAATCTTGCGCAGGTCAACCTCCAGGTTCTTCAAAACATTGGCGGCGACTCCGGACCCTTCTTTGACCAGGCCCAGCAGAATGTGTTCGGTGCCAATGTATTCGTGGTTGAACCGTTGGGCTTCCTGATTGGCCAGTTGCATCACTTTGCGGGCGCGATCAGTAAATCGCTCGTACATTCCGAAGCCTCCGGATTCCAGGGGGTGGGCAGGCCCACCGTGTTTTGTCGTGTCTCGTCGTCGTGCCGAACAGGCTGTCGCCGGGATTACCTCGGCTGCCGGCCGATGGTTTTCCCGTCCTTGTCTCTGGTCTTCGTTGTCTGCCAAGGATACGTCATGAGATTCGCTGGTGTCGCGAGACCTCAACGAATCTCATCCGAATCTCTCGCAGGCCGCGGAATCGTGATCACCGTTCTTGTCGATTCCTGCCGTACAACCAGAGTCAGCGCCTTGACCGGCACTCCAAACTCCGCGCCGATTCTAGTAGCGTGTCTGGCGAAGGGCAAGGAGTCCAAGGGTTCGCCCGCGCCTAACTCAAAGCGCCGTTCGAGCTTGATTCGGAGTTGCCATTGGCGTACCTAGGCCTCGTACTGGCGCCCCAGGGCCCTACCGCAAGCCTGAAACTGGCAGATCGATTCGCGAAATTCGGCCGTTGGAACCATTCGGAAAGTCAAACACGATGTCAGCAACCCCACTTTCCGTCTGGAGAATCCTGGATGCCTCGGCCAATCGGGTCGGCGAAGGATTGCGCGTGATCGAGGAATTTGCCCGGTTTGATCTGAACGACGCTCACTTTTCGCGGCTCCTGAAAGAATCCCGACACGAATTCACGGCCGCCCTGATGATGGTCCCCGAACGATTTCGGCTGGCGGCACGCGATACCCCGGGGGACGTCGGCACCGCCATCGGGACCCTTTCCGAGTACCAGCGTTCGTCATTGCTGGATGTCGTCCGCGCCTCGTTCAAGCGGGTCCAGGAGGGCCTGCGGACGCTGGAGGAATATGGAAAACTGATCCATTCCGCCGGAGAGGGCCCCACGTTTTCCCAGCGGATCGAGCAGCTTCGATATCGGCTTTACACCGCTGAAAAGGGGGTCTTGCGTACGGCTTCGCTGACCGAACGCCTGTATGGGCAACATCTGTATCTGCTAGTGACCGCCTCTGCCTGCGTCGCTGGCCTGGAGACGACCGTCCGCGCCGCCCTGGATGCCGGGGTGCGAATGATTCAGATCCGCGAAAAACAGGTGCCCGACCGGGAACTCGTCGAACATGCGCGTCATCTGCGACAGTGGACGGCCGCGGCGGGGGCGTTACTCATCGTGAATGACCGCCCGGATATTGCCGTTCTGGCGAATGCCGATGGTGTTCATGTCGGCCAGGATGAACTCACGGTGCGAGATGCCCGACAAATCGTCGGACCGCATCGTCTGGTCGGCGTTTCAACGCACTCCATTGAGCAGGCCCGGCAGGCGGTGCTGGACGGGGCGGATTACCTGGGAGTTGGTCCGACATATCCGAGCAGCACGAAGTCCTTCGACAAGTTTTCGGGACTGGAGTTTGTTCGCCAGGTGGCGGCCGAGATTGCCTTACCCTGGTTCGCGATTGGCGGAATCCAGTTGCAGACGCTGGGGCCGGCCCTGACCGCCGGGGCCAGCCGGGTTGCCATCAGTGGCGCCATCTGCGGTGCAAACGATCCCCGGCAGGTGACCACCGAATTGTTGGCCAGGCTGAGGGAGCATCAACCCGAAAACGTCTGACGTTGATCCGCCGCCGGCGAGGTTACTCACCCCGCAATTCGAACTGCAATCGGCCTTCCTCACGACACGTCACATGAATACAGCCAGGGTGAAGGGGACCATCCCTCAGAATCCACTCCGACAGGGGAGCTTCAATCAATCGGCTGACCGCCAGCCGAATCGCATGGCCGCCATAGTTGCTGGAATCCAGGTAGCCCGCCCCCTCACCTTCGACAAGGAACCGTCCAGCATCTTCCGAAACAGACAACGTCAGGCCCTGCCGCGACAATCGCTGGCGAAGCGGAGCCAGTAGTAGATTCAGGACGTCAACCAAGTCTGACTGCGAGAGGCGGTCGAACACAATCAGATCGCTGAACTGCGCCAGCAACTCGGTGGAGAAATTCTCCCGTTCCAGTTCCAGCCGGGCGATCTCTTTTTTCCGATTGTCGCTCTCTTCGTTCTTTCTCGCAAATCCGAAATCCGCCGTGGCCGGAACGCCAATATGAGTCGTCATGATCAGGACGGTGGCGCGAAAGTCCGTACGGCGACCTGTCCCATCAATCAGCCGACCCGATTCCATCACCTCGTTCAGCGTGGTCAGGATCGCCGGATGGGCAAATTCAATCTGGTCCAGCACCACGACAGATCGAGGATGACGACGGACTGATTCGGTCAACGACGCGGGCCCGCTCGATTCGTTTGGACTGCCGATCAGCCGATAAAGACCGTTCGCCTCGCGATAGCCTCGCATGTTGAACGAAATGACCGCCTCCGGGTCTTCAAACAGAAACTCGGCCACTGACCTGGCCAGTTCGGTCTTCCCAACTCCTGGCGGACCGCAAAACAGCAGTGATGCGATGGGGTGAGTCGATGTGGGCAGATTCGCGCAACCTTGCCGGATCGAGCGGCTGACGAATTCGATCGCCTTTCGCTGGCCGGCGATTCGCTGTTGAAGAAACTCCTCCATTCTCAGCAGTCGAATTCGTGTTTCCTGGCATCGCCCCATCCACCAGGATTTCGGCCGGGCGGCAGCCGCTTCGATGATGGAAGAGCCGTCGACGACACCCCACGTCTCCTTCGATTCTTCCCGCCAGTTGTTCTGCAGGTCGACCTTCATCTTCTTCAGCTTGTCCGCCTGATCACGCAGTGAAGCCGCCTTTTCGAAGTCCTGGCTCGCGACGGCTTCTTCCTTCTGGGTGTTCAGCCGTTCGATTTTCTCTTCGATCTCCTTCAGGTCCGGCGGTCGGGTCATCGATTTCAGCCGGACTCGAGCGCCAGCCTCATCGATAACGTCGATGGAGGCGTCCAGCAGGTCCCGATTGCTGACATCACATCCAGCCATTTCGATGGCCTGCGTCAGGGCCTCTTCCGTCACCTGAATCCGATGGTGCTCCTCGTATCGACTCCGCGTCGCTCGCAGGAATTCATGGATCCGTTCCGGGGCACGCGAATCGCAGTGAACCGTCTGGAAACAACCGCCGAGCAACGGATCCTTCTCAATTTCGTCCCGATATTGATCCGGTGTGACCGTCAGCAGGAATTGAACCCATGCCCGTGCAAAGCCGCGCGTGAGAATCAGTCGCCAGTCGTCATCATCGGCAAACGTTTGCCATTCATCGATGACAAGGATGACGCCGGGCGCCTTGCGGAGTTCTTTCATCAGGGCGCGTAGCGCGGCTGGGAACCGGTCACCGGTTTCGGCCATCATCCGAGTCACCTCCAGCAACACCAGGCGCTTTCCCACAGAATGGTACGCCATCCGTTGTGCCAGGCCTTGCACCAGTTCGCCCTTCAGGGCAATTGAGCTGCTGACCAGCACGATGTTATTGGCCGTCTTGCGACACAGGATCTGGTCCATGCGATCCAGTTCGACCGAATCCCAGATGGTACATTCGAGTTGGGAATCACTCGCAAGCGAGGTCAGGTCTTTTCCGAAACGGTTCAGCAACGGTGTCGGGATCGGACGGTTCTTGACGGCGATTTCGCCATCACCCAGTCTGTCGGACAGTTTCTCGAAGTCGTCCAATCCGGGCTTCAACAGGCTTAGAACTGTGTCACGGACCTGCTTCAGTTCCAGGCCCAGTTGCATCAGGACCTGCGCGGCAACGCCCTCCTGCTCGCGAATCAGTCCGAGAAGCAGGTGCTCCGTGCCGACATAGTTGTGAAGAAGGTCGCGTGCCTCGGCCATGGCGAATTCGAGTGCCTTCTTGGCCCGTGGTGTCTGCGGCAATTTCCCTGTCGACGACATGTCCGGGCCCGAATTCACGATTTTCTCAACTTCGAGGCGAACCTTTCTCAATTGCACATCCAAGTTCTTCAGGACGTGCGCGGCAACTCCGGAACCCTCTTTGATCAGTCCGAGCAGCATGTGCTCGGTCCCGATGTACTCGTGATTGAATCGCTGTGCTTCCTGGTTGGCCAGTTGCATCACTTTGCGGGCTCGATCAGTGAATCGCTCGTACATCGGCCAACCTTTCTGATTTGGGATTGCAGGTGGCAGCGGAGTGCGCGCCGGCAACTCTTACCCAAAGGAAAAGGATACGTCTGCCAAAACCACAGCGGCGACGGCAGTTTACCCGGCCGCCGTTGCCAGCAAATGAAGAAGTCTCGCATGCATTTTGTCTGTTTCGCCCGGCGCGGACGAAGAACTGCGCGATGTTGAGAAGGATTTGCAAGACATAATACCATTTCGGCACACGGCACGAGCCCAGCTTCAGAACAATTCCATTTGACCCTCTAATGGGGCAACCCCCCTGGCTCGGTTGATCATCATGTCAACGTCCGAGCATGTATTCATTGCCGTCAACCGGACTTCTGGATGACTCCTTTCAAAGACACGAAAGATCTCGTCGGCGAAAGCCTGTCCTATTTTTTCTACCTCACTAAAATCCAGATAAACATTTCGGAATGTATCCACGCGACTCAGGAGCCGCTTGGCCTGTGATCGAGACACAAGATTATCAGTACCATACTGAATCAGCCGAACGGGGACGATTGTTTTTGAAAATGTGAAGTCGCCATCATCGCTTGTGAATTGATCAAACACATCTTGTCGCTTTAGCACCGAACTGGCAGCGATTGTCATTCGGATGTGCGTACCCTGGATTGCCTTTTGTTTGTCTTCGATCAGCCAATCATTCTCCTCACGCACGTGTGAGAACCACAGTTCTCCGGACAGCACAGAAAACATGTCGAAAAGACGCGAGGTAAAAAAAATCCCTTCACCAGTATGATGGGCTGGATCAGTTGTGAGTTTCCCCTTGATCAGTTGCTTGATTGCTTCCAATTCATCCGGAAGCCTAAAAGCGTCCTTGATCTTCCGAAAGATCCCGATTCCAAAATCAGAAATCCGCATATCGATAGAGTCGTGAGTGCGCACAAGCTGAATTTCGACAACATCGCTGCTTGAATGATCAATCACATTATTGAGGATTTCAGTAAAGCCATATGAACAGATGTCCACGACATTTGGCCTGACTCCCTCCAGTCTTGGTCGAATGTGCTCATTCCATGGAACGTCTTCGTAAAGCTCTTTAACATCCAGGGAAGTGTTGAATGATTCCATGACGCTTAGGCGATACGTCTTGTTTCTCGTTCTGCCATCGCTTTCTATTGTTCCAGCCTTCTCCATCTCTCGCAAATGAGCGTGAGCAGCCTGCCGTGAGATCGAAAATCTCTCACCCACCAATGCGGCAATATCCTTCGGGTGGGCCGCAAGATTGTCGACGATAAACCTGCGTATTTTGACTGTATTCCCTCGCGTTGCCATTGATCGCTCCTGCCTCAGAAAGTGTGTCCGGCATCGGCAGTTTGTCAATTTAACGGTTCGTGATTGTAAACATGGTTCGTTGGCGTGTCACTGGAAAAACGACGCAAGTCAAGTGTTTGTAATGCATATCGTATTGTCAATCTACCCCTGGCACCGTTCCCGTGGTATCGCTGTCCCTGATTGTTCCGTGGATCCTGCTCCCCTGGGCCCGGCGGAAATCGCATCGCTGACCAGTATTCACATCTGTTGATCCGAGCCGCGGTTTCCGACGGAACTTGTGTAAGATTTCCGGAGTCCAAGGCATAGCATCCTGGGAGTACCTTCGATGTGGGAGCCGGAAACACGTCCGAGTCTGATGGTGAGGCTGCGCGCGCCGCAGGATCAGCAGGCGTGGACCGAGTTCGTCTCGATTTATCAGCCGCTGATCCTGCGGGTGATGCGGGGGCGCGGACTCCAGGAAGCCGACGCCCAGGATGTGGCTCAACAGGTTGTGCTGGTTGTTACGAAGGCCGTTGAGCGGTGGCAACCCGATGGCAAGGAGGCTTCCTTCCGGCGCTGGTTGTTTTCGATTGCCCATCGCCTGGCGTTGCGGTTTATCCAACGAGGGTACCCCAAGAGCGGCGTCGGCGGCACGGATATGCTGAACCTGCTCGACAGCCTGCCAGATTCCCCATCGGACGTGTCCGATGAGTTCAATGACGAGTACCGAAATGAAGTCTTTCGCTGGGCCGCCGATCGCGTGCGCGGCGAATTTCGCGAGACGACCTGGCAGGCCTTCTGGCGGACGTGTGTCTTGAATGAATCGATTGCCGATGTGGCTGATCTGCTCGGAATGTCCACGGGAAGCATTTACGTGGCGCGCAGCCGGATTATCGCCCGCTTGCGAGTGATCGTCGAACAGTTTGAAGCAGATCATGGAACATAGATTCTTCCGTCCATTGGGTTGAGGGCACTGCCCTCATTAGATCGGTTCATTTCATGACGCCTTGCAATCGCCCGCAACTGCAACGATTGCTCGATGAATCTCTGCCGGAGAAGGCCGAACGAGATCTCGCCGAGCACCTGGCGGCATGTCCCGACTGCCAGTCCGCCTTGGAAAGTCTGGCCGGTGAAAAGCAATGGTGGGCCGAAGCGAGCACGCGCCTTGGCAAGTCGTCAGCACGTCCGCCTTCGTCATCCAGGTCAACCGGGCATTCTTCGGCGGAATTGGAAGCGACTGGGCGTTCGAACGCTCTTTCCGAAGACGATGACGCGTTTCATTTCGCCCGGGACTTTGCGGTCGATTTCCTGGATCCCAGCGACAACTCGGGGATGCTCGGTCGATTGGGAGAGTACGAAATCGTCGATGTCATTGGTCGTGGCGGGATGGGAATTGTCCTCAAGGGATACCAGAAGGAATTGAATCGCTTCGTTGCGGTCAAAGTGCTGGCGCCGCACCTGGCGACAAGTGGCGCCGCCCGGCGGCGTTTTGCCCGCGAAGCTCAGGCGACCGCGGCGATTGTTCACCCCCATGTCATGGCGATTCATTCGGTCCAGCCTGACGTCAAGCTTCCCTACCTGGTCATGCCGTTCGTGGGATGCGAATCGTTGCAGGAGCGGCTGGATCGAAATGGCCCACTGGACGTCAAAGATATCCTGCGGATCGGGATGCAGACCGCCTTGGGCCTGGCGGCAGCGCACTCGCAAGGACTGGTGCATCGGGATGTCAAACCGGCCAACATCCTGCTGGAAACCTCCGTGGATCGCGTCCTGCTGACGGACTTTGGCCTGGCGCGCGCTGTGGACGATGCCACGCTGACACGGACGGGTGTCATCGCCGGAACGCCGCAATACATGTCGCCCGAGCAGGCCAATGGGGATCCCGTGGATCACCGGTCAGACCTGTTCAGCCTGGGCGGGGTGTTTTATGCGATGTGTACGGGGCGGCCCCCATTTCGAGCCGAAACGACATTCGGAGTCCTGCGGCGGATTCGTGAGGCGTCCCCCCGGCCGATTCGCGAGATCAATCCGGACATCCCGGAATGGCTGGAACGAATTGTCATCCGCCTGCTGGCCAAGGATGCCACGGACCGGATCGATTCCGCGGAGAAGGTCGCGATCTTGATGGAAGGCTGCCTGGCCCATCTTCAGCAGCCGACATCTCCACTTCCCACGCAACTGGACCAATGGGCGCCCCGTCCAACTGTGCACGCCATCGATTCGCCCCGTTTGTCGCCCCGTTTGACAATGACGATGTGGCTGAGACTTGTCATCGGCGCAGGGGGGCTGGGTCTGCTGATCCTGCTGGTCTTCAATCTTCGGGATCCCAGGCCGCGGGTTGTGCCAGCCCCGAGTCAGTCGGCACAGACATCAGAGAACAGACCCGAAGTGGGAACGGAGAATGTACCGAAGGGGAATCTCCAGGCGGGGAATTCGCCACTGGATTGGAACTCGCTCGATATCGAACTGCAAGGGGTCGATCAGGCCCTGGAATCCATGGAATCGAATTCACAGGACATCTGGGGACCTGCCACCCCGTGACGAACGAGAGCAGCCGTTGCCGTATCCGAGCGGTAGCTCGAATTGAATTGAGAGCATGCCTTCAATCGGACTTCTTTCAGGACACGCCATGAAACAATCACACAGTCATCTCGGATGGGGAATCGCGCTGGCGGCGTCCCTGCTTTGTGCGTCCCACGTGACTGCACAGACTTTTCAGCAGCCGCAGGCGAACCCGGTGACGCCTGGGGCGACCCCAGCCAAACCTGGCGCGAATCCGCCTGTGGAAAACAGGGATGATGAACTGCCTCCCCGGGCACAACCAACGCGAGACACCGTCCTGGGGTCTCCGGCAGATCCGATGCCGAAACCGAGGCTCGATGCCGACGTGCTGATTGGCATTGGACCACCCCGGACCCCCCCTCGGCAGATCAAGATCATTCACCTGGTGCACGGGGATGCGGTGCAGTACTCTGCCCTCATCAAGTCACTTCGGCTGAATGTCGAGATCACGGCGGATTCTCGTACGAACCAGTTGATCATCAGCGCCCAGAACCCCGAGGAAGTGATGGAGGTCGAGGAGATCCTCAGAGCGCTCGATACAGCGGGGCGCCCAGCGAGTGCCCCGGATCGCGTTGAGGCGCCCGATCGCAAAGTCGAGCCGACGTCAGTGAATCTCACCGGGCGGATCGAAGCGCACGAAGCGGAGGCCCGGGTGCTGGCAGAACACTACCGCGAAAAGTCGACTCGACTGGGAGCTCAGCATCCCGAACTGACCGAGCTTCGGCAGCAACTGAGCCTGGCGTTGCAGGCCGCGCTGAATCTGAAATTGCAACGGGAGGAACTGAACGTCAAACAGTTGGAAGAACGACTGCTCCGCGTGAGGACTCAGCTGGAGTTTCGCAAGGCGGCCGGTCCCCGGATCGTCGAACGACGACTGAATGAATTACTCGATGGGGATTCTCTGAATTGGAGTCAGCGGGAATCGCTGACATTGGATCGAGTCGATTCCCCGCCTGTTGTCCCGGCTGCTCGCATCCCGGTGGCGGGATTCGGAATGGCTCCGGCGCCTCCAATGTCCAGTTCGGAGGCATTCAATCCCCCGGGGAAGGAAGATCCAAATCTGGAATTGACTCGGAATGTTGAGAACGCGGTGACGCAACTGGAACTGGCGGCCAAACGGGTGCGAGAGCTGGAGCTGGACTATTTCCGGAATCGGTCGGGAGTCGCCGATCTGCAGCGGGCGATGGATCAATGGAAACAGGCAAGCGTGGCTGAACGCACTGCCCGACGATTGCTCGACAATGCATCAGGAGTGATTTCGGACAACGGAGTCGACGATCTGCGAATTCTCGCGCCCGAAGAGAAACTTCCGCCCAATTTCCATCCGGACATGGCATCGCGGTTTCTGGAAGCGACCACCAGTCTAAAGCTGGAACTGGTTGAGCTGAAGGGGTTCAGGCCCCCGTTTCAGTCGGCTTTGCGAGTGCTCGAGTCCAGCGATCGGTTTGATGCAGGGGATCTGATTGTTGCGATGAATCACCGGCTGTTTGCAACTGCGGAACAAGCGGTCGCAGGGATGTCTTCGGTCGCCATCAGCCAATCTGAAGTCCCGGTGCTGGTGCTGCGGGGCGGATTGTCGAGTTATCCGCGGACGGTCATGCTGAGGCGAAAGTTGAATCGGGAGTACCTGGTTCCGGGCTTTCCCGAGAAAGCCCTGTTTGAACTGGAAGTCAGAGTGAAGGTCGATGATGGGCAAGAAATCGAGTCCAGGTACTTTCATGGCATCTGCGTCTCTCCCGATGGGTTGATTGTGCTTCCCTTGCCTCCAAAATCCTTTGCCCCGGATTCTCCCATTGTGGTCTACAAGCCCAACAAGGGGACTGCCAGGATTCTCGCGTCGGATGAAAAGCGATGCCTGACTTTGCTGCAACTGGATGTCCCAGGTTCGCCCTTATTCTGGTGGTGCAAGTGTCGACTGGACCGGCCTGCCCGGCGGCAGCTGGTGGAAGTTCCCGTGGGGCCCGCCAACCTGCAGAGGGCGTTTGTCGGTGAGACTGGGCTCCCTTATCCCGAGCCGCGATTTGGGAACGATGGGTTTGTCATGGATTTCGTCGGCAACTTCGGCATCCTCGTCGGGGGAGGGGTCTTCTCTGTCGACCATGAACTGCAGGGAGTGATTGTCGACGTGGGCGTTGTCAAACAAGACAACCTGCCAGACCCGATGCGACGAGTTCTGGCGATTCCGGCAATGCATGTTCAGGAATTGATCGATCAATACCGCAAGCCCCGGATGGAAAAAACCTGGTGAAACCGATGGTTTTTTGAGGGTTTTGCCAGTCACCGCGCATCGCATGGATGCGATCCACAAAGGGAGTTGCTTCCTGAATCTGAGAACTTTTGTCCGAGTGGAACCCGCTCCTTGACACTCTGGTTGCTGAACGCCTAGAGTTCTGCGACAAGCATTGCTCATGACGTGGCAATGTTTTTCCAGGAGCTATGAAAGCCCCCGTTGCGATTCGATTCGCGGCGGAGGGCTTTTTTTGTTTCTATCGTCGGGAAATGCTCATGCCGAAGCTAATCCGTTCGCTGGTTGCCATCCTGGGGCTGTGCCTGCTGTCAGGGTGCCACAAGCCAGCTGCAAACACTCTGTTCGTCGACAGTGAACAGGTTCAGAAGCTGCCCAAAGATGTGCAGGACGGGGTTCGCAAGTACCTGTTGGAACAGTGCGGGACCCCTTCACATCCGAAGACATTTGTCGAGACGAAGGTGGATCCGCGCCGGCTGGAACTCGGCAGGTCGCTTTACATCAAGCAGTGCGCGCAGTGTCACGGTTCGTCTGGAGATGGGGCCGGTCCGGAGGCTGCATTCATGTATCCCAGGCCGCGTGACTATCGAAAGGGGATCTTCAAGTTTATTACGACTGGCTACGGGAGCAAGCCGGTTCGAGAGGATCTCGTTCGCACGATCAAGCAAGGGGTGATGGGGACATCCATGCCCTCGTTTCACCTGTTGAAGGACGCCGAGATTCAGGCGCTTGTCGACTATGTTCTCGCGCTGACTCATCGTGGTGAGCTTGAGTTTCAACTGGCCTCAGAACACGAGTCTGAGGACAAGTTTGATCCTGATCTTGCTGCCGACTCGGTCAAGTTGATCCAGACACGATGGGTTGAAGCGCCAGGGATGGTCTTTCTTCCGCTGAGCCCCCAGCCAGTCTTCACTGCCGAGGATATTGTCGCGGGGAAGGCGATCTTCCTCGATAAGGAGTGGGGGTGCTCAAAGTGTCACGGCGATGACGGGCGCGGGCAGACGGAAGAGAACCTCGGAGGCAAACTGGTCAACCAGGCCTGGAACACGCCCACGCGGGCCGCAGACTTGACCTCCGGAATGCTGCGTGGTGGTCAAACTCCCCTGGCGGTCTATCGGCGGATTTTTGGCGGCATCAACGGGACTCCGATGCCCGAGTTCCGCCGCAAGCTGAGTGAAAACCCGGACGCGGCCTGGAAGCTGGTGGCCTATGTAATGCATGTCTCCGGGCGCCGCCGCGAACATGAAATCCCGCCGTCGGGCAGCATTGCTCCCTATGTGACAACATTGAGTTCCACTCCAGCAGCAGCCGCGGATCAACCGGAATAACCTTCGCGAGGCGACCCAACGTGGATCACGATAACATCCCCAGCAAACAGCAGGAATTTGAACAGCTCAAGCAGCGCGTGGCGCAGCTGGAGCGTGAGTTGGCCGAGGCCCAGGTGGAAGAGGCCTGGAAGCCAAGCGGATTCTATACATCGTACTACGCGACAACCGGATTCCTGCTGGGAGGGGTGGCGGCGCTGGTCGCCCTGCTGATCAACCTGCTGGGCGCTCCGCTGGCCGGGAAGCATCCGTTTGAATTGATTCGCGTTTACCTGACATTCCCGCTCGGTGAAAAAGCATTGCAACTGGCCCAGGCGGGAGGCAAGAACGGCGCGGTGGATGACAACCTGCTCATTATCTTCGGCTGCTGCCTGTACATCGGAACCGGCATGGTGCTCGGAATTCTCTTCCAGCTGACTCTCGAGAAATTTGCTCAGCCGCCCACTCTGGCAAGGCGGTTCCTCGTGGGAAGTGTGCTGGCCGTGGCAGTCTGGGCCGTGGCGTTTTATGGAATTCTCAGCTGGTTGCAGCCGATGCTGTTTGGCGGCAACTGGATTGTGGACCCGAAATATCTGCCGATCTGGGTTGCGATCGGGACGCACCTGGTCTTTGGCTGGACCATGGCGCTGCTGTCGCCGCTCGGTCACTTCACCCCGTACCGCCGGGTAGGCCTGGAGTCTGCATGAACACGGAATCGACGACGGCACAGTTGCCGAGTCACGATGATCTGGTCGATGAACGACTGGTCAAGCTCTATTTTGTCACAGCCCTGGGCTACCTGTTCATATCGATGATGGGCGGTTTCCTGATGGCGCTGCAACTGGTTCACATGAACCCGCTGCGCGGAATGGAATTGATGTCACCCGGTCGCTGGCGAATGGTCCATACCAATGCCGTCGCCTACGGCTGGCTGGCAAACGCGTTCCTGGGCGCGTTGCACTGGGCTGTTCCCCGGCTGACATTGCGGCCCGTCCTGAACAAGGCGCTGTCCTACCTCATTTATGGCGCCTGGCAGGTGGTCGTGCTCAGTACGGCGGTGGGAATCCTGCTGGGCGAGGCCCAGGGATTGGAGTGGGGCGAAACTCCCGTCTGGATTGACCCGGTGGCCCAGCTGGGGCTGCTGCTGGTGGCGATCAACTTCATGGCCCCCATCGTCAAGATGAAAGGGCCGATGTATGTCACGCTGTGGTACTTCATGGCGGCCTTCATCTGGACGTTTCTGACGTATGCCATGGGGAACTTCATTCCTCAGTACTTTGTCTGTGGTTCCAGCGCCGGGGCGGTGGGGGGACTGTTCATCCACGACCTGGTCGGCCTGTTCGTCACGCCGCTGGGTTGGGGGCTGATGTACTACTTCGTTCCGATCCTGCTCAAGAAGCCGATCTGGAGTCATGGTTTGTCGCTGGTCGGTTTCTGGGGTCTGGCATTCTTCTATCCGCTGCAGGGGATTCACCACTTCCTGTACACGCCGATTCCGATGTTCCTGCAGCATGGCGCGATAGTTTCGACAATTGCCGTGGAAATGGTCGTGTTGACGGTCGTCATCAATTTCTTCATTACTCTGCGCGGCACGGGACGGGCGTTTTACGACAATCTGCCGATCCGCTGGTTCTACACCGGGATGATTTTCTATTTCCTGACCTGCCTGCAGTGTGCCTTCCAGACGACGCTGCCGTTCCAGCGACTGATTCACTTTTCGGACTGGGTGGTTGGTCACGCGCACATGGTGATGTTCGGTGTGTTTTCGATGTGGCTTCAAGGGGTGATGATCTATCTGTTCCCACGGCTGTTCAAGACCCATTGGGCCAGCACCCGGCTTTGCGAATATCATTTCTGGCTGTCGGCGGTCGGGTTGTTTGTCATGGCCGCAGACCTGATTGTCCTGGGGGTCTTCCAGGGATTCTGGTGGGCATCGCTGGAGCCCTGGGAAGTTTCGGTCAATGGTTCACAACCGTTCTGGATCCTGAGACTGGTGGCGGGACTGTCGATGGTGAGCGGGCTGCTGGCCTTTGCGCTGAACATCTATCTCACCTGGCGAAAGTCCCCGCAGTCGACCGCCGTCCCTGCCGGGAACGCGGCACTCAGCTGACACCGTGGACCTTTGCAAAAGCGATCTGTTCCTTCTGATTGCGATTTCTGGAAGTCATCATGTTTGAAAGCAAATCGGGTGTCCTGCTGATTGCCGGGCTGTTCTTTTTCGGACTGGCCTTCGTCTCGAATGTGGTGGTCCCCGTGGTGATGTACCGGCACCTTCCCGAGCAGACCGCGCTGGAGGTGGTCAACGGCAATGTGCGGTTCCAGTTCGAGGATCTGGCGCGGCGTTACCCGGAATCGTTCAAGAAGGCCTTCGGTGAGCCTCCCACAAGCGGGACGGAAGCCGAACAGCAGAAGTGGTGGAACGAAAAGTGTGCGGAAGCGCTGCTGGCAGGCCGCAAGATCTACACCGGCGAAGGATGCTGGCACTGCCACAGCCAGTTCGTGCGGCCGGTCTCAAACGAGGACCGGCGCTGGGGCCCGGTCTCCTCGTCGAAGGAATATCAAAATGAACTGCAGCGGCCCGTGATGTTCGGTACGCGGCGGGTCGGACCCGATCTGAGTCGCGAGGGGGGACGCCGGTCCAATGACTGGCATGCCGTGCACTTCTTCGAACCAAAACGTCTGTCGGACAAGTCCCCGATGCCCGAGTATCCCTGGTTGTTTGATGGGTCGCCCGACAAGCCGACCCATCGCGGACTGGTGTTGATCACCTATGTGCAGTGGCTGGGTTCGTGGCTGGACAGCTATCCGTTCTACGAGCAATATGAAGAATCGCCCCTCAAGGATCTGCAGCTGACCGATTCGAAGCCTGCCGATCCCGCGGCAGAACAGTAACTTTTTGTGATGGGGAACGTCGACATGGAATCGCCGCATGTCCGAAAAAGCCGAAGCCACCTGATCACCACCGTGCTGCTGGCTCTCGCCGTTTTGATTCCCAGCCTGTACGGGTTTGCCGGGAAGTTTATTGAATTCCTGCATATTTACGGCGGTGAGTCGGACGGTGTCTTTGCGATCACCCCGATCCTGAATTACCTGCTGGCCAGCACGGGATTCTTCTGCCTGTTCTGCTGGGCGATGATTGGCGGCATGTTTCGCGATATTGAAGCTCCCAAGCAGGTGATGCTCGAGAACGAAGCTCAACTGGATCAATTCGGCGGGAACCGGTACGTGTGATGGATCGGGTGTGACCACCATGACCTCGTGCGACTACTGCGGCCTGCCTGTGGCGACTGGCTGGGTCAGTTCCAGTCCGGATCCATCGTCGATCCCGCCTCAATACTGTTGCTTCGGCTGCCGGTTTGCTGCCGAAGTGACGGACTCCCGTGGTGAAGATGGCGAAAATCGAGCATTGCTCCTGAAACTGGGGGCGGCCACATTCTGCACGATGAATGTCGTCGCCTTCACGATGGCACTCTGGTCGCAGGACTTCTTCGCCGTGGATTCCCCCGATCGGCTGGCGGCGCCACTGGAGTCGTTATTTCGATACCTGGGACTCCTGTTTTCCCTTCCGGTGCTGTTCTTGTTGGGCCAGCCATTACTCGAGAACGCGTTGTCGGACCTGCGGCGCGGGATTGCTGCCAGCGATTTGCTCGTTTGCATCGGCGTCCTCGCTGCCTACGGATTCTCGGCAGCATCTGTCGTCCGAGGGGCCGGAGCGGTCTATTTCGAGGTGGGCTGCGTGGTGCTGGTCCTGATCACACTCGGCCGGTGGTTTGAAGCCCATGGCAAGCTGCAGGCAACCAGTGCGCTCTCTGATCTCGAAAAGCTGTTGCCGGCAACGGCGAGGGTCCAGCGAAATGGGCTGGAGTCCATTTGCCCGCTTGAAGACTTGCAGATCGGCGACTTGCTGCGGATCCTGCCCGGCGAGCGAATCCCGATGGATGGACGCGTGGAATCCGGGGTCTCGCATGTCGACCAGCAGGTCCTGACCGGTGAAAGCTGGCCGGTAGTCAGACAGGGGGGCGAAGACGTGTTCGCCGGCTCGCTGGCTCTGGATGGCGAATTGCGAGTGCGTGTCACGGCAGTGGCGGCCGCCAGCACGCTGTCTCGGTTGCTGGTGGAACTGCGTGAAGCGCGCCTGGCTCGGGGAGGTTACCAGCGTCTGGCTGACCGGATCTCTGCCTGGTTCTTGCCCGCGGTGTCGGTCGTCGCATTGGTGGCCGGTGCGGCCCAGACATGGCGATCCGGGCTGGAACAAGGGGTGCTCACCTGCCTGTCAGTGGCTCTCATTGCCTGCCCCTGCGCCCTGGGGCTGGCAACTCCCCTGGCGGTCTGGACGGCACTGGGAACAGCCGCTCGACGACAGGTCCTGTTCCGGAGCGGAGAAGCCCTGGAACGGCTGGCAACCATTCGTGCGATTGCCTGGGACAAGACCGGGACCATGACTCAGGGGGACGCGTCGATCGTTCAACGGGTTGTCGATCCCGATTCCGATGAGGAGGAGGTTGTCCGACGGGCGGCGGCAGTGGCTCAGTCGTCAACGCATCCCTTTTCCATGGCGATCGCCGGTCTGATGTCGCGAGACGCAATCGGGACCGTAGACTGTGAAATTCGCCAGGTGGCCGGTCGCGGCTTGTTCCTGGTGGACGAAAACCGGTCCACGACCTACCTCGGAAGTGCGCGCTGGATGCAGGAACTGGATTTTCATCTGGCTCCCTGTTTGCAAACGAATCTGGACGAGGCCGTTGAACAGGGACTGGGAGTCGCGCTTGTCGGCTGGGACGGGCAGGTTCGTGGGCTGTTTGTGATTGAAGAACGTTTGCGACCCGAAGCGGCAAACGTGATCCAATTGTTCCACGAGCAGGGGATTGATCAGGAACTGCTGACCGGTGACTACCAGAGACGGGCTCAACGAATTGTCGATCAACTGCGCCAGGCGGGAACGGGTTCGGATGCGGATCCTGCAAGGACAACGCTTCGATTTGCCAGCGAACTTCTGCCCGATGACAAGGTGCGGCGGGTGGAAGCACTGCGCGCGCGATCAGGCCCGGTTGCCATGGTCGGTGATGGGGTCAATGACGCCCCCGCTCTGGCGGCCAGCGATGTTGGAATCACATTGAGGTCCGGGACGGATGTCTCCCGAGACGTGGCAGGAGTCTGCCTGCTGAACGACGATTTGACCCGCCTGCCCTGGGCCATCGATTTTGCTCGTCATACGGTCGCTGTCATCCGGCAGAATCTGGCCTGGGCGTTCGGCTACAATGCCGTCGGCGTGGCCCTGGCCTGCACAGGGGGGCTGAATCCAACTCTGGCGGCCGTGATCATGGGGGGGAGCAGTCTGTTCGTGATTACGAATTCGCTGCGTCTGACACGATTTGGTGCGGATGAGGCATCAAACTCGGTCGCGAAACCCGGTGCGAAGACTGTGAACACGACTTCCGTTGATATGGGTCTCTCGCAACCGGCCGTTCCGATTCCCCTGGAGACCGCGCCATGATGGAACTGCCGCTGGTCTTCCTGGGGGGACTGCTTGGATCGTCGCATTGCATTGGCATGTGTGGCGGGTTCGCGTTGTCGATTGGACTGGGATCGCAGCGTTGGCAGCAGAACCTGCTGCGTCAATTCTTGTATACGCTCGGACGAATGTTCACGTATGGTTTCACGGGTGCCGTCGTCGCCTTCATCGGCATGAGGTTGACACGCCGATTCTCAAGCCAGGGGGGAATCGATCTGCAGGCGGCATTATCAATCATTGCAGGCTTGCTCCTGGTGATTCAGGGTGCAGCCGTCCTTGGTCTGCGCTGGCCCGGGCTTCGGCCCAGGACGACAGGGGGGTGTGGCGCGGCAAGGGTTTTCAGGACATTCCTGACGGCCCCGGGTTGGTCAGCCGCGTTTCTTTCGGGAGTGCTGACGGGGTTCCTGCCCTGTGCCCTGGTGTATGCGAACCTGGCGCTGGCCGCCAGTTCGGGATCCGTTGTGCACGGGATGATTCTCATGGTTGTGTTCGGCGCCGGAACAGGACCGCTGATGATGCTGACTGGAACCGGCGCGTCGCTGCTTTCGCTGAGGGCTCGTCAGTCCGCGTTTCGACTGGCCGCGGCCTGCGTGATTGCGACCGGACTGCTGTCGATTGGCCGAGGTCTGGCCTATCATGGTCACGCTTGGCCAAGAGATGCGCAGCAGTGCCCGATGTGTAACCCCAGTTCCCTCTAATTCTCGCGGCAACTTCGGCACTTTCTGCCGTTCGAATGCCCAATCGGAAACTGGCATTGGTCGATCGTTCGGTCGTTCGATACATTCCCGACACTCCCTTCGACCCCGATGATTTCTCCGACGTAGACACTCACGAACACCATGTGTTGCGACACGACATTTTCGTTTTGCGCAGGCCAGCCGGGCAGGCTCCGGCAGTCCCTGGTCCGGCTGTGCCTGTTGACGATGCTACTTGTCAGTGAAGGGTGTGGCACGACTCGAATTTCGGACACGCTGCGGACGGGGACTGAGCAACTGCTGCTGTCGACGGCGATTGAACGGGCTGTCAACGACATGGACTTTTCGTCGCTGAGCGGGAAGGACGTCTATTTCGATCCGCAGTACCTGAAGGGAGTCTCTGACGAGGGATACATCATCAGTTCGATCCGTCAGCGCCTGCTGGCGGAAGGAGCGCTGTTGAAAGCGACTCGAGATGAAGCGGCGTATGTCGTCGAAGCCCGGGCCGGAACGGTGGGAACAAATCGCCAGGATGTCCTGATCGGGGTTCCGCAGGTGACATTGCCCACTGGGGCGCTCATGGCGGGTGTTCCCTCGGCCATTCCGGAAATCCCGCTGGCGAAGAAAACGCAGCAGCGCGGGATCGTGAAGCTGGCGGCGTTTGCCTACAACCAGGAAACGGGGCAGGCGGTCTGGCAGTCGGGGACCTATCCAATCACCGCGGATTCTCGTGACACCTG
>Ga0265327_10002335_pt1 | contig 20243 bp, 13 predicted proteins | sample 41621metaG_FD_202089 | JGI IMG/M metagenome (GOLD analysis project Ga0265327, IMG submission 202089) | Rhizosphere microbial communities from Carex aquatilis grown in University of Washington, Seatle, WA, United States - 4-16-21 metaG | ecosystem: Host-associated > Plants > Roots > Rhizosphere...
TCCCCGTTCGGCTGGCGGTGGTCTCCCAGTTCGGCGACCGTGCAGCCCAGGCGAACCGCGGCCAGGACATCATGCAGATAGCGACGACCCGGCTCGTGATACAGGACGCCGTTGCTGGCGACCAGCGGCAATTGAGACTGCCCGCTGATCTGCTGGTAGCGCTGCAGCATCCAGGCATCATGGGGACCGCGATGCAGTTGAGCCAGCAGGTAACAGCGGTCATGGAACGCCTCACGCCAGCAGCCAAGTCTGCGAACCTGAAGCTCAAGATCTCCCGCGTCCAGCAGCACACAGGCGAGCAGATCGGAAGCGAACAGTGCGACATCGGCGAATGACAACCTGCATTCCCCCTTGGGAGCGCGGCGCTTGCCGACGGTCAACAGTCGTGACAGCCGTCCATAGCCAGCACGGTTCATGGCCAGCAGGACGACAGTCGGTCCCTCCTGCGGTGTGATCTCGGCGCCGATCAGCAGTTTCAGCCCCAGCGGCTTGGCGGCGGCGTGAGCACGGACCACGCCCGCCAGGCTGTGCCGGTCAGTAATCGCCAGCCCCTGAAGTTGCAATTCGACCGCCTTCTGGACCAGTTCATCCGGGTGCGAAGCCGCCTGCAGGAACGAGTAATTCGTCAGGCAATGCAGTTCGGCATACAACGGTCTCGTTCCCGGCTTCGTTTCCCGTGACGGTCCGGGTGACGGTCCGTCCCAGGTCGGGACGCCAACGTGTCGGTTACCATCCGGTTGTTGGACAAGGGGAACCGGGTTCGGCGCGACCGGAGGACGGATCTTCGGATTGGGCTGTTCAGGCATGATGGTCCTCAGACGAACAGGCCATGTAAGAACCAGTGACCGGTGTTGCGATCAACAAAGGCCCACAAGGCGGCGCCATTGGCCAGGTCCAGGCGGTAATAATCCCGCCGGGCATCCGGGCCGCGCCACCAGCCGGTTTCAATCCGCTCGGGACCGGTGATTTGCAGGATGACCACAGAAGGCTGAAACAGCCGCCCGGAAACGCGTGAGACCGGCCTGGGAATGCCTTCTCGAATCGGCCCCCCCGGATCGCGCGAGATGGTTTCGATGGTCAGGGGCTGGGGAGGTGTCAGCAGGCTGAGCGGACGGCATCGCAATTGAGAATCGCTGGTGACGGCCATCGGCGCCGGGGAAGAAGATTCCCCCGGCCATGGGACGCACTCGCAGGCATGCTCGGGTTGCGGGTCGGGACGCAGAACCGGTCGCAATACCGACCGTCGACCCAGTCGGCTTCCCAGGCGATCCACCAGTTCCGCCAGCGCCTGCTGATGCCGTTCCACCTGGGCATCTTCGTCCTCAAACAACAATGTCTGCTTGATCGGTGGCAACCCCATCTCCACCAGCTCCAGCCGGATTCCGCCAAGGCCCGCGGTAAAAACCCGACGTTCGCACTGCAGTCGCAGCAGTTCGAACAGATGCCGACGGTCCGTGGTCGGCCTGAGCAGTCGTAGCGAAACCGGCTCGGCCGTGGAACCCAGCCACCGGACATTCAGTTCCCGCAGCCCGGCCTGACGATGCTGCAACTGCTCCAGCAGTTGATCCAGCAGCGTCCCCAAAACATGTTCCAGCGTCTGCCGCGCGGCGACTGGTTCGTCAAACAGCCATTCCGCAGACAACGGCTCGATCAACTTCTCGGCCGTCAGCATCTCGGGAGCCTGCCCCAGCGCCTGGTCGAGCCGTCGCAGAAGATCCTTTCCAAACCGCGAGGGGAGCGCGGTGCGCGGCAGCCGCATCAGCCGACCGATCGTCGAGACATCCAGCGTCTGCAGCAATTCGACCGCAGCGGTGGGGACGCGCAACGCGGTGACCGGCAGCGGCCCCAGGGCTTCCGCGTGCTGGCCGGGGGGCACCACGCGGTCGGCGGATGGATCAAAGTGGCTGACAGCCCAGGCCGCTCCCCAGGTATCGGCAATTGCAATCCGAGCCTGGAATCCCTGCTGAGCCAGATCTGCTCGAACAGCGTCCAGCAGCGATCGTTCGCCGCCAAACAAGAGTTCATTCCCGGCCAGATCCAGCCAGAGCGATTCGGGAGCCTCTCCCTCTTCCAGGCCGACCAGCGCGCTGTAGCGCTGGCAATGCAGTGCCAACTGCTGCAGGCGAGCCCGGTCGGCAGCGGGATCGGCGCGGTGGAAGAACGGCTTGGGACTTTGTCGCCGGGAACCTCCCGTGGACGGGGAACGAGCGGTTCCCGGCAGCAGCGATCGCGCTTCGCCCAGCGGCATTCCCATTCGGATCCCCGCCTGGATTGCCTCGTACGAGCAGGCGGTGACAAACAATCCCCGGGGCGACTCGGCAAACAGGATGATCGGCCGCGCCGGACCGCGCGAAGGGGAATTGGTGGAGGCGGCTTTGCGCGAGGGAACTTGAGAGGGAACGTGATCGTTCGTGAGAGAGCCAGAGGCCGTGATTGGGGATGTGGCTGAGTCAATGGCTGAGGAGGTCTTCGCGGCCGTGGCAGCGGTGGCCAGCTCCTCAAGCTCCAGTTGCTCGGAAAGCAGCCGTTGGACAGGCCACAGCGGACACCAGACGCACATGACCCGTCGCATCATTTATGTCCAGATCAACAGAACCACCGGAAAAAGCCCCGCGGCAACTGAGCAGTTGAACGCGCAGATGCCGCCCCGTCCGACCGGCGTCCGGCAGCGGTTCGACCAGCCAGCGAACATCGGCCCACGAGGATTGTCGTTGCATGTGAGCGGGGCGGATCAGAACTCCCACCCCTCCCCCCGTTTCGGCGGCGATCTTCCAACGTTGCAAGACCCGGTCGGGAAGGGTCTCTTTCTGCTGGATCCAGGTGAGTCCCACGGCCACACATCGCAGGCATTGCTCCACCGTCCAGGCAGTGTCTGCGATGCAGCCTGGTCGCAGGAGGAGCAGCGAATCGAGCGGGATTCCCCATCCCTGCACGGCAGGGGGATGAAATTCCGCGGCGGGATCGATGACAGCCCAGACGGACCGCTGCTGCAATGCCGCTCGAACCCCCTGCAAGGCCAGGCTGGCGGCCCCCCCCCCTTCGACGGGGACCAGCCATTCGACAAGCGATCCGCATTCCAGGCCCCCCCCGGGAAGCAGTCCGTCGAGCGCGGGAATCCCCAGCGACAATCGCCGCTTCTGCTCTGCGGGAGCGGTCCGGGTGGTTCCACGGCAAAGTTGCCGCAAGGCCTGTAAAGTCTGGGCTCGCTGTTCATTCACATTCGCTCCCCCGCCGGATGGCGACGACCTTTCCCACGATGCGCAGGTCGTCATCCGGCCCGACCGGAATCGGCTTGAACTGCGGATTTTCGGGTAACAGACAGACTTCGCCACCGCGATTGTGCAACCGTTTCACGGTCGCTTCGTCATTCAGCAGCGCCACCACGATGTCGCGATGATCCGCCAGCGGTTGCTGGCGGACAATCACGATGTCACCCGACTGGATTCCGGCATTCATCATGCTTTGCCCCGACACGGTCAGTGCAAAATGCCGACCAGCCCGCACCGTGGTTGCATCCACCAGCAGTTCCCCCAGCACGTTTTCCTGAGACAACAGCGGATGCCCGGCCACGACCGTTCCAACCAGCGGGATCGGAACCAGGGCGACCAGCGGATCTTCGCTGGAACGAATCACCGTCAAACTGCGGGATTTTCCGGCCACTCGACTGATATACCCGTTCCGTTCCAGACGCTGGATCTGCTTGAAGATGCTGGCGACACCATGCCCCAGTTCCTCGGCCAGCTCACGCATCGTCGGCGACATCCCCTCACGTTCAATGAAGGCTTCAATCACCTGCAGCAACCGCTTTTGCGGCTCGGTCAGTGTTTCGATGATCGGCCGTCCCCGTCCGCGTTTGGGCATGATGATCGCACCGCCAGAGTGTTGTGAAACAACGGGCGAACACGTCCTTTGGGTCCTCTGCCAGACAGGCAGCCTGTTCGCCGTAAATACAGATAACAAATGTAGTATTACAGGAAACAGACAAACGGTTCAATCCCATCGGATGGAAATGGACCGCGACTTGAGGGGAACCGACGGAAGTGGGCGCGGATGTTTCGCGGTGAGCGATCCGCGCCGCTGGGCCGCGGGGAGAAGCCGATTGCGGCTTGAAACCGCGTGGCTCATCTGATTTCATTCCGCGCGGATGTCGAGCAAGACGCCGTGTTGTTTCATTACCGAATCGTCAATGAGGAATCAGACGCCCATGGCCAAGAAGAAGTCGGTTGCCAAGAAGTCACCCCGGAAATCCGCCGGTTCCGAAAGGATTGTGCTGCGCACGGGCGAAGCACTCGTGGAAGCCGCCCCCGCCTATTCCGCGGCCGAACCTGAAGTGGTGATCGGCGAACTGGATGGCCCGGTGGGATTCGCGATTGCCAACCTGATTGGCGATCAGTCACGCGGCCATTCGCGAGTGTTCGCGATCCTGAACTGCGACGTGCAGGTTCGTCCGGTCACGCTGATGGTCAGCAAGGTGACGGTCACCAGCACGAAGTACACAAACATCCTGATGGGATCCGTCCAGGCCGGAATCGCGAACGGAGTGCTCGACGCCGTCCGTGCCGGCGACATCCCCAAGGAAAAGGCCAACGACCTGGGAATCATCGTCTCGGTCTGGCTGGACCCCAGCGTGACGGAAGTGGAAGTCGATCACAACATCCTGTTCGAAACCAATCGCCAGGCCACAGCCAAGGCCATTCACAAGGCGATGCACAACGAACCGGGAATTGACTGGCTGCTGAAGAACCAGGCCAATGTCACTCATTACTTCCATCAGTTGGGTGTCGAAAAGAAACTGTAATCGTCGACAGTCCTTTCACACGAGGCCCATCCGCCGACTCGCGAACGTATGCCGGCTGATACGAAAGATCGTCCCCAATCCGAGTGTGCCACGACCTTGCCGACTTCGGCGAGGTCGTGTGCTTTTCAAACGCCACGAAAGGCGGCGGGCATGTTGTTCTCACAAACACTCTGAAGAGCTAGTCGCCCATCAGCCGCAACGCGTTAGCGTCCGGTTTTCTTCGTTCGCATCTGGTATCAATCGCGGGGTAAAGAAACCGGGCGCTAACGCGTTGCGGTTGATCGGCGGTCCTTATCATTGCCGGCCTGTCGATTCGGTGGGGTTCAAAAACGGTTGGGAGGCTCGCGCCAAACGCTTCTCGCGCAAGCTGCGCTTGACGATGTTTACAAATGTAAATACCCTGAGTCGCACATGGGCAGGAGGTCACGGATGGCTGCAGTTGTCGAACTGTCGGATGCCGAATGGCAGGTGATGAATCTCGTCTGGGATCGCCAGCCGATCATGGCTCAGGATGTGATCGGTGAACTGGCGGGGCCGTGCGAGTGGTCTCCGGCGACGGTGCGAACGATGCTGCATCGCCTTGTCAAGAAGAACGCGTTGCGCTTTACTGTCGATGGCAATCGCTACTGGTATCGAGCCGCCGTTTTGCGAGCGGATTGCGTCCGCCGGGCGGCTCGGTCATTTCTGGATCGCGTCTTTGCTGGTGAGGCGGCTCCGCTGCTGGCTCACTTTGTTCGGAACGCAAAGTTTACGCCCGAAGAATTGGCGGAACTTCGCCGTCTTCTCGATCAACAGGAACGCTAGTCATGGATGTCAGCGATCTGTTTGAGTCTTTTTTGATGGTTGTGCCTGTCGCAATCCTCGCCGCTCCGTTGTTTCTGGTGGTCCTGCTGATCACAGGCCTGGGCCGCCGCTGGCTGACACCACGGGCGCGTTACGCCTTGTGGTCCATCGTGCTGTTGCGTCTGCTGCTGCTGGCCAGCGTTTCCAGCCCGTTCAGTATGCAGCCAACGATGGGGTGGATGTTCCAGTGCGTTGTGTCACTCTTCGATTCACCAACCGCCGTGCAGGACATCCGCTGGCCCCAGGCAGCGCTGCCCGATGTTCCGTTGAATGCTCAGGAAAACGGTGTGGTCCGTCAGCCGATATTGGCGGCAGCGCCACAGGATCCCGTCTCCGCTGCGATGACGTTTCTGGAAATTCTGATGGAAATTCTGCTGCCAGCCACAATCCTGCTTGGCATGTTGCTGATGACTGCATGGACGATCATCACCACTGTGCGACTTTATCGTCACGTCGCCCGTGCGACCGAATGTGGCAACGAAGACTGGCTGGCGTTGCTGGCTGAAGGACAGCGGTTATTCGGCGTCGGCGGGCAGGTCTCGCTACGAACTGTTCCCGGTCTGAATTGCCCCGCAACATGCGGCTGGTGGCGACCGGTGATCCTGCTGCCGGACGATGCCGCGACCTGGACAGCCACGGAACTGCGTCACGTCGTCTGGCACGAGTTGGCTCATATCAGCCGAAACGATGTCGCGAGCAACTGGCTGCTGGCCGCCATCCGCATCCTCCACTGGTGGAATCCGGTGTACTGGTATGCTCAAAGCGCATGGATGGCAGAACGCGAACTGATCTGTGATTCGCTGGTGCTGCGATATTTGACGGGATCGAACTCCAGCGATTATGGCAAATCGTTGCTGCGGTTTCTGGAACAATTGAATGGCGCCAGCGACGGACTGCCAGCATCAATGACACCGGGGTTCGTCAACTTCCTCGGTCAAAAACGCGTGGTCCGGCGACGCCTGGAACAACTTTGTCAACTTGCCGCACCAGTCAGCCTCTGGCGACGAGCCGCCGGAGCGACTTTGATTGCGGCTCTGATCCTGACAGGCCTCACCGACGCCGCAATTCCGCCGCGGCGCGAAGCGCGTGTCACGCCGATCGACCTGCCGTCGGGGACCACGTTGCGATTCCTGAACTTCGACGATCGTGACACCGGATCGCTCATGGAAGTTGTCACCTACGATCTGACGGCGGCAATTGCGCGTCTGCAGCAGGACAACCCGGAACTGACTGCCGAAGCCGCCGCCCGAGATTTGAGCCAGCAACTGCAGCGAATCCTCGACCCATCGCGTTCGAGCTGCCGGGAAGTGGGCACGCAATTGGTTGTCCGATCGACCGATGAGCAGCTCGATCGGATTCGTTCGCTACTGAACCGCTGGGCCGAACACGGCCGGTCAGTCGTTCAGATCGAAACGATAATTCTGACCACCGAAGGTTCGTTAAAGGAATTGTTGCCCGAAACAGGTGGCGAAGTCATTCAGACGGGGGGTGATATGAGCAAAGGTGGTGCTGAAGTCTGGAGCACTCAACCCAACGCCACGCATGGCACACCCGTCTTTCGTCAGATTCTGACGCTGTCGCAGGTGCAGTCGATCGTGTCGAAAGTCCAGCAGAACCCGCTGCGAAATGTGCTGCACACGCCCAGGATCACCATGTTTGACGGAAGTTCCGCGACGGTTTCGACCGGCTCTCTGCGACCGTTCGTGACCGGACTTCCAAGCCCCGACAAGGCCTGCCAGGTCTCAGTGATACCGGAAGGGAATTGCCTGAATGTTCAATCGATCATTACGGATCATCAGTCAGTCGACCTGAATGCCCAGATCCAGCGATCCGACATCCTTGACGTGGAGGTTCTCAAGATGCAGGCCGCCAACAAAACGGTGATGCTGCAACTGCCTCAGGTGTCGCAGTCGGTGGTGAAAGTCGCCGTCAGCAACATTCCTGCCGAACACTCACTCCTCATCGCCCCTCTCTGCCGTGACCTGAACGGCCAGTTGCAGATCTATGTGCTCACACCCAGGCAGGTGAATTGACTTGGTGTTCTGTCGGGAACGTTCAAGTCGTCATTGCAGCATGATCGAAATGCCACGGGACGTTTTTCCTGATCAGTCGCCACGCGTTATCAGCGTCCTCACCTGACCCGTTCAACAAGGCGTCTTCCATGTCGAATGTGCCCGATTCCTGGAGCGACCTGCGATCGCTGACCGCCGCCCGCATCGCCCTCGGCCGCTCCGGTGGCAGCCTGCCGACGCAGGAATTGCTCGATTTCGGACTGGCTCATGCCCGAGCCCGGGATTCGGTGATGATGAGTTTCGAACCCGATGTCCTGGCCAAGGACTTCCAGAAACGGGGGCTGAACGCGATGGTGTTGCACAGCGAGGCGACTTCACGGGACGAGTACCTGCGAAGGCCAGACCGTGGACGTCGCCTGAACGCGCAATCTCTTGCTCAACTCGCAACCGCTCCCTGTGAAGCGGGAGAAGACTTGTCGCTGATCGTGTCCGACGGACTTTCCGCACGGGCGGCCGAACACTCCATTGAAGTCGTCACAGGGCTGCAGAGTCGGTTGACGTCTGATGGGTGGCGAGTTTCTCCTGTGATGGTCATCCCGTTTGCCCGCGTGGCGATTCAGGACCAGATTGGAGAATGCCGGGGTTCCGCCTTGTCTCTGATTCTGCTGGGGGAACGACCAGGGCTGGGGGCTACCGACAGCCTGGGAGCCTATTTCATCCATGCCCCACGCGTTGGAAAAACGGATGCCGATCGAAACTGCGTCTCCAACATTCGCCCCGACGGGCTTCCCATCTCAACGGCGGTCACAACACTCCACCACCTGTTGACGATGGCACGGCACCGCAAATTGAGTGGCGTCAACTTGAAGGATGAGCGTCTGCTCCGCGGAAGTTTCGAGTCCGCGGGGAGTCGTCTTGACCAAGTACCGGGAACGACATAGAAGTCGCCATTCGCGGGCAGATTTGTCGGTCTTGAGCTCTTCAAGAGCTTGTTGCACAGGAACCGGGGCATTCGTCCTGGTGCAGGTGCGTTTCTGATTATCACATCCATGCTGTCATCGGAGACAAATGATGCTTCGCCCCTTCCGTCCCGACAGCGAATCCGAATCTCGCCCACCGCTTCCGGCGCGACTGCTGCGCCGAATCCTGGTCGACGGAAATCATACAATCGGTGAACATGTCCTCATCGCGGGTGAACACTGCGGTGAAATGGCCGAATGGCTCGATGAACTGGGATTCGATGTCGAAGCGATTGATGATTCGATGGAACGCCTGTCGGCGCGGCAACGCTCCGGAGCGCGATTCGAAATTCACTTCGCCAAGCTGGATGGATCCGAACGCCTGACGGAAACTCCGTTCGACCTGATCATTGCCGACGAACTGAACCTGCACCGTGACAATCTGCTCGGGCTACCGGCCCGCCAGGCGACGGCGGAATTGCTGTCTCAGCTGAAGCCGCAGGGAGAACTGGTCATCGTGCGCGAGCCGGGGAATCCCGGCCAGCATGATGTCGCCTGCTGGACCCGGCACCTGGCCTGTTTTCCAGGACACCTGGAAACTTTCGAATACCCGACCCCGCTGTTCAGCCGTGAAATGATGCGGTGGGTTGTTCGTGGCGTCCGCCCGGAGCCATTTCTGACCGTTTCATTGAAAATTCCGCCGGAATCGCTGTCGCTGATGGAATGGTGTCGACATGCCCAACGGGGATTGCTGACCAGTTCCACCTGCTGTTACAGCCTGGAACAATCTCAGCCGACTCGCCGAGCAGCCTGACGCCCGCCGCGATCGGCCACAAACAGTGTCCCTGAAAGTGCCACTGCGCGCCGATCCGCGTCCGCCTCAAATCCAGGACGTCCGTTCCGATCCCGCACATTCATTGTTGCACGGAGACCTGCCGCGTAACATTCGTGCTTTGCCTGGATCGTCGCCGGGGATTCCTGTTGATCGTCTCTTGAGGTCCGTGAAACATGGCCATGATTCGATTTCCACTCCCAACGCTTGTGATTGGGATGCTTGCCGTTGGTTTTTTGCTGAGGCAGGCCGATGCCGCGAAACCAGATATCCGGGTGATGAGTTTCAACATTCGTTATGGAACGGCCCAGGATGGCGCCAATCACTGGGATCGCCGTAAGGAATTCCTTGTGGAAACGATCCGTACGTTTGATCCCGATCTGCTGGGGACTCAGGAGACGCTCGGATTTCAACGTGACTACCTGGCGAAAGCATTGCCGGAGCACGATGTGCTTGGTGTGGGCCGCGATGATGGCAAGGAACGGGGAGAGATGACGGCCCTGTATTACCATCGTGACCGATTTGAAAAGCTCGACGAAGGTCATTTCTGGTTGAGCGAAACTCCCGAGAAGCCCGGCAGCAAGAGCTGGGACAGCGCCATCACGCGGATGGTGACCTGGGTCCGGCTACGCGATCGTCGACAGGCCGGCGGGCCACCACTGGTCTTTTTCAACACTCATTTTGACCACATGGGTGCCGCGGCCAGGCTCGAATCGGCAAAGCTGCTGCGCCGGCAGATTGCTGACCTTGCCAGGGGGCAATCGGTCATCGTCACCGGGGACTTCAACACGGGAGAAGATAGCCCCCCGTATCAGGCACTGTTCGGGTCAATCGACGATGAGCCTTCCCCGATCGTCGACACGTTTCGCCTGACGAATCCCGATCGGCGGCCTGATGAAGGGACGTTTTCCAGCTTCAAGGGGGATCGCGTCGTCGGTGCGAGAATTGACTGGATTGCCGCCTCGCGCGACTGGCAGATTCGTTCCGCGGCGATTGACCGGACCGCTCGTGATGGCAAAACGCCGTCGGACCACTTTCCGGTCACTGCCATCCTGCGCTGGAAATCACCTCGTCCCGCCAACACGCGGGTCTCCGTGGAGAAGTCCGCCACGCCGCTGTATGGCGGAAACCACGAAGTCGAAGTGATTCGGGACATCAATTACTTCGAGGGTGACAACCCGGATCCCAGAAAGCACAAGCTGAATCTATTCCGCCCGGTGGGGGTCGAAAACTATCCGGTGCTGTTCTTCATTCACGGTGGAGCCTGGACTTCGGGAGACCGCCGACTGTACGGATTTCTTGGTGAAGTCTTTGCGAAGAACGGCGTCGGCACGGTCGTCATCAGTTACCGATTGTCTCCCGGCGTGAAGCATCCCTCCCATATCGAAGATGTGGCGAGCGCGTTCAAGTGGACTCATCAACACATCGCCGAACATGGCGGACGGCCAGACCGAATCTTTGTCTCGGGACAGTCGGCCGGGGGACACCTGGCTGCACTGTTGTGTACGGACGAGAAGTACCTCAAGGCTCAGGGCCTGTCACTGAAGGACGTGCGCGGCGCGATCCCCATCAGCGGGATCTACAGTTTCCGCTCCGGCGAACTGCCGTTCATCATTGGCAAAGGTCCGGAAGCGGCCCAAAGCGCCTCACCGCAGAACCATGTCTCCGGCGACGAGCCGCCGTTTCTGATTCTGTATGCGTCTGATGATTTCCCCAATTGTGCGGGAATGTCACAACGCTTGCATGACGCCCTGCGTGCGGCAGGAGTCGAATCGGCCTGCCTGGAGGTTCCGCACCGAAATCATTTGACGATCATCTTCCAGCCGATCCTGGGGGCTGGCGACACCACCGTGCAAACGATGTTGAAGTTCATCGCACTTCACTCGGAACTGAAACTGGCGCCGCGAACGCCCGAATCAAGCACCGAAAACAAGACCGAGCCCGCCGGAACCAAGTGAGTTCCCGGCTGCTCGGTCTCGCCTGCAACGCTGCCCGCCTGCTTGATGCGGAAGTTACTTTGATGCCGGGGCCGGCTTGGACTTCTGCCGGTTGACTTCCCGGGTGAACTTGTCATAGGCCGATCGATACTCTTTGGGAACCGTGCCTCGTCGAGTTTCAATCTGGTTGACTTCTCGAGAAGGAGCCCCGTCTCCCTTGCGGGTGGTCCCTTTCTTGTCGACGTCCAGCCCTTTCAGCATTTCCTCGAACTGCTGTCGTCGCGCGGTCGATTCAGGAGTCTCTTCGCCCGGTTTCGCTTCCTGCAGATACTTATTCAGTCGCTCGGTGAATCGTCGCATTTCGTCTTCGGTCCAGCCGAGCTTTTCGAGCAGTTCCGGATCGATGTCACCACGTTCCAAACCATCTTGCAGTCGCTTGAGAACCAGCTCCGTCGCCTGCTTTTTGAATTCCAGGTTGGCCTCTTCGCCATCGGCGACCGAAGCTGGGCCGTTGCCGGCGGGGCCAGGATTTTGCTGACCACCCTGGCCGCCACCACCGGGCATGCCATTTCCCTTTTGGCCATCGGCCCCTCCCTGACCTGGTTTTCCAGCCTGTCCTGGTTTGGCGCCAGGCTTGGCAGGGCCTTCACCACCTTCTCCCTTTTCGCCTCCTTGTTGTTCAGCCCCTTCCTGAGCTCCTTCGCCCCCTCCCTGTTCCTTCTTACTGCCTGGTTTGGTCCCTGGTTTATCGCCTCCAGGCTTGTTCCCTTCACCTTCACCGGGCTTCGATCCTGGGCCTTCCTTCTTGCTGCCCCTCCCCTTGGGGTCGGCGTCTTTGTTTGACGGTTGCTGTTCTCCCGGACGGTTGGTCGCGTCGCCCTCTCCGGAGTTCTGGCTGCCAGGTTTTCCCATGTCGTCCTCTTTGGAGCTGCCAGTCTGGCCGCCACCGCTGGGCTCCTTGGAACGCTGATTCTTCTCACCCTCGCCCTGCAGCTTCTCCTTGGCGGCATTGGGGTCGCCAGGCCGCTGATCGGGATTCTTACCTGGCTTTGACCCGTCCTCTTCCGGTTTGGGTTGATCAAGTTTTTCCGGGTTATTGGCATCACGCTTCGGCTTCGGATTCTTGACCTCATTGTCAGAAGGAGCGTTGGCAGGGTCATTCGGGTTGTTTGGCTGCGCGCCACCCGGGGTTTCCGGCTTCTTTGGCGGATTGCCGTCGTCTCCCGGACCAGGTTTCGGCATGGGCTTCTCGGAGCCAGCAGGATCACCGGGTTTTTTCGGGCCTTCGGATTTTGATTCGCCTGGCCGTGTTTCGGGCTTGGTCTTGGGATCGCGCTGAACATCGGGATTGTTTGACGGTGTTGGCTTGGCCGTCGGGTCCTTGTCCGGCTCACCAATTCCCTTCTCAGTTCCATCTGCAGGCTTGCGTACTGCATCAGGAGAACTCTTGGCAGGCTCTTGCGGACCTTCGGCACCACCGTTGGCATCAGGTTTTTTGTTCTCCATCGGCTTAGTGGGTGACGGCGACTCGGAAGGGGTTCCTGTCCCTGAATTGTCGGGCGAAGCCATGGGAGGCTTCTTGCCATCCGGTTTCGCCCCGTCAGGTTTCGCCCCCGTCGCATTATCTCCTTCCGGCTTATCTCCGTTCGGCATATTGCCGTCTGGCTTGTTACCGTCCGGCATATTTCCATCGGGTTTTGAGCCGTCGGTTTTCGGCTTGTCGGCAGTTCCCCCTGGCCCCTGCTTGGGATCGGGCTTCGGACCAGGTGACGGATCTTTCCCTTCCTCGCCCGGCATCGGCTTCACGCCGGCCGGATTGTCGGTTTTGGGTTTCTGCGTCGGATCCGGTTTGGCTCCAGCCGGATCCGTTCCCGGTTTCGCAGTTCCTTCGCCCGGCTTGGATTTATCTTTGGTCGAATTTGTCTCACCCGGCCTGGGCATCGGCTTTTCCGAATCCCCGCTCCCATTCTCGGTCCCTGGCATGGGCATATTCTCTGACGGATCATTACCCGAACCGTCATTCTTGGGTGGCTTTGGCCCCTTGGGAGGATTACCGCCGGTCTCATTCGGCATCGGTGGTTTGGACGGATCGCTCGCGGTTCCGTTCGACTTTGGAGGCTGATCAGGCTTCGTCGGATCGGGACGCGACCCCTCCGTGGAATCCTTGGGAGAATTCTGACCGGAGGCTGGCTTTGGCTTCGCCGAATCATCCCCGTTTGTTCCCGGCTTGGGCTTACCAGTGGAATCCGAGTCGTTCGCGCCTGGCTGAGCCGTCTTGTCTTCAGACGAGCCATCGTCCTGGCGTGACGGGTCCTGGGGATCCTTGTTCTTCTTCTTGTTCAATTCATCGATGATTCGCTGCAATGCTTTCTCATCATCGTCCCCATCCGGTTTCAGCGGCTGATCCTTGGCTGGACCCGCATCCGACGGGTTCTGTGGATCGGAATTGCCGCGAGTCCGATCCGGCTTTCCGCCGTCAGGAGAGTTTCCATCGTCGCGTGCCGCGCCTTCCGGCTTTTGCGGCATCGGCATGGGGTCCTGGGGATTTCGTCGCTCTTCCATCGGGTCCCCGGCGGGCGGCTGATCGGGGCGCACATCCGGGTTCTGTTCCTGCTGCAACTCTTTCAGGCGTTGTTCGCGATTCGCCTTGTCCTCGGCCAATTGCTGCTGAACTTTGTCGTCGCTGACTTTGTCGACGATTTTCAGTTTCAGTTCTGGAGTCACTTTGGAATTGGGGCGTGCTTGCTTGTTGTCGAATGCCTGCACCCAGAATTCCACCTGGTCTCCAGGCTTCAGCAGGAACCGCTCCAACTTCAAGTCGTGCTTCAGCACAAGACGCTGCTGGCGTCCGTCCGACAACGGTTCCTTGTGAATCGGCTGACCATTTTTGCGGATGTGCAAGTTGATATGGCTCAGCTCAAAGTCCGGGTCACGGGCTTCAATTAACAATGGAATCACCGCGTTCGCCGGAGCTTCCATATCACGGACCGGTTCCAGCAACGAGATTTCCGGAGGCAGATCGGGCCGGATGTTGATCCCATAGACGGTCGGTCGGGGATCGGTAGCCCCGGATTCCGTCTTGACCTGGATCTGGTACGCCTTGGCATAGCTCCCATCGGTGCGAAATCCGAGAGTCCACGAGGCGGTCAATTGCTGACCATCGCTGGAGACAGACAGTGTTGCCTCTTCTCCCTTCGGGGCTGAATCGGGTGTATCGAGGAACTCAATCCGGGCCGTTTTGACCGGCAGGTTCGTGTGGGCCGTCAGCGTGACCTTCGTCCCTTCCCAGGAATCGATCTGTCCCCCCGCCACGTCGGTGGTGTCCAACTTCATGTAGGCGGGGAATTGAATCTGAATTCGATCGACGGTCGCCGAGGGTGGTTGATTGACCGTGATGCGGTACTCGCGTGAGACGGCGTCCCCCGCTTTCACGACGTACGTCAGATCCTGCAACAGACCCTGGCCGTTTTCCCCCAGCAGGAATCCCTTGAACCGTGTTGGTCCTTCACCATCAGTTCGCAGTTCGACAGGCTCGTCCCGGAATTTTCCATCCGCTGTCGTAAAGTGCAGCCAGACTTTCTCGGGAACTTCGCCTGCGATATCCGCCGAGACGGCAACCTTTTCGCGAGCCAGGATGGTGATGTCTCCTGGTTGAACGGCAATGATCTCGGTCTGTGTCGAGACCGCCAATTCGGTGGCGGGGATCAGGCTGCGCCAGATTGAATTGGAAATCTTCTTCGGCGACAGCAGCGCATACAGGCAAAACATCACCACAACCGCCAGCAGCGCGTACGCCATGCGCATCAGCGGTCGATGATCCACGGCCTGTGCGACGTCCACGTTCTGCAGCCCAACCGCGGCGTTCTTTTCCAACGCCTTCATGATGGCCGGGTCGACGTCTCGTCCCGACGAACGAAGATCGACCAGGTTCAGCAGATTGCTCTTGAGTTCCGGATCGGCCTTTTCGATTTCTTGAGCCGCATACAGGCGATTCACCGTTCGCAAATAGGGAATGCCCACTCGCCAGATCAACCAGGCTGAGGTCATGATCAGCAGCATCGACAGCAGGGTCCAGCGCCATCCAATGCTGAATCCCCCGGGAATCACCCATTGGTCGAATGCGACAAACGCCAGCAGGTAGCCCAGGAACATCGTCGCGACGCCGGCCAGAGCGACCAGGATGTCCGTCGACTTGATCGTCGACCTGGTTTTCTGCAGCTTCAGGTCGACATATTCGTCAAAGTCGAGGTAACGGGGAGAATTGGAAGAACCGGCAGTCGTACTCGACATAATGGTTTGTCCTGAAAATCTCTTTCATGCGGCGTCGCGCGAACTTGCTGTGGCCTGGCCATTCCAATCGGGGGCAACTCCGTCTGCCGTCCGGGTCTACGTCAACGCACACTGAATACGATACCCATAAGTCGACGCGGCGTCAGCTAGAAATGTTCCCGAAAGCCCCGTCAATGGACTTCAATCCTCTGGAATCTTGCCGAATTTCCGGAAAAAGTGCCGGATTGGCAATCAAATGAAATCCTATTCACTTCCTGATCGACGGGCGAAGAGAGACTCCCCGATTGTCCGATACTCGGTAAACAGGCCTTCCACTACGGATGGATTCTTTCCCAGGATCCATTCCCGCCGAGACTGATGAAATCCCACCGGAGTCCGCGTCATGCCAATCTCCAGCATTTCACCCGGAACCAGTTTGCTTACGACGGGGGCTTCCACAGCCGGATTCCGTCAGCGTGACCTGCAGGCGCTTGGTCAGGCGTTGAATTCCGGCGACCTGGCTGCTGCCAAAACGGCGCTGACAACGTTTCAGCAGAATCTGCAGAACCAGGCCTCATCGGTTCTGAACAATTTGAATTCCAATTCCCCGGCGTCACGCGATATTCAGTCAATCCAGACGGCGTTGAAAACAGGAGATTTGCCTGGCGCAAAGTCCGCGTTCTTGCAACTTCGCACCGATCTGCGCAGTGCGCCATCAGCACACCGCGGTCGACACCACACCCAGGCCCAACCGGCGAGTGATCCGAACGCCATCGCCGGCGGCACGTCCACGAATCCAGCAAGTTCGTCATCAAACTCGACCGATGCTGCTGCCCAGAATCCAGCGGCGCAGCAACTGATGCAGATCCTTGGTCGCCTGATCAATCAGCAGGCATAGTTTCCGTGGATCGAGACGACTGTGAAGAATGTCGATTCTCAAACAAGCCCGCGTTTCTTCCTCAGAAACCATTCCAGGCTCATTAGACCCACGAACAGCAACAGCAGTTCCAGCCGGTCCCACAGCGTGATCGATTGGACTCGAGTCAGATTGGACTTGGATTCCTTCAGGCGTTCCAGCAAGCCGTCAACCTCTTCGGGCTTTAGTGACACGCCTCCTGTGATGGACGAGAGTTGCTTCAGGAAATCGTAATCCGCGCTGGGATAGTCCAGTTCCAGATCGCGCGCATCGACAATGAACCGGGTTGTCGCATCAAACGTCCCCACCGGCTGACCATTTCGACGGGCTGAGACTCGCACCCAGTAGTCGCCCGGCAGCACGGTCTTGTCAAATTCGGCCGAATTCTCGCCAGCCGATTTTTGGGGCGTTGCCGAAACCTTCTGACCATCCGGACGAGTCACTTCCACGTTGAACGTCGCGTCGTCCAGGGGTGTACCATCCGCACCACGGGCGCCAAAAGTCAGGTGAACATTGGAGCCGGGGGCATAATTGCGTGGAGTCACGCTGACCCAGACGGGCTGGTCCGTATCCGCCTCTTTCCTCGCCAGCCACAGAATCAATTGACGCCAGAATCGCTGATGAAGTTCGGCCTTGTCACCGACTGTCCACCACAGATACGTCGTGTCACCCGCAAAGGCGGCCACCCGCGAACGCTGGATCGTTGTGGCAAACAGCAAGGGCACCCCCTCAGGAGTCGTGGCCCAGGGCGCCAGTAGATCGTTGACGGGTTTCAATCGGGTTGCCCCCTTGAGGGGCGGCAGTTCCAGCCACAGGGACCGATTCTTGTCCGACGGTCCCAGTTGCATCACATACTCATTGATCCCTCGATCTGTGGGGATCATTTTCTGCGGTCCCATCAGCTGGGTCGCGGCATTGATCTTTCCAGCAGGGCGGGCATCCGCAGGATTCAGTTCCACGGGAATCCAATCGGCAATCGGGCTGTTGGCATATCCCCCCACCGAGAAATTCTGGACGCCGCCGGTCATCAGGAGTGCCGCGCCATCTTCCAGTCGAAAGGCAAGCTGTTTCAGCAGTTCATTGCCAAAGACCTCGGCCCGAACGTCACCGATGATGTACACATCATACTTCCCCCGCTGGAACCACGAAGGATCGATCTTGGTCTGGCTGGCGAACCGCCCCCCCCGGATCTCCTGAAAATCCAATTGAATCTTGTCAGCGCCGTTCACTGCCCGCAGCCAGCGCTGTTCGGTTCGTGGCAGGTCGAAATACGCGACGTTCATTCCCCCCTGGCGAACGGTGATGATCGACGCCCGCTGGTTGTTGCCGGTCAACAGCTCGTTTTCAATCGGCTCGACCTGCACGGCAACCTTGACTTCGCCCGAAATCATCGCCGCGAACGACAGTTCCACGGGAATCACTTCCGCATCGCGTTTGATGTCAAAGTCCTGGAATGGCTTCGCCTGTTGCGTGATCGGCGCCGGCTTCAATTCGCCCGATTCATCCAGCTTTTTCCCTGTTCGATCCTCCACCAGGATCCGCACGCGGATCTTGCGTCCTGCGGCGCCCGTCGCTCGCACGTTTAACTTGACTGGAACCCGGCTGCGTTCATAAACGATCTCGGGAATGACAAGATCCTCGACTGCCAGATCCAGCGATGCGGCCGACAGCGAAGACGCGCCGTATCCAATTCCGTACACGGGAACCTGGGCGTCGGCCAGTTTTCGAGCTGCCGTGAGGGGATCCAGGTTGAACGGCGGAACAGCTCGATGTGCCCCATCGCTGAAAATCAACACCCCCAGCGTTGGACGATCCCGCGTCTCGCGCAGGACTCCCTCCAGGACTTTGCCAAAGGCCGTCTGGTCGCCAGTCCCCTCCTTCAATTCCGGATCATGGGGAGTCAGTTCCCGGGCAAAATCGAACTGGCGGACTTCCACCGTTTTCGACCAGTCTTTCCACTTGCGGCCGTGCTTTTCCAGATCCGTGCGAATCGCGGTGAAACGTGACACGTTTCCGGGCATGTCTGTCGTATTCATGCTGCGACTGACATCCGCAAGCACAAGCAACTGCCCCTTCGATTCGTCTGTTTCCGATTTCTGGACCGCAGGCCGCAGCATCGCGAAGATCAGCACGGCAACGGTCGTCAGCCGCAAACCCAGCAACGTCCGGCGGAACCAGGAGGCCTGTCCTTTCAACTGGACTCGGTACGTCACCAGGACGAGCACGATCAAACCCACACTCGTCAGGATGACGATCGGCCACGGCCAGATGGGTTCGACAGAGAGCATCGGCATCTAGACTCGTAAGGTGACGTGGAAACTCGTGGGTCGGGCTATGTGGATCTGACTAGGTGGACTCGTCCGTGCGGTAGAACCAGGTCGCCGTAAATTGTTCCAGCGCAAACACGGCCACCAGGAATGCGACGACCATACTATACATTTCCTGTCCCAGTCGCCCCTCTGCCACCCGTCGTTCCAGGCTTTCGGGGTCGCGGTTGACGCTGTATCGCTTTTCGCCCAGCAACGTATCCAGGTCCCCCGCTTCCATTCGTCGCAGATCACTTTCCGATGCGGGCAGGTTGACGCTGAACCCCGCGTGGAATTCAATCCCTTTCTCGGCGGAATCAATGGAGTAAGAGCCGACGGACGCCAGATCACGCAACGTCAGGAAAGTCGATTTGGGTGGAACTTCAATCACGCGCTGTTTGAAATCCGGCATCCGCAGGATCGCCTGAGTGAGCTTTCGCTCGCGGTCCAGCGGGATAGAAACTTCATCGCCGATCAAATGATTAAAGACTCCAGTCGACTGCCAGGCCAGGTACTGCGTCACCTGATCGACGAAAACGACATACAGCCAGTTGTCCGGCGATGGCAGGTCGTTCCACGAGATCCCGTCAACTCCTGTCGTCATCATCAGGACTCGCCCCTGACCAATCCGTCGCTCGATCAGCGCCGGAGCTCCATCCGCATCCCCTTCGACAACCGCCGCGTACCGCGCCACCACCGCGGCCGATTCGGTCGGCTCCACCTTCCAATAGCGGCGGACAGGAGTGGCGCTCAACTCGGTGAGCGCGCCCCCCAGTTCATCGAATCGCTTCAGCAGCGGGTGCTGTGAACGGCGCAGATCCATCGCTCTGGCAGGAGTATGACTGAGCGACGCTCCCAGTCGCGCGGGCAGGACTTTCATGGCCGCTTCAGTTTGATAGCTCAGTGGATTGATCCGCTCGACACTCGGTGTCTCGGACAAAAGTGAGGAGCTGGCGCCGAGGAATACCGCCAGGCCACCTCCCCCTTCCACAAATGCCTGCAACCGGGTCCAGACAGCATCAGACGGCTTGCTTGAGTTGATCAGGCAGACCACGTCAAACTCTCGCAAGTCGCGGTCGGCAAGCTGATCCGTCGTCGCGTTTTCCACTTGAAACGCCGAAACACCGCTGTCTGCCAGGATCTTCAGAGCCAGCATCCAGTACTGCGAAATCGCCGGGCGTTCCGCCACGACCAGGACTTTCAACGTCGGGATCGTGTGGACACTGAAATGAAGGACATCATCAACATTCAGTGGATCCGAGCCGACCAGCCTCAGTTCTCCCTGGGTGTATGACTGCGGCGGGATTTCCACCTGGAGAAAGGCGACACGCGCTTCACTCCCCGCCTCCAACTTGACGGATTCTGTCGCCT
>Ga0265327_10002336_pt1 | contig 20231 bp, 18 predicted proteins | sample 41621metaG_FD_202089 | JGI IMG/M metagenome (GOLD analysis project Ga0265327, IMG submission 202089) | Rhizosphere microbial communities from Carex aquatilis grown in University of Washington, Seatle, WA, United States - 4-16-21 metaG | ecosystem: Host-associated > Plants > Roots > Rhizosphere...
CCTGATGCAGGTCAAGACTTTCTGCATGCTCGCGCGGGGGCCTTTGCCGTTGGCAGACCCGAACGGTGGGCGGCCTACCTAAGGAGAATTGCGGAAGGAGGTGATGCCGTCTGGAAGATAGCCGGCGTCATTCGTCACGGTGAGGGAGAGAAGCGTGCCCTTGGCGTTCGGCATCGCCAGCGTGACGCGGTGGGGGCCGGCCTTGAGTTCGTACCAGGAGTTGCACAGACTGTCCGACTTGAGCGTGTCAAAGAAGGCGATGGGGGATGGCTTGTCGTGCCCGACCGCCACGTAGTCCCACATGGGAAAGTTTGTGGCAGGCCGGGCTCCGTCCCAGCCAACGCGGAGCGTCTGCCTGAGCGGGACGCCATCGCCGTTGAGTTCGATCCAGACGAGGTAGTGATCGTCTTGGGGCAGGTCGAAGGAGACTTCAAGAGGAGTCTCGCCCAGCGGCTTGTTCAAGGCGAGATGCTGAAAGACGCGGTGGATCGCCGGAGTCTGCACGGCGAGAGGAGCGCTGGGGGCGCTCTCATTTCCCGCGCGGTCCACCGCGGTCACGACATACGTATAACGCGTGCCCTGCTGCAGGCCCCAGTCGAGAACGTGCGTCTCGGTGGGTGAAGCGACCTGGTTTTTCTGAGCGGGTGCGGTCCCAGCGCCAGTGGAGCAGTAAACATTGTAGTAACTGACATCGCTGGCCGCGGGGGCATGCCAGGCGAGCTCGAGCGCGAACGGCGATCGCGGGACAGCGGTGACATCGGTCGGAGCCGGAGACGGCTCGTGGTCGGGGCAGGCAGACTGCAGACCGCTTCGCTCCACTGCCACCACGGTGTAGGACACCCCATCATCCGGAACCTCGTAGCGCTGCTGGGTGACAAGGTCGGCCGTGAGAAGCGTCGAGCCCCGGTAAATGCCATAGCCTGCCAATTCCTTGGCGTGCACCGGAGGATCCCACGTGAGCATCTTCCCCTGCCGCTGGACGTTACGCGGAGGGTCGGGAAGTTTCTGAATCGCAACGTAGGCATCGCAGTCGCCGAGCATGGTGGAGTTGTAGGCCACCTTGGTGCCGTCGGGGGAACTCTCCGGCTCGGATTCGGCCCGGGCGCTGTGCTGGGTGTTGGGGACGCAAAGCAGCCGCTTATTGCCCGAATCGGCCTGCACCTCGTAGATGCCGTTGGCAATGGAACCGACGAGCCAGCTTTCGTCCACACTCCAGGAGAAGTGGCCTCCGCCGGTGTGTTCCTCTTCCTCGGTGAGGACGACAACCGGTCTTGAAGAGCCAGCATCGAGGTCCGTGATCCAGAGCGCCTTGGGAGTGCGGGCTTGTCCGGAGGCGGCGCGCGTTCCCAGCGGGCTGATGCTGGCGTGGTAGAACATATAGGGGGTGATTTTGTGAATGGCGCCGTTCTTCTCGGGTTCACACATCCATTGGGCACGCTCTCCGGAGGCTGCGTCCTGATTGAAGGTGAAGGAGTGGTCGGCCCGCTTGGCAAACCACACCTGGCCAGCCTCGGTGCCCAAATCGATGCGCTGGATCGGCCCCGTGCCATCGGCGTTCAAGACCAGGGCGAAGGAGTGGGTGGTGTTGCCAACCGGGATGCGCATCTGCCGGACGACGAACTTCTTTCCGTCATGGCTCGGACGGAAGAGTTTGAGTTCGCCGGGTTCCTTGGAGAGGTCCCAGAGCTGGTGGGTCTCTCCAGTCGAGACGTCGGTCTCGAAGATGTGACGCGTGTTGTCTTCGTAGATGAGATGATCCTTGTTCAACTCGCTCCAGTAGAGCCAGGTGTTGTCCGGGGAAATCGGTGTCCAGCGGCCTCCGTCCGGGGTCAGCAGCCAGTTGCGGGCACGGCCTGGGCGGGTGCTGGTGAGGAAGAGGCGGGAGCCGTCGAGATTCCAGACCCGCAGGTTGGAATAGGTGTGATAGTTGTAGCCCGGGTTGTGGCTCATCTTCCAGATGACCGTGCCGGTTTTGACGTCCCGGAAAATGGTACGTTCGCTGGGATACTCACCGGCGGAAGTGCGGAGCAGCTCAAACGGCTTGATATGCCGACGGCTGGCCAATTCGCTGAGCTGATCGATGCGATCTCCGTCGGATAAAGCGTCCGGCTCCGCCGCGAACAAATCCGGAACGATCATCATCCCAAGCAGGAGCGGTCCGAGGAGGCATGGAAGGTTTCGGAGTATTTTCATCGTGCGTGCAAGAAGGTGCGAGGGGAACATCGCTCCTCTTTGCAGCATTCTTTCGATGATCACCGGCCACCTCGGTAAAGCGTGTAACATGTGGCGCTTTTTGCTTAATTGAGAAAGGATGCCATCTCCTCCTTCATCACGATGCCCGGCTGTTTTTGCTCATTCACGAATGAAATCGCTATCCGCACAAACGCCTCACGGGGGAGCCCGGTGTTCTGATCGGCTTTGGACAGAGATACTCCTGCACCGTCACGTTCGAGAGAGCACCCAAGGATTCTTACACCATCACGCCAGACCGCACGCCGGCTGGGAGCGGCCAGGAAGCCTGCCTTTTCGCCAGCCTCCCGCCCTGGTGGAAGGAAGAGTCGCAATAGGAAATTCGAAAATCTTCGTGGGTTTCTGATCCCACTGTCGTGATACACAATGAAGTCTCTTCCAATTCTCCATCGCACTCCAATCATGAAAATTCATTTTCTTGTCGCGGTCTTGGTGCTCTTCTCCAAAGGCCGTTTGCTTGCCCAATCCAATCTCGCGGAGCCCACCACCTCAAAAAGCCGGCCCACGTCCGTTTCCAATCCAGATGCCGATCCCGAGGCGATACTCCTTCCACCGGGGACTTTGAGGGAAGTCGTGAATTACATAAGCCAGACCCTCATGCTTACCTGGCAGGATCATGTGGGAGATATGCCGAACATCGTGTTGGCGAAAGACACGGAAGACTGCGAACTTTCCGGGACTCTAACACTGCATCGTGTGTCCCCCTTGCAGGCCGTGGCCCTCGCCGCAGCAGCAGCGGATTGCACGATGGAGGCGATCGTGGGCCCGGCTGAGTCCACCGATACTCCGAAGGCGCCGGTCATCATCGGCTACCGCATCACACGGAACAAAACGTCCAAGGCCGGCTCTGGCAATGTCGCGATCCCCCATGGAGACAGCGCCCTCGCCACCGCGCCTCCGGCGAAGTCCGGGGAGGACCCGAAGCAAACATTCGTGCGTGTCTATTCCCTTGGCGCCGCCCTCGGCATGAAGACGACCGGGGAGCAAAATAAAAGTGAAGCCAAGCGTCAGGCAGACGAAGAACTGGCCAGCAACGAAAAAGACCTGCTCGCCCTCGTGACTGATGCCCTGGACAAAGCGGACCCGGTTTCGCCCCAGCCCCAGATCACCGTTCATCCGGAATCGAGGGCGCTGGTTGTCAAGGCTACTGCGGCGCAACACGAGATCGTCCAGCAAGTCGTCCAGGCGCTGAAGGAGAACGGAGAAAGTCAGGCACGCATCGCCATCACGGCCAAACACTAGCGGTGCTGATGAAGCCCCCATGTCATCTCCAGTGACAGGAACCATTCCCCTAATAGCGCCCCGCCTTCTCATGGAACAGGCAGAGCCAGCCACATCGATACTCATGCCGCCGCCGCATGAGTTCACGCTGGCGGATGTGCCGTGCCTGACCGCGGCGCTGAAACGCGGCGAGGAAAAATCCTTCCAGTGGCTGCATCAGGCGTGGGCCAGCCGCATCAACCGCTACTGCTTCGCGCTCGCCGCCGGTAACGAGACCTTTGCGGTAGAAATCTGCCAGTCCGTGTGGCTGCGGATGGTGCGGCACATCCGCGTCCTGCCGGATGAAGCGGCTTTGTGGAACTGGATTGCCTGCGCTGCGCGCCATGCCGCTTCGGATCAGCGCCGCAAGGGGGGCAGGTATCGGGGCATGTTAAACCGCTTCACCTGTTGGTGGCGGCTTCGCTCCACCGAAGCAGAATCCGCCTCCAGTATCGACCATCTCCTTTCAGCGCTCGAATCCGCCCTGGTGCGGCTCACCCCTCTCGAGCGCGGGTTCGTCGAAAGTCGCTATTTTTCTGGCGCATCCTTGGAAGCCATCGCCACACAGCACACGCTCACCGTCCGTGCCGTTGAAGGAAGACTGGCCCGTATCCGCGAGCGGTTGCGTCATCTCATCGCGGAAGAAATGCAACGTCCCCCAGCATGAAAACCCATTCTGAAAAACTCCACGCCCTACTGCATGAGGTGCTCCCCTCCGCCGGGGAGCACTGCGGCCTCACCTCCGCTGGCGTGCTGCACTTGCTGCATGACGAACGCCGCCGCCTTCATCGCTTCCGCCGCAACATCGCGCTGCTGGTGGTGCTCACGATGTTGCTTTCCGCGGTACTCTGGAGACACAGTACGCCTGCCACTGCACCCGTCGCCTCCACCAAATCCCAGTCCGCGCCACTCGTGATCCGGCATGTGAATGACGAACAACTCTTTGCCCTGCTCAAAGACACCCCCGCGGCTCTCATGAAGTTCCCTGACGGTACCAGCCGGCTTCTGGTTCTTGATCAATGAATCGTCTCCACAGGCTCTGACGCGACCCAGCGAAACAAGACAAACCGCACCACAAATCATGAAAACATCCATCTTCAGTGCCCTACTCTTCACTTTCGCTTTCGCATTCACTGCTGCCGCGGCGCCGCCGCTGCTCGTCAAGACCACCGTCACCGGCCTGCACGACAAGGACGTTTTATCGGTTCCCTCGATTACCGTGGAGAGTGGCGTTGAAGCCCTCATCGAGGTCAACGGTATCAAGTACGCTGTCACCCCCACGTTGCTTGACGGAGGCCGCGTTGCATTGCGTGCCGTCGTGACACGGCGCGACGCCAAAGACAGGAATTCTCTCGCCGTGCCTCTTGTCACGACGGAACTTGGCAAAGCCGCCGAGATCCAAATTGGGCGGATCGTCTTCGCCACAAGTTGCACTTTGTTGAAATGAACGAACTCACCCTGCATGAAGACGCCCTGCTTGTTCTTGATGATGGTGGCGCTCGCTGGCGCGGACCAGGCCCTCGCCGCGTCACCAGCCGACGCTGCGCTTGCCTTTGAGACGAGTGACTTTGCCAAAGCCACACTCTACAAGGACGGCCCTGGCTTTGGTCTCAGCATGTCGCCGAGCGGCGCGTTTGGTATGAATGCCGCGTGGGAATCCACGCACAGCGGCAAGTGGTTCATTGAATATCAGCGCGTGTGTGCGGAGGCAATCGGTGCGGGGCTGGCGCTCGGGAATGACGCGGCCATTGAGCGAGGATTGAAGATGATCGAGTGGGGATTTGCGCATATGGAAGCCGATGGCAGCTTCAAATGCGACGATGCCTATCACAGCACATCGTTCTTCCTCGAAGCCGCCGCGTATGCATTGCTCCTGCTCGAGGCGAGCCGTGCGCACGAGAAATGGAAACCGCGCATCGAGCCGCTGAAACCGCAGTTGGGCAAAGCCGCACACTGGATGGCAAAGCCCTCCGTCGCAGGTCCCGTGTGGAACGGCGTGCAGAAGCAGTTCGCGCACCGATGGTTCGCCTGCGCGGCGGCACTCGGCGAAAGCGGCGTGCTGGTGAATGACAAGGAACTGCTCGCAAAGTCAAAAGCACTGCTCCACGACGGCATCCGCGCCCAGCTTCCCAACGGTGTGAATCCTGAGAAGGGTGGCTACGACAGTATCTATCAAGCCGCCGGCCTCGTTTACGCCACTCACTACTACGCCATCATCGCGGACGGTGCGGACAAGGCCACGTTAAAACGAAGCATCGACAAGGGCCTCGCGTGGCTCGTCTCCCGCATCAGCAGCGACGGTGTGATCAACATGCAGGGCAATACCCGGACGGCCGGCCAGGAGGTCGGGCGCAGCGGCACTGTGAAAGGCGTGGAGCCTAAGTTCGTCACGCGAGCGCTGGGCTTCTGGGCCGCGCTTACCAGCAATCCTTCCTACCAGGTGTTGGCTCAAAAAGTCAGCGCAGCACCGCAGGGACAGCGCTGACCCCTGAAGCAAGGGCCGGAACCCGCTCATTGGAGCAATCGCTTTCTCGCGGCGGTGCTCGCGCAGACCGGCACTTCGATTCAGACAGGGGCTTGGTCGACCGCGGTCTTCCTCACCATCGTTCCATTGGCACTTTGCGGTTATCCACACTCCCACGACTGGGTGTGGGCACAGCTGCGTTGCCTATCTTCGTCATTCAAGGGCGTCTCTTCCATCCGTCTCCGCGCGCGGGACGCGGCTCCGGCCTGACATCCACCAGCAGGACCTTTTCCGCCTCCACGCCATACGGTCCCCAGAGGGCGGGCTTTCCATCCGGAGTCATCACCAGGGAGGAGCCGATGCAATGGCGTCCTTGCCAAGGACCGGCGGTGGTGGGGCCAACATTGCTGCAGCCCGCGATCCACACGCGGAAGTCCCGCGCCACCGGCCCGTAATTGTCGAGCCAGAGCTGGCCGTAAGGTTCCCGCGCGTTGTCGTGGTCAGATGGCACCGCCCACGCGCAAGGCGAAAGGATGACGTCCGCGCCCATCATGCCGAGAGTGCGGCTGATCACCTGCCCACGGGCGAAGGCATCCGCGCAGATCATGAGACCGAAAGTCGCCAACGGCGTCGCGGCCACGGCGAGGCGATCGCCTTGCGCGTAGCAGTCGTGCGCGATATCCAGCTCATTCAACTTGCGATGATGCAGGATCACATCACCCGCCGGGCTGATGAGAACCGCGGCATTGAAGGTTTGATCTCCGGCGCGCTCGGTGAGACCCGAACAAAGATAGATGCCATGCCGCCGCGCCAATGATCGCAGAAAAGAACAGACCGCTCCCTCAGGAACAGAATCAGCACCGGTCAGCGCGGAGGGATGCGTCCAGCCCAAGTCCATCGTTTCCGGAAGCAGTACCACCTGGGCGCCAGCGCGCACCGCTTCGTCCACCCGATGCGCGGCGCGTTCCAGGTTGCCCGCCGAGTCGCCGCCCTCAACATGCATCTGGACCATGGCGAGACGAAATTCCTTCATGGGGAGCTGAGAATGGTTCGGAAACGTACAATGATTGACCCTGCGTGGGCCCTCGCGCAGAGTGCAGGATATTGCGCCGAGGCCCAGCGGCCGACTTTGCCCCCAATTGATATGAACTCAGAATCCCTCACGTCAAAGCCTGATCACAAGCCGCTGCGGACCTGGCCCGCCTTGATCTTCGTGGCGGCCATTATCCTCTGCCGCTACGTGCCGCCCCTCATTGAAGGTGCGAGCAGCCAATATTGGTTTGTACCCATCTTTTTTCCGTTATTTGCCAGTGCCTTGATGCTGATCTGGTGGCTGGCAGGCAGCCGCTCCACCGGCCGTGAAAAACTCATCGGCTTCTTCGGATTCATCGTGGCGGTGGCAGTGATCGTCCTGCTGAGCCATCGCTCCATGCGGGGCCTGATCACGGCCTATCTCACGGTGCCGCTCGGGATGGTCGGCTTCGGTCTGGGCGCTTTTTTCAACCGTCGCAAGCAGCCCAAGCAACGCGTCTCCGGCGTCCTGCTTTGGTCCGTGCTGGCGATGTCCGTCACCCTGCTGCAGCGCAGCCAGGGCGTCACCGGTGACTATGCTTTTGAGCTGCAATCACGCTGGTCTCCAGACCCAGGCGCTGGGACGTGGACCACGAACCCAGCCGCTGCTTCCAAAACAGCAGACGCCAGCGCCGCCATCGAAGCGGCACTCGCCACCGCCGAGTGGCCGGGCTTCCGTGGCGCGGATCGCATGGGCCATACGAAGGCGCCCAAGCTCGCGACGGATTGGAAGGCCAATCCCCCCAAGCTGCTGTGGAAGAAACCGGTCGGAACAGCTTGGTCATCGTTTGCCGTGGCGGGACCCTTCGCCTTCACCCAAGAACAACGGGGAGAGAATGAAGCGGTGGTTTGCTACGATCTCGCCACCGGCAATCAGGTGTGGGCCCAGCAACGTGAGGCCCGCTTCGACGAACCGATGGGCGGCCCCGGCCTCCGCTCCACCCCGACGCTGGCGAATGGTGCGGTATTCACCGTAAGCGCCTTGGGCATGGTGCAGCGCCTGAAGGCGGGCACCGGCGACGTGGTTTGGCAGCAGGATTTCAAGAATCTCAGCGGGCGCGAGGCGCCGCCAATGTGGGGCTACGCGTCATCACCTCTCGTGGTGGGATCGCTGGTGATCGTCTATGCCGGCGGCACAGGCGACAAGGGCGTCATGGCGTTCGACGCTGCGACCGGAAAACCCGGCTGGTCCGTCGCGTGCGGCCCCGAGTCCTACAGCTCGCCGCAGCTCAGCAAAATCCTCGGCGAAGATACCGTGCTCATGCTCACCAACGATGGCGTGCTTCTGCTCGATCCCGCGACAGGCAAAGTGCGGCTGAACTACGCCTGGAATTTCAAAGGCTACCGCGCGCTGCAACCCACCGTCATCGGCGACGACGTCGTGTTGCTGCCCACCCCCATGACGGAAGGAACCCGCGCCATTCACATCAGCAAAAAAGACGGTCAACTCGCCGCCGAAGAACTGTGGACTTCGAAGCACATGAAGCCTGACTTCACCGAACTCATCGCGCACAACGGGTACCTCTACGGCATCGATGGATCCATGTTCAGCTGCGTTGATCTGAAGACGGGCGTGCGCACGTGGAAAGAGGGACGCTATGGCAAAGGCCAGACGCTGCTCCTTGACTCATCCGACCAGCTTTTGATTTCCGCGGAAGATGGCCGCGTGGTGTTGCTGCAGGCCGATCCGACCGCTCATAAGGAGATCACTTCGTTCCAAGCGCTCAAAGGCAAGACGTGGAATCATCCGGTGGTCGTGGGCAACAAGCTGCTCGTGCGCAACGGCGTCGAAGCAGCGTGCTACGAGCTGCCGATCACGCCTTGAAATACTCGCCGGCGACGGCGGTCGCGGCATGGTTGCGCCGTCCTTTCATCGTCAATCCTTTAGGCGTCACCCCTTTGTTCGGGACGACGGACCATGAAGTGCTGTCCGCAGCGCCCGGGAAACTATTTTCAAATATCTTGTCCTCCCCTGTCCTCGGCGGGAAGTTTCGTTTGTCGTCTCATTGAACGGGCTGCTGTGGCAGCCGGGAAAACGAAGCTCAAACAAATTAACTTCTACCATCAATGAACACGAAATTGAATCCCACTGTTGTCCCCCCGTCCGAGTGGCTTGCCGCCCGGAAAGAACTCCTCGCGGAAGAAAAGCGCCTCACCCACCAGATGGATGCGGTCAGCGCGAAACGCCGCGCCCTGCCGTGGGTGAAGATCGCCAAGGACTATCGCTTTGAAAGCCGGAATGGAAATGTTTCCCTGGCGGACCTCTTCGGCGGACGGAGCCAGTTGGTCATTCAGCACTTCATGCTGGGGCCGGGCTGGGAGGAAGGCTGCCCAAGCTGCTCGTTCATGGCTGACCACACCGACGGCATGCTTCCGCATCTGGGCGCCCGTGATGTGACGATGCTGGCCGTTTCGAGCGCGCCGCTCGCGGAGATTGAGGCTTTCAAGAAACGCATGGGCTGGAGCTTTGACTGGGTGTCGTCCCATGGGAGCGAATTCAACCACGACTTTCACGTCTCATTCACCGAAAAGGAAGTGGGAAGCGGCAAAGTGAACTACAATTACACGACGCAATCCTTCGGCAGCACGGAGGCGCCGGGCATCAGTGTCTTCCACAAGGAAGCCGACGGCTCCGTCTTCCACACGTACTCGGTGTATGGCCGCGGGGTGGAGCTGATGATGGGAACGTACCGCATCCTTGATCTGACGCCCAAAGGCCGCGACGAGGACGGACTGGAGTTCAGCATGGCGTGGGTACGGTATCATGACAGCTATGACGCCGACGCCGTGAAGAGCGACCGCCAGTTGCAGGAGGCAGACGCATGAACTCAGCTCACTGCTGTCAAAGGGCGCGGCGTGCCAAGGGAGTGGCCGGGTGGCTGCTCCCCAGCACCGTGCTGGTGCTGCTTCCGAAGTGCCCCTTGTGCCTCGCCGCCTATGTGGCCCTCGGCACCGGTTTCATGATGACACCCGCCTCCGCCCACCTTCTCCTGCGTACACTCACCCTGCTCTGCATCGCGATGCTGACATTCTGCGCGATGAAGTGGATCACGAAATACTTTCGCCAGAAACCATCGTACAACCTTCAATTAAAAAGCACACACCGATGAAAGCCGAACCGACCAATCAATACATGTTTCTTGTCCGCGGCCCTGGATGCAGCACCGGACATTCGGCTGAAGAGATGCAGACCCACATGACCGAGGTCTACGCCTGGATCGACGACCTCACCAAAAAAGGCATCTTCAGCGCGGCACAGCCGCTGACGCCCGAGGGAAAAATCGTCTCCGGACCAAACGGATCCGTGATTTCCGACGGCATCGCCGCTGAATCCAAAGAAGCCGTGGGCGGCTTTTTCATTGTCAACGTGGCGACCATGGACGAAGCCGTGCGCATTGCCCAATCGTCCCCGATGTTTAGAAACGGCGGACAGCTTGAGGTTCGCCGCATCGCACAGCTTACCTGTGACTGACACTCGCATGAGCCGGCACGGTGCCAGCGCTGGTGAGGTCGCTGATCATTTTTTCCGCCACGAAGGCGCAAAGGTGGTCGCCACGCTCACCGCGCACCTCGGCACCAGCCGGCTGCAGCTTGCCGAGGACGTGGTGCAGGAGGCGTTGTTGCGCGCGCTGCAAACCTGGTCCTACCACGGCGTGCCGGACAATCCCGCGGCGTGGCTGACACAGGTGGCAAAAAATCTCGCGCTCAACATCCTGCAGCGCGAACAACGATGGAATGAAAAGCAGGACGGCATCGCCGCCGAACACGCGCGTTGGCTGGCCGCAGCAACCGAAGACATGACTCACGAGACCTTTGCCGACGACACGCTGCGGATGATGTTTGTCTGCTTTCATCCGGATCTCGCCAGCGATGCTCAGACCGCGCTGGCCCTGCGCACGCTTTGCGGATTCAGTCCGGCCGAGATTGCCGCCGCCTTTCTTTCCAGCGAGGCCGCCATTGCGAAACGGCTGGTGCGCGCCCGGCAGCGCATCCGTGAACTCGCGCTGCCCTTCGCCGTGCCTGAGCCTGCCGAACTTTCCTCCAGGCTCGATGGTGTCCTGCACACGCTCTACCTTCTCTTCAACGAGGGCTACAAGGCCTCCACCGGCGACCGCCTCGTGCGCGAGGATCTATGCCACGAAGCGATCCGTCTTCTCACCCTGGTCACCGAGCATCCCGCCACCCGGGAGCCGCGCGCCTACGCGCTGCTTGCGCTCATGCTGTTCAACACCGCACGGCTGCGTTCCCGCACCGATGATGCGGGCAATCTCCTGCGCCTGCACGAACAGGATCGCACCACCTGGGATCAAACAATGATCCATCGCGGCATCCTGTGCCTTCGCCACGCCTCCCAGGGAGACACCCTCAGCGTTTACCATTTGGAAGCCAGCATCGCCGCCACGCACTGCACCGCCGCCGATGCGCCCGCGACCGACTGGCCGCGCATCCTCCACCTTTATGACCAGTTGCTCGCCCTCACAGGCTCACCTGTCACCGCGATGAACCGCGCCGTCGCCGTCGCCCGCGTGCATGGTCCCCAGGCGGGATTGGACGCACTCGACGGCATCCACCATCGCTCCGTGCTCGAAGGCCACCATCTCTACCACGCCATTCGCGGCACCTTCACCGCGGAACTCGGACAAACCTCCGCCGCAATCACCCATTTTCGCCAGGCCGAAAAGCTCGCCATGCTGCCTGCCGAACGCGAGTTCATCGCCCAACGTATCGAAGAGTGCGTTGGAACCAAGAAATGAACGACCCGTGGCTTTGCTGAATCAGATTCGAGCGGGCAGAGCACGGACCTGAGTTTCGTAGGGCAATTGGTGTCCGACCCTTTCGGACACTTGTCCGCTCCCAAGTGATAGAGGTCACGGCTCTGTTTGCAATAGTTGAAGATCTCTCTTTTCGAATTCCCTCGTGAAAATAAAACGACCCGCCGGGGAGCCGGCGGGTCGGATCGTTCACCTACGGGAATGCGTCAGCGGATTGCCACAGGCGCGGTGCCATTGCGTACCGCCTGATCAAGGTCAAAACGATCAAGGTTCATCACCTTGTTCCAAGCCTTTACGAAGTCTGTGACGAACTTACCGCCGGCGTCGGCACTGCCATAGACTTCCGAGATGGCCCGCAGTTGCGAGTTTGAACCAAACACGAGATCCACGGAAGAGGCAGTCCATTTAACCTCGCCCGTCTTGCGGTCCCGTCCTTCGAAGAAGTGCTCGCACACGGCAGACTTCTTCCATTCGGTGCCCATGTCCAGCAGGTTGACAAAGAAGTCGTTGGTCAGGGCCCCAGGACGTTTGGTGAAGACACCCAGCCCAGGGAAGCCGACGTTCGTATTGAGCACCCTCATGCCTCCGATGAGAACGGTCATCTCCGGGGCCGTGAGCGTGAGCAGTTGCGCGCGATCCACCAGCGTCTCCGGCGCCGGTCGGTCGAGCGTGTGGCCGAGGAAGTTGCGGAATCCATCGGCTTTCGGTTCGAGCACGGCGATGGACTGCACATCGGTCATCTCCTGCGTTGCGTCCGTGCGTCCGGGAAAGAAGGGAACCTTCACTTCGTGTCCGGCCTTTTTGGCGGCTCCCTCGACGCCGGCACATCCTCCCAACACGATGATATCCGCCAGCGAGACTTTCTTGCCGCCGGATTGGGCGCTATTGAATTCCTTTTGAATTTTCTCCAGCGTCTGCAGAACCTTGGCGAGCTCGGCTGGATTGTTAACCTCCCAGTCTTTCTGCGGGGCGAGACGAATGCGGGCTCCGTTGGCTCCGCCGCGTTTGTCACTGCCACGAAAGGTGGAGGCCGAGGCCCATGCGGTGGAAACCAGTTGCGCGGTGGACAAACCGGAGGCGAGAAGCTTGGCCTTGAGCTCCGCGATTTCTTTCTCTCCGATCAGCGGATGATCGAGTGCGGGAACCGGGTCCTGCCACTTCTGCGGCGGAGGGACGAGTGGCCCAAGGCAACGCGAGTAGGGTCCCATGTCGCGGTGAGTCAGCTTGTACCAGGCCTTGGCGAAAGCGTCCGCGAAGTCGCCCGGATTCTCAAGGAAGCGCCGGGAGATTTTTTCGTAGATCGGGTCCATCCTCAGTGCCAAGTCGGTAGTGAACATCATCGGTGCGTGCGATTTTGACTTATCGTGCGCGTCCGGCACGCTGCCTTTTCCCGCTCCGTTTTTGGGAGTCCACTGCTGGGCGCCGGCGGGGCTCTTCGTGAGCTCCCATTCGAAGGAGAACAGGTTGGTGAAGTAGGCGTGTGACCAGGCCCTCGGAGTTTGTGTCCACGCGCCTTCCAGGCCGCTGGTAATGGTGTCACCCGCATTGCCTTTGCCAAGCTTGTTCTTCCAGCCAAGGCCCTGCTCCTCGATGCTGGCTCCCTCGGGCTCCGGACCGACGTTCTTGGCATCGCCTGCACCATGAGCCTTCCCGAATGTGTGTCCGCCGGCAATGAGGGCCACGGTTTCTTCGTCGTTCATCGCCATGCGGGCAAAGGTGGCCCGGATGTCCTTGGCTGCGGCGAGCGGGTCCGGTTTGCCATTGGGTCCTTCCGGATTCACATAGATCAGGCCCATCTGCACGGCGGCGAGTGGATTGGCGAGTTCCCTGTCACCGGAGTAGCGCTTGTCGCCAAGCCACTTGCTTTCAGGGCCCCAGTAAATGTCCTCCTGCGGCTCCCAGACATCCGCCCGGCCCCCAGCGAACCCGAAGGTTTTGAAGCCCATGGACTCGAGGGCGACGTTGCCTGTCAGGACCATCAGATCAGCCCACGAAATCTTGCTGCCATATTTCTGTTTGATCGGCCAGAGCAGTCGGCGCGCCTTGTCGAGATTGGCATTGTCCGGCCAGCTATTGAGAGGGGCAAAGCGTTGGGTGCCGTAGGATGCACCGCCACGACCGTCCGTAATGCGATACGTGCCTGCACTGTGCCAGGCCATGCGAATGAACAGCGGACCATAGTGTCCGTAGTCGGCGGGCCACCAATCCTGCGACTTCGTCATCAGTTCCGCGAGGTCCTTCTTCAAGGCTGCCAGATCAAGCTTCTTGAACTCTTCGGCATAATTGAAATCCTTTCCCATCGGGTCGCTCTTGGCCGAATTCTGATGCAGGATCTGAAGGTTCAACTGATTCGGCCACCAGTCCCGGGTGGACATTGCCGCGGCAGCGGTGTGGCGGTTGAGTGGAGCCTGCTCGCCCATCACGGGGCACTTGCCTGCTTCGTCTTTGGATTGGGCCATGAGCCGGCCACCATGGAGTCCCAGGCCGAAGCCGAGAACCAAGGCAGCAAGGCTGATGGGCCTTGTTCCTTTGATGAGTCGCATCGTGCACCTCTGAACAGCTCCATTCAGCACTGAGCGTTTGCTTGCGGTGGTGTTGTTTTTCATGTGTGTATTCTGTGGTTTGATTGGGAGGATTCGTCACCCCTTCGCGAAAAATCTGCCCGGGTGGCCACTGACCGTCTCCGCGACGTTTCTCCATGCATTCATTGTCGCGCGATTTTCCTTCTGCTCTGAAGGGCAATTCCCTCCAAACGAAACAGCTCAGCCCACGAGGATGATGAGGCGCGTGACATCTTCACGAGACAGATTTTGGCGCTCAGAGCGCCGTTGGCTCGCCGCGTCTTGCGCGAACCCGGGCAATTCTTGCGCGCTTGAAGCCGCGTCCAGGCAAAACTTCATCGAATCAAGGGTCGGAGTGGAGGATTTGTCCGCCAAACGCGAGTTCATCGCCCGCCGTATCAAAGAGTGCGGTGGAACGAAGGAAGGAATGACCCGCGGCATGGGCTGAATCAAGCTGGACCGCGGGCAGCGGCGCGACGGCGCACGCTCATGGGTTGGAAGGATTGGGCATATACTGGCCGGCGGGCACTTCCTTTTCTGCCCGGGCGTGAGCGGCGGCAAACTGCGCAGCGGTGACCTTCGGCGAAATGATTTCTCCACACGCTGCAAGGGCCTGAATCGCAAACGAGGTGCCGGTGTTGCTGGAAATGATGTCGCGTGCGAAAGGCGATTGGGTAAACCAGCCGCCGGTTTCGCGCTGGTGGGTTTTGATCCACCCGACGGCTTTTTTCAATCGCGGTTCCGTGGGAACGATGCCGCTGCGGGCGATGGCGTAAACACTCAAGGCGGTGGCGTAGCCGTCAGTCTGCGCGGGATTGAGCGGCTTTTTGTCTTTACGCTCCCAAGGAGCGATGTCCGGCATGCTCCAGCCTCCATCGGCCTGCTGTTTCGCAAACAGCGCCTCGATGTGACCGGTGCGCGCCTTGTCATCCAGAATTCCGCCGATGGCCGAATGGGCGACCAGGGTGAGGGCGCGCTCGTGCAGCGTCTGCGGCGGGTGGGCGCGAAACCAGCCGCGCAGTTTCTCGAGGTTCGCTTTGGCGGGCTCGGTCTCCGCGTAGCTTTCCGGCGCGGCGGCCACACCCAGGGCGATCATGACCACAGGCCACCAGTCGTCGATGGCTTGGGGCGCCTCCCCCACATGCAGCCACGCAATGCCACCCTGGGGTGTTTGCAACTTCCACATCGCATCAAGCGACTGGCGCGTGATCGGCGCGAGTTTCCCCGTGGTGGCCGCATCGTGCCGCGCCAGTTCCAGGGCGGCGAGAATCCGCACGCGGCTGATGTGTTGCGTCTTCACCTGCGCCGCCTGACTTGGATCATGCAGCATCGTCATGATGCGCTCCAGCAGGATGCGCGCGCGCATGACCTCGTCCGCGAGAGGATCAATGAGACTGCGGGCGGGCAGGTAGGTGAATGTGGAGTGGCAGGCGTAGCAGTTCCTCTCCATCAGATGCGCCCGCCGGTCGAGGTAGCCTGTGGCGGCTTCGAGCGAGAAGGCGGGGAGGAAAGCCTCTTCCGCCGTGTCCTGCGTGGAGTGGGTGGAGTGGGTGGAGTGGGTGGAGTGGGTGGGCTTCGCCTCCTTGTAGGGATCGGCCACCGGTTCCCCGGCAAGGCAGAATCCCGCAGCGAGCAGAAGGGAGACGCCAGGCGCGAGGTTTATCATGACGTGCTCCGCTATTTCTCGGCGAGCGCTTTTTCGATGGCGGCGATGACCTTGGGATTGTCCACCTTGGTGGCGGGCTCGATGCGCATGATCGGCTTGCCGTCACGACCGATGAGGAATTTGCCGAAGTTCCATTTCACATCGCCGGGGAAGGCGCCCTTCTTGCCGGTAAGCGCTTCGTACAGCGGGTGCTTCGGCTCGCCCTTCACCTTCAACTTGTCGAACATGGGAAAGGTGACGTTGTATTTGCTGGTGCAAAAGGTCTTCACATCCTCGTTCGTGCCCGGCTCCTGGCCGCCAAAGTCGTTGCAGGGGAAACCCATGATGACAAGGCCCTGGTCCTTGTATTTCTCATACGCCGCCTCCAGGTCTTTGTACTGAGGCGTGTTGCCGCACTTGGAGGCGACATTCACGATGAGCAGCACTTTGCCCGAATAGGCCTTCAAGGAGGTGTCCTTGCCGTCGATATCCTTGAGCGGCACGTCTTTGAGAGGCTTCTGGGTCTCCGCTCCGATGACGGCGGTGGCAGCAAGCATGAGGGCGAGAAGGATGTGTTTCATGGGGGCAAGGAGACGTTGCGGGAGCGGCCGCTTTTTCAACTCACTTGTCGGGCTCGGGGGTGATGCTCACCGAATAGGTGATGCCGCCAGCTTTCAGCACTTCGTAGCTCCTGCCAGCCTTCATCCGCAGAGCGCCCTGGCAGGTCTGCGTCTTGTAGCTGATGGTCGTCGTGGTGTTGCCTCGGTTGCCCTCTTTGGAACCACTCGTGAATGAGGAACTCTTCACAGGAACGTTGAAGCCGATGGAGTAGGTAAAGGTGATGGAGCCCTCCTGGTCATCAAATTTGCCCGAGACATTGATGAGCGTCGGGGGGTCGGCGTTGTCCAGCGTGCCGTCGAGCATGATGGCGCTGGTACAACTCAGGCCGGTCAGGTTTCCCAGCGGCTTGTCCGCTTCTTTTCCAGTGATGGTAATGCGGTAGTTTTGCGGAAGCAGTTTGGATTCCTCGGTGATCCGCGGCTGGCTCCTCAATGGTGGCGCCACGGGCAGCTCGGCCCGGCGCACGGTTGCCGCGGGCTTTTCCTGTGCCGGGGCGTTGTCCGCGATCTTTGGCTTTGCGCCCTGATCTTCGGCCTCGATCTTGTCGAACACTTTTTTAACAAGGACAGCGCGCTCCTCCGGGGTGGCATTTCCCATCTTTTCCCGGAGTTCGATCATCCTCGTGCGAAATTTCTCCTTGGCACTCTCCGAGAGATTCATGTAGCGCTCCCTGTCCTCCGGTGAGGAAGTCGATCGGGGGCGCGGCCGGCTTTCCGGCGGCGTGGCTGCGGGCGGCTCTTCTTTTTCAGCAGCCGACATCCAACAAGGCGGAAGGGCGCCGGCGAGCAGAACAGATGCAAAAATGAGGGCAAGTTTCATGGGCGGTGAGGAAGGTTCGGAGTGGCGGGAGGCTCAAGGGTCATTCTCCGGGGTAATGCTGATGGACAGGGTCCGGCCTCCTGTCTGAAACACCTCGTAGGTTTTTCCAGGTTTCATGCGGAGTGTGCCGGAGCAGCGGACATCCTTGTACTGAATGGTGGTAGCCACGGACCCCGAGCCATTGGTGAGGCGCTGAGTGGGGACGGGAATCTGCATCCCGATCTCGTAGGTGAAGGTGACGATGCCGTCCTCATCCCGAATATTTCCCCGGACGACACAGCTGATCGGAATCCGGTTTTCAGGGACCAAATTCTCAGACACATCAATGGCGCCGCTGACATGAACACTGGGTGAGCAGGTGAGATTGCTGAGTTCCCCCACCGGCTTTTCTCCGTCCCGATAGCCGAGGGTGACGCGATAGTTCACCGGCAGCAGCGTGGCCGACGGGGCCGGCAGCAGCGTGGCACCCGCTGGTGCCGACGGAAGCAAGGGCTGCTGTGCCATGCCAAGCGTCTGAAAGACGGCCATGGCCGCGAGCGGGAAAATGAGGCGGTGCCGAAGATTCATGGAGGCGGTCCGATGGGTGTTAAGAGATGAAAGAAAATTCCAATCAGCGCCGCAACCGACAAGACATTTGGCGCAATCCGAGAGTGGTGGCCTGCTCAAGGACCACGCTCATTCCACCCGTTCATCCGGAAAAAGACAATGACAAAAGCATTCGGGATCGGCAGGCGTGTCCAGAGTCTCTTATTGGCTCAAGAGGTCAAAGGCGTCTTTCGGCCTTCCACGAGACGAGCATGGCGAAGCTCGCTCGCCTTATGGCATTTCCTGAGGCTTGAAATCAGGCATCGTGTCGAGGTAGAGGCGCTCCACCTTGGCCCGGGCCCAAGGGGTCTTGCGCAGGAACTTCAGGCTCGATTTCACGCTGGGATCGGAAAGGAAGCAGTTGATCCGGATCCGCTGGCCCAACTGTTCCCAGCCGTAGTGCGCCTCCAACTGCGTCACCATCATTTCGAGAGTGATGCCATGAAGTGGATTTCGGGGGCCGTCGCCGTGCATGCTGAGGATGGGGAGCTTGAGTGGGTTGTGGTTGATTCTACCACCTCCCCATCGCCCGGTCGAGCGTGCGATTGTTGGCCGGGATGACTGCAAACCAAGCGACGAATTCCGAAAAAGTGGCCTCGTCGATTTGTATTAGAGAGCTCCATGCGCGTTCTTCCCGTTTACCTCCTCATCCTTGTAGGCAGCCATGCCATGGGCGCCGAGTTTGGAGACAAACGCGACAAACCCGGTGAGGTGCAGCAGCTCATTGTGCCACGAAAGTCGATCCCTCCATCGACACCTCGATCCCCTGCGGAAGAACAAAAGTCGTTTCAAATAGCGCCGGGTTTCCGTGCCGAACTGGTCGCAAGTGAGCCGCTGGTGCAGGACCCGGTCGTGACCCAGATCGGTCCTGACGGCCGGATGTGGGTCGTCGAGATGCGTGGTTTCATGGCAAGCATGGACGGCAAGGGCGAGGAGCTTCCCGTGGGCCGCGTCGTGATCCTGGAAGATACAAACGGGGACGGCGTGATGGACAAGAGCACCGTGTTCATCGACGGCCTGGTGATGCCCCGCGCGCTCATGCTGGTGGGTGACGGCGCGCTCGTCGGTGCGCCGCCGATGCTATGGTATTGCCGCGACACGGACGGCGACGGACATGCCGACGAGAAGATCGAGATCGCGGGTGACTTCGGCTGGGTGAACAATCCGCTGCATCCTGAATTGGGCAATCCCGAGCAGGCGGCGAACTCGCTGTTGTGGGCCTTCGACAACTGGATCTACGCGGCCCATTACACCCGGAAGTACCGGTTCGAGAATGGCCAGTTCACCACCGGCGTGACCACCTTCCGCGGCCAGTGGGGACTCACGCAGGACAACGACGGCCACCTTTTTTACAACTCCAACCAGGATCCGCTGCGCGTGGACATCCTGACCTCACAATACACCGGCAGGAACCCGAATCACGATCCCTGTGGCGGCGTGAACGTGCAGGTTTATCAGGACCAGTTGGTCTGGCCCGTGCGTGTCAATCCCGGAGTGAACCGCGGCTATCGCCGCGAGGTCCTGCGCGAAAATGGGAGACTCAAGGAATTTACGGCCGCGTGTGCGCCGTACATTTATCGCGGCGGATTATTTCCCCCGGAGTTCGAAGGAAACGCCTTCATCTGCGAGCCGGCGGGCAATCTCGTCAAACGCGAAATCCTCACGGCGAACCACGGCACGCTTGTGGCCAAGGAAGCGTATGACCAGCGCGAGTTCATCGCCTCGACCGATGAGCGGTTTCGCCCCGTGAATCTCACGACCGGGCCCGACGGCGCGCTTTACGTGACCGATTTTTATCGCGGCGTGCTGCAGCATCGCGAGTCGTTCACAACTTACCTGCGCAACTATTCCGAGGAACGCGGGCTCGACAAGCCACTCCACCTGGGCCGCATCTGGCGCATCGTGCCGGAGAACGTGAAGCTGCCAGGCAGGCCGGCGCTCAACAAGGAAACGCCCCCGCAGTGGGTGGAGCATTTCTCAAGCGCCAACAGTTGGTGGCGGGAAACGGCCCAGCGACTCTTGGTAGAGCGCAATGATGCGAGTGTTGTCCCTGCGCTGAAAACGCTGACTCATTCCGGAGTCGCGGAGATGAGCCGTGTCCATGCTTTGTGGACTCTCGATGGCATGCACCAACTCGATGAAGCCACGGCCTTGCCGGCGCTCGGCGACCCTTCGGCACGTGT
>Ga0265327_10002337_pt1 | contig 20229 bp, 18 predicted proteins | sample 41621metaG_FD_202089 | JGI IMG/M metagenome (GOLD analysis project Ga0265327, IMG submission 202089) | Rhizosphere microbial communities from Carex aquatilis grown in University of Washington, Seatle, WA, United States - 4-16-21 metaG | ecosystem: Host-associated > Plants > Roots > Rhizosphere...
GACCTATTTCAGATATACCAAAAGCAAATATGGACAGGGGCGGCGCATTTTCCTGATGGCGCCACTTCACCACCACTATGAACAAAAAGGCTGGAAGGAGACGCAAGTCGTGGTGCGTTTCTGGATCATTACCATGATGCTGGTGCTGTTTGGCCTTGCATCACTGAAGATTAGATAAGGACTCAAACGGCATGTTGGCAATTCAGGACAAACAGGTGTTAGTGCTAGGACTCGGTGATACCGGGCTCTCGGCATTGCGCTGGCTGCGCAGGCAGGGCGCACGTTTGTCTGTGGCTGATAGTCGTGAAGCACCGCCGAATCTGGATCGTATCCAAACTGAAATGCCAGAGCTGGTCATATACACAGGTGCATTCGATGAGTCGGCTTTTGCCAATCAGGAATTGATCGTGATTAGCCCCGGTGTGCCATTGGCTGAGCCTGAAGTGCAAAAAGCCATACAGCGTGGCATCCCTGTGGTGGGAGATGTCGAGCTATTTGCGCAGCATCGTCCGCAGTCAGCCAAAGTGATTGCGATTACCGGATCTAATGGCAAGAGCACAGTGACCACGCTGGTTGGCGAAATGTGCAAAACGGCTGGCTTGAATACCGTAGTTGCCGGCAATATCGGCTTGCCAGTGCTTAGCACACTAGATGGTAGTGAGCCCGATGTCTATGTCTTGGAGCTTTCGAGCTTCCAGCTGGAAACCACTTCCAGCCTCAATGCAGATGTGGCGACTGTGCTCAATCTTTCAGAAGATCATCTGGATCGTTACGACGGTATGCCAGGCTATGCTGCGGCTAAAGCGCGTGTTTTTATGGGGCATGGTGAGCAGGTGCTGAACCGTGATGATAGCTGGAGCATGCAGATGGCTATTGCCGGCCGTCATCAACACAGCTTTGGTCTTGATCATTTGCAAGGCCAATACGGTCTGAAAACCGATGCTGGCAAGACATGGCTGATGGATGGTGATCAACCCTTGATTGCCACCAGTGAAATGCACATTGCCGGTTTACATAATGCAGCCAACGCACTGGCCTCTATCGCACTTTGCCGTGCTATCGGTATTGAGATGGCCTCATTACTTACTACGTTGCGTAATTTCAAAGGCCTGCCTCACCGTGTTGAATGGGTCGCTGACCTTGCTGGCGTTGCCTATTACGACGATTCCAAGGGTACCAATGTGGGCGCGACTTGTGCCGCACTTGCTGGATTGGTAAATCCGCAGAGCACGCAGAAAGTGGTGCTGATCGCTGGCGGCGACGGTAAGGGGCAGGATTTTAGCCCGCTAGCCGAGCCAGTGGCCAGGAATGCACGTGCCGTGGTGTTGATAGGCCGCGATGGCCCGCTGATTGAGCAGGCCTTGATAGCGACTGATGTACCTATGTACCGCGCCGAAGATATGCGCGAAGCGGTGGTGATTAGCCAGCGCGTGGCAAAGCCGGGCGATGCGGTGCTGCTCTCACCAGCTTGCGCCAGTTTCGACATGTTCCGCAATTATCTGCATAGAGCAGAAGTTTTCATCGCGGCAGTGCAACAGCTGGAGGTGGCCGCATGATGTATATGCTCAGTAGCCGCGACAGAATCAGCGCGCCAACTTACGATCAGGCTTTACTCTGGGTCAGCCTGATATTGCTCGGTATTGGGCTGGTGATGGTGTATTCCGCCTCAATTGCGTTGGCTGAGGCAGATAAGGCCACTGGCCATCAAAGTACATATTTCCTGATCCGTCAGATGATTTATCTCATCATCAGTCTGTTTGCCGCGCTGATCGCATTCCAGATTCCGACGGATACCTGGCAGAAAATGGCGCCTTACCTTTTTCTGGCTGGCGTGCTGATGCTGGTGCTGGTGCTGATTCCGGGTATTGGCCGCAACGTCAACGGCAGTCGCCGCTGGCTGTCCCTGTTTATCATCAACTTGCAACCTTCAGAATTCATGAAGCTGTTCGCGGCCATCTATGTGGCTGATTACACCATACGTAAAGCTGCGGTCATGGATAGCCTGACACGTGGATTCCTACCTATGGTCGCGGTCATGGTGTTGCTCGGGGGGCTATTGCTGCGTGAGCCTGATTTTGGCGCATTTGCTGTCATCTCAGCCATCTCGATTTCCATCCTCTGGCTGGGCGGCATCAATATCAAAATCTTCATGGGCTTGATCGCCTTGTTGCCAGTCGCCATCGTCGGCCTGATCTGGAGCTCACCATACCGATTGCAACGTGTGATCGGTTTTATGGATCCATGGGCCGATCCCTATGGCAAAGGCTATCAGCTCTCCCACGCGTTGATCGCATTTGGTCGTGGTGAATGGTTTGGCGTCGGCCTCGGTGCCAGTGTTGAAAAACTGCTTTACCTGCCTGAAGCCCATACCGACTTCCTGCTGGCAGTAATCGCCGAAGAGCTTGGTTTCGTCGGCGTTGCCACAGTGGTCATCATGTTCGCCTGGCTGGTGCTACGTGCATTTGGTATTGGCAAGGAAGCCATCGCCAACGAGCGCTACTTCTCAGCCTTGCTGGCACAAGGCATAGGCGTCTGGATGGGCGTGCAAGGCATCATCAATATGGGTGTGAATATGGGTGTGTTGCCGACCAAAGGCCTGACCTTACCTTTACTCTCGTTTGGTGGTAGCGGCATTTTGGCTAATTGTATTGCCTTGGCAGTGTTGATGCGGATTGACTGGGAGAATCGTCGTCTCCAGAAGGGTTTGGTCGCATGAGCAAAACCCTGATGGTAATGGCAGGCGGTACTGGTGGGCATGTTTACCCGGCGATGGCGGTTGCTGATTATTTAAAAGCTAAAGACTGGAAGATCGTCTGGCTGGTGACCGAAGGCGGCATGGAAAACCGCCTGATCGATGGTAAGGGCTATGACACATACACGATCCAGATGCGTGGGGTACGTGGTAAAGGCATCAAGGGATGGCTCATGCTGCCTATCAAACTGGCGGTAGCTTTTAGTCAATGCTTCAAGGCGATACGCAAGTATCAGCCGAATGTCGTGCTTGGTATGGGTGGCTTTGCCGCATTCCCTGGCGGCGTCATGGCATGGTTGCTGAGAAAGCCTTTGGTCGTTCATGAGCAGAACTCAGTGGCTGGGCTGACGAATAAAATCCTGGCACATTTTTCGACTCGTTTACTGGCCGCTTTCCCCAGCGCATTTGGCAACAAGGCAACTGTGGTCGGTAACCCGGTGCGCAAAGAGATCGCATTGGTTGAAGCACCATTGCAGCGTATGCAAGGCCGCAGTGGCCCATTCCATCTATTAGTGGTTGGCGGCAGCCTCGGTGCACAAGCGTTGAACGAGATGGTGCCTAAGGCCGTTGCCATGCTGCCAGAAGATCAGCGGCCAGAGATCATCCATCAGGCGGGTGTCGAGCATATCCTACCGCTGACAGAGAACTACAAACTAGCCAACGTTAAGGCCGATACACGCGGATTCATCGAAGATATGGCAGCTACCTATGCCTGGGCTGATCTGGTGATTTGTCGCTCTGGTGCGCTGACCATTGCTGAGTTATCAGCTGTTGGCGTGGCCAGTGTGCTGGTGCCATTTCCGCACGCGGTGGATGACCATCAGACAGGTAACGCAGCCTATCTGGCCAACAACGGCGCGGCTATGCTGATTCAGCAGAAAGATATGACGGTGGCAGATTTGCATCACATTCTTTCCAAGGTGACACGTGAAAAATTATTGAAGGCAGCACAGAAAGCGCGAGCTTTGGGTAAGCCCGGTGCGACACAGGTCGTAGCTGAGATCTGCATGGAGGTGGCTAAATGAAACATAAGGTCAAGAACGTGCATTTTGTCGGTATAGGCGGCTCAGGCATGAGCGGTATTGCCGAGGTGCTGATCAATCTGGATTTTAATGTCACGGGTTCTGATCTGGCGGATAACGCAACAACCAGACGTCTTGCCAGTCTGGGCGCAAAGATTCATCAGGGTCATGCCACCAGCAATCTGGCAGAGTCTGATGTGGTGGTGGTTTCAAGCGCCGTGAATGAAGCTAACCCTGAAGTGATGGAAGCCAGAAGACGCAGCATCCCGGTTGTGCCACGCGCCATCATGCTTGCCGAGTTGATGCGCTTCCGTCAGGGCATTGCCGTAGCGGGGACGCATGGCAAAACTACTACCACCAGCCTGATTGCCAGCATTCTGGCCGAGGCCGGCATGGACCCAACTTATGTGATCGGTGGTCGTCTGGAATCAGCCAATACCAATGCCAAGCTCGGCACAGGCGAATTCATTGTGGCGGAGGCTGACGAATCAGATGCTTCATTCTTGCATCTGACACCAGTGATGGCGGTTGTCACCAATATCGATGCTGACCACATGGACACCTACGAACACAGCTTTGAAAAGCTCAAGGGTGCGTTCATCGAGTTTTTACAGCAGTTACCTTTCTGGGGGATGGCCGTCGTGTGCATCGACGACCCGAATGTGCGGGCAATCTTACCCAGCGTTTCTAAACCTATCATGCCTTACGGCTTCTCAGAAGATGCGCGTATCCGTGCCAAGAATGTGCGGGCGGATGACGGCAAGATGCATTTTACTGTGCAGCGCATCAATGGTGTGACGACTGAGTTTGACGTGACGCTGAATCTGCCGGGCAACCACTATGTACTGAATGCGCTGGCTGCGATTGCGATTGCTAGTGAACTGAATGTGCCGGATGCCGCAATTATCAAAGCACTCAAGGAGTTCAAGGGCGTTGGTCGCCGCTTTGAGCGTTATGGCGAAGTGCCAGCCAAATCAGGTGGCACGTTTACCCTGATAGATGATTACGGACATCACCCTGTCGAGGTGCAAGCGGTGATTGCCGCAGCCCGTGGCGCCTTCCCTGGTCGTCGACTGGTGATGGCATTCCAGCCACACCGCTATACACGTACCCGTGATTGCTTTGAAGATTTCGTCAAAGTGCTGTCTTCAGTCGATGCCTTATTGCTGACAGAAGTGTATTCCGCTGGAGAAGCGCCGATCGTTGCTGCCGATGGCCGCTCACTGGTGCGTGGTGTCCGTGTGGCAGGCAAGGTCGAGCCGCTGTTCCTAGAAACTACCGCTGAGTTACCAGAGGCAATTCATTCAATTGCCAAAGATGGCGATGTTGTTGTGGTCATGGGGGCTGGCAGTATCGGCCAGGTTGCATTGAAAACGAGGGAGCTGGCAGCGTGATGGCTGAGCAAATCATGCAAGGGAAACTGCTGAAAAACGAGCCACTCGCTCGTTACACCAGTTGGCGCGTTGGCGGTCCGGCTGAGCGTTTCTATATCCCTGCTGGTTTGGTTGATTTGCAGGAGTTTCTGGCAGGGCTGGATGTGAACGAACCAGTATATTTTATTGGTCTGGGTTCCAATCTGCTGGTGCGTGACGCTGGTGTACGCGGCACGGTAGTGCTGATGCATAACGTGCTGAATGGCCTGCATATGGAGAACGGTTTGGTCTATGCCGAAGCTGGCGTCACTTGCGCCAAGCTGGCCAAATTTACGGCTCGCCAGCACAGGCATGGTGCCGAGTTTATGGCAGGTATCCCAGGCACCGTTGGTGGTGCGCTCGCGATGAATGCTGGCTGCCATGGTGGTGAGACGTGGGAGATTGTCCGTAAGGTCACCACGATCGATCGCAGTGGTCATTTGCATGAGCGCGGTCGTAGCGAATTTGTTGCGAGCTATCGGCATGTGGCGATGCACTCGGATGAGTGGTTCGTCGCGGCTTGGTTTGGTTTGCCAGAAGGGGAAGCAAGTGAAGCCGAACTCAAGATCAAGAGCCTGCTGGCAAAACGTCTGGCGACGCAGCCTTTGAATCTGCCAAATGCAGGTTCGACCTTCCGTAATCCGCCAGGTGATTTTGCGGCAAGGCTGGTTGAGGCCTGTGGACTTAAGGGTTACAGCATAGGCGGCGCACAGGTCTCAGAAAAACACGCGAATTTTATTGTGAATCTAGGTAACGCAAGCGCGAGAGATATTGAACAACTGATTGCGCTGATGCGCGACACGGTAAAACAGCAGTTTGGTGTGGATTTACAGCAGGAAGTCAGAGTGATTGGTGAAGCGGTCTCTGGCGCGGATAAAAGTGGGCAAGCAAAAGTGGATGAAGAAGTATGAGTGACAAATTCGGAAAAGTAGCAGTACTGCTGGGTGGTAAATCCGGCGAACGTGAGATCTCGCTGAAGAGTGGAGCTGCCGTGCTGGCTGCCTTGCAACGGCAGGGTGTGGATGCGCATGCCTTTGATACAGCCGAGCGTGATTTGCATGAACTGGAAAAATTTGATCGCGTATTTATTGCCCTGCATGGCCGATTTGGTGAAGACGGCACCATACAAGGGGCGCTTGAGTTAATGGGCATCCCATACACAGGCAGTGGTGTGCTGGCGTCCAGTGTTGGTATCGACAAATGGCGTACCAAGTTGTTATGGCGCTCGGCCGGCATCGTAACGCCGGATTTTGAACTGATCGATGAGCATACCGATTATGCGGCGGTTGAAGCGCGTCTTGGCCTGCCGCTTTTTGTGAAGCCCGCCAATGAGGGCTCCAGTATCGGCATCAGCAAAGTGAAAAAGCATGGAGAAATGAGAGCTGCTTATGAGCTGGCTGCAATCTCTGATCCCTTGGTCATCGCAGAAAAATTCATCGGTGGTGGTGAATACACCGTGGGCATACTCGGCGACACCGTGCTGCCAGTGATTCGCATCGTCCCTGCCAATGAATTCTACGACTATGAAGCGAAGTATCTGCGAGACGACACGCAGTATCTCTGTCCTTGCGGCTTACCTAAAGAAAAGGAAGAGCGGATTCAAGCCGAAGCCTTGCAGGCATTCCGCACACTTGGTGGTCGGGGCTGGGGTCGGGTGGATTTTCTGATGGATGAAGCTGGTAAGCACTATTTCCTGGAAGTGAATACCTCGCCAGGGATGACAGACCATAGTCTGGTGCCTATGGGTGCGAAGGCAGTTGGAATAAGTTTTGATGAGTTGGTGATGCGCATATTGGAGATGGCCCGTGTGGGATAAGCCACGGGTCCTCAACTGGATAGCCAATCTCTTATTCGGTTTGGCTGTCGTGGCCATGCTTTACGCCACGGTATTCGTGGTGGTGCATCTGCCTATCTTCCCACTACGGGAGGTGAAGGTGGATGGCAAGCTGAGCCATGTGAATCGCGAGCAAGTGAAGTTCATTGTCGAGCGCTATATGCAGGGCAATTTCTTTACGCTGGATCTGGTGAAAGCCAGAGATGCTTTCGAGAAGCTGCCATGGGCAAGGAATGTGAGCGTACGCAGACGCTGGCCAGACAAGCTGGAAGTGTCGATTGAGGAACATAAGGAGCTGGCACGCTGGGGAAACATAGCTTTGGTGAATACCTATGGTGAGCTTTTTCATGCGGCTTCAGATAGTGATCTGCCTGTGTTTTATGGCCCTGGTGATGGCGTGCATGAGGTGGCAGAGCATTACGGGCGGTACAGCGAGCTGTTACTGCCGACGACGATGAAGGTGACAGAGCTTGCCTTGACCCCAAGACGGGCCTGGCAGATCAGAACAGATAAAAACATGGTGATTGAGTTGGGTCGTGAAGAGATGGATCAGCGCTTAGAGAAGTTTGCCAGTTCGTATGCACAGACATTGGCGAATTTGAATGTGCAGGTCGATTACGTGGATTTGCGTTATCCGAATGGTTTTGCAGTGCGTAAGCCAGCGTCAATAGCAACAAACAAGGCACCAGCGGCTGTAAAGCCGCCGGCAGCATAAGGAATATAGGAAAAGGGTCTGGGCTTGGATAGTGTCTATTCAGGCAAGACTTTGGAAAATGTGGAGAAATAAATGAGCAGAGTCAGGGAAGATAAAAATCTCATCGTGGGCCTGGATATCGGTACTTCGAAAATCGTGGCGATCGTGGCAGAGCTACAGCCTGAGGGCGGGCTCAAGGTGATTGGATTAGGGCAGCACACCTCACGCGGACTGAAAAAAGGCGTAGTCATCAATATCGACTCTACCGTGCAGGCGATACAGCGTGCACTGGAAGAAGCCGAGCTGATGGCAGATTGCAAGATCAGTTCAGTCTTTACGGGGATCGCTGGCAGCCATATCAAGAGTCTGAATTCGCATGGCATGGTCAAGATCAAGGATGCTGAAGTCATGCAGGCCGATGTGGATCGCGTGATTGAGACAGCCAGAGCGATTGCACTGCCGTCCGATCAGCAGATTCTGCATATCCTGACACAGGAGTTCATTATCGACGGACAGGAAGATGTGCGCGAGCCGCTGGGTATGAGCGGCATGAAACTGGAAGTCAAAGTGCATATCGTCACTGGTGCGGTCGCTGCTGCACAGAATATCGTTAAGTGCATCAAGCGTTGCGGGCTGGAAGTGAGTGATCTGATTCTGCAGCCACTGGCATCCAGCATGGCAGTGCTGACAGAAGACGAAAAAGAACTGGGTGTGTGTCTGGTTGATATCGGCGGTGGTACGACTGATATCGCAGTATTCAAACAGGGCGCGATTCGCCATACCGCAGTCGTCCCGATTGCTGGCGATCAGATCACCAATGACGTGGCGGTGGCTTTCCGTACACCTACGCAATCTGCAGAAGAAATCAAAATCAAGCATGGCTGCGCGCTACGCCAGCTGGCTGATTCACGCGAAGTGGTGGAAGTGCCAGGTGTTGATGGGCGTGAGCCGCGTGAGCTGTCTGTGCAAACCCTGGCTGAAGTGATCGAGCCACGTGTGGTCGAGCTTTATGAATTCGTATTAAGCGAGCTGCGCCGTAGCGGCATGGAAGAGATGATCGCTTCCGGCATCGTCATCACAGGCGGCTCTGCGATGATGCGCGGTATGGTCGAGCTGGGAGAAGAGATATTCCACATGCCTGTACGTTTGGGCATGCCACGTTATGTGGGTGGCTTGTCTGAGGTGGTGAGTAATCCTCGCTACGCAACAGGTGTAGGCCTGGTGCTGATGGGTAAGCAGCAGGTGGAACGCAATCTTGTTCATCAGATGGATACAGGCTCATTTACTGAGATGTTCCAGAAGATGAAGAGCTGGTTTCAGGGCAATTTTTAAGTTTTAAGTTGGTTTTAAAGGGCAGTAGTTTTTTTGATTTAGGCAGAAGTAACAACAAGGAGGCAATCAAATGTTTGAAATTATGGAAAAAGAGTCCGAAGGCGCAGTTATTAAGGTCATCGGTGTTGGTGGTTGTGGCGGTAATGCTGTCGAGCACATGATAGACAAGGCATTAGGTGGCGTAGAGTTCATTTGCGCCAATACCGACATGCAGGCTTTAAAGAAGAGTCAGGCGAAAACAGTCCTGCAAATTGGTCCTGATATCACCAAGGGTCTGGGTGCAGGGGCGCGTCCGGAGATTGGTCGTCAGGCAGCGCTGGAAGATCGTGATCGTATCGCCGAGATTATCGACGGTGCCGATATGCTCTTCATCACTGCTGGCATGGGTGGCGGTACAGGTACTGGTGCTGCACCGATCATCGCTGAAGTGGCCAAGGAAATGGGTATCCTGACTGTAGCCGTGGTAACCAAGCCTTTTGCGTTTGAAGGCAGACGTACCAAGGTTGCACAAGAGGGCCTGGAAGAACTTTCCAAGCATGTGGACTCTCTTATCATTATCCCTAATGAAAAGCTGATGCAGGTATTGGGCGAAGATGTGCCTTTCCTCGAAGCTTTCCGTGCAGCGAATGAAGTGCTGCATAACGCCGTATCAGGCATTGCCGAGATCATCAATTGCCCAGGTCTGGTGAACGTCGACTTTGCTGACGTACGCACCGTAATGTCTGAAATGGGCATGGCGATGATGGGCTCGGCACTAGCGACTGGTCCAGATCGTGCGCGTATCGCAGCGGAACAAGCTGTGGCTAGCCCATTGCTGGAAGACGTCAACCTGGCTAATGCACGTGGCGTTTTAGTTAATATCACTGCAAGCAGCTCTTTCAAGATGAAGGAATACTATGACGTGATGAACACCATCAAGGAATTTACTGCAGATGATGCTACTGTCATCGTTGGTAACGTGATGGATGAAACGATTGGTGATGGCCTGCGTGTCACTATGGTTGCTACTGGCCTGAACGGTGTAGCTGGCCGTCGTCAGCAAAAACCAGAGCTGCGTATCATGACGCAAGTGCGTGACGGTACGACCAATCAGCCTATGTTTGTTGGCTCTACTACTGTTGAAGATGAAGCAGCACCAGCTGTGTTCAGTTCCAATGGTCGCCGTGCCACTGTGGATGCAATGCGTGTGTCGGGTGTTGAAGAATATGACATCCCTGCATTCCTGCGCAAACAGGCTGATTAGCACGTTTACGCCAGTTTAAATGCTGACAAAGTGATGAGTTGGACGGTAGCGAGTTTCCGGCTGTGGCCGAAAATGTGCTATGATATCAATTGACTAGTGAGTAATTATTTAGGAACGCCGCATGAGCGGCAAGATGAAGATTCAATGTTGAAACAGAGAACCCTAAAAAATACCATCAGCGCCACTGGCGTTGGGCTTCATACAGGCGACAAGGTTGACCTCACCTTGCGACCTGCCGCGCCCGGCACCGGCATTGTTTTCCGTCGGGTCGATCTGCCCGGCTCCCCGGAAATCAAGGTGCAACCTCACTTGGTCTGCGATACTCGCTTGTGCTCAGCCCTTGAGCACAATGGTGCACGTGTCGCTACCGTTGAACATCTCTTGTCGGCCTTGGCTGGTCTCGGTGTCGATAATATCTATGTGGATATGAATGCTTCTGAAGTGCCGATTATGGATGGTAGCTCAGGCCCATTTGTTTTCCTGTTACAGCAAGCAGGTATTGTTGAACAGAATGCCTTAAAAAAATTCATCCGGGTTAAAAAGACAATTGAAGTGCGTGATGGTGATAAATGGGTCAGGTTTGATCCGTATTTTGGCTTTAAGCTGGATTTCACCATTGATTTTGATCACCCAGTGTTTGAGCACAGCGGCAAGCGCGTCGTGATCGATTTTGCTGATAACTCCTATATCAAGGAAATCAGCCGTGCTCGCACCTTTGGCTTTATGCATGAGGTTGAGTATCTGCGTTCAAACGGCTTAGCCCGTGGTGGTAGTCTGGATAATGCGATCGTGCTTGATGAATTCCGCATCCTCAATAACGATGGTTTGCGTTATGAGGATGAGTTTGTGAAGCACAAGGTGCTGGATGCGATCGGTGACCTTTATGTGCTTGGTCATCCGCTCATTGGGGCTTTCACTGCTTACAAATCTGGCCATGCTATGAACAATCAGCTCTTACGTAATATGCTAGCGGATAGCGAGGCTTGGGAGTTTGCGACTTTCGAGAAGACAGAAGAAGCGCCAAGCAGTTTCCAAAGCCCAATACCTGCGCCACAGGTGTTGCAATATATATAAATGCTGGTACTGCGTTTACTGCTGATACTCGGGTTGATCTCAGTGGCAGTATCTCTGGGTACCTACCTTCTTTCGGGTGACAAGCGCTATTTGCGTTTTACCTGGCAACTCATCAAATTCACTTTTGTACTGGTATTTGTTGGTGCTGTGATTTGGGCAATGGGTCGTATCATTCTTTTATAGTTTTAAGCGTTAACGCACTATCTCATACCCCCATAGCAGTGCCTGTGCTATGCTTTTCCAGTAGTTGGATCTCAAGGTTTACCATGCAGTTTTTTCGATTTATTTTGTGTTTGTCAGTGCTGGTGAGCAATCTTGTTTTTGCTCAGAGTAACGACGAGCTTTTTACCAGCGCTCGTGATGCGTACAAAGCACGAGATGAGCTTTCTTTGTCCCGCTATCTTCAGCAAATGCAGGCGCAGGATTACGTATTAGCGCCTTATGCCGATTACTGGTTAATCCTGCTCAGGCTAAGTCAGGCAGACAATGCAAGCATGCGTGATTTTTTCACCCGCTACCCTGACATGCCATTTACTGATCGTGTCCGTGGTGAGTGGTTGAAGCAGCTGGGTAAGCGTCAGGATTGGACAACTTACTTCGCAGAACTACCCAATTTCCAGCGAGACGATATCGCTGTCAGTTGCTACACCTATGACGGCAGGGCGCAGGGTGGCGATAGCCTCGCATTGGCAGAGGCTAAATCGCTATGGATGGTGTCATCAGAGCAACCAGCAAATTGCGATGGCCTATTTGACCGCATGATTAAAGCGGGTGTGCTCACAGATGAAGATATCTGGTCACGTTTCCGTCTTGCTATGCAGGATGGAAAAATCGGTGTTGCCAAATATGCACTGCAGAGAGTCAAAAGTTATGAGAATGGCCAGGAAAAACTAGTCGATAAGGTCTACGAGAACCCACAGCGTGTACTCGAGAAAAAGCAGATCTCCGTCAAGAGTCGTTTAGGCCGCGAATTGAATATATACGCGCTGGAACGTATGGCAAAAACGCAGCCAGATTACGCGATTGATTTCTGGAAGCAGTTGCAGCCTTCGTATGGGACTGATGATAAAAATTACGTCTGGGCACGCTTTGCCTTGCATGCCGCGCGCAGGCACGATCCGGATGCGCTTGAATACTACAAGCGCGCGCAGGATGCTCCACTGGATAAAGAACAATTTGCCTGGAAGGTGCGTGCAGCCTTGCTAGCCAGAAACTGGCCATCAGTTCAGGCAACTATCAATAGCATGCCTCAGGCACAACAGAATGAGGCCGCATGGCGCTACTGGCTGGGTAGGTCTTTAAAAGAGCAGAACCAGATTCCGGCTGCTAATGCGCTGCTTTCTCCACTATCACGTGAGCATAATTATTATGGCTTGCTGGCACTTGAGGAATTGGGCGACTCGGTTAGCGCCATTCCTAGTAGTTATAAGCCATTGGAAGCTGAAATCAGTGCTATTAAGGCGAAACCTGCTATTCAGCGTTCACTTGAGCTACAACGCCTCGATTTGCGCTGGGAGGCGCGTAATGAATGGGCATGGGCAACCAAAGATTTTGACGATAAACAAATGCTCTCAGCTGCCGAACTTGCAGCGCGTATGGAGTGGTACGATCTGGCGATTATTACTGCCGAAAAGACTTCATATTTACACGACTTCTCGCTACGCTACCCGATCCCTTATCGCGAAATGATGCAGGCTTCAGCGAAAGAGCAGGGGCTGGATGAGGCCTGGGTGTATGGACTGACACGTCAGGAAAGCCGATTTGTCACATATGCAAAATCCGGAGTAGGGGCGGTTGGTTTGATGCAGGTGATGCCGGCTACAGCAAAATGGATCGCCAAACGTTTGGGTCTCGATGGTTATCACAACGGCATGATAGGGCAGATGAATACCAATATTCAGCTTGGCACCTACTATATGCGTCATGTGCTTGATGAGATGGGTGGGCAGTCACTGATGGCAACAGCAGCTTATAATGCAGGGCCAGGCCGTGCAAAACGCTGGGCTGCGACGACACCAACTGAAGGTGCAATCTACGCTGAGACTATTCCTTTTGGCGAGACACGCAACTATGTGCAGAAGGTGATGGGTAATGCCCAATTTTACGCGCAGCGTCTGGGTGCCAGAATGCAGACCCTCAAGCAGCGCATGGGCATCGTGGCTGGCACCGAATCAGGTGCCATGGCGAGTGAAGATAACGAATAAACAGTTAAAGTAAGCGAAGAAAACAAACAATCAGAGGAAAGCATGCGGATTAAACAAGTTTGTGTATTGGGTGGTTCAGGTTTTTTAGGTAGTGCAATCGTGCATAAGTTGAGTGCAGCTGGCTACGACGTTAAAGTACTCACACGCCGTCGTGAGCGTGCAAAACACCTGATCCTGCTGCCTTATGTACAGGTGGTGGAATGTGATGTGATGAATGATCATGCCCTCTCTTTACAGATTGCAGGCAGCGATGCTGTCATCAACCTGATAGGCATACTGCATGAATCCAGCAAGCAAAGCTTTGATACCATGCATTACCAACTGCCTAGTCGGCTAGCCAAAATCTGTCATGCACAAGGCGTCTCCCGTTTGTTACACATGAGTGCGCTACAGGCTGCCGTGGATGCGCCTAGCGCCTATTTGCGTTCAAAGGCGCTTGGTGAAGCAGCAGTCATGGCGCATGCCAATGAGATGAGCATTACAGTTTTCCGCCCCTCCGTGATCTTTGGCCGTGGTGATAGCTTCCTCAATCTATTCGCTAATCTGGTCAAGCTTTTGCCTGTGATCGCGCTGGCCAAGCCCGAAGCCAAATTCCAGCCAGTATGGGTGGAAGATGTCGCCCACGCTTTTGTCAGCAGTCTGGAGAATATCGATACATTCGGTAAGATTTATGAGCTCGGTGGCCCCCGCGTCTATACCCTGCGCCAGTTGGTGCAGTTCGTCATCTTCGTGCTGGGCAAAAAGCGCAAGATTCTTGGCCTTAATGACAAGCTGTCTTATATTCAGGCCTACGCCTTGGAAAAGATGCCTGTCGTCAAGCTGATGACGCGTGACAATATCTATTCGATGGAAGTTGATAGTGTCTGTAAAGAAGATGCGTTTCCTGCCGTCTTTGGTATCAAACCAACCCCGCTTGAAGCTGTTGTGCCAGAGTATCTGGCCAATGACACTCCACGTGCGGCCTATGACAGATTCCGTGGTTTAGCAGGTCGCTGAGAAACTATCGTTCTATGAAGATCTACGAGGTAGGCGGCGCAGTTCGTGATGAATTGCTCGGCCTGCCCGTGCAGGATAAAGACTACGTGGTCGTTGGTGCCACGCCAGAACAGATGGAAAAGCTTGGTTACCGACCAGTTGGTAAGGATTTCCCGGTTTTTCTACATCCGCAAACCCACGAAGAATATGCTCTGGCGCGAACTGAGCGCAAAACTGCCAAGGGTTATAAAGGCTTTCAAGTCTTCGCTTCCCCAGATGTAAGCCTTGAAGAAGACCTGGCTCGCCGCGACCTTACCATCAATGCGATTGCCAGAGATGAATCTGGTGGTCTGATCGATCCCTACAATGGTCAGGCTGACCTTCAGAACAAAGTCTTGCGTCATGTCAGTGAAGCTTTTGTCGAAGATCCCGTACGTATTTTGCGTGCTGCTCGATTTGCGGCTCGTTTTACCGATTTCACCGTCGCACCAGAAACCATGCAGCGCATGCAGCAGATGGTGGAAGATGGCGAAGTCGATGCATTGGTGCCGGAGCGTGTCTGGCAGGAGCTGGCCAAAGGCTTGATGGAAGCTAAGCCATCGCGCATGTTTGAGGTGTTGCGCGCCTGTGGCGCATTAAAGAAGATATTGCCAGAAGTTGATCGGCTCTGGGGTGTTCCGCAACCGCCACAGCATCACCCGGAAGTCGATACAGGCGTGCATGTGATGATGGTCATCGATTACGCTGCCTCACAGAATTACTCCCTACCAGTGCGTTTTGCCGCACTGACACATGATCTGGGTAAAGGCACTACACCTAAGGATATCCTGCCGCGTCACATTGGCCATGAAGAGCGTAGCGTCAATCTGCTGAAAGACATGGCAAAACGCCTGCGTGTGCCAAACGATTGCAAAGAGCTGGCGCATATCGTCGCCAAGTATCACGGCAAAGTGCACCGGGTTGATGAGATGAGGCCAGGCACGATTTTGCAGTTCTTGCATGACACAGATGCAGTACGTCAACCAGCTCGGTTCCAAGAGTTCCTGCAGGCCTGCGAGAGTGATTCACGGGGCCGCACTGGATATGAAAACAAGGCTTTTCCGCAAGCGGATATCTTACTCAATGTATTGGGTGCTGTGATGGCGGTGGATGCCGGTGCGATTGCCAAGCACTTCACAGAGCCAGAAAAGATCAAGAATGCGGTGTTTGAGGCGCGCGTTGAGGCGATCAAACATCATCTTTCCAGCATAGGCTGATTAGCATCTTCATTGTCTACCGCTGGCGATTGCATTCTGAACTTTCTAGCTGTTTTCCTACTCTGAATGACAATGGGGAAGCAACAACTATGTCATGTTTAAAACATGACAAGAATAAGAAAGGATGCTTATGATTAAGCGTGTATTCGTATTGCTTTTACTTGTTTTTGCCAGTCAAGCCTATGCTGAAGTTGGTGTGTCTGTGAGCGTTGGCCAACCGGGGTTTTATGGGCAGATTGATATTGGCGACTATGTTCCCAGACCACAGGTGATTTATCCGCAGCCAGTCATCATTCAGCCTGTACCTGTCTATCAACGACCAGAGCCTATTTACCTACATGTGCCACCGGGGCACGCAAGGCGTTGGTCCTACTACTGTGGACGCTATGATGCATGTGGTCGGCCTGTCTATTTCGTGAGAGATACCTGGTACAACGATACTTATATCCCAAGATATCGCGAATATCGTGATGAGCATCATGACGATGATGGCTATCGCCACGATGACAGACATGATTACAGAGGGCCGCCGATGGGTAGAGGGCACGGACACGGTAAGCATTAAATCGACAGTTTAAGGCAATAAAAAAGGTAGCCAATAGGGCTACCTTTTTTATTGTATATTGGGCTGCTAAAGTTCAGTCTTAATGAGCAAGGGCCACGCTTGGCATGGTCTTCACATTCATGGCAAAACCAAGCAGTGCCGCAGCCACGGCTGCTAATCCACCTAAACCAAATGCGAGTCGATAACCGCTGTTGAGCGCGACAAGCTGTTCCACACCTTGTGCCTCCATGTGATAGCTGAGCGCAGCTGCCGCACTTGCCAGCACCGCCAAGCCTAAGGCCCCACCCATCATGAAAGCCGTGTTGACGATGCCCGAGGCGAGGCCGGATTCTTCCTGCGATACATCGCTCATGGCGGCCAGCAGCATCGGGTTGAAGGCAATGCCAGCGCCAAAGCCGAGTAATAGCATGCCCGGCAGCACATGTAGTGTAACCCCGCCATGGACCGGTGCCAGTGCAAAAAGCCCCAAACCAACAGCACCGAGCAACAAGCCTGCGATCAAAGGCGGGCGGATGCCAAAGCGCATGACGATCTTGGCAGAAACACCCAACGAGAGTATCGCCATGATCAGGTTAGATGGCAGAAAAGCCAGCCCCACCTGCATCGCGCTGTAACCCAGCACCAACTGCATGTAGAGCGCCGAGGTAAAGAACCAGGCAAACATAGCCGCCGCCCATAATACAGCGATGGTATTGGCGATATTCACATTACGTAGCCTGAAGAAGCGCAAAGGCACCAGCGGCAGTTTGACGCGGGATTCGATCAGCAAGAAGCTGAAGAACAAGACGACAGAAGCCGCCAGCAAGCCTAACGTCTCAAAAGATACCCAGCCTGCTTCGTGGCCATTCACAATCGCATACACCGCCAGCATCAGCGAGGCCGTAATCGTCAACGCGCCGCCTATATCCATGTGTCGCACATCGGTCTGTGCCTGCCCTGCTGGCAGCAAGCGCAGGCAGATGGCGTATACCGCAATGCCGATGGGTAGGTTTACCAGAAATATCCAGTGCCAACTCAGCATACTGGTCAAAATGCCGCCCAGCAGCACACCCACACTGCCACCACCCGCACACACAAAGCCATAGATACCCATGGCCTTTGCGCGCTCTGCATCTTCGGTAAATAGATTCATGATCAGCGATAGCGCCACAGCCGAGACCACTGCGCCGCCCAAGCCCTGTATCGCCCGCGCGCAGATCAGCATGCTCTGCGAGTTGGCAATACCACAGGCCAATGACGCACCTGTGAACAGCACAATGCCCAGCAGAAACAGTTTGCGCTGGCCGAACAGGTCACCTAGCCGCCCACCCAATAGAAGAAATCCGCCAAAGGTCAGCATGTAAGCGTTGACCACCCACACCAGGGTGGTTTCGGTGAAGGCAAGGTCAGCGCGGATAGAGGGGAGGGCGACATTGACGATGGTGGTGTCGAGGACGATCATCAGTTCACCTAGGCAGAGGATGATGAGGGTGAGCCAGCGTTTGTTTGATTCTTCGATGTTGGTCATGGTTGTTATGTGGTGTGAGTGTTATCGGGCGCCGATAGGATAACGCATAGTGATGACGAGTTGATGGCTATTTAGCCTTGTAGAGTGAGTAATTTGGTGAACACACGTATTGATGTAACAGGTCGGGGGTAGCCCGACGGCTAGTCACTTTCTTGTGCTCGCCCACAAGAAAGTAACCAAAGAAGAAGGCGCCCCCTGCCACGCCCTACGGGTACCCTGCGCTGCTCAGCCTCATGGGCGGCAATCAAACTCGCCCTGACAAGCCATACAAATCATAGCTTGTTGCGGAGCTCAAACAAGTGATTGCCGAAATCCCCCATGAGTCTTGCGCTGCTTGGCTTGGCAGCAGGGGTATAAAGTCAAAACCGATGGGCAGTTTAAATTGATTGTTTTATGGATGCTTAGTTGTAATTAACCAAAATGTTAGAAAGTTTCTTCTTTAGGCGAGAAGTACAAAAAGCAACGATGGGTATTGCGCATAAAAAAAATATAAAAGTTATGAAAACAATAAGTACGCCTAAGCCTAAGTCTTTCTGTCCTTCAACTATTGGATAAAATGCATCAATAAAAGCTCCCATAATCAATATACCTAAAATAATAAAGCTCAAGCCTATAGCTAAGGCCAGTAAAAAGGCTATTAGCCACTGTAAACAGTTACTTGCAATTGACGGCTCTCCGAGCCAGATTAATAAACGCTTCACTTATGAAAGCAACTCTCTCAACAACTGCAAGGTCACAGGCCGTTTGTAGGTGAGCGACCATTCATCGAGGGCGTTGATCGTAGCCATCAGGCTGGGCAGGTCGCGGCGCAAGTGGCGTAGGCAGTAGTCTAGCACTTCGTCGGGCAGTTTCATGCCGCGTTCTATGGCGTGGTTCTTCAGTGCCATGGCTTTTTCTTCGTCTGTCAGCGGGTGTAGCTGGTAGACGAGACCCCAGGCTAGGCGGGTGGCGAGGTCGTCGCGCAGTGCCATCTGGCTGGGGGCGGCGCTGCCAGTGGCGATGAGCACGCCGTCGCTGGCGCGCAGTTGGTTATAGGTGTTGAATAGGTCGATTTGGTCTGCGTCTTCGAGCAAATTCACGTTATCGGCGCAGACGAGATTCTTTGCTCCACTCGCTTGGCAGGCAGTCAGCAAATGGGTTTTGCCACTGCCAGATTCGCCCCACAGGTAGATAAAACGCTGCTCAGGATTGGCGCTCAAGGCGTTTTGCAGGCTATTGATGGCTTCGGCATTGCGGCCGATGAAGAAGTTTTCAAAGCTGGGTAGCGCCGCTGGCTGGATATCGAGTAACAGTTGCTTCATAAACGCTTTACGCTTGATTATCCGGCCCGAGGTAGATGCTGCTTTGCAGGTAGCCGCGTTTGGCGTGCCGCAGGCCTACTGCGATTGCAGCACTCACGGGCAGTGCCAGCAAGATACCGGCAAAGCCGAATAACTGGCCGCCAGCGAGGAGGGCAAAAATCACGACGACAGGGTGCAGGCCGATGCGGTCGCCCACTAGCAGTGGGGTGAGCAAAAAGCTTTCAAGCACTTGGCCAACGCCAAATACCGCAAGTACCGGCACCATTTGGCCGAGGCTAGTAAATTGCAGTGCGGAGGCCAGCACGGCAAGCGAGATGCCGGTGCTGATGCCGAGATAGGGAACAAAACCAAGCAAGCCAGAGATCAGGCCTATCGGGAGTGCTAGTTCCAGACCAGTAAACCACAGGCTGGTGGCGTAAAAAGCGCTCATCATCATCATCACGGCTAGCTGTCCGCGCAGAAACTCAGCCAGCACGGTGTCGATCTCGGTGGCGATGCTGGTGGTTTTTGCCAGCCATTTTCTTGGGATAAGTTGGGCGATTCTGGCAATAATTTGATGCCAATCGCGCAAGGTATAAAACAGCACGACAGGTACCAGTAGAAAGCTGACCAGCCAAGCGATGAGTGCTATCCCATGGCTACTGAGCTGAAGCAGGAACTGCCCGGCAAAGTTACTGGCAGTTTTCCAGTTTTTGGTGAGGATTTCCTGAATCTGGCTGGCATCGATACTCAGTGAAATGCCAAAATGCTTGAGCAGTATGGGCTCCAGCTTGTCGTGCAGAGTGGTGGCATAAGTTGGCAGGCGCTGGATGATGAGCCACAGCTCTTTCTGGAATAGCGGGACAACGATCAGCAGAAACACAATCACTATGCCGATCAACATCAGCATCACAATGACGGTGCCAAGTGCGCGGCCAAGCGAAAATTTGCCCAACTGAATGGCGCTTAGTCTATCTACCAGTGGGTTGCAGATATAGGCCAGAATGCCTGCCATCAGAAAAGGTGAAAGTATCGGAAGCAGCAGGTAAGCCAGCAGAAAAAAGCCGAGGCTAAGCAGT